>Ga0190344_1000043_pt1 | contig 79320 bp, 57 predicted proteins | sample 48721323_MG_FD_161662 | JGI IMG/M metagenome (GOLD analysis project Ga0190344, IMG submission 161662) | Hydrothermal vent microbial mat bacterial communities from Southern Trench, Guaymas Basin, Mexico - 4872-13-2-3_MG | ecosystem: Environmental > Aquatic > Marine > Hydrothermal vents >... | reverse complement strand
TTTTTGTGAATATCAAGATATAAATTAGACACGGTGAACCAAGGCTTTCAGGAGCCGAAACCACTATCTCCATAACCTGTATACAAGGTGATCGTGGCAGCACGAAGGGCAACCGACTATTTAGAATATGGAATTGGAGAAATAAAATCAGGATAGTAATCGCACCGATAAAGCTACGAGTATTCAAACGAGTTAGCCCTTGCTAATTGGTATTTCAGTTGTGATATCTGACTAAGTACACAATCTAAAAGCCAGATGATGCGTGGTGATACCGTGAGAGGGCCGGTAGGGAGTTTGAAGGGTGGGCCGGGATAGAAAAAGGTACCGGGACAAAGGCGATTCGGTTGCCCCAACCTTTGGCTGAGGCGTTGCTGAGGTTAAAAGCGCAGAGCGCACCAAGATTGCTGATATACAAAGGGCTTTAGAAACGTACACAATCAAAATTTGGGTTCTGAGCTTAAATACAACACGTAGAACGGGGGAGAAGAAATTATCGATAGCGCACCAATGCACATAACATAGTGCCGCTTTGGGGGCCATCATACGGTTTTGAAGATTTCAAATTAGTTTAATAACTATCCAAATACCTTTGTTATGCCTTTTAGACATAACTGATTGAATATTCAATCAATTAATGAAAGTCAATGCGTAAGTCCTATGTTCATTCGTTTTCATTAGCGAAAAAAGCCTTTTTTATATACAATCCTTGTAATTACAAGGGTTTAGACTTTAGTTTGGCAATGCCCATAAAGGCGTCCAAACTTTAGTTTGGCAATGCCAAGATTTATCGATGACTCCGGCATCGCGCCAAGAACAATCGTGTTATGTTATTTGATTAAGTACACAATCTAAAAGCCAGACAATGCGTGGTGGATACCGTGAAAAGGCCGGACGAGCGTTTTAAGGCTGGGCCGGAGTCAAAAAAGTACCGGGACAAAGGCGATCCGGTTGCCCCAACCTTTGGCTGAAACGTTGCTGAGGTTAAAAGCGCAGCACACCAAGATTGCTGATATACAAAGGGCTTTAGAAAACGTACACACTCAAAACTCGGATTCTGAGCTTAACTGGAAGCTTAAGTTTGAGAGCGCGGCCGTTGAGAATGAGCGACTGTTTGAGAAGTTGCGTGGTGAAAATGCGGATTTAAGAAAGGCCTTGGGTGATGCGTATAAATACATTGACTTAATGAAACGAGCGCAAGTCAAAATGCCAAAAGCCACAAAACGGGAAACGGTGACAATAGAAAATCTCTTTGCCTAATAAATTATTGGCGTTATGTCAAGACCACTAACTGATTTGAATAACCTTGGCTTTTTGCCATAATGGTAAGGCCTCGGATAAATTTAGCCTGAGAAGTCGTCGGGGAAATCACGGAAGAAGAGGTTAAGCTGTGTTACAAAACAAAGGCCGCGAAGGCCCAAGCGGCTAAATCGAAGGCCCAAGCGGTAAAATCGTCAGCTACCACAAGGCCTGAGCAACCTAAAACATTACCACCGCCGATGCTGGAGGGACTGGTGACAGGGAAAATGGGGAAAATGGAATTTAAGATTAAAATTAATGAGTTACCCACTGATATTAAAATCCTTGAGAATAAGTGGGTGGCGTTTGTGATTGATGCACAACCCGAACAAGTGAAGGTGACGATTCAGCCGAAGACTTGGAAGAAATGGCAAAAGGCGGCGACGGATTATCCTGCTTGGGTGGCGGAGTGGTCAATTGGGGCCAGAATTTGAGGAGGTTTTGAGTTATTGGAGATGGGGCGCAAGTTTTTTATTCGAGCCGAAAGAGCCGAAGGGTGGATGAATGGCGGGTTTAGCTACGCTGACTTGAAGACCCACCCTACGCTCGCTACAAACTCCGTCAACTACAATTAAAAGAGGTATCAATAGGGCCATGAGTTGAAATACCTTGAGCCATTATGCCAGATGGCCCTAGTGCAGGAGAGCGGAAATCCCCGTACCACTCACCCATTGAGAAATCCGATTTTTCCAAAAAATCGGATTTCTTGGCTCTCATTAGACTATTGTTGTTGGGCGAAGAAATGGAGGAGCTTATCAATGTCCCCTTCTTTCAGTTTCTTAAACGCGATCGCCATCTTATCAACCTGTTCTCGATCGCCCTCTTTGAAGTACTCAAGTTGGGTTTTAAGATAGGGCGTCGATTGTCCTGCTAAGATACCGGCATCGTCGCTAGGCTCCCTGCCATTATCCGTGTGACATTTCTTACAGTATTTTCTGTAGACCAATTTGCCTTTTCTGGCAAGCTTGCTATCAAACTCTTGTTCGCGGGCTTCAAAATCTTGGGCCGCGAAATAATCAGCTAACGCGGTCAGTTCGGCATCGCTGAGTGTCTCGGTGACGGCTTTCATATCCGTCTCATCGTGTCCCTCAGCCTTGAATTTTTTGCTAGGCCTAGCGCCCGTTTTGTAAGACTTAATGGTATCAATGAAGTAGAAAGCAGAGAAGCCGGCAATGTTGGGTACCTCGTCATATTCGCTATTGCCGTTACTACCATGGCAATATTCGCACTTTTCCTTCGCCAGCGTTGCACCATCCGGTTTTACCGTCGCCAGCGGCAGCGTTGCACCACCCTGTTTTACAACGGGCTCCTCAAGGCCTTCCCCATTGTTGTTAGGATCATTCTTGATAAGAACCACCAGCGGCCCGTCAGGATTAGGTTCCCTATGGGCGATGCCTTTGTGGCAATCAATACAAGTCTTGTCTCCCTGCTCGATTGTTCTACTATGCTGTTTACGTGCCGAGCGGATTTGTTTCTCAAAAGCCATCTTTTCCAAAGAATGGCATTCTCTGCATTCTCGTGAATCAGTGGCCCTCATTTTATCCCATACTCGGTTAGCCATGTCCCAGCGGTGTTCCTCAAATTTCTCCGGGGTGTTAATCGTTCCGAGGATTTCATGAAAAACATCTTTGGCAGCCATTAGTTTAGCCCAAAGTTTTGGGCCTAAACTTCGTGGAACGTGGCAATCAGCACAACCGGCCGTAACCCCAGACGCATTGTTATAATGCACGCTCTCTTTCAATTCTGTCAGGTTAGTGGTCATGGAATGACAAGAAGTGCAAAACTCGGTGCTGTTAGTGGCCTCCAAGACGACTCCAAAAACACCGTAAAATATAATTCCCGCAACAAATATCACGGAACCCAATATCCACAATTTTTTGCGGGATTTACGTGGCTCATTTTGCTCCTTGTTTTCATCTTTACCCATGTTTTCATCTCCATTTTAGTGATTGAGGTGTAATTCTATAACATAAGTGACAACCGTTCTGTTCCTAAAAATCTACTCAAAACTATGAATATGTCATTCGCGGACTAAAGATAATCCCTTTCAGATTGCAACTAGAGTCCTGGTTGGTCCGTCCCAACCGTTGGTACGCAGTCCGACAGAAGTCCTAAAAGTACAACTCATTGACGTCACGCACGAAAAGGAGTCCCATTGGGTCAAATTGATCTTCTTTCCTAAAAGGAATGAACACCAATTTACCAACCTTCTAAATCCAAAAGTGAGTACGAGAAAACTTTTCTCGCTTTTTAAAACCTAACCTAGTTGTCATGTAATTGGGGTCACTCATTATTTTTTCAAGTAAATTATACTCATGCGAGTAGTTATACATAGATTTAGATAGAAATCAAGCAACAGTTGTTAACTCCCACCGTTGTTTTCTTATTTGTCCTCAAATTAAACCCTAAATATTTAATGGAATTTAGAGCGACTGATATTAGGGAAAATTGAAAGGGAAAATGCCTTACAAAATGTCGTGCTTAGTATTGATGCTGAAAATAAAAATTCAATGATTTCAATTCCTCATACTGTCCCAAAAAAGTCACCAGTACCCTTATTATAAAAACAAGCAAAATTAGAGTTATAAATTAGAGTTATGCTACCACAATAATGTGGTAGCATTTAGCAACTATTCCAGAAAAATACTTGGGCAAACCCCCCGAGGTTTGCCAAACTTCGTCTCAAGCCGTCTCAAGCAAACCGTTCTCAACCTCGGAGGTTTTTAAGCACCAAAATTATTATCGTTCAAACTCTAGCAAAATAGGTTAAAAAAAAGCCCTCACCGAATACACGGCAAAGGCTTTTTTTTACTTACGTTTAAGGAATTTGGACGGGAAAAAATCTGAAAACACTTTAAAAATCAAACCGTCTTTTCAGAGCCAAAGTCCAATTCCCTATTTACAGGTCAGTTTTTCCACCATATCTATCTATGAACTTTTCCCGTTCTTCCATTCGGCGTTTTGCATCTTTTTTAGACATTTTACCGCTAAACCACAAGTGACCGGTACTCTTCTTTTCTTTTCCGGTCTGCACATCGACTACAGTGAACTCGTCGCTTAGCACTTGGGCAAGTATCTTCTTGAGATTTTCAGCAGCGGCTTTTTTCTTCGCATCCTTCGAATCGATATTAGCCTCTATCAATTCTTCAAGTTCAGGAATGTACTTCGCGTAGAAGTGTTTACCCACTTCGTAGTTCCCATGCCACTGTGTCCAGTCAGGACCCATCATAGATGCACCATGGCGAGCACGACGACCTTCATGATGCCAAATCTCAAACCAAGTATAATCAATCTTATTGGCAAATTTATACGGTCTCTTCAGAAGCGGTTTGGCCGCGTTGTATAATGCTAACCCCGGAAAGCCGAACTTATTATTGTAAAGTTCGATCTGTGCATCATATTGAATATAGAAGTTCTCAACGAAGGTCGTGCCGTGACACGACATACACACATCCTTCATATTTTCACGGCGTTCTTCCCAACCGACATCGGCACCCGGTAGGCCCATTTTGGCATCAGTTGTTTCGGGCCGAACTGAAATCGCCGGACGATTATTCCAAGAAATCCGCATACCAACATCGTGGCTGACCTCTTGTTCCTTGGTCGCACTCATATGGCAGGTGGCACAGGTCGGGGCGGCATCATAGTCTTCACCGGCAATCCATTTGGAACGATCCATATTCATCTTATCCTTGTTGGCATGGAAAGCAATGCCATGCTTGGATTCGTAATAAATTTCCTCTTGCGGATGATCAGGCCCCATGTGGCATTTACCACAGTTTTCAGGATGCCGAGCTTGAGCAACAGAGAACTTATGACGAGAGTGACAAGCAGAACAGGAACCTCTTGACTTGTCAGGGTTAATACGTCCAATTCCCGTATTCGGCCAAGTGGCTGGATCCAAACTGCCATCTTTCAATACCTTGACTTCCGAACCGTGACATTGCCAACAACCATTGACAACCGCCGCAGAAACTCCGTCAGGAAAAGCCTCAGTCACCATCGCATGGTTACCCTCAACCACATCGGCTAACAGGTTGTCTAATGAACCAATAATACGCCCGCCTTGGGAATGGTGGGAGGCGGTATATTCTTTGACCTCCTTTTCGTGGCAGTTTGAACAGTCTTTAGGCGAGACAATGATGGAAATGGGTTTGCCTTTGCCGACTTTCTTCTCTTCATGAACAAAAGCATCCGGATCAGACGCATCGGCTTGATGACATTCATAACAACCCACTTTGGCACGGTGGTGCTTACTATCGCCCCATTGCTGAACAATACTCTGGGACGTCTTCTTATGGCACGCGATACATACCTTAGTCTCTTCCGAGAACTCCGGCGGGGGTGCTTTGACTGAAGCTACGGTGGGTTCTTGTTGTAGCAACAGCAAGGCAACAAAGGTACCACCCGCTACAAAGGCAGCACCCGCGAAAAATGCCCAAAATTTTCGGAACATATCTTTTTTCCATCAAAACAAAGGTAAGGTTAAAAAGCAAATTGATAGTGATCAGATTTGATGTTGTTGGAAATGGCGATTATCTGAAATTTAATTCTACATCCCTTAATGTCGGGGGCCGATTAGCGTCCGCGTAATCACATAGTTCAAATCAGTAAAATACGCAAACCAATCACCCGCCACAAATCGACAACATATTGTTGACCACTACAGTTAAGCAGGTAAACATAAATTAATTTAACAGTTTTCTGACGTGACAGTGACAGCATCACTGATTTCTATCCATGTTAAAAAACGTTTGCCTACCTTAGTAGAAAAAAATAATCTACCCATTCAAAGAACGCAATTCTATTGATAATCTCTTGAGATACATACGGCCATGGCAACAGTCTAACAACACATAAGCGAAAAGCTTACAATCAACCCATTATCCCCTCGCCTAATGAAAGCTTAGGGTTACTTGAATGCTTGAAAGTCCATTTTTTTGACGCGGAAGGCTAACCACCTCAAGCGTTTATAATGATACTTTAAAAATTAAAAAATATCAACCAGCCAATATCAATAGTTATCAATATTTTGGGGCCGACTATACGCTAACCGTTCTCCGATTTGTGGACAAATATCTTATTCCACGGTTCGGTTCCTGCTTCAACCAAGCTGGTTGTTTCCAAAATTCCAGAAACAGAGCCGTCTTGTCCGCAGGCGTTAGTTCCTTTGGTATCGCCGTACACATTAAACATATTTTATTATTTTACTAAATTAAAAATCAGTAGTCAATTCTAATTTCAACGTTCAACATAAACAGACAAATTTGTCAATATTTGTCCATAAAATGGTGAACTTTTTTTAACCCCTATCGTGCGTACCATGAGTACATGGCCTTGTACTGGAACTCAAAGGCGGTGCGATCATCATACGGCACTGGTTTGAGCATGTCACCTAAAAAGAGTTTGTTATGCGGGTGCCAATTGGCACGGTGCCAAAGACGCGGGGCACTATACAGTCTTCTCTTGAAAAAGGCAATACTCTTAACAGAAAAAAATGGGAACCGACTTTGAAAGGGGCACCCATCAACGAGATTGACTTGTCAGGCCGTATTCACCGTTCTGGGGGTGGTGAATACGCACGCCCGCTTGAAGCCCTCTACAATAACATTATAATTAACGGCGCGTTGCCAAATCGATACTCGTCAGGTTCAAGCTTTTTTAGGGCACTTAGAGCGTGTTTTAAAAGTGCTTTGCAACCGACCGGGCCCACCCATCAAGGCACAAAACTCTCTAGCGAAACCCTAAAGGGTTGCTCTCGCACCGCGAATGACTACATTTTGCTCTTTTAGAGTTGTTCAGAAAAGCGGAAAACCGCAAAGTGTTGGCAACGCTTTTTGCTTTTTAAACACAAAAATATTATTCTTACAAACTCTAGCATGAGGACTTTAGCGAGTTTTCCAAAAATAACCGGCCCCTGCCTTGAGATAAATCAAAATCGTTACGCTCAAGTCTGCTTTCGAGACTCATCGCCATTTATAACCAAAGTAGTACCCTGAAACGTACAGTAGCTCGTAGCCCATCGCCCCTCGCTTAAGGCATGTGGGGGGTATTACGTACAAGAAAAATTCTTTTATAATTGTTCAGAAAAATCCCCAAATATTATTCTTACAAACTCTAGCATGAGGGCATTAGCGAGTCAGTTTTCCAAAAATAACCGGCCCCTGCCTTGAGATAAATCAAATTTGTTGCGCTCAAGTCTGCTTTCGAGACTCATCGCCATTTCTAATCAAAGTAGTATCATGAAACCTACAGTAGCTCGTAGCCCATCGCCCATCGCTTAAGGCATGTGGGGGTATTATTTTTTTCGTGCCTCCCTCAGCCCATGGCTGTTCAATACTTAAATTGATTAATAACGTGAGCTCGACTTTTCAACAAGTTATAGAAATTTTATATTAATCAAGTCGTTGAAAATAATAATTAATTGATTAAACACAATTTTTTGAGTATTAAACCCTTAACATTAATAGGTTAATAACCTGAAAATTGTGGGCCATAGAGTGAAATGAGCCAGTAAAGCTTGTTTGTTTGGTTTTTAACTGATTGATAATCAAATAATTATAACTAACTATTTGATATAATTACTAATTATATAACTCACTGATATTTAAAGTCGAACTCACGTTAATAAGTTATAAAATAGGGCCAGTCAAGCCCGTGCCTGAGTTGAGGTTTTTGATAAGTGTTTGATCTCATTGATAAATTAATTGACCGCTCACGTTTAAGCAACGTATTGATATCAAAGGGTTTTAGCATTGAACGGCCCAGCCCTTAGCCCCATGCTTTTAAAACACGCGCTTAGGATGACAGACTGAAATGATGATATCAATAGCTCAAGAACAACGAGAGCAAAATTTTTGCCCGACGGAGATGATCGCGTGGTTTCGGGAAAATTCAGTGCTAAAAATCCGATGTCTCAAAGACATCGGATTTTTTAAAAGTTAAATTTTTACCCGTGCGAAGTATACATAAGCTACATAAGCTTTTAGGACTCAAAGAATAAGTGAGTCATTCAGTAATGAGGCCGGCTGAAAAAATATTTTGTGCTTATTTTCAATCACATACTGACTTGTGTGCCAAAATTAGCTCAAGGGGGGACTACAGGGGAGGGACTGGGGAATATAGCCGGGGTAATTCACTTCGATAGAGGGGATGCAAGGGGTGTGTTATTTTGTTCCTTACCGTCTTTCACTATTTATATAGTTGTATAAAAAATTAGTTAGCCGCAACTTTAAAGGCCGCTATGAACCTCAAAGTGGGGGGCAAGCATGATTAGCAAACCGTTAAAACCGGCACGAATGAGTTCAGGACTATCGCTCAAACAACTTGAACATCGTATTGGAAAATGAGTCACGGCTTTGGCATTGGGAACATCGATGCGTGATGAGATGATGCCGATATCGGGGGTGCCGATGGCGAGCGCCGATCAATGCCATTATAAGGATAGGGGCAGCCAACCTAAGGCGATAAATTGCCTACTACAAACGGGCCGCCTATCGTGCGGCGATAAATCGCCTACTACAAACGGGCCGCCTCTGGTGACTTTTGATAATGCGTGAAGTAGAATATCGCCCGTCTATATTTAGCTTTATGCCCTAACCGATAGTCATCTCGTGATGACAACGAGTCAGTGTGCTACTTTCTTATACTGCAAACGGTTAGGACTTTTTACACACCCTAACCCCGTCCAATCGGAGAATAAACCGCGGCAAGTCACATCGATAGAGGGGGGATACAAGGGTTCAGTCGTTAATAATTAATTGTTACATAAGCTAATTATTAATTATTAGTAAGCCGGTGACGGGGGATAAGTTGAAGAGGTTTTTTGTTTGAATTGACATTAGGAGTCATCATGAAAGAGGAAACAGCAGTAACATTAATGCGAATGGTTACGGATTTGACATTGGCTAGCTTAAATAAAGCACGGATAGATACCAAGTATGGAGTTTCAGTAGAGATATCAAAAATGACTGTGGACATTTTTAATGAGTGTGCTAAGGTTGTTTTTGACAATTACAAAAAATATTCTCCACAAAAGTCTTGATATTTTTTTTGTTATGAGAGTCTTTTGAATCAAGACGAAACGTAGTAACGTCACTTGTGACGGTAACAGCGACAATGCCATTAAGTTCTCGCATGGCTCTTGCTGGACAAAAGTGCATTTATCGCTTGCATGGCTAAGGGAATCCCGACGATCCCGACTCAGAACCGAAAGGGCAATCCTTTATGGTTGCCCCTTCAGTTAAAATAGCTGAAAATTTAGGCTTCGGTACTTAATAAATTGTCCGGTACAAAGAATCAATAATTAATAGATTGGACACTGTCACAAACTGAACTTTTCTGTCAATGCGAATTAAGGGTTGAATTGAATCATAAAAACGTATTGATTGAACGTGATTTTATAAGTCTTTGTTCATTCTTAATTTTTAATTTTTCAGCATTTGCATTGTCAGTGATCGCTTAGCGAGAAATGACAAAAGCGCAAGCGAAATATAAGTACCCGTGCAAAAGTTTTCCAATATTATTGTTTTTGTTAGGTTGATTTTTTTTAAATACCGGCACGGGTACTTAACATCACTCTATTCCATTCAAATCATCTAATTTTTTAGGTGGAACTTTCTCAGGTTCGTAGCCTTCCCATTTAAACTTGTCATCTATTCTGTTTTTGATGTCGCTATATTTAATAACAGTGCCATAATCACCGACAGCGACTGTATCATCATCTTCATCCCAACCCTCATTATTCTTAGTTACGAAGCGAAACATTGCTTCTACCTCTTTGTCATCGTAACGTTCAATGGATTTTGCCCAAGCCATACCAAAATTGAAGGGCAAAGAGATTTGAGATTCTTCTTTTCTTGTCTTATTGACAAATTTGTAGTATTGACCCATAATTTCCTCAGTCTTGTTTTCTTGTCCAGCATGAAGCCATGCAAAAAAACGTTTTGGTTATTATCAACAATCACCGGTTGTCTGTTGACAACCGCTAACTTTGTTATACTGCTTTGAACATCGTTTTTACTAAAAACGTTCTTTTGTACCATCCCAACGTTGTTGCCGGCCCCCTCGTCGTATTTTGGGGCTGGCAAGAAAAAACACCTTTCGTCGCAAAAGTTTTTCCGCGCTAGAAAAACGGCAGCAAAGACACCCTACCTGTATGGATTTATTCTTAACTTAATGGCATTAAGTCATACCGTGGCAAGCCCCTTACGTCAAGGGATTTAGGCGTGTGTTTTTCTACTTTGCTTGCGCTTTTGTCATTTCTAGGATCGGAGAAATCTTGGGCGTTGAGAGAAGAGTTTCCTCCGTTCAAAGGGATCGTCGGGTTCGTCGGGTTCGTCGGGATGAGACATGACAAAAAAGCTTAAGGATGACAGTGTTCAGTATAGTCCCGTTTTTAGCCGTGCAAAGTATAAATAAAGCCTCTTAGCCTAATCGCCTTGGCGGGGCGGCACCCAAAGCATTAACACTTGACCATTCAAAAAGCCTTGCAAAATCATTATTGTGCGCTTTTTGCATAAAACACTTTTTTATCAAGTGTTTCGGAAGCTCAGCACTTGCCCTGCCCTATTCAAATCCCATCAACACTGTGCATTCTCAACCCGCCCCCGCAGCCACGTATTCGCTTCAAAAGTCCCTTGCGCTTGGTACAGTACTCATTTATTGGAACAAGGGCGGCGGAGCAATCATTCTACGACACTTGTTTGAGCATGTCACCCAAAAACCGTTTATCGTCCGGTGCAAATTGGCGCGGTGCGAAGACGCGGGGCATTATGCACTCATCAAGTGGCGAATACAATACCCTTATCAAAGGAGAACGAAAACAGACTTTGAAAGGGCACCCAGCAACGATATTGACTGGTATGGCCGTCTTCACTTTTCAGGGGTGGATACGCACGGCCGATTAAGGCACTTTACAATCACATTACAAATTAACGGCGCGTGGCAAAATCGATACTCATCATATCCAAGCTTTAAACGGATGATGAATCCATTTGAAACTGAGCGTCCTTGAAAGTGATTGTTACCAATTTAACCATTATTTTTATGCGGCTATTTTGCTCAATCCGGTTTGGGGGCCATAAATTAATTTGGAAGTTTTCAAATTACAAACGGGAAGGCGATAAATCGCCTACTACAAACGGTAGTTATTGTTGGCGGCTAAAAAACTCGAATCTAAAATAATTGATTAAGTATCAAAAGTTGTGTAATATCATTAGCACGTTAATAATTCTGTCTACTTCTAATCGCAATAGTGATGTCGAGTGGATAGAGTTTCGCCACACCCACCCGACTCAATCAAAAGGATCGATCTGATGGAAAAATTCATTGTAGTTGTTCTACTTGCTTTGCTCCAAATTTCATTACAAAGTGTACAAGCCCAAACTGACGAAGACATCGCGGCTGCACGTGCAGTTTGTTACAGTGCCCTTACAGGTAATAACAATCACTCTATCATTCTGGTTCCGCTCCCCAATAACGTCGCCGATCTTGACGCGGTATGTCACACCAACATCAATGGTGAATGGCACGCGGGTGGTGTAGCAAAGGGGTACTATTTTTATCAAAACTGTCGTGGTTCCATCAGCAACCGAAGCTACGGCGGCGGTTATACAAGCTACGTGACTGAGAAGTATTTTGAAGCGAATCGTAAAAACTACTCCAAATGTAATGCCACCAACGCCTTTATCTGCTGCTCACCACAGTTTCCAAACTAGGGCAGAAAAGCGCAAGTTTCCAGACTTGGGGTGGTATGGAAACTTCAAACAGGAGTCCAAACTTTAGTTTGGCAGTCTGGAAAACCGGAGTCCAAACTTTAGTTTGGCAGTGCCAAGTTAAAACTGGCCGACGACTAAAACCCGTTAATTGAACATTGACAGAGTACTAGTAATGCGGATTAAGGGTTGAATTAATTATTATGAAATCAAGGATTTCTAAAAACTTCTGATTGAGAAGTTATAGAAAAAATTTTCAGTCCACAGAGTCTCACAGAGTTATAGCGCACGAATTAACGCACGCAAGTGACGCTTGCATGTGCATGCTTATGTGGATGTCTCTTGCGTCAAAGCGTCAAAGCGCGTTTTCCACTTCAGTTGAATTTATAAGATTCAATTTAACCCTTAATTCGCATACCTATTAATTCTACAACCTGGCCCACTTTTGACTTTCATCCAGCAACGCGCATCGTTCAGTACTTCATGCGGTTAAACTTGAGAAAAAACTTGTACCTATTAATTCTACAACCTGGCCCACTTTTGACTTTCATCCAGCAACGCGCATCGTTCAGTACTTCATGCGATTAAACCTGATAAAAAACTTGTACCTATTAATTCGACAACATGGCCCACTTTTGACTTTCATCCAGCAACGCGCATCGTTCAGTGCATCATGCGGTTAAACCTGAGAAAAAACTTGTACCTAATGCGGATTAAGGGTTGAATTAATTATTATGAAATCAAGGATTTCTAAAAACTTATGATTGAGAAGTTATAGAAAAAATTTTCAGTCCACAGAGTCTCACAGAGTTATAGCGCACGAATTAACGCACGCAAGTGACGCTTGCATGTGCATGCTTATGTGGATGTCTCTTGCGTCAAAGCGTCAAAGCGCGTTTTCCACTTCAGTTGAATTTATAAGATTCAATTTAACCCTTAATTCGCATTAGTACAGCTAATATTGCTCCTAAACGAATTAGGTTAAACTTGGACTCCGGCCGCCAAACGTTAGTTTGGACGACTGTTATTTTGGGGAGAAATCCCTAATGAATTTGGTAGTCCTGCAATCTGGGTGATTGGTAGTTAATAGAGGTTTTGGTGGGCAACACGTTGGGATGGTACGATTCATCACCCACATTGCAGAACTACCTTTTTTTTACCATCGTCATGAACGAAGCTACGCCACATTTATCCAAAAAATAGTTGCAAAATAATCCGCAACACTACCAAGATGCCTGAAAACACCGTCTACTTATACGCCGACTTGACTGAGAAAAGAACTAAAGTTGCTCAACTTAAAAACGATTTTGCTCAACTTGAAAACGACTTAACTCAGAAAACGGCCTAACTCACTCAACTTGAAAATACCGTCTACTTAGTTAGACACCGACTTGACTGATAACCGAACCAAAGTGGCTCATAAAAACGACTTAACTCAGAAAACGGCCTAACTCACTCAACTTGAAAACACCGTCTAACGAGGTTTTTTCTCTGTGTTCCTCTGTGTCAACTCTGTCCGTGTTGATAAAAGTGGGCCATGTTGTCGGATTGATAGGTAAGAGTTTTTATCGCTCAACTTAAAAACGACTTAACTCAGAAAACGGCCTAACTCACTCAACTTGAAAAAATAAGCCCCAACGGGGCGATATTAATATAGCCAGGGGCAACGCCCCTGGAACTTGGAACAAATAAGCCCCAACGGGGCGATATTAATATAGCCAGGGGCAACGCCCCTGGAATGGCGAGATTAATATAGCCAGGGGCAACGCCCCTGGAATGGCGAGATTAATATAGCCAGGGGCAACGCCCCTGGAATGGCGAGATTAATATAGCCAGGGGCAACGCCCCTGGAACTTGGAATTCGTTACAATACCATCAACCTAACCCCACCAAAATGATTAAGACATGAACACATCCACTTCTGCCCACCGTTGGCAATTTTGGATAGACAGAGGTGGCACCTTCACCGACATTGTCGCCCAACATCCCAACGGACATCTATTAACGCATAAACTATTATCCGATAATCCCCAACACTACCAAGATGCAGCCGTACAAGGCATCCGCGAACTGTTAGGCTTAGCCCCAAATCAGCCAATACCCGCGCACCAAATTGCCGCCGTCAAAATGGGCACCACAGTCGCAACCAATGCCCTGCTTGAGCGCAAAGGCGAACGAACCGTTTTACTCATCACCAAAGGCTTTGGCGAGGCGTTGCGAATTGGCTACCAAAATCGTCCCGACTTATTCGCCCTTAATATAATATTACCCGAATTACTCTATAAACAAGTCATTGAAATCGATGAACGCTACACTGCCAAAGGCGAAGAACTCAAACTCGTTCAACGAGAAGCCGTTCGCACCCAATTAGAGGCCGTCCGTCGCCAAGGCATTTTTTCTATCGCCATTGTCTTCATGCACGGCTACCGCTATCCCAAACACGAACAACAAGTGGCCGCGTTAGCGCGTCAACTCGGCTTTACCCAAATCTCCGTCTCCCATGAAGTCAGCCCACTCATCAAATTAGTCAGTCGCGGCGACACCACCGTGGTTGATGCCTACTTATCACCCATTTTGCGCCGCTATGTCAATAGCGTTGCCAATCAGCTCGGCCAAGTCAAATTACTCTTTATGCAATCCAACGGCGGCTTAACCGATGCTAAACTCTTTCAAGGCAAAGATGCCATTCTCTCTGGGCCGGCCGGTGGCTATGTTGGGGCCGTCAAAACGGCCGCCTTAGCGGGCTTTACCAAAGTCATCAACTTTGACATGGGTGGCACCTCTACCGATGTCTCGCACTACGCTGGCGAATATGAGCGCGAGTTTGAAACTTATGTTGCCGGTGTACGGATGCGAACACCCATCATGCGAATTCACACCGTTGCCGCTGGCGGCGGCTCAATTGTCCATTTTGATGGCCTACGTTTTCGCGTTGGGCCAGACTCGGCCGGCGCAAAACCTGGGCCAGCCTGTTATCGACAAGGCGGCCCCCTGACAATTACCGACTGTAACGTCATGTTAGGCAAACTACACGGCCGCTTTTTCCCCAAAGTGTTTGGTGAATCAGGACAAGAATCGCTAGACGAGGCCATCGTCAAAGACAAATTAACCGCCCTGGCCGAACAAATTAGCCAAGCCACTGGACAACAACGCAGCCCCACCCAAGTCGCCGAAGGCTTTTTAACAATCGCCATCGATAACATGGCAAACGCCATCAAAAAGATTTCCGTGCAGCGCGGCTATGATGTCACCGAATATACCTTATGTTGTTTTGGTGCTGCCGCTGGACAACACGCTTGTCTGGTTGCCGAAGCTTTGGGCATTAAAACCATATTCATTCATCCCCAAGCCGGCGTATTATCGGCCCTTGGCATGGGCCTGGCCGATATTCGCGCCCTGCACGAAAAATCCATCACGGCCCAATTGAGCAACACCTTAATTGATGAACTTAACAGCGTTTTCAAAGACTTAGAAAAACAAGGCCGTAGCGAATTATATCAACAAGATGTTCCAGACGACAATCTCACCGTGCAATATAAAGTACATTTACGCTATGCTGGAACAGATACTGCGTTATTGGTTGATTTAGCGTCGGTTGCCGACATGAAAGAAGCCTTTGCGGCGGCCCACCAACAACGTTTTGGCTTTGTGCGTTACGACGAGACACCGTTGATTGTCGAAGCAGTCTCGGTGGAAGTCATTGGCAAAATGGGCCAAGTGCAAGGAGAAGCCATTGCTAATGTAGGGGAAAGAAGCCAACAGCCTCGGGAAATGGGCCAACGGCCTATACGAGAAAGCTTAAATGAATCAACGAGTTATCAATTAAACGCGGTCAATTCTCTTGACACAGTCAACATGGTGAGTGGTGACAAAATTCACACCACACCCATCTATTCGCGTGACAATTTACCTATTGGTAACAAAATTATCGGCCCGGCCATTATTATTGAAAAAACGGGCACGACTGTCGTTGAACCCGGTTGGCGGGCCGAAACCACGCCCCGCTATGATATTATTTTAACTCGTGTTGCCACCGAGACTCTCGCTCCTAGTGATAACATCGGTAAGGCTTCACCAACAACCGATACGATTGTTCCTAGCGATAACATCGGTAAAGCCTCACGGACGGCCTCACGGACAACTGATACTATCACGGAAAGCGATAGTATTAGTAAGGCATCACCAACAACAACCGATACTCTCGCTCCTAGCGATAACATCGGTAATACTGTAGATCCGGTGATGCTGGAGATTTTTAACAATCTCTTTATGTCGATAGCGGAGCAAATGGGTGCGACGTTGGCAAATACGGCCTATTCTGTCAATATCAAGGAACGTTTAGATTTCTCCTGCGCGGTGTTTGATAATGAAGGGCAACTCATTGCTAACGCGCCGCATATGCCGGTGCATTTAGGCTCGATGGGTGATAGCGTTCAAACGGTGATTGAAGAGTATGGTGATGCCATGCAGCCGGGAGATGTGTTTGTGTTAAATAATCCCTATCATGGTGGCACTCATTTGCCTGATGTTACCGTTATTACGCCCGTGTTTGATGAAGCGACGCTCCGCGGAGCAAAGCGGAATGCGTTCCCAACCGGCGGTTGGAAGCAAGAAACAAACCAAGGCTGGGAACGAAAAGAAGGCCGGCCTCCTCTCCCTCTGGAAAAGGGCCAGGGTGACGGCCATCATGTCTTATTTTATGTGGCCTCTCGCGGTCATCATGCTGATATTGGTGGCATCACGCCAGGTTCTATGCCATCGCATAGCCGTACTTTGGATGAAGAAGGTGTAGTGATTGATGTCTTTAAGCTAGTAGATAAAGGCAAGTTGCGGGAAGCAGAAATGCGGGAAATGTTAACTAAGGCCCCCTATCCGACTCGAAACGTTGAACAGAATTTGGCTGATTTACGCGCTCAAATGGCCGCTAATGCTACCGGTGTACAAGAGTTACATAACATGGTGCAACATTTTGGCTTAGAAGTGGTGCAAGCTTATATGCAGCATGTCCAAGATAATGCTGAGGCCGCTGTGCGTCAGTTATTAGGGGTATTAAAAGAAGGAGAATTTCGATATGAATTGGACGACGGCGCCGCCATTCAAGTAAAAATCACCATAGATAAACAACAGCGCAGCGCAATCATTAATTTCAGCGGCACCTCCGCGCAACAACAGAGCAACTTTAATGCGCCCACTTCGGTGTGCAAAGCGGCCGTCCTCTATGTATTTCGGACTTTGGTACAAGACGACATTCCCATGAATGCTGGCTGTTTAAAGCCATTACAGATAATCATTCCAGAAGGTTGTTTACTTAACCCCACCTATCCGGCAGCCGTTGTCGCTGGTAATGTGGAAACGTCGCAATGTATTACCGATGCGCTGTATGGTGCGCTAGGCATCATGGCCGCTTCTCAAGGCACCATGAATAACTTCACGTTTGGTAATGACAAGTACCAATATTATGAAACCTTATGTGGTGGTTCTGGCGCCGGGCCTGATTTTCAGGGAACTTCGGCCATACATACGCACATGACAAATTCTCGCCTCACTGATCCAGAAGTTTTAGAGTGGCGCTTTCCAGTATTATTGGAATCGTTTGCCATTCGTCAAAACAGTGGTGGTGCTGGGCACTATCGCGGTGGTGATGGCGTGGTGCGACGGATTCGTTTTATCGAAGCCATGACAGCTTCTATTTTATCCAGTCATAGACGTGTACCGCCTTATGGCATGGCAGGAGGAGAAGCCGGGCAAACCGGCAACAATTGGGTGCAACGTGTTGATGGCACACGGCAAACGTTGGCTGGTACAGCAACCGTTGAAATGCAAGCAGGAGATGTGTTTGTGATTGAAACACCAGGCGGTGGCGGATATGGTGTGCGAATTAAGAATGAAGAATGAAAAATGAAGAATGAAAAATGAATGAAATTGTTTCTAGTTTGTAGTAGGCGCTTTAGCGCCTGAGTTTGTAGTAGGCGCTTTAGCGCCTAAGTTTGTAGTAGGCGCTTTAGCGCCTAAGTTTGTAGTAGGCGCTTTAGCGCCTGAGTTTGTAGTAGGCGCTTTAGCGCCTGAGTTTGTAGTAGGCGCTTTAGCGCCTAAGTTTGTAGTAGGTGCTTTAGCGCCTAAGTACTTAATCTCGTTAAGACAGTTAGAAGTCTACTACAAACACTACAAACACTACAAACACTACTAAGGGAGTTGTGGCTAAATAATTATAGTATAGTTAATTTGATGTACGGTGGTAACTTACTGATTTGACAATAGGGTTATAAAAATATAACCCATTGAATTTCAGGTCTTTTAAAAATATTTTTGTGGTAAACTATAGAAAGTTTTAACCAGGCGATAAATTGCCTACTATAAACTGCAAACTAGAAACTAGAAACTTTTAACGGTTTCAGGCGATAAATCGCCTACTACAAGCTGCAAACTCTAAACTAGAAACTAGAAACTTTTAACGGTTTCAGGCGATAAATCGCCTACTACAAGCTGCTGAAGCTTTGGGCTCCAGATAGGTATAAAAATGACTTTTTATAAAACCATTGTGTGTCTAGCAAACTCTCGCAAAGAGGGTGGACGCTGTGTCGCCGGCAAAGAAATCGTCAACAATCAGATTAGCCAAAACTGGATTAGGCCTGTGAGTCGCTCACAGATGGGGGAGCTTTCAGCTAAGAATACCATTTTGCATAATGGAAAACTGCCAAAATGGTTATCTTCTCTTATCATGCTGTTTAAGACGCGTAAACCTCAACCGAAGATGTTGGACATTATCAGCGTTCCCGTCATTCAGCATAAGCCACACGCTTATCAAAGCGAGAACTATTTAATAGATGACAAACAACGTTGGATAAAACAGCAAACTTTGCCAGCGACGCAATTACCTCAACTCTGTGACTCTGTTCCGTCACTCTGGATAAATGGCTACCACAGTTCCAACGGTGTCAACGATAGAATACCTTTGGAAATAGCCACCAAAAGTATTAACACCTCATTGTTGTTGATAAAACCAGAAAATTTGTCTATCTTGGTTAAGAAAGAATTGAATAGAACCAAAATTCGGGCCGAGTTTGATTTTAATCGTCAACAATACCGACTCATTGTCACCGAACCAAAAGTGGAATCCATTTATCGCTTCAAAGCGGGAGGGAAGTATCCGATAACAGAAGAAGTCTATCTCTGTATTAGTCTCGGTGAACCGTTTGAAGGTTATTCTTATAAGCTGGTAGCGGCTGTTATCAACGCTTAAAAAGCGAATTCGTCTTAATGGAGTCCAAACCTTTAGGTTTGGACTTAATGGAGTCCAAACCTTTAGGTTTGGACTTAAAAAGCTAAAGCTTTGGAGTCCAGCCAGCTAGAGATTTTCAGATAATTATTTTCAAAGTAGGATAAGCCTCAGAATAAATTCTGAGGCTAACAGCTAAAGTAGGCTAAAGCCTACTAATTTTATATGCCATAGTACCCTTTAGGGTCAATGCCATTAAGTTAAGAAATAAACGAGAAAGAGCCAAAGCTAAAGTCCCCTAAAGGGGACTGGTAAATTCCTGATTTTTTCATAAGCACACGATATGGCATTGAGTCTTCAGTGCCCTTTAGGGCACTTCAGCTATTAGACAAGTTGGCGGGGGGATTATTTCTTTCTAATTCCGCAAACTGTGTGGCATTGACCCTTTAGGGTACTTTAGGGCCTGTCACAAAATAACCTGGTCATTTTTGTAGAGCAAATTCTAATCAAATTGATAAAATTTGTTCAAGTTATTTTGTTACAGACACTAAAGCGCCTACTACAAACTTTTTGGACGTAAGCTAATGTCAAAGCTAAAGCTTTGGACTCCAACGACTTGGAGGTTATTAAAAGTGAAAGAACTCTATACCATTGGACATTCTAATCATCCCATCGAAACATTCTTGGATTTGCTTGAGCAGCATGGCATTACCGCTGTCTGTGATGTGCGTTCTCATCCTTACAGTAAATACAATCCACAATTTGCTTGTAAGTCGCTAAAAGAAACGCTCAAAAAACATGACATCGCTTATGTATTTTTAGGCAACGAGCTGGGCGCGAGGCCTAATGATTCAAGTTGTTATGCTGAGGGCAAAGTACAATATGCGCTTCTTGCCCAAACGCCGGCCTTTAAGGAAGGCATTGATCGGTTAAATAAGGGCATGGAGTCCTATCGCATCGCCTTAATGTGCGCCGAAAAAGACCCGCTTAATTGTCATAGAATGATTTTGATATGTCGTCATCTACGCGCAGAGAAACTGAAAATTAAACATATCTTGGCAGATGGCCTTCTTGAAAGTCAGCGTGAGGCTGAGCAACGTTTAATAGAAACTTTATCTGTTGAGCAACTGCTTGAGCTTGCTTATGATAAGCAAAGTCAAAAAAAGGCCCACATAGCGCCTCACCAATACCAATTAACGGTGCGAGAAGAGGATGAGGATTATGAGCAAGATTCAACTCTACACGATTGGCTTCGCGAAGAAAACGCCCAAGCCGTTTTTTAATAAGCTAAAAACCGCTGGCGTAAAGCGTGTTATATAGAGTTTCAGATAATTATTTTCAAAACTGAAGAATAAATTATGAGGCTAACAGCTTTCGTTCAGCTAAAGCCTACTAACCCTTTAAGCCATAGTACCCTGAGACGTACTTTAGCTATTAACGTGAGTTCGACTTTAAATCTCAATGAGTTATAAAATTATTAGTTATATCAATGATTTATTGATAATGACTTAATTATCAATCAGTTTAAAAAAAATCATAAGCTGTACTGGTTCATTCCAGTTGATGGCCCACAAATAAGGATTATTAACGTATTAATGTTAAGGGTTTAATCTCACAAAATTAACAAAATGTTTTTTTATCAATTAATTGTCATCGAATAATTGATTAAGAGATGATTTCTATAACAAGCAAGAAAAGTCGAACTCACGTTATTAGACAACGGATGCAAGCTGTTGGCTTGCTGTTTTGAAATGATTTATCTGAAAAACTATAGATATTCGACTCAATAAAAAATCACAACTTGCTGGTTTTGCCAAGAAAGACGATCTAAAAGTTATCTGTGGCATTGAATACGTGCTTATGCCAAGACTCGCCCCGACTAATAAAGCCACTTACCATTCTTATTGTTGTGATTGGGCATGAGATGGCGTGGTTTTCAGGTTTATTATATTTTGGATCGGGATGATTTTAATAATTTGTTCCTTAACAGCAAGCTGTTCAGGTTCGGGCGCTTCTGTCTTTGGTGTGGAAGTGATCATTTTGGGCGCAAAGAAATAAATCGCTACCGCCGCCGAGGATAATATCAACAAAAACAACAGAAAGTTTCTTTTCCGATGACTCACAGAACGCGAGTCTTTAATCTCCAAACTAAAAGAACTTTTCATGGGCGATCCCTCTTTTTTCAGTTCTCAGTGTTCAGTTCTCAGTGTTCAGTAATCAGTTATCAGTGCTCAGTTATCAGTTTATCTAAAAACGTTGTACCACCCAACGTTGTTGCCCACCCTCGTCGTATTTTGGGGCATGCAAGAAAAACACGCTACATGTATGGATTTATTCTTAACTTAATGGCATTGACGCAAGGGGTGTGTAAAAAGTAACGATGTTCAAATTATTCCCGTGCTAAGTATATTAAGACTTACGCACTATCAAAAAATATAAAAATGTGTTAGTAAAAACTCAGGCGGGCCTTAGATAAGCCAAAAAATGGGGCCGGCAACCAAAAAAACGTTGGGAGGCAACCAAAAATTCATAATATCTGAAAATTTATGGTTCAGATCACTGAAAAAAATGATCACAGATCACTGTGAAGCCCACCCCCACCAGAAACACCGCAAAAAATTTTTTCAATGTGCCCGTTGGAATGATATGCACTAATTTTGCTCCTAACGGTGCAAATAGTAAACTGGTTGGCGCAATGGCGGCAAATGCCGGCCAGTAAATGTAGCCGCTACTGAATGCGGGTAACTCATTGACATGCCAGCCGGTGGCAATAAATCCAACAGCCCCAGAAACCGCAATGGGAAAACCACAAGCGGCCGAAGTGGCGACGGCATTACGCATGGGTACATTACACCAAACTAAAAATGGCACGATGACTGAGCCACCGCCTATTCCCACCAAACTAGAACTCGAACCTATCACTGCACCCGTGAAGCCCATACCCAACTTACTTGGCAATTTATACTTATTTTCAATAGTTTGAGGTTTTATCTCCCTCGCCTCTTGAGGGGAGAGGATAGAGGTAAAGGATGAACATAAAATGTCTTTATCAGAATTAGTATGACAATGTGGTACCCGTTGTGCGCCAAAGCCCAATTGTGCCGAGACGAGTAAAATGAAGATCGCAAAAATGACTCGCAACGTCTCACTCGGCAACGCATCGGCAATAACCGCACCCAGTAAAGCACCGATAATGATGCCGGGAACAAGTTGCCAAACAATTGACCAATGCACTGCACCGCGCCGATGATGGGCAATGATGGATGAGGTTGAAGTTATCACTATCGTCGCTAAAGTGGTGCCTATTGCGATGTGCATGAGGCGGGTGATGGGTATTTCTGCGTGGCTCTGAAAAATCCATACAAATACCGGAACAATAACAATGCCACCGCCTACGCCTAACAAACCTGCCAATGTGCCTGCCACGGCACCAAGTAATAATAAACTGATGATTTCCAATTAAAATTACCAAATTCCACTCGAATAGCAAACGCTTTTAAAGGGCCTCGTCTTGAAATTTTTTATGAACCGACCAAATCGGTATATCATTTAAAAATTTATAATATTACCATAATGAAAGTTGAATTCCGCGTCTCTGCCAGGTTGCGCTGAAAACAAAAAAGATTTGTTAAGAGTTAATAAGGTGGTAGGTATTATGCTTGACAAGATAAACTGACGTCATTAATTTATTTTGGAGACCATAATGGAGCGGTTAATTAGACAAGCACTCGAAACCATAGCCAACTTAAGTAATAGAAAACCGGTAGCCCTGTTGAGCGTAGAGGATAAACACAATGGCATGCTGGTTGGCGGATGGGTGAAGGGAGAATGCATTTTGCCTCACACAAGCATTAAATTTAAACGTACCCCTATAGAACAAATTATCTCAACCAAGCAAGCGCATACCTATCCGGGGACGGTAGTGGAGTCCTTACCTTTTCCCGCCTATAAAGAAACCAAGAGCGGTTTTAGTTGTTTATGTTTGCCGCTCTTGAGCGGAAACAGTCAAGTAAAGGGCGTTGTGGTGATTGCACAAAAGAGGGGCAGTCCTCTGCCGGCGGATCGCTTGCAAACATTGAAGACGTTAATTCCTCTGATTGCGGCCGTTGTGGAAGCCAGTCTGGAAAATGAACGCTTGATTCAATTGGCAACCCGGGATGATCTGACAGACTTGTATACACGGCGTTATTTTGAGACGCGCTTACAAGAAGAATTTACCAGAGTTCGCCGTCATGGCGGGGTTTTTTCTCTCTTAATGGTAGACATAGACCATTTTAAACAAATTAACGATACTTGCGGATATAAAGAAGGCAATAGAGTATTGCAAGAAGTATCCAAGCTCTTAAGTAGCTCGATACGCAAGGAAATCGACATCCCTTGCCGTTATAATGGCAAACAATTTATCCTCTTGTTACCCAATACTAATGTAGATGGGGCCTCTATTTTAGCGGAACGAATTCGGCAACGCTGTGAGCATTACCGGTTTACGACGCTACAAGGCATTCCAATCAAAGTTACCGTGAGTATAGGCATTGCACATAGCGTAGACATCGCTCATAATGAAATACTTAATGACAATAGCAACCATCCGGTGACAGAAATCTCCAAAGAAGAATTAATACATCGGGCCGATTTGATGTTATACGCGGCCAAACAAGCCGGCCGTAATCAAATTATGGTATGGTGGTAAGTGGTTGGAGTACAGGAAGGGAGGAGTCCAAACTTTAGTTTGGCAGGAGTCCAAACTAACTAAATTAATTTCTTTTGTCAATGCGTAAGTCATATTAGCGATCCTTGTACGATTTGCAAGGAGCGCTAAGCACTCCTGTCACCGAAAGGCCGTCAAACAAAAAAATGGGAATATTGCCGTGAAAAACTTGGTTTATTACTATTTTGGAGTAGAATAGACTTTTCCCTTAATAATTTGAACGGTTATTTTGGTGATCTTGGTGATTTTTATGAAAGTTCCAAGGGCGTTGCCCTTGGCTATACTCAAGATGGGAACAAATTTTCAGGCAAAAGTTTCGCGGAGCGAAACTTTTGCCTGAAAAGGACTTTTTGATAAACCAAAATAACTAATAATCCAGGGGCGTTGCTTGCCAGGGGCGTTGCCCCTGGCTGTATTAATGTCGCCCCGTTGGGGCTTGCCAGGGGCGTTGCCCCTGGCTGTATTAATGTCGCCCCGTTGGGGCTTGCCAGGTAGGTACACTGGCTTTATTAATGTCGCCCCGTTGGGGCTTGGGGAGAGATTAATATAAAAAGTGTAACTACCTGGCTTTGGGTTCGGAATGACAAAAGTACAAATTATGCCCGTGCTGAGCCCCGTTTTAATTTAAAACCTAGCCCCAACGGGGCGATATTAATATAGCCAGGGGTAACGCCCCTGGCTCTCTCTTAAATCACAGTTCAAAAAATATTTACTTGGTTGGTACACTTACAAGGATCGTTAAGCACTCCTGTCTCCGAAAGGCCGTCAACTCAAAAAATGGGTATATTGCCGTGAAAAAACGTTATTTCTTGATTTTCTTCGCTATTATTTTACTTTCTGCCTGTAACGAACCCCAACAGCAGAACCTACGCTTTGGGCTATCAACCGCCCCAATCACTTTGGATTCGCGTTTTGCGACGGATGCCGTCTCATCACGAATTAATCGTCTCTTGTACCGTGCCCTCGTCGATTTTGATGAGAATTTGCGCCCGACTCCTGATTTAGCCAGTTGGGAGCAACTGAAGCCAACACATTATCGCTTTCGCTTGGGCGACAATGGGCGACAATTTCACAACGGTACGCGGTTGACGGCGCACGATGTCAAGGCGACTTATGATTTTATTTTAGACAAGAAAAATGCATCAGCACTTCGGACTTCTTTGAGTTTAATCAAGCAGATTCGTGTGCAAGATGCTGATACGGTCGATTTTATTCTCGACAAACCCGACACGCTCTTTCCGGGACGCTTGCTCGTTGGCATCGTCCCTGCCGCCCTTATCGACAAAAAACACCCGTTGAACAAACAACCAGTCGGCAGCGGTGGATTTGAATTGGTTAAATGGCCTACCGCCAGTCATTTATATTTAAAGCGGCGCCGTGATGGGCGACAGGTTGAATTTTTAGAAGTTAAAGATCCCAACACGAGGACGCTTAAACTGGTGAGCGGCGAGTTGGACATGTTGCAAAGCGAGTTATCGCCGGAAATGGTAACGTGGCTGACAGAACGTTCCGAAGTGAAAGTGACTAAGAGACAAGGCACTAATTTCAGCTATATCGGTTTTAATCTGCAAGATTCGGTGACTTCCAAATTCGCAGTGCGAGAGGCGATTGCTTACGCGATCAATCGTGAAGAGATTATCCGCTCGATACTAGGCAACGCTGCTCGCCCGGCGAGTAGTTTTTTGTTACCGCCGACGCATTGGGCGGGGCATCCGGGGTTGCCGAGTTATTCTTATGATCCTGACAAAGCTCGCGCTTTGTTGGCGCAAGCCGGCTTTACGGCGGAAAATCCCCTAAAATTGTCCTACAAAACCTCTAGCAATCCCTCTCGTATTCGCATTGCCACCGTCATTCAGCAACAACTCAAGGGAGTGGGAATCGAAATGGATTTACGCACTTATGACTGGGGAACTTTTTACGGCGACATCAAAACCGGCCGTTTTCAAATGTACAGCCTCTCATGGGTGGGCATCAAAATGCCCGATATTTTCCGTTATGTTTTTCATAGCAGTGCCGTGCCACCCGGCGGTGCGAATCGGGGGAGGTTGAAGAATCCCGAAATAGATGCCTTGATTGAGAAGGCGGAGGCGGCACCGACGTTCGACAAACAAGCGGCGCTTTACCGTCAATTACAAGAACTTTTATTCAAAGAATTGCCTTATGTGCCTCTGTGGTATGAGGATCATGTATTGGCAACTCGCCAACGAGTCAACGGTTATAGTTTGGCACCCGACGGTAATTATGATGGTTTGAATACTGTCACTTGGTAATGCTCAGTGCTCAGTGCTCAGTAATCAGGAGTCCAAACTTTAGTTTGGCAATCGTCGTTTGGCAGGAGTCCAATCGTTGCTTCAGTTTTTTGAAAGCTTTAACTTTCGCGGCGATTTTAGTTAGTTTGGCAGTACCAGAGAGTTAATGGCCGTGCCAAGTTAAAACTGGCCGACTCCTCTTACCCGTCAATAGAACATTGACAGAGTACTAGTGCAAGATCGCTCCAATCTTCATACCACCCTACCGCCAACCGCTAAAGCGGTTGGGGAGTCCAAAAAAAATAATTATCCCAAATGCCAATTCAAGGAATAAAGGACGGGTAGGGGAATGGTGGGCAACAAAAACCCGTTACCCACCCTACAAAACCGACTGGGATAATTTAATTTTTGGATATGCCAAAGCCTACTAACCTCTTTTAGTGCCCTTTAGGGTACTTGAGCTCTTAGACAACTGCTTTAGCTGTTGGCTGTGGGTGATATGGAAACTTCCGCTTTCCGGCACTAGGAGGCTTGCCGCCCAAACTAAAGTTTGGATTCCTTGAGGGCCATAAAATACTTACGTCGGCAAAAGTTTCGCAGAGCGAATTTTGCCGACGTTGGATGTTATCAAATGAAAGTCTGGCCCTATATCGCGCCCTAAAATGACACGATTTATGTTGTACTCTCACTCTATTCGTTGTACTCGATCTAAGTACTTTACTCCCAATATTTTACCCTGATTGATAAGGATTTTATTATCAAATGAGCGAAGAAGTTTTAATTAACGTAACCCCCCGCGAAACCCGCGTAGCGATGGTAGAAAACGGGGTACTCCAAGAAGTGGTGATTGAACGTACCAGCAACCGAGGTTTAGTCGGTAATATATACAAAGGCCGAGTCTGTCGCGTGCTGCCGGGCATGCAAGCGGCCTTTGTAGAGATTGGACTAGAAAGAGCCGCATTTTTGCACGCCTCTGATATTGTCAATACACACTTACATCATGGCGACGAACAAGCCAATCAACCCGAATCAATTGAGAAACTTCTACATGGCGGCCAAGCGCTATTAGTGCAAGTCATTAAAGAGCCGTTGGGCACCAAAGGGGCCCGCCTAACGACCAAAATTTCAATTCCTTCCCGTTATGTGGTATTTTTACCGACTCAAAACATGATAGGCATTTCTACTCGCATTGAATCGGCCGAAGAACGTCAGCGTTTAAAAGACATTGCCTTGCAACACACCGGAATGGCGGAACACCCACTGATTGAAACGCCCGGCAATGATGAAACGCTAGTGACGCAACCGGTGTCGCCGCCGGCACAGTGTAACAATTATGGATTTATAATTCGCACGGCCGCTGAGGGGGCCAAAGAAAATCTATTATGTGCCGATATGGATTTTTTATGTCAGCTATGGAAAGATATTAAAGAGAAAGAAGCTAAAGCCAAGCCTTGTTCATTGATTTATAAGGATTTACCCTTAGTACTTCGCACCGTCCGCTACTTGATAGGCTCAAAGGTTGACAAGATAAAGATTGACTCACGAGACACTTTTCGGGAAGTGGTGAATTTTGCAAAAAAATTCATTCCAGATTTAGTGCCGCTTATGGAACACTATAGTGGAGAACTCCCCCTATTTGACTTTTACGCCATTGACGATGAAATCACCAAAGCCTTAGAACGCAAAGTACCCCTAAAATCTGGCGGCTATTTAGTGATAGATCAAACCGAGGCGATGACGACGATTGATGTCAATACGGGCGCTTATGTTGGTAGTCGCAACTTAGAAGAAACCCTTTTTAAAACAAATTTAGAGGCCGCCCAAGCCATTGCGCGACAACTCCGCTTACGGAATTTGGGCGGGATTATCATTTTAGATTTCATCGATATGGAGGAGCCAGAACATAAACGTCAAATCTTACGCACCTTGGAAAAGAGTTTAGAACAAGATCATACCAAAAGCTATATTAGTGAAATCTCCTCATTAGGCCTAGTGCAAATGACGCGCAAGCGCACCCGCGAAAGTTTGGAACATGTTTTATGTGAAACCTGTAGAACCTGCGGTGGGCGTGGCTCTATTAAAACAGCAGAAACCGTGTGTTATGAAATTTTCCGAGAAATTTTGCGCTTTGCTCGACAATTTGAAACGCAACGATTTTTAGTACTGGCTTCCCAAGAAGTGGTTGATATGATGTTAGATGAAGAATCTCACAGTGTCTTAGAATTGGAAGACTCTATTGACTGCTCCATCCGATTTCAAGTAGAAACCTCTTACTCGCAAGAACAATACGACATCATTCCAGTTTTCAGTGATCAACAGGAGTCCAAACTTTAGTTTGGCAACAGGAGCCCAAACTTTAGTTTGGCAGGAGTCCAAACGAAGGAGTCCAAACTTTAGTTTGGTAGAAGTCCAAACGTAAGGAGTCCAAACTAACGTTTGGAAGGAGTCCAAACGGAAGGAGTCGTCCAAACTAACGTTTGGCAGCTTTAGCTTTGGAAAGCCAGCTAAAGCTTCGGAAGAAAAGTAGATCAAATGCACTCGCTCTACCCGACGAAACGATTTCAGATATGCTGAAGAAAAGCGATAATCGAGAGTAGAACGAAAGAAGGCCGTCATCAAATTTGAAGTCACTCAAATGACAACATGGCCCCCAAAAGTTCTTCGGCATTTAGCCATAACAAATACGTGGTTATTGACACTGTCTAATTTCCATCCAAAGCTTCATGCTTTGGAAAGCCAGCTAAAGCTTTGCAATAAAAGTACACCAAATGTACTCGCTGTACCCGACGAAACGATTTCAGATATGCTGAAGAAAAGCGATTATCGAGAGTAGAACGAAAGAAGGCCGTCATCAAATTTGAAGTCACTCAAATGACAACATGGCCCTCAAAAGGTCTTCGATCCTTAGCCATAAAAAATACGAAATTTTCAGTGTTCAATGATCAGTGTTAAGTAATCACTGATAACTGCCCCTCTGTGTATTTTATAACGGATAAACTGATAACTAATCAACTGAACACTGATATACTGATAGTACAACGGATACGCGAAATAAACGGATTTTTTATCTGCTTCATTTTCGGATTGAAAGTCAATAAAAAGACGGTTTTTATAAACCAAACGGGTCAAATTTTATTTTCACCCGCATCTGTACATTCCGTATAAACTGATAACGGATCACGGATCACTGAAATAACGGATCACTGATAACGGATCACTGAAATAACTGATAACTGATAACTGATAACTGATAACTGATCACTGAAATATGTTTCGCTCTATTTTAAGTTTATTCCGTCTACTCTGGCGGCTATGGCTATGGCTATGGCTTTCTCTCTGTTTGTCAATCCTACTATTGGCACTCCTGTTTCCAAGGCTGCCAGACTATAAGCCTGAAATTGAACACTGGTTGAGCCAAGTTTTGGAGCAACCCATTGTTATAGGCAATCTCACCACCTACTGGGTGGATTGGATGCCGACAGTCGCGTTGCAAGAAGTGCGTTTGCTGGAGACTAACGCCGAGCAAAGCGTTGTCGAAATCGCTTATGCCGAAATAGTGTTCAATGTGTGGGCTTCCATTAAGCAAGCACAAGTCGTCACTAACAGCGTTGCTGTGACTGGCAGTCAATTCACGTTGGCGCGAAACCGCGAAGGTAATATCAAATTAGTCGGTTTACGGGAGAGCGATACCACCGATAATTCGTTTTTATTAGGCTGGCTGTTGCAACAACCGCATCTCTCCCTTCATGCCACAACACTGACATGGCTAGAACCTGAACCGCCACCGTTTTTCTTAGCCAACCTAAAACTCTCGGTGGAGCGGCAAAATAGCGGCCATAAAATCACCGGGCGAGTTAATTTACCTCAGCAAACCCTCCAAGGCGTACAAGCTAAGACGTTTTCGTTTGAAAGTTGGCTAGATATCCAGCAGTTGAGTGCTAAGGGACAATTTGCCTTTGAACAATTACAGTTTGTTTCTAAATCTCCCCTAGCAAACTTTTTTCAAACGGAACACACACCCTCTATCGAACAGAGTCAAGTTTCAGAATCCCCCCTAACCCAGCAATCGCTTTCTCAAAGCGGAAAACGGCAATCACTTAGCGGAGAATTTCATGCCCATCAACAAGCCAACGGTGCTTGGCAAATTGATATTAAACAACATTTGGCAAGTCCTAACCAAAAACCGTGGTTGACTCACCAAATGAAAGTACGATTCAAGCCCGTCATTCCGACTACAACATCTATGGGTAGCAGCACCAACGCCTCCGGCGGACAAATTGAGCTAAGCGGTTCTATCAAGGTTTTGCCTTTAGATCAGCTACTAAATAACTTGCCAGCGGAGATTATCAACAGTGCCAACCCAAAATTACCGGAAACTTTGGCGGCTATACAAGGAACGTTGCATGATATTCAGTGGGCGTACAGCCCTAACCATTGGCGGGTGCGTCTGAGCTTTGCGGATTTAACGACAGAACCGGTTGGACAATTACCCGGTATCAGTGGTTTGTCTGGACAAATTGATATTAAACCAAACAAGGGCACAGTCTATTTTCACAAAGCCGCTGTCACGCTCAACCTGCCTAACCTATATAGTCATCCACTTTCGTTGGCACAGTTAAAAGGCAATATCAATTGGCAACGCACTCAAAAACTTTTAAGGCTGACGACTAAAAAACTGCAAGCTGTTGATAACAATATGAAAGTGCAAGTGGTTGGCAGCATAGACATTCCTCTTACCGGCGGAACGCCTAACAGCCACCTGTCGGTGACGCTACGCAATGGACAACTGTCTCAGTTGCCAAAATATATTCCTGACCAATATTTGCCCGACGTAGCACACCAGTTGAACGAAGCACAACTGGGCGGACAACTGAGCAAAGCTAATATCCTAATATCGGGAAAAGGAGAACAAACTCGCTTTGAATTTTCGGGGGATGTTAAAAATGTACACCTCAACTTAGCCATGAAAGAAACTCCGTTTTTTCAAAAAGAGGCCGTTTCATCGTCCAAGCGAGAGGCCGTTTCATCGTCCAAGCCAGAGGCCGTTTCATCGTCCAAGCCAGAGGCTGTTTCCGCGTCCAAGCGAGACAGTGTCCCATCTTCCCTAAGGGGAGAGAGCAAAGGTGAGGGTAAATCCAAAAAGACCAATATAGCCATTAAAGGTTTATCTGGACACCTAGACATTAAACCCAACAAGGGCACACTCCGTCTTCTCGAAGCCGCTGTCACGCTCAACATGCCTTCGATGTATAGTCATCCACTCTCGCTGGCACAGTTAAAAGGGAATATCAATTGGCAACGCACTCAAAAACTTTTGAGGCTGACGACTAAAAAACTGCAAGCTGTTGATAACAATATGAAAGTGCAAGTGGTTGGCAGCATAGACATTCCTCTTACCGGCGGAACGCCTAACAGCCACCTGTCGGTGACGCTACGCAATGGACAACTGTCTCAGTTGCCAAAATATATTCCTGACCAATATTTGCCCGACGTAGCACACCAGTTGAACGAAGCACAACTGGGTGGACAACTGAGCAAAGCTAATATCCTAATATCGGGAAAAGGAGAACAAACTCGCTTTGAATTTTCGGGGGATGTTAAAAATGTACACCTCAAGTTAGCCATGAAAGAAACTTTTCAACAGTTTCTTCAAAAAGAGGCCGTTTCCTCGTCCAAGCCAGAGGCCGTTTCCTCGTCCAAGCGAGAGGCTGTCTCCTCGTCCAAGCCAGAGGCTGTCTCCTCGTCCAAACGAGAGGCCGTTTCCTCGTCCAAGCCAGAGGCCGTTTCCTCGTCCAAGCCAGAGGCTGTTTCCGCGTCCAAACGAGAGGCCGTTTCCTCGTCCAAGCCAGAGGCCGTTTCCGCGTCCAAGCCAGAGGCTGTTTCCTCGTCCAAGCCAGACAGTGTCCCTTCTTCCATAAGGGGAGAGAGCAAGGGTGAGGGTAAATTCAAAAAGACACAGAGAACACACACAGAGAAACACAGAGGAACTCTTACAACCAATATAGCCATTAAAGGTTTATCTGGACACCTAGACATTAAACCCAACAAAGGCACACTCCGTCTTCTCGAAGCCGCTGTCACGCTCAACATGCCTTCAATGTATAGTCATCCACTCTCGCTGACACAATTAAAAGGCAATATTCGTTGGAAACGCACTCAAAAAAAATGGCGTTTGACCACCAAAAAAGTGCAAGCCTTTGATAAAAAAATGAAAATTAAAATCAGCGGCCGAATGGAGATTCCCGTTGCCGGCGGAACACCTGATAGCAATCTGTCTGTGACACTACGCCATGGACAACTGTCTCAATTACAAAAATATCTTCCAGACCAATATTTGCCCGACGTAGCACACCAGTTGAGCAAAGCACAACTGGGCGGACATTTGAGCAAGGCTAACCTCCTCATTAAGGGAAAAGGACAACAAACCCACTTTCAATTCAAAGGGCACCTCAATCAATTGTCAGTTATCAATTATCAGTTACCAACAGATGTCAAAACAGGCCTAACCGTCAAAGGTTTATCTGGGTACCTAGACATTGAACCAAATAAAGGCTCACTCCGTCTCAAACAAGCCGCTGTCACGCTCAACATGCCTAATTTGTATAGCCATCCGTTATCACTAACACAATTGAACGGCACTCTCCGTTGGCAACGCGATCAAAAACAATGGCGTTTGACGACTAAAAAATTGCAAGCCTTTGATAAAAATATGAAAATTAAGGTCAGCGGCCGAGTGGACATTCCAAGAGAAGGTTCAGTGCCCTATACCCATTTAAAAGTAACGCTACGCAAAGGACAATTCTCTCGGGTACCACATTACATCCCAGACAAAAAATCGCCACAATTGGCACACTGGTTTAACAACGCGCAACTGAAAGGCCGTCTGAGCAAAGCTCACGCCCTGATTCAAGGGCCTATCAATGCCCTCTTTGACGACACCAGCCGCTTTGAATTCAAGGCCGACATCAACAATGCACACATCAACTATGCACAGGGTTGGCCCCACTTAAGCCGTCTCAAAGCCCAAGTAGTCATTCAAAAACGCTCCCTGACTATCACCGCCCAACGTGGCAAGATTTTAAACAGCAAAGTGCGACACCTCGCAGTAGAAATTGCTGATTTATCCGCCAAAGCACCACTGATCAACGTGGTTGGCAACACCCAGGGGCAAGCAGCCGATGGATTACGCTTTGTTCAAAAAAGTCCGCTACACAAAACGGTTGATCTTGGAATACTCGAACTGGATGGCCTGATCGATTTACAACTCAAACTGGCTATTCCACTTGACGATAAATCCGGTACGGTGCAAGGCAAAATAACCTTCAAAAACACCAGGCTACATGATAAATCGCTCGACATTACTCTAACTGATGTTGCAGGAACACTGAATTTTGGCAATGACAAAGTATCCGCCAAAAACATGCAAGGCAAATTGCTTGGCAACCCCGTTCGTTTTTCCATTATTACCTTGAGAAACAAACGCCCCAAGCGTACCACGGTACAATTAACCGGCCTTGCCGATCCACTATTTTTGTCTCAACAACTCACCCAACTTAATCCGGCGTTTGCTCAACTACCGCTACACCGCTTTTTATCCGGCACCACTCACTGGACGACCACACTCAATTTTCCCAACGAAGAGGTAACGGGCAACAACTATACAGATATTCATTTAGAAGCTGACTTATTAGGCATGAACATCAAACTACCGGCACCGCTAGGCAAAACGGCCCAAGAACAGCAGCCATTGAGCCTGAGTGTGCGTTTATATAGCGAAGGCGCTTCGAGCAAAGGAGCAAAGATAAAGGAGGAAATCGGTGACACCGTCGTTAAGTCCCCGGCTCAACGGAAAAATAGGCGTAGGTTGGGGCCAAGTCAAACCGTCGTTAAGTCCCCGAATCGAAGGAGAAATAGGCGTGTGTTATTGCACACCGTCGTTAAGTCCCCTCTTGACCGGGGAAATAGGGGAGTGTTAAGAACAACAAATCAAACCGTCGTTAAGTCCCCTATTGAGAGGGAAAATAGGGATGTGTTGCTAGGAGGAATTTTGGTACGAGTACGCTATGGCGACAAACTCAATGGCGTATTTCGTTTCAACAAAACCGGGCTAGAACGTGGTACCTTAATATTAGGGACAACGCCGGCACACTTACCCAAACAAGCTCATTTAAATATAGAAGGGCACACCCCCAACTTGTCGATAACAACATGGCTTAATCAGTTAAAAGCGAAGAATGAAAACAACGGACAAAGGACAATAACCAATTACCAATTACCAATTACCCTCCTAACGGATATCCACTTTGACCGTTTTGAAATGCTAGGGCAAACCTTTGCCAATGTCGCGTTGCAAGCAAAATATGCCAAGCATCGCTGGATGGCAGCGATAACCGGCACCGGCATTGAAGGGCAAATCATTTTCGATCTGGCTGAAAACGCGCCCTCACTCGACTTGAACTTCAGAGAATTAACCCTCACTATACCACAGACGCAAACACCCACAGAGAATCAAGAAACGAATCAAGAAACGCTACCCGAACCACGTCGCCTACCCTCCCTCTCATTTCACTGTGATGCGCTACAAATTGGCGATATCAACTTGGGCAACGTCGATTTACACACACAACCCAACCATGACGGCTTAAAGCTAAACCTACAAGCCCAAGCGAGAGGATTAAATTTACAAGCCAAAGGACAATGGCGATATGTCGTACAACGCCACCAAACCGTTTTGCAAGCCAGCCTAACCAGTGAAAGTATTGACTTAATGTTGCAACAACTGGGTTATCAAAACCCGCCGATTGTTGGCGAACAAAGCCAAATCACCCTCAACGCCTATTGGCAAGGAGCGCCACACCAGTTTAAATTATCAACCCTGGTAGGCACATTAAGCTTAGTGATTATGGAAGGCCACATTGTCGAAGTAGAACCCGGCACTGTGGGCCGACTATTTGGCCTATTCGATGTGTACACCTTACATCGGCGGATATCCTTGGACTTTAGCGATGTCTTCAACAAAGGCTTTGGCTTTAGCACCATTGCCGGCATTTTCTTTATCAAAGACGGCCGTGCCCGCACAGAACACTTGATATTACAAGCGCCCTCGGCGCGAATTAAAATTAGCGGACAAACAAGCTTAGTCGGAAAAAACTATGACCAGATTGTCACCGTATTTCCGCACTTATCCAATCCGTTACCGGTTGCCGGCGCATTAACCGGAGGACTCAGCGGAGGAATAGCCGCGTTAGTGCTACAACAACTACTACAAAAAGAACTAGAAAAAGTTCTCAACTACCAATACCACATTACCGGCCCCTGGGAAAAGCCCAAGATTGTGCCACTCTCCAAACATCAATAACTTTGGCGATGGAGTCCAAAGCTTTAGCTTTGGACGTTTCATCTTCCGTCCAAAGCTTTATAGGTTTTCAGATAATTATTTTCAAAACCAAGGGAAAAAGAGAACCAAGCACCGCAACCCCTTTGGGGTTGGTGCTGTGATGCCAAAACCCACAGGTTGCACATTCACATTCAACCCCTTCGGGGTTGGTGCTGTGATGCCAAAACCCACAGGTTGCACCTGTGGCTATTCACATTCAACCCCTTTCGGGGTTGGCGCGTTTTATGATTTACCACAGGTTGCACCTGTGGCTATTCACATTCAACCCCTTTCGGGGTTGGCGCGTTTTATGATTTACCACAGGTTGCACCTGTGGCTATTCTTTACCACAGGTTGCACCTGTGGCTATTCACATTTTCAGGCTAAAGTTTCGCTCCGCGAAACTTTAGCCTGAAAGCCGAAAAACTTTAGCCTGAAAGGCAAAAGTTTCCGTTGCGGAAACTTTTGCCTGAAAACCCCTATCGGGGTTGGCGCTATTAATGAAAGCGAATGAACAAATTAAATCCCTTATTATATACAATCCTTGTGCATGGTATTGCGCGACTTAGGGCCAGACTTTAATTCTTCCAAATGATTTTATGGCCCCCAAACAGGATTGAAAAATAACCACATAAAACTAATGGTAAAGTGGTGATAATGGTTTTCAAGAACGCTCAGTATTAAGTGGATGCCAAACATTTTTCGAGCGGTGCGGCTGGTCAATTTTTAATGCAAATCTGATGGGGCCATTGATTCGCCCATGATGGAGTCAGGTATGTCCATTGGCACGGTTCATTTTAAGGAAACCATTGGCTTTTGTTCTGCGGCTAAGAGGGTAGGCATACTAGAGGCGTTTGTGCAAATGTTGTTACGGGATCGGAAAGTTGAACGCATTTCAATCAGGGTAGGACTGCAACACCATTGTGACTGAGGAACAATGTGCGGCCGAGGCCATTTTAGAAAAAATGTGATGGCCCATAAGTGTTTGTAAATGAATAAAAAAATTTTCTCGCCTTTAGTGGGCCAGTTCGTCGTCGGCGAGAGCTCACCTTTAGCCAGTTCGTCGTCGGCGATTGATCGCCTTAAACGGGCCATTCTCAACGACTGAAACTGATAGGTGATTTTGCTTCTCGCGACGCAAACCGCAAAAAGTCTCAAGCCAAGGTACAAACAAACCGCACAGAAATTTTTTAGGCTGAGTACGAAACCAGAAAAGAGCAACGCTACGATCCTCTAAGGATTATTGTTAGCACGTCGCCAGTGGATCGAACACGAACTGTGCGTTAAGATAATATCTTAAAGGCGATGATAACTCCAATAAGTCATTGTTTGCGTTCTGGAATCCGGGGTGCATTGCACCACGGGGTTTTGATGAGGGACGTTATCGCCAGAGTGTGCGTATGCCATTGGCAAGTATTTATGACGATAAAAGCCGCAACATGCTGATACACAAGGCTTTTTGACGCGCTTTCAAATTCGTAACCCGATTATGGACTTTAAAACGATTGTCGTTTGATGATGATAGCAATTTTTTATATAACGCCAACTAAAATTTTAAGTACGCTGATTTGTAAAAACATGGCGGTATCGCTTCGTGTGCGTTAGAGGCGGTTTTAGGGGGGCACTTGGGACGGCAGTTCACTGGAAAAAAGCCCAACTTCAAGGATTTGGGGAGATGGATACGCTCTATGGAGATTTTTTAGCCAACCTCAATCAACATGCCTATAAATCTGATGGGGCCATTGATTCGCCCGTGATGAGTCAGACATCTCCATTGACACGGAGCCTAAAAAGAAAACCATTGACTTTTGTTCGGCGGCTAAGAGGGTAGGCACACCAAAGGCGTTTGTGCAAATGTTGTTATGGGATCGGAAAGTTGAACGCATTTCAATCTGGGCAAACTCGCAACACCATGACTTACCTGTGACTGAGGAACAATGTGCGGCCGAGGCCTTTGGACGAAAAAATGTGATGGCTCATAAGGTGTTATGAAAAGGACGGCAAAAAATTTATCAATTGAAAAAACCATCAGGTTGATTTAGCCATGAAGGCCCAAATACTGATTAATAAGAGCAAAAATAATACGGCTCAAATTGTCCATGCGCTTTTAACTGAGCGGATGGGAGGTTTTATGAGTGATGCAGAAAAATATTAAGTAGGTCAAGCGGTTATCAAAGAAGGGCCCAACAGTACCAAGCCAAGGTACAAACCGCACAGAAATTGACCACGGCTGAGTACGAAACCCAACAAGAGCAACGAGGCTTATCCTCGCTCGGATTATTGTTAGCACGTTGCTATCGGATTGAACACGAACTGTGCGTTGATATCTTGAAAGGCAATGACAGTTCCAATAAGAGCGTGTTTTAAAACTAGACTTAACTCATTATTTTATAAGCAATAGACTATTTTATAAGTGATTGATTCTTGGACTTTTCAAACACGCTCTTAGATACCAATTCTTCGGCAGGTGCTTTCCAAAACGATTGACTTTGATGAGAGTTTTTTTTAGACGGTTCTTTGTTATAAAGCGTCCTTGGCTTTGGGTAGGTACCCGCCTCAAAAAATGCCAGACACTGGCTGAAAAAAAACTAAGGTGGTGGAAAGTTTTGGGTGGGTGGATTAGATAATAATCTTTAATCATAAAACCACTTTTCAAAGGCCGAAAAATTAGTATAATAATACTTTTTTTTCCTTGCTGGTAGGTTCAGTGCGCCTCAAAAAATGCCAGACGCTGGCTAAAAAAAACTAAGGTGGTGGAAAGTTTTGGGTGGGTGGTTTATCTAATAATTTTTAATCATAAAACCACTTTTCAAAGGGCGAAAAATGGGTATAAGGCATTACACGCTTTTTTGTCCTTGCTGGTAGGTTCAGTGCGCCTCAAAAAATGCCAGACGCTGGCTAAATTATTTTTAAAATCCGCATTGGTTTGTATGTAGGGACTACCCAAAAATCGGAGTTCAAAAACCTCTTAGCAGGAGGAACGTAAAAATATAATCTACCTGTTTCGACCCCAAGTTTTTTGAAAAAACTTGGTTTTTTCAGTTGGTGTGGAGATATTATTTAGCCGCAATTCACTTATTTCTTCAACATTCTTTTGCCCATTACAAAGTAAGTAAGTTGAATTTCAGTTAACTTTTAAAACAAGTATTGAAGGAGTTTTATGAAATTATGAAGAAAGCAGTGTTTTGGGTGATAGCAGGATTTGGGGTATTATTGACAATATTCCTGAGTCTAATTCTGAAAGTACCAAATTTTTGGGTATTTTTGGGTGCTTATCTAACGTGGCTTATTCTCTTATCGGGCCTGCTGGAAAATCAAAATGTTGTTAAAAGCGCTGAAAATTTTCCTCTCATATGGCACTTGTTGAGAATAGTGGTATCCGTCATTGGGATGTTTATATGTGTTTGGAGTTTATCAGGTTTTTTTGATCTTCATCTCACGGGACTTTTTTTACTGGTAGAATCAACCGGTATTATTGTGGTATTGTTTCTTCGATTACTTTTCATCAATAATTCAATTTGGAAACCCCAACGATTAAAGTTGGGGAAATTTGAAGAAGAAATGGAACATTATTGGGTTATAGGTTGTATATTACCAATATTGTCGTTAATAATGCTAGTTTTATATCCAGTTGTTATGTGGAAAATTTATACCAGTTATTCCATATCTTCAGCACTAGCCACATTAACTATTTTCAAATGGACTTTGGTTTGGGATTTTGTGTCAAACATCGGCTCCTGGTTTCCTATTATTTTTGTTCTACTAATTTCTGAAAAATTAGATGAGAATACACGTACTAGAACCTTGGTTAGCCTCATAGTCTGGTTGTTTCCATCGGCTTTTTATTTCGCTTTAATTTTAGGGTTATTTGGTTTCGCTGGGACAGATTATTCATTGACAATTGGTATCACCTCACTTAGTATTTCTCCTATTTTAGTCGTCATTTTTATGTTTCTTTTGCTGGGCTATTTAGTGCCATATATATGGGGATGGAAACGGGCCACAAAATGGCGACAGGGCTTACTGCAAAAACAACGTGATTGGGTTGAAAAAACCCTTGGTATTTTAGAAGAGCCCAATCCATCAAGATATACATCCGAGTTGGAAGAACTTCAAGCCCAAATGTCTAACGAAGCCAAACAATTTATAGAAGGTGATCAGATGGTTCAGTTATGGCTAAAGGATCAAACTGAGCGAGATGAGGTTTCTGATGCGATGCGTTCCATAATTCGTGAACTTGAGCGAGATGGTGTTCTTGATATAATGGATAGTTCCACAATTCGTGAACTTCAACACGTAGATGACCCTCGCTTTAGTTACTTTGAATCTTTGGCAAATCTCTCTAAAGAAGTAGAAGAGATTATCAAGCAATTGTCAGGGGATCATAGCGATACGGATAAACTGAGAAAAGCGGGTTGTTACTCCGATAAATATCGTTCTAAAAAAGAAGATATTGCGAAAGAAATAGCAACGGAAAAACAAACCATGCCAAGATTAGTTATAGGCTTTGGGCTTGTTTTTGCCGCGGCTGCAACTTTTGTTATCAATGAAGTCAGTAAAAACATTTTGGAAATGCTACGAGTGTCTATAGGAACGTAAATCGTCCGGTTCAAATTGTCTGGTTCAAAGTCAGGCGGATAAAATGTAGCATGTTCCCTATTTTTCTCATTCCCACTTCATCCTTGGGAATGTCTACCTAAACGTACGAGCGTCATCTAATGATTTCATGATTTCCCTTTTTTAGGTTTTTTGCTCCCACGCACCCAGCGTGGGAATACTCAAATATCCCACCTGACGAGTCTACTGATCTTATCTTGAGACGATAGGAGAAAAGTTGATGCCATCGTTCACGAAATGAGTTAACCCTTCAACGTTATTCCGGCAAAGTTTTAAAATGAGTCATTAAAAAACGTTCAGGAACAGTTGCAAACTGGTTCCCGCCTCAATTGACTGTGCGTAACATCAGCCTTTCATTAAAAGCGATTTCTCAATCAAAAATATTTAGTAATTACTGAGCCTGAGCAATCCGAATTTTTAGCCAACCCCAATCAACATGCCCATTAATCTGATGGGGCCATTGATTCGCCCGTGATGAGTCAGGTGTGTCCATTGACACGGCTAAGCAATAGGAAACCATTGACTTTTGTTCGGCGGCTAAGAGGGTAGGCATACTAGAGGCGTTTGTGCAAATGTTGTTACGGGATCGGAAAGTTGAACGCATTTCAATCTGGGTAAACTCGCAACACCATGACTTACCTGTGACTGAGGAACAATGTGCGATCGAAGCCCTTGAACGTTTTAATGTGGCGGCCATTATGGTGTTTGAAAGGACGGCAAAAATTTATTTTATGAACACGGTTGATTTAGCCATGAAGGCCAAACACTAATTAATAAGAGCAAAAATAATACGGCTCAAATTGTCCGCGCACTATTAACCGAGCGGATGCGATGTTTTATGATTGATGCCGAAAAATTTTATTTTCTCCAAAATCGGATTTCTCTGAGAAAAGAAATCCAATTTTTTATTTTATTCAAAATCGGATTTCTCTGGGAAAAGAAACAGAATTTTTATCAGGAAAAGGCAAGCGAGAGGCCTCAATCCCGTAGGGACTTCCAGTGAAAAGGTGCAACCTGGGGTGATGAAAAGAAGGTTCCAACGGGTTCTAAAACTTGATCCCATTTTTATTCCGCCTTTATTAACGTGAGCTCGACTTTAAATCTCAGTGAGTTAACTCATTATTAATTATATCAACTATTTATTTATAATCACATTTAAATCAATCAGTTAAAAAAACCTTGACTGACTCATTTCAGTCTATGGCCCACAATTTTTCAGTTTTGACGTATTAATGTTAAGGGTTTAGTTGTAAAAAAAGATTTATTAATCAATTATTTAACTTCAACCTATTGATTAATATCAAATTAATCTAACTAATAGAACTTATTGAAAAATAAGTCGAGTTCACGTTATTAATCAATAACTTATTGATTAGCAGTTAAAAAAAAAACAACCCGCTTTACTGGCTCATTTCACTCTATGGCCCACAATTTTCCGGTTATTGACGTATTAATGTTAAGGGTTTAAGTTTAATAGTAAAAAAAAGTTTTTTTAATCAACTAATGATTTTCAAACAATTGATTAATAGAAAATTTCTATAACTTATTGAAAAATAAAGTCGAGCTTACGTTAATATAAAAAGGGGCAACGCTCTTGGCTTTGGGCTCGGAATGACAAAAGTTCCGACGATAGGAGGGAACTTTATGCCCGTGCTAAGTATAACTTGGCACTGCTAAACACTCTCTGGCACTGCCAAACTAAACTCCTGCCCTAACATTTGGCCTGCCAAACTCAAGTTTGGACGTCTGCCAAACTCAAGTTTGGACTCCAGCCCTAAAGTTTGGACGTCTGCCAAACTCAAGTTTGGACTCCTGAGTTTGGACGTCTGCCAAACTCAAGTTTGGACGACTGCTTTAGCTTCTGGCGGATGGTGTATTTAATATAAATGAGGACTACTATGCCTTTAGCCCGTTTAGATAATGAAGTTATCTTCAAAAAAGCATTTACCGATAAACTGGTTTTTACCCAGCTTGTCAAAGACATACTGGGTATTGAGATAGACGTGGACACTATCGAGACTGACAAACGTTTTAAGCCCAAGATAGCCAGCGTCGATTTTGCTTATGACATTTTCGCTGAATCCAAGGATAACCGAACCATTATAGAAATTCAGAAAGTGAATTCTGATTACGGTTTCAAAAGCTTTTTGCCCTACCATGCCTTAGCAATAGCCGAATTGCAACGTCGGACTACCGATGATCCCGTTGAGAAGACCATTTATACCCTTGTTTTTATTATGGTTCCTTACGTCATCAAAGACAAGCAAGGACACCCTGTCAAAGACGATGTACTGATTTCGGATGTCAATCCCAAAAATCGGCAAGGCGAAATCGTCAACCTCTACGGACATCAAGCGATTTTTCTTAATGGATCCTGTTATCGGAATGAGGACACCCCGCCCTCCTACGCCGACTGGTTGGACTTAGTCTATGAATCCATCAAGAATCCTGAAAATCCCAACATTAATCTCGAAAACGAAGCTATCAAAAGAGTTGCCGAGTTGATAGACGAGGACAACCTGACACCGGGCGAAATAAGGGCCGCTAAAATCGCCGCCGCCCAAGAAGAAACATGCAAGTTATACGAAAGAATGGCTAAAGAAGAAGGCCTCATGGAAGGAAAATTGGAAACGGCCAAAAAAATGAAAGCCAAGGGCTTTGACGTAGAAACCATTGCCGAAATGACCGGGCTTGATGCTGACACTCTTAATCAAATCGAAATGGACTAACACGGAGAAACCTTTTGGAAAAGGTGTTCCCACTCGTCAGAGCAATGCCATTAGTTTCTAATGGTATAAAAACAAAGTTTATTCAATAAACTTTGTTTTTATACTTTGCACAGCTAAAAAATAAAAATATCAACCGTGTTCAGTATAGATACTGTAACATTGTCGAATTAGGAAATAAACGAATTACTGAGGCGGTACCTACAAACCAATAGAGGTGTTAAAACCGTGGTAATTGGTAAGGGATGCTTATAGGTTAAAGGACTTTAATGATTAAAACCCATCAAAACTCAAAAGTCACTCACTTGGTTCGTAAGGCCACAATTGCCCAATAAGGACAAAAAACACAAAAAAATGGACGTTTTAGGCAGACCAGCCAATTCAGATAATTCATTGATTTTTAATACAGGCTTCATTTTGTCGGGACTAATCAGACAAAGCTAAAGCTTTGTACTCCACCGTCTCTTTGATGAGAGCTAACGGTAACACTATTTCAGAAATAAGGCTTTTTCTTGCAACTGTCGAATTTCATCACGGAGTTTCGCCGCTTCTTCAAATTCCAAATTGTCGGCGTGTTGGTACATTTGTTTTTGTAATTGTTTGATTTTCTTGTCAAGTTGCTCAGGTGATAAAAGGCCATACTCGGCTTTCGCCTCGGCAACTTTGGCATATTCATTAGCCGCTGGCATGGAAAGCGTGGCTCCTTGAAAAATATCTGTAATCGCTTTTTCTATGCCGCGTGGTGTGATGCCATGCTGTTTGTTATAGGCAATTTGTTTATTACGCCGACGCTCCGTTTCATCTATCGCCCGCTGCATTGCTTCAGTCACCTTATCCGCGTAAAAAATCGCTTGTCCGTGAATATGCCGTGCTGCTCGTCCAACTGTTTGAATCAAAGAACGCTCTGAACGCAAAAAGCCGCTTTTGTCCGCGTCAAAAATAGCTACGAGCGACACTTCGGGCATATCTAAGCCTTCGCGCAGCAAATTAATGCCGACTAACACATCAAACACCCCTAAACGCAAATCGCGGATAATTTCCACTCTTTCCACCGTGTCTACATCGGCGTGTAAATAACGGGTTTTCACGCCATGCTCTGCTAAATACTCGGTTAAGTCTTCAGCCATGCGTTTTGTTAATGTGGTGATAAGCACTCTTTCATCCCGTGCCACCCGTTTATTGATTTCTGATAGAACAGCATCGACTTGGGTGGCGACGGGGCGCACAAAAATGGCTGGATCGACTAACCCGGTGGGGCGCACCACTTGTTCAACGACTTGAGTGGCCTGTTCATATTCATAAGGCCCCGGCGTGGCAGAAGTAAAAATCGTTTGCGGAGCAAGTCGTTCAAATTCTTCAAACTTCAGTGGGCGATTATCCAAGGCCGACGGTAGGCGAAAGCCATACTCTACCAACGTCTCTTTACGGGAACGATCACCTTTATACATCGCGCCCAGTTGCGGCACAGTGACATGGCTTTCATCAATGACTAGCAGCGCATTTTCAGGTAAATAATCGAATAAGGTGGGCGGCGGTTCACCCGGCTGACGCTGCGACAAGTAACGCGAGTAATTTTCAATCCCAGAGCAATAGCCGATTTCTGCTATCATCTCTATATCAAACAAAGTCCGTTGCTCTAAACGTTGCGCCTCAACCAATTTATTGGCAGCGTACAATTGCTCTAAACGCACTCGCAGTTCTTTTTTAATATCATCAATGGCTTGTAATAAAACCTCGCGTGGTGTCACATAATGGTTTTTGGGATAAATCGTTAAGCGTGGCACACGGCGCAAAACTTGTCCGGTTAATGGATCAAAATAACTTAATGATTCAATTTCATCATCAAATAACTCAAGCCGAATGGCATCACGTTCCGAGTCAGCGGGATAAATATCAATCACTTCACCGCGCACCCGATAAGTACCCCGTTCCAATACCGTCTCATTGCGGGTATATTGCAACTCAGCCAAGCGGCGCAAGACAAAACGTTGATCAATTTGCAAACCAAGCACTAAATGCAATACCATTTGCATATACCAATTGGGATCACCTAAGCCATAAATGGCCGATACGGAAGCCACAATAATCGCATCCTGACTTTCCAATATAGCTTTCGTTGCCGACAGACGCATCTGATCAATGTGTTCATTGATAGAGGCATCTTTTTCAATATAAGTATCTGAGGCGGGTATATAGGCTTCGGGCTGATAGTAATCATAATAAGAGACGAAATACTCCACCGCGTTATGCGGAAAAAATCCGCGCATTTCGCTATACAATTGCGCCGCTAAAGTTTTATTGGGCGCGAGAATGAGGGTTGGGCGCTGCACGGTTTGTATGACATTAGCCATCGTAAAAGTCTTGCCTGAACCGGTAACGCCTAATAATATTTGATGTTGTTCGCCTCGCGCCAGCCCGGCTAAGAGTTGTTTAATCGCATTGGGCTGATCGCCAGCGGGTTTAAAATGGGTTTGTAATTGAAAAGGTTTTGACATATCAGTTATCACTGTCGGTTCGTTCAAATGCTCTAAGTTATTGAATTTAAATGAGCATTAATTTTGCAATTGCAAATTTCATACACACTGTAAATGATTGAATTTTAAAAACTTGCAAAAAAATGAACGAACCGTGGGTTATTTTTTGCGAAGAAAAAACTTTAGCCTAAACTTTTGTATCCATAAGCGTTTATACCGATTTAAACGATTTTATTACAATCACTAAAATAGTTATTCCCTATAAATCAATAAGTTACATTTAATCGGTATAATGTCTATAATACTGGAAAACTTTTGCACGGGTACTTAGTTGAGTAAAGCGGCGTATCGCTGGTTGATGCCGCCAAAAAATTTCTCTGTGTGTTTTCAGTCCAAAGCTTTCACTTTGGACGGAAATAGAGCCGTCAAAAGGAGTGCTTAGCGATCCTTGCACTAATCAGGTACAAGCTTCGCTTGTACTGCTCTCATTTCGTGTAGAATAAACAATTTTGGCTTACAAGGAAATCGACTGTGAATTTACAAATTGCCCATCGTGTTCAAGCAATTAAACCGTCCCCTACATTAGCCGTGACGGCTCGCGCCGCAGAAATGCGGGCTGCTGGGCATGATATTATCGGCTTGGGGGCGGGTGAGCCTGATTTTGATACGCCCCGCCATATCAAAGAGGCGGCCGTGGCGGCCTTGGATAAAGGCCACACGAAATATACGCCTGTTGATGGTATTCATGAGCTAAAACAGGCAGTTATAGAAAAATTTTCCCGTGATAATCAATTGACTTACGACATGAAACAAGTGTTGGTGTCGTGTGGGGGCAAACAAAGTTTTTATAATCTTGCACAAGCGTTGCTAAATCCGGGTGATGAAGTCATTATTCCAGCGCCCTATTGGGTATCTTATCCCGATATAGTGATGTTAGCGGGCGGTGAACCTGTGATTATCAGTGCTGACATTCAACAAGGCTTCAAAATCACACCGAGGCAGTTGGAAGGCGCGATGACGGACAAAACAAAATTATTTGTGATAAATAGTCCGTCGAATCCTACGGGGGTACATTACACGCCGGAAGAATTGGCTGATTTGGGTGCGGTTCTGAGCAACTATCCCAAAGTGATGGTGGCAACCGATGATATGTATGAACATATTCTGTGGGAAGGATCGCCTTTCAAGAATATTCTCAATAGGTGCCCGGATTTGTATGATCGCACCATTGTACTCAATGGTGTGTCTAAAGCCTACGCGATGACGGGATGGCGTATTGGTTATGCCGGCGGCCCTGAGCAACTGATACAAAAAATGAAAACCATCCAATCGCAAAGTACCTCTAACCCAACTTCAGTCTCTCAATACGCGGCCCTTGCCGCCTTGGAAGGTGACCAATCTTTTGTTCAGAAGATGGTGACAATTTTTAAAAAGCGGCACGACTTTGTACTGGAATCTTTTAAAAACATCAATGGTGTAGAATGTCAGCCCTGTCAAGGCACGTTTTATATTTTCCCCAGGATGCAGGGGGTTATGGATCGGCTAGGCATCAAGACGGATGTTGAATTGGGTGAGTTTTTGATTGAAAAAGCGGGAATTGCTGTTGTGCCCGGCTCGGCCTTTGGGGCCTCCGGGTTTGTGCGGATTTCTTTTGCAACTAGTATGGAAAATCTTGAAAAAGCGATGGAAAGACTCCACAATACGCTCAACGTATAGCGCCTCTTTCTAATAATTAATTGTTAATTGTTAATTGTTAATTGTTAATTGTTAATTGTTAATTGTTAATTGTTAATTGTTAATTGTTAGGTAATTTTTTCGACCGGTGCAATTAATATAGGACTTACGCCTTGACAAACTAAAAATGTTGTTTTCATGATAAATATCATCGGGTTATAAAATTTTTACAAGCGACTAAATCTGTCAAAATTGACCAAAAACGAAAATTTGTAATGCCTTGTATTTAAAAGGAAGCATAAAATTTGTCATCTGTCAATGCGTAAGTCCTATAATAATTAATTGTTAATTGTTAATTGTTAATTGTTAATTGTTAATTGTTAATTGTTAATTATTATGTGACAATTTTTTTCGACCGGTGCAATTAATAATTAAGCAGTCAAAAAGTTTTTTAAAAGGGCTTGATCTTATCTAAAAAGATGTGTATCATACGCGCCTCTGTTGGGGAGCGCCCCTTACTGATTACTGATTACTGAGCACTGATCATAAGTAAAAAAAAATTAAAAGGGGTTAAAAAAAGGTTGATCTTATCTAAAAAGATGTGTATCATACGCGCCTCTCTTGGGGAGCGCCCCAACCCCAATCTGATAACTGATCAACGTAAAAATATTTAAAAATCTGTGTTGATCTTATCTTAAAAGTTGTGTATCATACGTTCATCTCTTGGGGATATCCCCAATCTGATAACTGATAACTGATAACTGATAACTGATAACTGATAACTGATAACTTATTTATTCCTCGGTAGCTCAGTTGGTAGAGCAAGCGACTGTTAATTGCTGGGCCGGCGGTTCGAGTCCGTCCCGGGGAGCCAAAATGTTAATAAAAACACTGATTTAATTCAATTCCGCTTAATTTCCTTGAAATAAGCGGTTTTTTTTTGTCAGTTAAAAATATCAGGGAGTTTGATAGATTGTAAGTCGACTGTTTTGCCCGTACTCCAGGATGAGTACTGAACCAGATACCTGCCGCTTTCTAACGCTGAATAGTATAAAAAAAATTCTCATAAAAGTCAATCATTTTTTTCCAGCACCTGCCGAATAATTGGTATTGTTTGTGAATATTTGTTAATAAATTGGGTACTATGCATGAACTCCAAAGGAATTGGTGAAAAAACAGAAGCCAAAATGATTTCTTGTCTTGTAGACAATGAAAAAGTTGTTCTGATCCCTTTTGGGGACAATCAGCGATACGACATTGTTATTGAAGACGACGATGGTACTTTTAAACGAATTCAATGCAAAACGGGTCGGCTAAAGAATGGCGCTATAAATTTTTCGACCTGTAGTTCTTCTTATCACAGGAACGGTAAAATACATTCGTATCGTGGGCAGATTGAATCTTTTGGCGTTTATTGTCCTGAAAATGGTAAGTGTTATTTGGTACCGGTTGAAGAAGTTGGGACTAGGTGCGCAAAGCTCAGGGTGGACCCCTCGGCAAATGGACAAGAAAAAAATATCAGGTGGGCCGAAGATTACGAGCTGCGCCAAAATGGCGGTTTAAGTCCCTTCTTTCTTTAAACCAATAAGTACATCCATCACATTCGTTCCTGTCGGGCCGGTATAAATCAAATCCCCACTGGCTGCTAAAAAACTGCCGGCATCCGCCCTTTTCAAACATTCTCTCTCCTTAAATCCCTCTCTATTCCCCCGCGAAGACGTTCTCCCATCAACTAAAGCTCCCGCTACCTCACCGGGCCCATCATTACCATCGGTGCCCGCCGCTAATAAAAACACATCCCGCCGTCCTGCCAATTCACCTGCGGCCGCTAAGGCCAAACTTTGACAACGGCCGCCTTGTCCCGGATTCTCTGGCAAATGCACCGTTGTTTCACTTGACCAGATATAAATTCCCGGCTTAGCGGCACATAATTGTTGTGCCAAAGTACGCCCGGCTTGTTCGGCTTCGCCCACGATCAAATCGTGATGGTTAAATACTACATAGCCGAGACGCTTTGCGGCCTGACAAGCGGCCTCTCGTGCAGTGGCGGGAGTGGCAATCAGGCGTTGTACGATTTTGCTAAAAGCGGTGGATTGCGCTAACGGGCGTGTTCGTGCTGTTAAAGCACGCAACCAGTCTGGCAAGGAATTGGGCAAAGTTATTTCTTCATGCCGCGTCAGCAAACCAGAACCAATCGCCCGCAAATCATCGCCGGGCACATCCGAAATCAATAAATTCAGTACCGGATGCCCTTCCAAATAACTCGCCAAACGGCCTCCTTTGATAGCCGACAAACTTTTGCGAATTTTATTCATTGCATGGATGTCCAAACCCGAGCCAAGTAACCAACGATTCACTCGTTGCAAATCGGCCAGTGGAACAAAGGGCGCAAGCACTTCCACAAGCGCAGACGCACCGCCCGAAATTAAAACCAAGACGGGATATTGCGGGGGTAGATTTTCAATAAAATCTAAAAGGGCTTGCCCAGCGGCAAGAGTGGATTCATCTGGCACCGGGTGGGCTGCTTCTAAGCAAGTCATGGAACGGCCTTGTAGTAATTGCTTATCTAAATGACCCGATTTGGTAATTAGCAAAGCCTGACTGATATGTGCCCCCAAAACATCAAATGCCCCAGCTGCCATCTGAGTAGCCGCTTTGCCGATAGCAATTAAGGCAAGAGGCCTATAATAAGGCTCTTCACGCAAATAAGCGGCCACCGCCTTGCGTCCGTTAACGGCCTTTAGGGCATTGTTATAGATTGATAATAAATGTTCACGGGGATTGGTTGGTGTGTGCATTGTGGATTACCAAATAATAATGCCGACGAGGGCGCAAAACCGATTCCTAAATGTTAACAAACGTTTTAAATAGCACTCCTAAAAGTGGGTGAATCTACCAAAGGCCATCGAGCCATTTTGTCAGATATTAGCAAAGTACAATCCTTATTTGCTTGGGAAAACGCAAATTTTTTCAGTTGTCAGTCCATTAAAGACCATAATTACAGCAACCCCCGACTGGCCGCTTAGTGAAAAATCATAAGGATTTTTTTAAAGAAAAACACTAGGGCTTATGATTTTTGAGTATGTGTCATTGTTAATGAATAGTTTACTATACAAGTATAATTCATTTTTTTCGAGCGGCTTGTAGAGGGCCGATTGGTGAAACGTAATCGGCCCCCTACGACTATTAATTACCAATTACCAATTACCAATTACCAATTACCAGAGACTGTGATTATGTACAAACTCCTTCAACCAACTCTTCTACTCATTGTAGTAGGTTTACTAACGGCCTGCGCCAACGTTCCCATACAAACGGTTGCTCCCAAAGTCAGCTTGGTCGATTTCAGGCTCCTCAATTTAGGACTCACTGAACAAAACTACCTGCTCCGACTAAGCCTCAAAAACCCCAACCCCTTTCCCCTTCCCCTCAGCGGCATGAATTACCAATTACACATCAACGACAAAGAATTTGCTCGTGGCAAAAACAACCAAGCCATCACTATTCCAGCAGCAGGCGAAGAATTTTTAGATATCCAAGTCACCAGCAACCTCAAGCAAATTGCCGACGGATGGCAAGATTGGCAAGCCCTACTCAAGCGTCAATTCAAATATCGGATTTCTGGCGGCGTCAATGTTATGCAAGGAGCCGCATTTCAAATTCCCTTTGAATATCAGGGCGAAGTTCCCTTGCTATGGGGAAAATAGGACACAGATAAGTCGTTTTTCACCCTCACCCCACTGCCATTAAATTAAAGTTTCTGTACAAAGCGTAAAGCGTAGTACGGAAAGGCCCCAGCATAATGCCTCGTCCTTAGACATAAGTTTTTAATTAATTGATTGATTTTTATGGATTTTAAATGGGAAGCCCCACGTTGGGGATTCATTAAAAATCAATGCTCTAAAAGGTATCCAAAAGACTTGTGTATAACGATGATAGCATAATGCGGGGATAGGGCGTGTTCCGTCGCCCGTTGGGGCCGCCTGAGAAAGTTGTGAAGGGTGACTGATAGTTCCAATTTAATTAAATTTGTGAGTATGCAACATAATTATAAACAATAAATTTTAAATAAAACAATGAGTTAGTTATTCTAAAATAATAACTAGCCAAAATTATAACCCCCGAAAATTTTCTAACCAAAGCCATTTTTTTATTATTAAAATGAAGGCTTATGATAGATAATAACTAAAACACGTTATTTTTAATAAAATAAGGCTAAAATACGCCGTGAACGCCCTCCCGAAAAGCCGCGTGTTATGGTATTAACCTTATTTAAAGTACAGTTTTATCTTATAACGACTAAGACATTAAATAATAATCTATACCCTATTTAGTAAAAAAAGTATCCTTTAACGCTTATTAAACAATCACTTATCGTTTAACAAAGTACAACAAAAAATGTCAGACTTGTTGTCTCTATTGGAACGGAGACAACCCAAAAATTAATCTTAATATTATCGTGAAGATTGCGTATCTTTTTATACCGTCTCTTATTATGACTATTCATCCAATTGAATAGAGTGATATATAGTGTTAGTGTGCCGTTTATTTTTTTAGCTTTACCCAACAAATTGAGGCCTTTACTCGCCTAGAGTCAAGTAGGCACTTTATTGAAATTTCATTTTTACCAAAAAAGTCCATTCCTAACCCCCAGCCTTACCCTGTGGTGAAAAGGAGGTTCCAACGGGTTCTAAAACTTGATCCCATTTTTATTCCGCTTAGTAAATTTATTGTTTAAAAACAAAATCATTAATCATTAATCATTAATCATTAATCATTAATTATTAATTATTTTCACCACCCCACCCTTACCCTCAATGCCATTAAGTTAAGGGCTTTGCACGTGGGATTGCCCCTACAAACCGTTATGTAATGTAGGGGCAATCCTTTATGGTTGCCCTCACCCAAAAGCGGTACGATATGGCATTGACCCTTACCCTTTCGTTATGAAAATCAGGTTATTTTGGCCCAAAAACTGATCCCGTTTTTATTCCGCATTGAAAAAAAGTTCTCTAAAAAGAGTCATTTAAATAACCCTATTTTCGTTAACAATTCACAATTCGTTTACGGAGTGATCGTCACAATTTTCACCACCCCACCCTTACCCCGGCCCTCACTGCCATTAAATTAGTGCGCTTCCGTACTACGCTTTACGCTTTGTACGATTGTCGTCATTAGCTTTAGCTTTGTACGATTATGTCGTCATTAGCTTTAGCTTTGTACGGAAAGGCCCTAGCCTAATGTGAGGGGGACAAATTTCGCAACAATATAATAAGTCATTTATATTTAAGTCATTAATCTTTTTATGGTTAATACACGTAGGCCCTCAGACTGCCCTTTTTGCCACATAGACGACAACCACAAATGTTTTCAGGACGATTTAGTTTTTACCATCAAGGATGGTTTTCCAATTTCCCCCGGCCACACTCTGATTATTCCCAAACGCCATATTCCGATTCATTTATGTTAACAAAAGTTAACAATAGCACTCCTAAGAGTGGGTGAATCTACCTGCATGCTACCGAAAATTATCGAGAGCCGCTTTAGACAATCTGAATTCGCTTGGGGAAAAGCAAATTGAGAGATTGTAAGTCTCAGGTTTTACCAGTACTCCAGGATGAGTACTGAACCGGATACCTGCCGCTTTATAATTGTGAATACTATAAAAAAATATCATAAAAGTCAATCATTTTTTCCAGCACCTGCCGAAGAATTGGTATTGTTTGTGAAGATTTGTTAATAAATTGGGTACTATGCATGAACCCTCCCTGTTTGAGGCCACTGACGAAGAACATAAGGCACTCCTACGCGCATTACAGGCCGCCAAGGTAGAACTCGGCCAACAATACGCCCCCGACGGTTACAACATTGGGATTAATGACGGCCTAGCGGCCGGGCAAACAGTGATGCACTTACATATTCATCTTATTCCGCGTTACAATGGAGACTGTATCGATCCTCGCGGCGGAGTGCGGTGGATATTTCCCGACAAGGCCGTGTACTGGAAAGACTAGCACCATTATTGGCATAATATACTAATGAAAAATGAAGTTTTTCTCCGAAAAACTTTTGCCTGGAAATGAAAAATGAAAAATGATTAAATAAATGATAAGTAACTAATTTTGCTTACTCATTTTATGAAAAGTTTGCCTGTTGTCATTTTAACCGATTATCGTTACGTTCCGTATAAATATAAGCGAAAGGCGAATGGGTAATTGACACGTTGTTGCGAAATAATAAAAAGGTTATTCATTCTTTCATTGAGCAATGCGCTAAGAGGTTAACGTCATTCGCAATTACCAATTACCAATTACCAATTATCAATTATCAATTAGCAATTACCAATTACCAAAGGAGAATTTTCTATGTCATTGGATAGCTTTGGCGAAGAACAGATTTACAACCTTGAACGTATCGGCAGCTTTGGTCGATTTTACAGCGGCGAATCCTTTCCTATTGAATATATTATGACGGCCTTCTCCTCAGCCGAGTTGTCCGAGCTCACCTTTGCCAGAGACATCCGCCCCGATCAAATTGATTTTGAACTGTTGATGCAACGCGACATTGATGAAGAACGAGTACGCATTGAGATGGAGCCTTATTTGAATCCCAGTCCTAAAAATTTCACGGCTGCCGAAATCAGAGCAAGAGCCGTTTTTTTTCCACCCTTACTTGCTGCCATTGTGCCCACCAAAGGCAAAGCGATGGAAGCCTATTATACCGACGAAAAAGGCGATATCGCTTTTAACAATAACAAAGAACACATTATCCGAGAATGGCCGGGATTATTTAAACTTACCTACTTTTCTAGCACCAGTCCACACGCCTACCGGTTTAAGCTGAATACCGGAGAAGAAGAGCAAACAACAGAAGTGAGAGTGCAGCGTGAACCGGTCAAACTAGAAATCCGTATCGCAAAAGGCAACCAATACGGCGCACGTCTCGTTATCATTGACGGGCAACACCGCCTTTTTACGCTTAAACAGGTTTATGAAAAACACTCCGAATTACTTGAACATCTCGGCGTACCCGTTTGCATCTTATTTGCCCCCAACGCCACTGTCCAAAAAAATAGAGAATATGCCCCTTTAAGAGTTCCCACAGTACCGGAAGTTTTCCGCCATCTCTTTGTCGATGTCAACAATACCGCCAAACAAGTGGGTGGGCACTTCAACATCCTTCTTTCAGATGACACCATTAGCAGTCTCGCTTGCCGCAAATTCTGTGATGATGTCCTTAATAACCGATGTGCAGAAGGATTAGCCGTTATCGAATGGAATACCAAGACTAAGAGAGACTCAACCAAAATCACACGCGCATATTCCATCACCAGTATTGGAATTATCGACAAGGCCTTAGATAATAGCCTTGGCAATCGAAAACGGTTGATGGAATACGTTTTGAAGCTAGATGACGTGACAAATGCGCTTTATCCCAAGATCGAAAACGAGGAAGAAGCGGGGCTTGATTATCCCGTCGTCAAGTGGAATAAGTTCTCCCTGAGCCAAAAAAATATCCTTGAAGCACAGGTTAAAAAATACCTCATTCCCTGTCTTGATACCATTTTTTTTAGCAGCCATGAATTTTCAGCCGCTGTTGAAGTTTTCCGCAACGGATTGAATTATATCAAAAATATCGCAGATAGTGAGCAGCAAGATGCCATAGAGGCACGGCAAGTCATAAATCAAATTCTTGATTATATGCCGATTAGTGAAGGAAAATCGTTTGAAAGTGCGCGTATGGTTTACCGAAATTTTGATTCAAAAGTCAAAAAGGAAAAAGACGAACAAATCTCACCCATTATTCAGTACGCCCTCTTTCAGAGAGCGATGATCGAAGCATGGGCGCAGATGCTCGATATGGCTCGCAACTTCGTCTCAGATCCACGCCTAGTCACCAAAGGCTTTGTCAAATTATTAGACTTAGCACTACAAGAACAAGGGCAATTTTTTGTTGATGACCAAATCTACATGCAGCACACCGTTTTCAATGGCACACAAATCATTGTCCGACAAGAGACTCGAAAAATCCTCACTCAACTGCTAATGGCACATCTCGTTAATCCATTTCATGTTCAACAAATCTGTGGTGAAATGAAGGTTGCGGACAGTGACTTTGCCAAAATCGCCCTTAAACTTCAAGAAAAAGGCCGAGCGGCTGCCAGTGAATTTACCAAATACTACGAAATAGCCCGCAAAAAGTCTTTCAAACTCAATTACCGTGTTTATTTATCAATCAACGGCGAAGAAAGGGCCGAATTAGCCGAAGCCGAAGAAGAACAAAAACGCCACATGCAAGAACTCAAAGGAGGCATGCGAATCAAAGGGGATGTATCAGATAAATTTGACGTGCTAGTAGACAAACATGTCAAGGCCGATGTTGAACTTGCCACCGAGGTTCTCAAGAACAACCTTTATGGAAGCGACGAAGATCCTAATTAGTTTGAAGAATTCCGAGGTTTTCAAAACTTTAGCTGTTGGCAGGAGTCCAAGATTTATCTTGGCAGGAGTCCAAGATTTATCTTGGCACGGCCATTAGTTAGTTTGGACGACTGTAACTACAAGGATTGTATATAAAGGATTTTTTCGCTAATGAAAGAAATGAAAGAGAATGAACAAATTAAATCCCTTATTATATAAATCCCTTATTATATACAATCCTTGTAGTTATGGTATTACGCGTTTGAGGGCCAGACTTTAATTTGAAATCTGCCAAATCGTTTGATGGCCCCCAAATCGGATTGATTTATCTTGAGATTGCCAAACGTTAGTTTGGACGATTGTAACTACAAGGATTGTATATAAAAAAGGATTTTTTCGCAGTGCCGGAGTCCAAGATTTATCTTGGCAGTGCCAAACGTTAGTTTGGACGACTGCCAAACGTTAGTTTGGACGACTGGATTACGAGGTTTTGAAGAGGGACGTTATCGCCAGAGTGTGCGTATGCCATTGTTAAGTATTCACTGTGATAAAATCCGCAATATGCTGATATACAAGGCTTTTTGACGCGCTTTCAAATTCGCAACGGGATTATGGACTCTCTGCAATTGTCGCTTGATGATGAAGGCAATTTTTTATATAATGCCGCTTCAAATTTAAGTACGCTGATTTGACCGAGACAGAAAAGAGCAACGGGACTTATCCTCGCTCGGATTATTGGGCCGCACGTCGCTACCGGATCGAACAAGAACTGTGCGTTGACCTCGATTAAGGCGATGACGACTCAATATGTAATGGCTGCCGAAGATGCTTCTGGAAACCTTACTTTGACAGTGCCGATGGATGCGAAATAATGATGCGGGACGACGGGGTTTGTAACCCCGCCCGACAGGAATTTTAAAATGGCATACAGTGATTTTACGCTTAAAAAAGTCAAGTCCGATTTTAATCTAAAAACCATCGAAAATCTCTCGCTTTTTTCAGAGATTGAAGAATTAGAGATAAGTGATTATTTAGAAAAAACCTTAAAAAGAAATGTTCCTTTAGCCCTATCAATCAATACCGAAAAAGCAAGGTCAGAATTAATAATCATTAATATATTACTTGAAGTAAAAGAAAAACTTTCTGACAAAATCAGCTTATTTTCTGGCATTGATTTTAATGTAGATAAAGAACGTGGATTAAATGGCTTTTGCGATTATATTATCAGCCAGTCTTCTGAACAGCTTTACCTAGATGTACCTGCAATTTTCATAGCTGAAGCCAAGAATGAAAATATTATTTCCGGGGTTGGTCAATGTCTCGCAGAAATGTATGCCGCCAGAATTTATAATGAGAAAGAGAATAATAAGGTGTCATATATCTATGGTGCGGTTACAACCGGTAATGAATGGAAATTTATTAAATTAATTAAAGATTCGGCTTATATAGATAATCAGTCTTATTACATGAGTGACATTAAGAAAATTATTGGCATCTTAGTGAACATGGCAGAACCAAAAAACTAACCTAAAGACCATAATGTGATGTTGGACGTGATCTTAGCAGGACAGAAAACTAGGCATGAAGGCCCAAACACTGATTACTAAGCGCAAAAATAATACCGCTAAAATTCTGGAAAAAATTCTAAAAAATAGGATTTTTCAAGTCATTAACCGAGCGGATGGTATGCGATGTTTTATGAGTGATGCCGAAACATAAGAAGTAGGTCAAGCGGTTATCAAAGAAGTGCCCAAAAAGAACAGTACCAAGCCAAGGTACAAACCGCCCAGAAATTTTTTTAGGCTGAGTACGAAATCCTACAGAGCAACGAGACTTATCCTCGCTCGGATTATTGGGCCGCACGTCGCTACCGGATCGAACAAGAACTGTGCGTTGATCTATATCAAAAATAAAAACCTCCGATGTTTGACATCGGAGGTTTTTTGAAGTTTTTTTCCGTAAGACTATTTTCTAGGAGGATTTTAATAAATCAAGGTAACAGTTGATCAATTGGTACAACTTATTAAAAAATTCTCTATAAAAAAGTGTTACCTTGTAAATACCTTATAAGCTATTTCATCCTCAAAATATATAACCAATTTGAGCATACGGTTTGTAAAGTATTTCTCTATCAAGAGGGAAAGAAAAGCTATAGTCTTCGTCTTTGGTACTCCATTTTCTGTAGTCAATTAAACCGCCCACTTCGACATAAAAACCTTTGAGGTATTTTGGTTTATAACTAAACCGTAATTCTGCGCCAGCACTGTAATAATTCACGTCTGAATTGTATTCTTTTTCCAGTAGCTGTGTTATATTTCCTCCAATGTTTGTGATTTCATTATTAAACCCATATTTAAAATAAATATTTAGGTTAAACCCTTCATCATCCTGTTGTTCTTGGCCTAATTCAAGGATAATACCCTGACTCTTAAATTTTGTCTCAAAAATAACAGGATATGTTTTTTTTATAAAATCATTATCTAAGCTGGATGGTTTTAACCAACTATTAAAATAATAACCTATTCTGAAATAGGGAAAAACTGAAAATATAACATCTTTATTGGTGAATTCAGTTTTAAAGTCCAGTGGTTTACCAGCTGAAATGTTTTCAGTTTGTGCGTCGGCCGAAATATATAGAAAATCTTTCTTGCTTTCCGCTTTGCCAAAAAAAAGCGGTTTTTTCGTACCTCAACCTTGCTGAAAGCAAAAACGTGGAAAATGAATTTTCTATCTGTAACACGTTTATTAGAGGGCGTAAATCAAGATAACTCGCATATTTTTCTAAGAAGCTGCTAGAATTCTCTTGTGTTTCTTGTTGCAAAATCTGTTGCTGAGAAGGAGTACTTGAAAATGGTCTTTCATGACGAATGGAAACAATGGGATAATCTTTGTAACGCAATTGGCCCAAGAATTCATAAGTCTCCAAACCTTCTGTTTCAAAGGACAAAATTTTATCATCATCTGGTATCCAACCTGAGTAGGTTGTGCCTATACCTACTTTGAAACCAAAATTATTTACATCAATATCTCCTTCAGCTATATCTCCCGCTGCTTTGCCGATACCAGAGCCTGCTTCAAATTTTGTTTTTCCCTCTTTATCTTCATCTTCATTTTCAGCATAAAGAGGAGTCATATATCCAATAACCAAAAAGAATGCTAATGCTAATAAATTTTTCATCATATTCGTCTTTGTCAGTTTGATGAATGGCCTTTGATACTCTTTATAAAAAAAAATTTCCTCCAAACCGTATAACGGGTATTAAATTGAAGTGACAAAATAAGCCCTAAAAAATCATGTTCAGCATCTGTTGTACCGTGTAAACTCGCATTCAGACAACAAGATTTATCTTGACAGGAGTCATCGATAAATCTTGGCACTGCCAAACTAAAGTTTGGACTCCTGCCGAACTTTGGACGACTGTCAAATCTTAGCCTAGAGTTTGGATTTGTGATCATTGATCACTGCCAAACTAAAATTTGGATTCCTGTAGCCTTTCTTCGATTCTTATAAGAAAGGATTTTTTAAAAAGTGATATGTTACAATATTTTTACCAATATTCCTAATATCTCACTATCGGGCAATCGCAAGGAATTGCCCCTACCAATTGATGGGGCAATCCCACGCACAAGCGATTTTTCAGGATAATTGAAAGTGCCGCCAAATTGGTATATTATTTAGGTGTTGCCTTACAACACATCTCTAGTCCCTACTACTTACGCACTCAGACAACTAACCAATTGATTTGATTTAGAATAAATCAACAAGCAACGGCCAAGGCCTTTTAGACGTAACTGACTGAATACTCAATCAATTTATTTTGTCAATGCGTCGGTCCCAGTCCCTTTCAAGTGGAGAGAAATACAAAGGTGCGCGAGGATTGATTTGTTATTTAGCCGTTCCTTAAGTAGGTACGCATAAATCTTTTAACCTTTTTTTGACGGTTTGTAGTAGTTGCAAAAGCGACTATTGCCGCTTGTTATGTTAAAAGACTTTTGTTTACCCACTTAACTGATTGAATAGTCAATCAATTTATTTTGTCAATGCGTCAGTCCTAATTTCTTCTTTATGGAAAAAATATTATGACACGTAGTAAACCAACCTTGTTGAAATTAGCCCTTGCCGTGTGTTTATCTGCCTTTTTATTGGGTTGTGCTGGGCCCAAAATCACCCCAAAAAATTATGTTAAAATTTTAAATGGCATGACAATGGAAGACGTCAAAGACATATTGGGTGAGCCTACTCGATCCCAAACGACTGGCGTTGGGGACTCGTTAAGCACCGAGGCTCGTTGGAAAAACAGCAGCAGCGGCGCAACCCTCAAACTCAATTTTTTGAATAACAAAGTGAAGTCCAAAATCTTTAATCAAAAATAAGTATGTATAAGTCCCCGTGCATTTAATTTCAAAAATTAAACCTAACAAAAACAGTTACTTTTTTATCCATAATGCGGAAAAACTTTTGCACGGGTACTTAGCTGTTTGTCAATTTGTACTCCGGTAATGGGTCATCAAAAATTGCCAATTACTTATTGTATTGCACACGAACTTTGAATTGGACTCATAAAATTGAAGAAGCCATTCTGACAATCCAGACTATTATACCAAACATCGTCATAAACCGAGTTTTTTATGTAGGCGGCACTGGGGTTTTTCAATGGAATAATGAAGAAAAACCATCAGGCAATAACTCTAAAATCAACAACTTAGACACGCAGCCGTTCATTATGGTAACATATTGGTTTGATTGAATTTCCCATTCAATGACCCCAGCGCCTTTTAGTTGGTATTGACATAATGACAAGGATTTATTTTTGAAAAATTTTTAGATTGTCACCGTTTCCCGTTTCGTGGTTTTTGGCGTTTTGACTTGCACACGTTTCAAACGGTCAATGTATTTACACGCATCATCCAAGGCTTTTCTTAAATCCGCATTCTCACCACGCAAATTTTTACAAGGATTGTATATAAAAAAGGATTTTTCGCGCTCTGCGATTGTGAAGCGACTGAACAATTATGAAAAATATGAAAAATAAAATCCCTTATTATATACAATCCTTGTAAAAGAAGCCTTTTGTACATCAATAATCTTAGTGCGCTGCGCTTTCAACTTTAGCAATGCCTCAGCCAAAGGTTGGGGCAACCGAATCGCCTTTGTCCCGGTACCTTTTTCCACCCCGGCCCACCCTTCAAACTCCCGCCCGGCCTTATCACGGTATCCACCACGCATTGTCTTGCTTTTATATTGTGTACTTAATTAAATAGCATAACACGATTGCTCTTGGCACGGTGCCTGAATCCAAGATTTATCTTGGCTGGAGTCCAAGATTTATCTTGGCACTGCCAAACTCAAGTTTGGACTCCTACCTAACTTTGGGCGACTGCCAAACTCAAGTTTGGACTCCTGCTAAACGAATTCAAATCCTCATCGGTGCCGCACTAAAAAAAAACAGCCCCGCTTGTCAGAAACCTGATACTCACAGGCCGCCTCACCATAATGGCGAAAAGCCATGTTTATCCAAATCAGCTTTAGTGGTTATTGACATAATGACAAGGATTTGTTATTTAAAAAAAAAATTTATATTGTCATCGTTTCTCGCTCAAAGCTTTTGGCGTTTTGACTTGCACACGTTTCAAACGGTCAATGTATTTACACGCATCATCCAAGGCTTTTTTTAAGTCCGCATTCTCACCACGCAACTTTAAAGAATCCTTTTGTATATCAGCAATCTTAGTGCATGGTGCTTTTAACCTCAGCAATGTTTCGGGCAAAGGTTGGGCAAGCGGATCGTCTTGTCCCGGTATCTTTTCTATCTAGGCCTTGTCGAACTTTGGGCGACTGGCGACCGCCAAACTAAAATTTGGACGAGCGTGCGATTGCCGAACTTTGGGCGAGTGGCGACTGTCAAACTCAAGTTGGACTCTGTGGCGACTGTCAATTGTAACTACAAGGATTGTATATAAAAACGGATTTCTGTAACTACAAGGATTGTATATAAAAACGGATTTTTCGCTAATGAAATGGAATAAAAAATCAAATCCCTTATTATATGCAATCCTTGTGCATGGTATTGCGCGACTTAGGGCCAGACTTTAATTTGAAAGCTTCCAAACCGCCTGATGGCCCTCAAATAGGATTGATTTATCTTGGCATTGCCAAACTAAAGTTTGGACTCCTAGTCGCACGCAGATTTTCTTTACAGGGCTTTGACAATTTCCAAAGTTAAGCCGGTAATGCTGGCTATTTGTTCCTCTGTCAAGGCCCCAAGGGCCTTAAGATTGCGAGCTGTTTTTTCTTTTTCTTCCCTCACGCCCTCATCCTTGCCCTCTTTCCATCCCTTCTCCTCACCCTCTTTGAACCCCCGCGTCTCCGCTTCCTCCTGATTGTGCTCTTCCTTCATACGAGCACGCTCTTCTGGCGTGATTTTATCTTTCTCAATCACTTCAAAAAGTGTTTGAATTGATGGATTGGTATATTTAGCCTCATCCACTTTTTCGTCCAAGCTATCATAAATCGCTTGCATCCATTCGCGGTATGGCTTTGGTGTCTTTTCATGCGTCGAGTCATTAGTAAACACAAAAATGAGTTTATGTTTACGCCGATAAACCTTCTCAAGCAATTTACCCGTCACAAAATCTCTTGGTTCAAAGTCATGCACGATAATGCCGCTGTCCGGACTTGGCGTTTTTTTCTTGGTAAAAAAGACTAAAGTGATGACGGTCATTGGAAAACGGTAATTATCAGAACTGGCAATGGTTTCTACCATCGCACTACATTGATAATAGACAAACCGTTCGTAAGTGTCTGAATAATGGGCATGTTGTACTTCGACAATCACCCTATTTTTTTTATCTTCGGCAAATAAGTCAAATTTGGTGGCGACATTGCCCACCGGTGGAATAAAAGCTTTGTCATGCTCCACCTCATCAATTTCCAATTGGATGCCAAGAAAATCCTTGACTAACGCGGTGAAAAGGTCAGGGCGACTAAAGGCCTTTTTAAAAATGACATCGTAACGTAACGGGGCGACTTGTTTCATCGTATTGGTTTCTATAGGTTTAGGTTTGAATAGGATTGATCTTGGCTGGAGTCCAAGATTGATCTTGGCACGGCCATTAGTTAGTTTGGACGAATGTAACTACAAGGATTGTATATAAAAAAGGATTTTTTCGCTTAGATAAGAGAATGAACAAATTAAATCCCTTATTATATACAATCCTTGTGCATGGTATTGCGCGTTTGAGGGCCATACTTTAATTTGAAATCTGCCAAATCGTTTGATGGCCCCCAAATCGGATTGCTAAAATAACCGCACGGTGCCGGAGTCATCGATAAATCTTGGCAGGAGTCCAAGATTTATCTTGGCTGGAGTCCAAGATTTATCTTGGCACTGCCAAACTAAAGTTTGGACTCCTGCCGAACTTTGGGCGACTGCCAAACTCAAGTTTGGACTCCTGCTAAACGAATTCAAATCATCATCGGTGCCGTGGTAAAAAAGCCAGCCCCGTTTGCCAGAAGACTGATACTCACAGGCTGCCTCACCATAATGGCGAAAAGCCATGTTTATCCAAATCAGCTTTAGTGGTTATTGACATAATGACAAGGATTTGTTAATTAAATAATTTTATATTGTCAGCGTTTCTCGCTCAAAGCTTTTGGTGTTTTGACTTGCACACGTTTCAAACGGTCAATGTATTTACACGCATCATCCAAGGCTTTTCTTAAATCCGCATTCTCTCACGGTATCCGCCACGCATCGTTTTAGATAGTGTGCTTAGTAAAATATTATAGCTAAAATAACTGTTATCTGGGATTTACCGCGGCTTGATTTACCGCGGCTTGTTGATTTTCCACCGATGAGCATTTGAACACAGTTAAGGTTTTTCGTATAGGTGGCTCATCCTTTTAGCCCAGTAGATACTCCGATAACTCAGTTATCCATTTTGGGCATCACTTTTTCTAACACGCTGCCAATCTGGGTTGAGCAAAGTCGGTAACCGTTGCGCTCATCGCCCTCAATTATGTGCCCTTTTTCTTTAGCCCATGTGACGAAATGGTTTTCGGTCGGGGTAAGATGTTTATCGGCTACGTAGTTCGTCAAGGCCGAGTTGACCAGTTTGCTGTTTAAGCCTTGTTTGGTGTACTGAGCCCGAGTCACACGGTTCATTGTACTTTCAAACTCGGTCAGTTCACTTTCCCAAGTGTTTTCATCCCATCCCACCATGATTTCCTCGACCCGGCGACGGCGTTCTTCAGAAAAATCCTTTTTTAACTGTATTACCTTTTCTTTATTACCATTGGGTAATGGATTTTCTATCGGGGGGTTGGGCCGGATTTTTGGAGCCTCTGAGGATAACTGGCTTTTTGGAGCCGTTGGTTGAATCGGTGTATTGGCTTGGTCAAATTGAACCCGGAACGGTTTTTTCTCAACTAAGTTGATTCGCAGTTGTTCAACATTAGTAATCCGCCCTTTCCAAAAATCATGGCTTTGTGACCACTCCCATGCACGTTTTTCAAGGTCATTTAAAGATACACACGCACACAAAGGCACATTTTTTGCATATTCGCTAATGGTACCGGGATCTGGGTGTGTGTGTGCATCCTTTTTTGTGTGTCCTTCTATTGTAAGTCCTTTGTGTGACGATTCGTCACGAGCCTCGTGACGATTTGTCACGAGCCCAAGTGACGATTCGTCATGAGCCAAGTGACGATTCGTCATGAGCCCAGGTGACGATTCGTCATGAGCTAGGTGACGATTTGTCACGAGCTTTGGGACATGTGGCGATTTGTCATTTACTATTTTTGTCCAGCCGTTCAAACTAATAGCCTCTTTTATGGACTTTACATAGTAAATGTTATGCTGGTGCTTATGCCGTTCAATTTCAATTAAGCCGACTTGTTTTAAAACCCCGGTGGATTTGGCAATCAGACGATTACTAAGACCGCATTCTTGCGTGAGTAGCCCAACGGAAGGGAATGCCTTGCCATTACGGTCGGCATGTCGGCAAAGAGCAAAATAAACCACAAGGCTGCTAGTGCCAATGTATTTGGCTATGCCGTAGTCAAAGACCGCATCTTCTGAGTACCAAATACCCAGTTTGCGACCATCTTTAATTTGACGGGTTGCTCCCATATTGCGTCTCCATACGATAGAGACAACAAGTAGTGTTATAATTTAAACCACTTTAGCCTACTTGTTGTATTTACAATGTTTAAAGTCAATTTAGCCCGTGCGGTAAACACGGGCTAATCTTTTTGCAAGGCTACTTTTCCAGCGATAATAAATTCTTTTTGACGCAAGTGATACGCTTTATTCCGACAGGCACTTGAACAATAAATACGGCGGCCTATACCGAGAAATTCAATCTGACAAACCGGGCAAACTTTTGCTTTTGGTTTACGCATTGCGGCTAATTGTGCCCCGGCACTTGGTTGTTTCATAAGCTTAACCTCCATGAAAAAGTTCAATCTAATATATAATAATAACGTTATTATCGCAAGTTAATAACGTTATTATTTGATTGGAGCCATAAAAAAAGCCTCTTGACTCTCAGAGCCAAGAGGCTTTTTGTAATAGATGGATTGTTTATTCTCAACGGCCACGGCCTCAAACTTAAGCTGGCACGGACAACCATAAAGGATTGCCGTTACGCTACATCGTGGTTTGGAGGGGAAACCCTTTGTGATTGTCCGGTACAATTACCTAAAAAAACAGATAATTTAACCGTGTGCAGTACGTTTTCTAAAGCCTTTTGTATATCAGCAATCTTAGTGCGCTGCGCTTTTAACTTTAGCTTAGCCTCAGCCAAAGGTTGGGGCAACCGGATCGCCTTTGTCCCGATACCTTTTTCTATCCCGGCCCACCTTTCAAACTCTCGTTCGGCCCTTTCACGATATCCACCACGCATTGTCACGGTGCTGGAGTCCAAGATTTCTCTTGGCACTGCCAAACTAAAGTTTGGACTCCTACCTAACTTTGGACTCCTGCCAAACTAAAGTTTGGACTCCTGCTAAACGAATTCAAATCATCATCGATGCCGCAATAAAGAAACCGGCCCCGTTTGCCAGAAGCATGATACTCACAGGCTGCCTCACCATAATGGCGAAAAGCCAAGTTTATTGAAATCAGCTTTAGTGGGTTTTGACATAATGACAAGGATTCATTACTTAAAAAGATTTTCTATTGTCACCGTTTCTCACTTAAAGCTTTTGGCGTTTTGACTTGCACACGTTTCAAACGGTCAATGTATTTACACGCATCATCCAAGGCTTTTTTTAAGGCCGCATTCTCACCACGCAACTAAGCCTTTTGTATATCAGCAATCTTAGTGCGCTGCGCTTTCAACTTTAGCTTAGCCTCAGCCAAAGGTTGGGGCAACCGAATCGGCTTTGTTCCGGTGTTCTTTTCTACCCCGGCCCACCCTTCAAATTCCCTTCCTGCCCTCTCACGGTATCCACCACACATTGTCTTGCTTTTAGATTGTGTACTTAGTCAGATATCACAACTGAAATACCAATTAGCAAGGGCTAACTCGTTTTATTTCTCCAATTCCAGATTCTAAATAGTCGGTTGCCCTTCGTGCTGCCACGATCACCTTGTATACAGGTTATGGAGATAGTGGTTTCGGCTCCTGAAAGCCTTGGTTCACCGTGTCTAATTTATATCTTGATATTCACAAAAAAATGGGTAAAGTAGTGCCACATTTGAAACACATTTGAAGGAGAAGTCCAAAAAAATGCGACAGCGAGAAGGCTTTGAACGAATAAGTATTGAATCGCCTATAGAAAAAAGATTAAAAGAACGTCTCAAGAAATTGGCAGAATTGCACAAACGTTCAGTAAACAAAGAAGTTCTTTATTTGTTAGAAAGGACTTTAAAACTAGAGGAGGAAAAACTTAAGGCTGGATAAAAAAATGGCATGGTTTGATGCGTTACCTTGAACCATGCCAAAGTTGGAACGGAAAAAACTCCCGTCTACTCAATAGTTCTTGGCGGAATGTGAGTAAACGGAATGTAGCACAATTATTATTTTGGAGATAAGGCGTAGTTATTAAATATATTTTCTTATACACGGTGCTGGAGTCCAAGATTTATCTTGGCACGGCCATTAGTTAGTTTGGACGACTGTAACTACAAGGATTCGTTAATCGAGTAGGATTTTTCAAAGACTCATCCGTTAGGGATTTTTCAAAAATGATTTTTTGCCTATTAAATCAGGTAGTTGTTCACTGAGAACAAAATTTATAAATTGACGCACTTTCGGTGGGCAAACGGACGGTACTTTTTCAAGTCCTTGCTGCTTAGCAGCCCTCCCTACGGAAGATTTGTGTGCATAGAGTCGGTTTATGGGGGATGGTGGCCTTGATTCGTAAAAGTCTTGGCTCACTGTGTCTTTAGTTTGCTAAGTTTTTTTTCCTATTTAAACGATAAGCTTTGATCATAGATTCAACAGCTTCAACCAGTGCCATAGGAACACGTATTGTTTTACTAGGCTCAGCTTTCGGTCTACCGATTTTTCGTTGCGTTTTTTCTTTAGGTTGTTGATTACTGACCATAGTTGAATTTCTATAAACTTGTAACTAAAAATAATCAGTTATTGTAGACTATATAAAGAATTAATCAGTTATTTTTGTAACAAAAAATACTGAAGAGAAAAAAAATCCCGTTTGCGTAATAGTTTTTGGCGAAATGAACAGCAAACGGGGGGACTAAATGCACAAAGTCCTGAGGATATAGTATATCTATTTATATTATACACAGAAATACCTAAATTTTTTGGCGCTATGTCCTCCGGACGGAGGACACTATGAAAGTATCTTGTATCAAGCATCCCACCAAAGAAAGGTTACTTGTCATTCACCAATGGCAATTAAATTAATTACTGTGACGGTAATGTAACTCAAGCTGCACTACTTAGTTTTTTTGAGTATTGGCATAACGTTAAATTGGAACTTTGCGCCAAGAAAAAAGCACAAGGCAAAAACGTTACCGAATCAGCCCTAATTCAGCACCATACTGAAGAAGAATTGGTGATCGGAATTTTACATATTGCAAAATCAGAAAAGACAATTCGTAATGCTATCAGAGCACTGGCTAAAAAGCATGCCATCAGCATCCTTAAGAATCCTAATGGTCGTAAGGGGTTTGACCGAACGAAACATTATCGTTTCCATCCAGAATTTCTTAACGCTTGGCTTGAGGCTGCAAACGGTAAAATTACCGAATGTACAACCACACCTGATTCCAAAGAACAATCTGCTGAAAATCAGCACAGTTCTTCAATCGGTAAAACTACCGAATCGAATCGGGAAAATTACCGAGTGCAAACGGTAAATTTACCGAATGCAAACGGTAAAATTACCGAAATAAGTCCGGAGACTACAATAGAGATTACAACAGAGAACACACACTGGGCCCGAAAAAAATTCACGCAAGGAGTGTGTTTTTTTTCCGTTAAATGACTTTGAAAAGGCCGCATGGGATTGGGCACAAGCCCATGACTTTTGGAAAGACCGGATTACCACAATTGAGCGACTACGAAAAAATTTGGAGACGGGTAAAGACTTTCGTCGGCAGTTTGATAAAGTCAACACACCCGTTCAACCGTCAAGCCATTTTTCGCCACCAACGTCGACAACAACTGGAAAGGGTAGATTTGTTTTTACAATGAGCGAATGCCCGTTTTGTGATGAAAATGGAGAGTTCACATATCGGGATCAAAACGGAAAAGAACACAAGGCCTTATGTAAACATTGGAACGACACACCTGAGGTAGGGGCAAAAAGAGGCTTTGAATTTATTCCACCTCCAAATTCCACTGCTATTATTAATCCAACCCCAACAGAACAAGCACCGGTTAAATTGGGAACGGTGATTAATAGGCTTAGGGCGAATAACGATGATGTGCCATTTAGATAGAAGGCAAGGGCCGGGCGCAAGTGCTTGGCCCAATTTGTACGCATTGTCACGGTGCTGGAGTCCAAGATTTATCTTGGCAGGAGTCCAAGATTTATCTTGGCACTGTAACTACAAGGATTGTATATAAAAAAGGATTTTTTCGCTTAGATAAGAGAATGAACAAATTAAATCCCTTTTATTAGAGACAATCCTTGTGCATGGTATTATGCGATTTAGGGCCAGACTTTAATTTTAAATCTTCCAAATCGTCTGATGGCCCCCAAATAGAATTGATTTAGCTTGGTACGGCCATTAGTTAGTTTGGACGACTGTATATTATGGTATTGCGCGTTTGAGGGCCAGACTTTAATTTGAAATCTGCCAAATCGTTTGATGGCCCACAAATCGGATTGACTTTCCGAACCACACGGTGCCTGAGTCATCGATAAATCTTGGCAGGACTCATCGATAAATCTTGGTACTGCCAAACGTTAGTTTGGACGACTACCAAACTTTGGGCGACTGCCAAACTAAAGTTTGGACTCCTGAACTTTGGAGGACTGCCAAACTAAAGTTTGGACTCCTGAACTTTGGACGACTGCCAAACTAAAGTTTGGACTCCTGAACTTTGGACGACTGCCAAACTAAAGTTTGGACTCCTGTTTATTATGGTATTCGCGTTTGAGGGCCAGACTTTAATTTGAAATCTGCCAAATCGTTTGATGGCCCACAAATCGGATTGATTAAACTTGGTACGGCCATTAGTTAGTTTGGACTCTTGTAACTACAAGGATTAGCTCCGCTGACCTTCGGTTCGTTATAATAAAGGAATTTTTCGCTAATGGAATAAATGACAGAGAATGAACAATGAAAGAGAATGAACAAATCCCTTATTATATACAATCCTTGTGCATGGTATTGCGCGTTTGAGGGCCAGACTTTAATTTGAAAACTTCCAACGTCGGCAAAAGTACAGCGAAGCGAAACTTTTGCCGACGTAACCGTCTGATGGCCCCCAAATCGGATTGAAAAAATAACCACACAGTGCAGGAGTCATCGATAAATCTTGGCAGGACTCTTCCTGTTATTAACGTATTAATATTAAGGGTTTAATAGTCAAAAAAGTTTGTTTTCTCAATTAATTCTTGTCAAACAATTAATTCAGATAAAATTTATATAACTGATTGAAAATTAAAGTCGAATTCACGTTAGTAAGTAGGTGGCAGCTTAAAGAGCAAAACGTACCTGCTACAATAACGATCCTTAAAATGAGTACAGCGAATTGCGCGGATAAACGAATTTTGGTGTTGAGTGACGACTGACTTAACCATTTTATTTAGCCACAACTCACATAAAGATTAAGTCGCTGAAGCGACTACTACAAACTTTAAGTCGCTAAAGCGCCTACTACAAACTTAGGCGCTAAAGCGCCTACTACAAACCTAGGCGCTAAAGTTTGGCGTTCCAGAACGAAGTTTCGTTGTACTTAATTCGTTTATCCGCGTAATTCGTTGTACTTAATTCGTTTATCCGCGTAATTCGTTGTACTAAATTCGTTTATCCGCGTAATTCGTTGTACTTTCACTACAGTTTTTCGCCACGCCCTATCGCATAATAGGTAAAACCCAACTGACGCATTCTCTGCGGTTCATAAAGATTACGTCCATCAAAAATCACCGCTTGCTTAAGACTGGCTTTGATAAGCTCAAAGTTAGGGCTACGGAAGACTTTCCATTCCGTGACAATGACTAAAGCATCAGCGCCATTAAGGGTGGCTTCGTGAGTTTCGCACAATTGTAAATCGTCCCGCGAGCCATAGATATGCCGTGTTTCGGACATCGCTTCCGGATCATAAGCCTGCACAGTCGCGCCCTGTGCCCATAACGCTTCCATCAACTTGCGACTGGGCGCTTCGCGCATATCATCGCTATTAGGCTTAAAAGCCAAGCCCCATAAGGCAAAGCGGCAGCCTCGCAAATTTCCATGGAAATACTGTTGAATTTTTTCAAATAACACCTGTTGCTGTTGCCGGTTGACGGCTTCAACGGCAGGTAAGATTTTGACATCCACACCCACTTGTTGGGCAGTGCGTATCAAAGCGGGCACATCTTTGGGCATACAGCTACCACCATAGCCGCAACCCGGATAAATAAAATTAAACCCAATACGCGGATCAGAACCAATACCAAGACGCACTTGTTCAATATCGGCCCCAACCTGTTCCGCAATCAGAGCCATTTCATTCATAAAACTGATTTTTGTTGCCAATATGGCGTTAGCGGCATATTTGGTTAATTCCGCCGAGCGAATATCCATCACCATAAGCTTATCGCGATTACGGTTAAACGGTGCATAAAGTTCACGCATTAACTCCGTGGGGCGGGGCTTATCTGTACCGACGATAATTCGATCAGGTTTCATAAAATCCTCAATAGCGGCCCCTTCTTTTAAAAACTCTGGATTAGAAACCACATCAAAATCACACGCCACCCCGCGAGCATCAAGCGCCGCTTGCACCTTTTCCCGCACTTTATCCGCCGTACCGACTGGAACGGTAGATTTGTCCATAATCAACTTAGAGTCCGTCATGTTTTTACCAATGGTATCAGCCACTTGCAAAACATACTGAAGATCAGCCGAACCATCTTCATCGGGCGGAGTTCCCACCGCAATGCACTGAATTTCGCCGTGTGCAACCGCCTTAACCACATCTGTGGTAAATTGTAAACGGCCCGCAGCGATATTGGTTTTCAAAAGTGATCCTAAGCCCGGCTCGTGAATAGGCACTTTGCCTTGCTGCAACTGAGCAATTTTATCCTCATCGACATCCACACATAAAACCTGATTGCCAACGTCAGCGAGGCAAGTGCCAGTGACTAAGCCAACGTAGCCGGAGCCAAAAATGGTAATATACATATTCTATTTCGCTTATTTAACAAAAGTTGTTGATTTTTACTCATTAGGCGATAAATCGCCTACTACAAACCAAGATTTTTAGGCGATAAATCGCCTACTACAAACGGGGGAGAGTGATTTGATGGATGATGCACAATTATTACGTTATAGCCGCCAAATTTTATTGCCCCAAGTTGGAATAGAAGGGCAAGAACGTTTACTTAACGCTAAAGTATTGATTATTGGTTTGGGGGGCTTAGGTTCGCCGGCCGCGATGTATTTGGCTGCTGCGGGCGTGGGACATTTATTGTTGTGCGACTTTGATGTAGTCGATTTATCTAACTTGCAACGCCAAATCATTCATAACACCAATGATATTGGTAAACCCAAGGTAGAATCAGCCCGTGAAACGTTGTTGGCATTAAATCCACAAATCGAAGTAACACCACTTTACCAACAATTAGATGACGACAATTTAACAAAACACATTGCCAAAGTGGATGTAGTGTTAGACTGTAGCGATAATTTACCGACACGCTTTGCCATTAATCAAGCCTGTGTGAACACACAAACGCCCTTAATATCTGGAGCGGCGATACGCATGGAGGGACAGCTCTCAGTCTTTCGCAGCAACAAACCCGACAGTCCTTGTTATCGTTGTTTATATCCGAGTGAAGATGCGCTAGAGGAAACTTGTACCCAAACCGGAATATTAGCACCCGTAGTGGGCATTATCGGCAGTCTGCAAGCACTGGAGGCTATGAAATTAATTATGGGCGTGGGCGAAACGCTGACGGGGTGGCTATTGTTGATTGATGCCTTGAATATGGAATTCAGTCGTGTCAAATTAGTAAAAAATCCTGCCTGTCCGATCTGTTAACAGTGATCTGTTTTCAATGATCACTGTTCAAATCAGTGATCAAATCACTGATCGAATCAGTGATAACTGATAACTGATAACTGAACATCACTGAAAACATGATCACTGAACACTGAAAAAATGATAACTGATAAACTGATCACAGAAAACGGGAAGAAACTTTTATGTTATCACTTAATACAGCCGATAGTGCTGATTGCTCGCCACTCGATCCTCAAATGCTGAAACATATTGAAAAAATCATGGGGCCAGAGATGACAATCATGCTGATTCAACAATTTATGGACTATGCGCCACAACAACTGGCCGCTTTGCAACAAAGTATTGCCATTGGCGATACTGAAACCTTACGCCAACAAACACATCAGTTTAAAGGCGAAAGTTTACAAATTGGCGCTAACCAGTTAAGTGCTTTATGTCAAAAAATGGAGACTCTAGCACAAAAAGGTCAACTCGAAGCAGCGTCTGCAAATTGTGCCAAACTCGAAACCGAATGGGCACGAGTCAAAGCCGCTTTGACGCAGGTGAGCCGTCATGAGTAGCCGCCCAGCACGTATTTTAGTGGTTGATGATGCGCCGTTGACTCGCGGATTGTTGGAGCATGCTCTACGAAAATATGGCTATGCCGTCGAGACGGCTTCTAACGGTCAACAAGCGGTAGAGTATTTTATCAAGCATCATCCTGACTTGATTTTGATGGATGCGGATATGCCGATCGTTGATGGCGTGACTGCTTGTGCCCGCATCAGAGAGTTGCCCGATGCCAAACATCTTCCTATTATAATAGTCACCGCCTTAGTGGAACGTCAATGGATTGATCGCGCTTATGCCGCGGGTGCAACAGATTATATTACCAAACCGGTGAATTTGGATGTATTACGCAACCGCATTCACTATATTTTGCAAGCTAAGCGTGCTGAAGAGGCGCTGTTTGATGAAAAAGAAAAAGCCCAAGTCACTCTAGCTTCCATTTGTGATGGCGTGATCGCCACTGATGCCAAGGGAAGGGTGGAATTTTTAAACCCAAACGCGATTAAGATCACCGGTTGGACTACCGAAGAAGCAAAAGGCTTAGCTCTAAGCCAAGTGTTTTCACTCATTGACGAAAACACGCAACAGCCGATTGAATTTCCCATACAGCGTTGTTTGGAAAAAGGCAAAATGCTCGATGCCCAAAATACGCTATTACTCCACCGTGACGGCAAAAAACAGTTTGCCATAGAAGAAAAAGCGGCACCGATTAAGGCTCGTAATGGGCGTATTATTGGCGTGGTTGTTGTGTTTCATGATGTGACTGAAACGCGCAAAATGACCCAAACGCTTGCCTATAAAGCCACACACGATGCTCTGACGGGTTTATACAATCGGCATGAATTTAACGCACGACTCAAACGAGTGCTACAAGCACCGCGTGACGAAAAAAGCAAACATGCGTTGTTATACATGGATTTAGATCGGTTCAAAGTGGTGAATGATACCTGTGGGCATGAAGCTGGTGATCAATTGCTCAAAGATGTCGCCTTGCTCTTGCAAAAAAACATTGACGCACACACCGGCTTTGCACTGGCAACCTTAGCCCGATTGGGCGGTGACGAGTTTGGCTTGTTACTTGAAAACTGCTCAAAAAAAAAATCCGTTTTAATTGCCAAAAGCTTGTGTGAAAGTCTTGAAAGTTATCGTTTTTTTTGGACTAATGACCAACAAGAGAAAAACCTTTTTACCATTGGCATTTCGATTGGTTTGGTGCCGATTTCTACACAAACGCTCAATCCAAAAAGCATAATCGCCATGGCAGATGCCGCTTGTTATGCGGCGAAAAATACCGGTCGCCGTTGTATCCATATTTACCAAGAAAACGATACTGCTCCAGCCAATAGCAACATCCAATGGATTTCTTTAATCCATGATAACCTTGAAAAAGACCAAGGTTTCTCTTTATTTTATCAACCCATTCTCCCACTGCGAAAAAGCCCAAACGTGGGTAACTGTTATGAAATATTGCTACGCATAGCTGATCCGCAAAACCAATTAGTGCCACTGGGGGCTTTTCTATCCGCCGCCACCCGCTACAATTTGATGCCCACTTTAGATCGGTGGGTGATATGTAAAGTTTTAAAGTGGTTAACGACACATCCTCAGCACTTAGAGAAGTTGAGCTTAATTACCATCAATATTTCTGGTTATTCCTTGTGCGATCAACATTTTTTAAAGAGGGTAATAAGTGATATTGATAATACTGAAATCCCCGCACAGAAGCTTTGCTTTGAAATCACCGAAAACACAGCGCTTACCAATTTCACCGGCGTCCTCAATTTTATGACCCCATTAAAAAAACGAGGCTGTCGTTTTGCACTAGACAACTTTGGCTCTGGCATCGCTTCATTTGCCTATTTGAAAAATCTACCGGTAGATTTTTTGAAAATTGATGGCGCATTGATAAAAAACCTCTTAAACGATACAGTTGATTACGCAATGGTAAAATCTATCAATGACATAGCTCATCTTATGTCGATTCAGACAATGGCTGAAAATGTTGAAAACCAAGCAACCCTCAAGAAACTGAAAGACATCGGGATTGATTATGTGCAAGGCAATTGGATTGGAGAACCCAAACCTTTATCGCCTTAAAAATTTAAAAGCTTGCTTGTAGTAGGCGATTTATCGCCTTAAGTTTAAAAGCATGTAGTTTGTAGTTTGTAGTAGGCGATTTATCGCCTTAATTTAAAAGCTTGTAGTAGGCGATTTCTACAAACAGGTGAAAAAATGCGAGAATATAAATATCTTTTAGACAGCAGCCCACCCAAGTTTAGCCATTTAATTTTATGGATAACAGTATTATTTGTTGCCACTGCCGGTGTCTGGGCGCATTATTCCACCCTTGATGAAGTCACTCGTGGCAACGGTAAAGTCATACCTTCTCGTCACGTACAAATCGTACAAAACTTGGAAGGCGGGATTATTTCAGAAATCAATGTAAAAGAAGGCGACATTGTTAAAAAAGGCCAAGTGTTATTGCGTATTGATGATACGCGCTTTTCAGCCTCAATGCGCGAAAGCCAAGTCACATCGGCCGCGATGGAAGCCAAGATAGCTCGCTTGACGGCCGAAACTCAGGGCAAACCCTTTAAATTACCCCGACGACTCAAAAAATCCCAACGAGAACTTTTTTTCAGTGAACGCGCCTTAACACAATCACGGCAAAAAGAATTGCAAGCCAACATTAATATTTTAATTCAGCAAAAAAATCAAAAGAGACATGAAATCAATGAATTAAAATCAAGACAACGACAATTGCAACACAGTTATAATCTGGCGCAAAGAGAACTGAAAATCACGGTACCCTTGGTAAAAAAGGGCGTGATGTCGGAAGTCGAGTTATTACGTTTACAACGTGAAGCCAGTACACTCAAAGCCGAGCTAGAAAGTACCCGTCTCTCAATTCCGCGTGCCAAGGCAGCCATTGCCGAGGCCGAACGCAAAATCGAAGAACTCAAAATCAGTTTTCGCACCAGTGCCTTGGCAGAACTCAATGAAATTAAGGCCGAATTATCACGTATTTCGGAATCCAAACGCGCCCTTGAAGATCGTGTCAGACGCACCGCCGTCCGTTCCCCGGTTAAAGGCACTGTCAAACAACTCAAAGTCAACACCATCGGCGGCGTCGTTCAACCGGGCAGCGATTTAATAGAAATAGTTCCCCTAGAAGACACTTTACTGATGGAAGCCCAAATCCGCCCTTCTGACATCGCCTTTTTGCACCCCGGACAAAAAGCGATGGTGAAATTCACCGCCTATGATTTTTCGATTTTTGGCGGCCTAAAAGCCTCTCTTGAACATATCAGTGCAGACACCATCATCAATGAACGCGGCGAACCGTTTTTCCTCATTCGACTACGCACAGATCGCAACTACTTGGGAAGCATCGAGTCACCCTTACCAATAATCGCCGGGATGACAGTCAACGTAGACATTTTAACCGGCAAAAAAAGTTTACTTGATTATTTACTAAAACCAATAAAAAAAGCGCAACAACAAGCTTTGCGAGAACGCTAAATCAGTACAACGAATTACGCGGATAAACGAATTCAGTACAACGAATTACGCGGATAAACGAATTCAGTACAACGAATTACGCGGATAAACGAATTCAGTACAACGAAACTTCGTTCTGGAACGCCTATATTGCTCCTAAACGAATTAAAATCCACCGATTGATAATCCTCCTATCAAAAAGCGAACAAAACAGAAGCATTTATCGAACCATTCATGTCTAATAGCTCGTTTTATGGACACTTATGGGTAAAGGTAAGATTAGCCCTTTCGGTATGTATTATTAAAGCCAAGGGCAACGCCCCTGGAAACGGGAAAATGATTAATGATTAATGATTAATTTTGGACACTTGTGGGTAAAGGTAAGATTAGCCCTTTCGGTATGTATTATTAAAGCCAAGGGCAACGCCCCTAGAAACGGGAAAATGATTAATGATTAATGATTAATGATTAATTTTGGACACTTGTGGGTAAAGGTAAGATTAGCCCTTTCGGTATGTATTATTAAAGCCAAGGGCAACGCCCCTGGAAACGGGAAAATGATTAATGATTAATGATTAATGATTAATGATTAATGATTAATGATTAATGATTAATTTTGGACACTTGTGGGTAAAGGAAAGTTTGAAAAGGGGGGATTAGCAGGGATTTATTCCCCCCTTCAAAAAGGGGGGTTATTTAGGAGGGAGGGATTTTCTTACTTAACAACCTTCAGAGAGGAGAACTTATCGTTCACAGCATTGCCCACCCAAGGAACATTCTTGGTATAGACACGGTTGAAACCCTTGTAATTGACGTGCTCAAAAAGCACCGCTTTAGCGCCGCCAAAAACCTTCACAGAAGAAACAACATCGTTAATCCGCAATTTCACGAAGTTGGGCTGATCCGCTCGGAAGCACTTCTTCCAGCCACCGTAATTGGCATGCTGGTACAAGCAAACTTGAGGAGGCATCAGCTTGAGAGAGGAAAACTTATCGTTCACAGCCTTGCCCACCCAAGGTACATTATTGGTGTAGACACGTTTGAAACCCTTGTAATTGACGTGCTCAAAAAGCACCGCCGTCGCGCCGCCAAAAACCTTCACAGAAGAAACAACATCGTTAATCCCCAATTTTACGAAGTTGGGCTGAGCCGCTCGGAAACACTTCTTCCAGCCACCGTAATTGGCATGCTGGTACAAGCAGACTTTAGGTGCCACTTTCACCTTCAGAGAGGAAAACTTATCGTTCACAGCCTTGCCCACCCAAGGAACATTATTGGTGTAGACACGCTTGAACCCATTATAATTGACGTGCTCAAAAAGCACCGCTTTAGCGCCGCCAAAAACCTTCACAGAAGAAACAACATCGTTAATCCGCAATTTCACGAAGTTGGACTGATCCGAACTGTAGCACTTCTCCCAGCCACGGTAGTTTGCGTGCTGGTACAAGCAGACTTTAGGTGCATGTTTCACCTTCAGAGAGGAGAACTTATCGTTCACAGCCTTGCCCACCCAAGGTGTGTTCTTGGTATAGACACGGTTGAAACCCTTATAATCAACGTGCTCAAAAAGCACCGCTTTAGCGCCGCCAAAAACCTTCACAGAAGAAACAGCATCGTTAATCCGCAATCTCACGAAATTGGACTGATCCGTTCGGAAGCACTTCTCCCAGCCACGGTAGTTTGCGTGCTGGTACAAGCAGACTTCAGGTGCATGTTTCACCTTCAGAGAGGAGAACTTATCGTTCACAGCATTGCCCACCCAAGGAACATTCTTGGTATAGACACGGTTGAAACCCTTGTAATTGACGTGCTCAAAAAGCACCGCTTTAGCGCCGCCAAAAACCTTCACAGAAGAAACAACATCGTTAATCCGCAATTTCACGAAATTGGACTGATCCGAACTGTAGCACTTTTCCCAGCCAGCGTAATTTGCATGCTGGTACAAGCAGACTTTACCTGCTGCCACAGTCGGCATGGAAACACTAGCCATCGCCAACCCGAGTGCCAGAGCACTTGAGTGAAGTATTGACTTACGAAGAGACATGAATTTCAACCTCTTTTTGTATCAATGTATTTAAGTAGGTACGCATAAATCCTTTAACATTTTTGGTGACTAGAGTAGTACTCGCAAAAGCTACTCACAAGCCGCACGTTATGTTAAAAGACTTTTGTTTACCCACTTATGTATTTGAATGAAGATTTCCTGGCAAAGCCATCAGTCAATTTAACGGTTTTTCGTAGCCGCATGTTTTATGTTGAACATCAACTCTCAGCTAAACACAGATGATGCTATCGCAAACCGGTTCAATGACTGATATTTGCTCACAAAACACCTCATCCTACCATTATGAACTCAAAAAAAATTTGAGAACTGTCTTCTTAAAACATCTGCGTGAGAATCTTAGCACCTATCAGTTTGTAATAGTCGTCATTTTTCAACACCGTTTTCGTTCACAGAGTAGCACAGAGTTACACAGAGTCTAATATTTTTCGGTGAAATCTCTGTGAAACTCCGTGTAGCTCCGTGTCTCAGTGTTGAGAATTTGAAAACTGATAGGTGGTAAGGCGTATGAATGTTGCCGCTATCCTAAGAAAACGGAGCGCATTATAAAGCAACTCGATTCGTTTGTATAATATAACTTTTTTATGATTTCTATTAGCTATTTTTTATATACCTGAGTTATACTTATTTTTAAATAACTTATAAATATAAGTCAAACCCAAGTTTTATAGTTAACAGATTGAATATAAAACGATTTTCATACGAAGGACTTGCAAAACTCTATAATTGATTGGTAATTGGTAATTGGAAATCGCCTTATGACTGGACATCATTATGACACTTAAAAACACCGTCTACTTCACCGTAACTTGACTAAGAAAGCAGCCAAAGTTGCCCAACTTGAAAACGACATTTCTCGTTCCAAACAGAAGTTTGGGAACGTATTCTCCTTTGCACAGCGATATGAAAGTAAAAAGTGGGCCATGTTATCACATTGAAAGGTATGAGTTTTTCTCCAAAACGACAAAACGACTTAACTCAGAAAACCGCTCCCCGTCGTTCAACTCAAAAACGACTTAACTCAGAAAACCGCTCCCCGTCGCTCAACTCAAAAACGACTTAACTCAGAAAACCGCTCCCCGTC
>Ga0190344_1000042_pt1 | contig 79549 bp, 58 predicted proteins | sample 48721323_MG_FD_161662 | JGI IMG/M metagenome (GOLD analysis project Ga0190344, IMG submission 161662) | Hydrothermal vent microbial mat bacterial communities from Southern Trench, Guaymas Basin, Mexico - 4872-13-2-3_MG | ecosystem: Environmental > Aquatic > Marine > Hydrothermal vents >... | reverse complement strand
TGTTATGCGGTTGTTATCCAGTTGTTATCCGGTTGTCATCCGGTTGTCATCCGGTTGTTATCCGGTTGTCATCCGGTTGTCATCCGGTTGTCATTCGGTTGTTATCCGGTTGTCATCTGGTTGTTATCCGGTTGTCATCTGGTTGTTATCCGGTTGTCATCTGGTTGTCATCTGGTTCTTTTAAATAAATTTTTGTCTGTTTTCCTATGGAATGAATGTAATTATTCAATTTGATTCTCAGGTTCCTGATATCTTTTGAGAGACGATTGAAAAGTTCCTGTGAGATATACCCACGTTTGAATGATTTTTGAAGCCATGTTTCGGTTTCCGACAGAGAGCCACGGGCATAAAAAAGAAACAGCCGGTGCTCCTTGTAAAAATACCTTCCAAATCCTTCGCTGATATTGGCTGCAACGGAATCAGCCGATCTGATCCATTGCTTGCCCAATGTGGACCTGGCGAAATCATCCATATGTATAACCACATTCCATACATCCTCTCCCAGTTTCGTTGAAAGCTGATATACTTCAAGATCCTTAAGTTGAGCTACTTTTCCAGCCATGGATTCATGATTTTATGAACACACATTTTGATTTATTTAATTTACCCTTCGGTTAATTCCTTTCAATATTCCTACTTCATCCCCACCGGATGACCACTGCATCCCTACTGCATTACCATAGCTTATCTTTCTTCCACCAGCTTTTCCACCATGGTTTCCAGTATTCTGATCCTTTCTTCCTGGGCCTCGATCTGTGCCTGCTGTTCCTTGACGGCTTCCACCAGCAGGGCGGGAAGCTTGTTGTAATTCACTGCCTTATACCCGTCGGCACCGGTCTCCACCAGTTCGGGAACTACCTGTTCCACTTCCTGGGCAATCAGTCCGATGTGTTTTCCCTCCCTGAAATGCTTGCCGGGGAAGGCTTCCCGGTTCCATTCATAACTTACCCCCCGCAGGCGGGATATCCGGTCGAGGGCATGGTTCAGAGGTTCCACCGAGGTTTTAAAACGGATATCCGACCCGGTGATCAGTTCTTCGTTTATTCTGAGGTTTCCGTTAATATCCATGGCAATCCCGTCCACGGGTTCTTTCAGAATGCCCACAAAAGCGTTGAAACGCAGGTGGTTCCGTTCGAAATCACCCCACACGAGGGTTTTGTTGGGATCGGATTCGGTGTTGTCGATATACAGTTTATTGGAACCTGACTCGTTCCTGCCGGCTTCAGGACCCAGGAAAATATTCCCTGATCCGTTGTTGGACATTCCGGCATTTTGTCCGATAAAAATGTTGCCGCTGCCTTCCTTCACTGAATAACCGGCCTGATAACCGATAAATATATTATTCAAACCAGCGGTAAGATTTTTACCGCTCTGATGTCCAATTAAATAATTGTCCCTGGTAAGCTGCATCAGGGGTTCTGCATCGGTTTTGGCAGGAGTAAAACCGCCCACGGCAAATCCGCCCTTGCTGGCCTTTCCCTGGGGGTTTTCCACGTATATACGCACACTGTCGGGTGTGACCCGCAAGAACTCGTTGGTTTCGCCCTTTGCCGGATTGAAACCGCCCACGGCAAAGCCTCCCTTGGTACCCTTGACCCAGTCGTCCCGGACCCATATACGCACGCCTTCGTTGTATACGGACAGTACCGGCTGCCCGTCATTCCGTTTTACCTCAAAAAGGGGATCATCATCCTGTGCTCCTGGGTTTCCAAGCACTTCCATTTTGCCGGCAGGGGTTCCCGTTCCGATCCCCACATTGAACGAAGTGGATATGTTTTCCCCTTCGGCCGACCAGATCTCAGCCAGTGGGGTGGTTCCCGCCTCTCTGGCATACAGGGCGTATGGAACCGAAACCAGTTCGGTGGTGCCCAGTTCGGTAAAGCTACTTCCGGTGTTTACCTGAACCTGCAGGAAATGTGCCGAAGCGCCCCATTCGATAAGGGAGAACTCTTCCAGAGATCCTCCGGTGCGGTTTTCATTCCGTCCTATATGCAGGTTCACCAGCCCCTGCGGACCGGTGATCAGGTTGTGATCTTCCTGCCACAGCAACAACCCGTCTGGAGCCTCGCTGTGAATGCCGAGCCTCAGGGTGACCTCTGTTTCGGCCAGGGGTACGCCCGAGGCATCCCTCACCACCGCCTGGTAACCCAGCAGGTTGGGAGCCTGGGCGAACAGGCCGCTGGTAAACATACATAACATAGTTATCAGAGTGGATATCCAGCATCTTGCTTTCGATGGTCTAAGCAATGGATTGAACGGGGTTTTCATGATGTAATTTTTTAGAGATTGAAAAGATAAATTTACGGCATCATCCATTGAAAATCAAATGATACCAATGCGTAACAATTGAAACAACGGGATATTTCAAAAAAAAACGGCATCTATACCATGCCGTCTTTTCTTTGTTATCCGGAGATCATTATTTCTTTAAAAGTTCCACTTCCTTTTGAAGCTCTTCGATCTGTTTCTGCTGTTCCTTGATGGCTTCGATGAGAACGGCTGTAAGCTTTGAATAATCGACTGATTTATAACCATCGGGACCCTCATGGACTAATTCAGGAAGTACTTTTTCAACATCCTGAGCAATGACTCCTATTTGTTTTCCGGAGGATACGCCTAATGATTCATAGAATTCCGGCTTCCATTCATAATACACGCCATTGATCTGGGTTATTTTTTCCAGTGGATTTTCAAATGGTCGGATATTGGTTTTCAGATTGATATCTGAACCTGCCCAGGCTCCGGACGAACACCAGGTAGGACCATAAACGACAAGGCCGTATGAATCATTGGCATCCATCCCGATCGATAAGCCGTAATACTGACTATAAGCAGTATTGATTGAAGTGTTCGCGTTAATTCTCAGACGGTTCAAACTAAAATCTCCATAAATCAGGGCATTATTTTCATTATCGGAACCGGTATAGTTATTTTCAATGACCAGTTTGTCGCTGCCGTTTTCAGCATAGCCGGCATATCTGCCAAGGAACACATTTCCGTTACCGTTGGATGAGCGACCTGCACCAAGGCCAATCATTACATTGTCTGTTGCCGTGGTGGCGTACCAGCCGGCATCCAGGCCAATCATAACGTTGCCGCTTCCTCCGTTCAGGTATTCCCCGGCATAGGTCCCGATCAGTACGTTGGCCTGGCCGCTGGCCAGGGAATAACCGGCCTCTTCACCAATCATCACATTGTAGCGGTTAGTAGTAATTCCATAACCCGACCGGTATCCGATGGCAATGTTCCGGTGTCCGGAAGTGCTGTTGTATCCTGCCTGGTAACCAAGGAACGTATTATATTCACCTTCCCATGTGCCGTCACCGCCAACATTGCTAAATCCCGCCTGGAAGCCAACGAAGGTATTGTAGTTGCCATCCTGGTTTGAATAACCTGCCTCCGGTCCGATGAAAACATTGTAACTTCCGGTGGTATTGGCTGTACCGGCACGGTATCCAATGGCTACATTCTGCACTCCGGTAGCATCACTGGTTCCCGATTTTCCGGCCTGGTAGCCCATATAGGTGTTATAGCTGCCCTGGCTGTTCATGCCCGTTTCGTAACCCATGAAGGAATTGTACGAGCTTTCCGTAGTGTTGAAAGCGGTATTCTGTCCAAAGTACGAATTGTAACTTCCGGTGGTGTTGGCATAACCTGCCTGGAAACCGAAAAAGGCATTCCATTCGCCGGTGGTATTGGAAAGTCCCGACCGGTATCCCACAAAGGTGTTTCTGTCGCCTGATGTATTATTTTCTCCGGCCAGATATCCTATAAAGGTGTTGAATATCCCGTCGGTATTCGAATGCCCGCTTCTTTCCCCGATGAATACATTGCGGTAACCCGTGGTATTGGAGTATCCGCTGCCTATGCCCATGAAGATATTGGAATATCCGTTTGTGTTATTGTATCCTGCTTCATTGCCCAGAAATACGTTGTTGTTTGCGCCGAGGTTGGAATAACCTGCCCGGTATCCCATGAAGATGTTATTCGAACCGGAGGTGTTGGATAAACCGGCATTATAACCAAAGAAGGTATTGTAGGTTCCCGTTGTGGACATTCCACTCTCATGGCCGATAAAATAATTGTCCTTGTTCAGGTACATCAGGTCGGTGGGGGTGGCTTTCCCCGGGTTGAAACCGCCCACGGCGAATCCTCCCTTCGAGCCTTTGGCAATGGTTTCATCTATGTAAACCCGTACGCTGTCGGGGGTGACCCGGAAATATTCGTTGGTCACTCCCTTGGAAGGGTTGAAACCGCCCACGGCGAATCCTCCTTTGGAGCCTTTCACGGGCGAGTCGTCCACGTAAGCGCGGATACCTTCATTGTATACGGCAAACACGGTCTGCCCGTCGGCCCTCCTCACTTCGAACAGGGGTTCTTCAGGATCGGTGCCGTAACCTGTTACGGCCAGGCGGCTTCGCATCAGATCGGTTCCGATCCCCACATTTCCGTGCATGAAGAAGATGGAATCTCCGGCCTGTTCCCAGCTGTCGGTATTGTCGAGCAGGGCGCTGAGGTTTGCCGTTCTGGTGCCCCCGGCATCGGTAAGCGACAGGGTGGTACCCGAATAATCAAAATCTGTGATCAGTTCATTTCCGGGGTCGGCATCGGCGTCTTCCCCGTACAGGGCATAGGGGACCGACAGAAGCTGGCTGGTGCCCATATCGACGAATCCCTGTCCGGCATCCATTTCCACTTTCAGGAAGTAGGGCGGGGTGCTCCAGTCCACCTCGGCAAAAGTGGCAGCACTTCCCCCGGTACGGTGGTCGTCGGTACCGATCACCAGGTTGAACAGTCCCACCGTGTTTGTGGTGACTGCCTGGGATTCTTCCCATACCAGAGTGCCGGTTTCACTGCCCTGGAGCAGGCTGAGCCTGAGGTTGATGTTCTGTTCGGCCAGAACCTGGCCCGAAGCGTTGCGGGCCACTCCCTGGTAGTTCAGTCCCAGGGGGGCCTGTGTCATACCCGGCAACATGATGGCCAGGAAGAGAACGAGGGTAGAGATCTTTTTTTTCATGACCAATGGGGGTTAGATTTTTTGATATGTTTTTTCGAGTTTTTCCGGTAGGGGCTGGTTTGCCGGATATATCAATCGTTGTACGTTGAATACACTTAAAATGTTCTGCCTTCGGTGTTTTCCTGAAAAATAAAGGTAAAAATGCTTGAGGGAAACCGCAAATCAGTGCGTGGAAATTTGATGAAAATAAGGAAACTTTCCGGCAAGCTATGGACAGGGATCCAAAATTCTCAGTCCCACCATCAGAATATCGTCTATTTGTTGATTTCTCCCTTCCATTCCAGGGACCTGTTTTCCAGGATCTCCCGCCGGGCTTTCATTTCTTTCCGGTGGATCTCCAGCAGCCATTATTTCAGCACTCCGCTTGTGGTCTTTTTGTCGGAAGGTCCTCTGAACTGGTCGGCATACCCGTCGGTAAAGGCATACGGCCGGTTATCTTTCTGCAGGGTGAATTGATGGTTTGTGAATTACCCGTTCATCCGTTTATGAATACCGATGGGGCTGGGCATGCGGTTGTCTTTCAGTACATGCAGCTTCCCCTCACGGATGCTCAGCAGGGAATGTTAGGCTCCGGCCAATTCCAGTTCCAGCGACCGGGTATTGATGGTGAACAGGCTGATGTCTATTCTATCGCGGCTTTCTCCCACCCTGCTGTTCTAATGCAGTTAGCTGATCACGTAAATCCTGAGGTAATACAGGATCTCTGCCTGCCGGATGATGTTGCTCTAGTTCACGAATTCATTCAGGTAGGCCATACCCAGTATGCTCATGAAGGCGTCCGGCACCCCGTGCCCGGGGCAATTGGCCACGGCAATGATCAGCCTGTTGTTTATTCCCGAAAACCAGCTGGAAATCGCCGCTGACAATATCTTTGGGCAGTTAGATGACAAAACATTCGGGAATAAAATCCGACAGAAAATCTTGGGGGGCAGGATAGCCCGCTGGATACGCCGGGCATACTTGATGCGGTCTCTGATCTGGTTCTCGATCATTTTTTTCAGCCTTCTGGCCAGGTCGCGCTGTTTTTCTGTTTCTTCTTTCGCCTGATCACCTCACGGGTTCTTTCGGCCACCAGCGTTTCCAGCTGCTGTTTCCCCCTTTCCAGCCGGCGGGGCTTGTTTGGCCATATCCATTCATGGCCCTGACCCGGAATAGGTATTTTTCTTCTCTCAGGTTATTGAAGGTTACGAGGGTCCGGGCGACCAGGGTGGCCAGTCATCCTGAAATTCTTTCAGGAGGTAACTGTAACGGGTATTCCCTTCATGATGAAAAAGGGTGCGGCGAATTCGAATCCCACCCGGTTCCCGATGGACTAGATTTTCCATACATCGGTAAAAGGTTTTTCGGCATCCGGGATCTTTGAAGAAAGAGAGTGGAATTCTTTCTGTCCGGCCTGACCTTCAGTCAGGTAGCCGAATTCATTCAACCCGCCGGCATAGATCACGCCCCGGTGGCCGACTTGTGCGGTAAGGGGAACGGAGGCCAGGAGAAAAACGATTATGAGGGCTTTTCGCCCCCGGGAGATTGTTTATATACAAATGTAATGTAATAAAAAATGGTCACCGGCAGTGACCATTTTTGTGAACCCGGAGGGACTCGAACCCCCAACCTCCTGATCCGTAGTCAGGTGCTCTATCCAATTAAGCTACGGGTCCGGGTTGTGAGTGCAAAGATATTGTTTTTTTTCAATTCCGTAAACGGCCCGGTTCAATAAGCAGTATATAACCATTTGCTTTGATTTTTTACCTTTACTCTTAAATATTTCCGGCTATGAAAAAAGCATTTAAAATATTTGTTATCACGCTGGGTGTGATCGTCGCCCTGCTCCTGGCAGCTGCCATTGTCATTCCTGTTCTGTTCAAAGACCAGATGCTGACGGCTGTTAAAACTGAGATAAACAAGAGCCTGAAAGCACAGGTAGAATTCAGCGACTTCAGGCTGAGTCTGTTGCGGCATTTTCCCAATCTGTCTTTCCAGATGGACGACCTGTCGGTGATCGGTACCGGTGTATTTGAAAAAGATACCCTGGCCGGGTTCAGGTTATTCGATGCCACGGTGAACCTGATGCCGTTGATCAGGGGCGAGGGGATCCAGGTGCGGTCGGTGCTGATCGACCGACCGGTGGTTATGGCCCGGGCTCTTGAAGACGGTTCGGTGAACTGGGATATCATGATTCCTTCGGAGGAAAAAGTGGAGGAGGAAACGGATACGGCTGCCATGGAAATGCCGGCTATGCGGGTGGAATTGCAAAAGTTCGAGATCAGGGAGGGAAGGATTGCCTATTACGATGAGGTATCGAATATGGCGGCCATGCTGGAACCGCTTGATTTTGTGCTGAGCGGCGATATGAACCGTGAGCTCACCACCCTGGAGATGGACCTTGCCATCGGTGCCCTGGATGTGGAGATGGACGGGGTGAAGTACCTCAACCGTGCGCGTGCTGCCTTCGGTGCCATAATCGCTGCCGATCTGAATGCGATGGAATTTACGCTGAAAGAAAATGAACTGCAACTGAATGAGATTGTTCTGGGACTGGAAGGTACCGCCGCCATGAAGGAGACCGGTTATCCGGTAGACCTGCGTTTTTATGCGAAAGAGACCTCCTTCAAGTCGCTGCTTTCCATGGTGCCTGCCATGTATACGAAAGATTTTGCCGGGCTGGAGACATCGGGCAGCCTTTCCCTTGAGGGGAATGTCACCGGGGAGTACAGTACGGTGGATACCGTTTATCCGGATATGCGGCTTACCCTGCTGGTAAACAATGCCATGTTCCGATATCCCGACCTTCCCCGTTCGGTGGAAGGGGTAAACATAGATACCCGGTTATTTGTCGACGGGCACGATATGGACCGGTCCATCGTAGATGTGGAACGTTTTTCATTCCGGATAGGGGATAATCCTTTTACGGCAGGTTTTCATGTAAGGACCCCCGTCAGTGATCCTGAGTTGTCGGGAGAAGTGAACGGACGGATCGATCTGGGTTCCCTGGCCGATGCTATTCCCATGGAAGAAACCACCCTGGAAGGAATTCTCGACGTGGCTCTTACCTTTGGGGGGCGGATGTCGTGGATCGAACAGGAAGACTATGAAAAATTCACCGCAGACGGTTCCCTGAAGCTGGAAAATTTTGTGTTCAACACCCCGGCGTTGCCCGTACCTGTGCAAATGCCCGTGGCCGGGATGTTTTTCTCCCCGCGTTATGTGGAGGTCAGCCGGCTCGACCTGCTGATGGGGGAGAGCGATATGCATTTTACCGGGAGAATGGAAAATTTTATTCCCTATGTGTTCCGTGAAAATGAAACGGTGCGCGGCCGTTTTGCCTTTTCTTCCTCCATGCTGAACCTGAACGAACTGATACCCGAAACGGAAGAGGCAGAAACGGAGGAAGAAGACGACACGCTGGCTCTGTCGGTGATTGAAGTGCCTGGGAATGTGGATTTCGAGCTGATTTCCGAGATAAAGAAGATTCAGTTCGGGAATATGGATATTTCGGATATGCAGGGCTGGATCATCGTCCGTGACAAAAAAGTGGTGCTTGACCAGTTGTTGCTTAATATACTGAACGGAACCGTGGGGGTGACCGGAGCATACTATACCGAGGATATGGAAAAACCTTCGGTGGAGCTGGATTTGAATGTGAGGGACCTGAGCATACCTGCCGCATACAACAGCTTTGTGACCATTCAGAAGCTGGCCCCCCTGGCGGCCGGGCTCGAGGGGAATATGTTACTTGGCCTGAAATACAATAGTATGCTGGGAAGCGATCTGATGCCTGTACTTTCCACGGTAAACGGTGAAGGATCGTTGCGCTCCAATGAGGTTACCCTGGTCAATGTTTCCACATTCGACAGGATCAGGAGTATGCTGAAGCTCAGGGAAGATCTTACGAACCGGCTGAAAGACATCAATATCCTGTTTCGGATTGTCGACGGGAATCTGCTGGTGGAACCGTTCGAAATCAAAATGGGCGGGATGGATATGGTGGTAGGAGGAAGGCAGGGACTGGACCAGCGTATGGATTTTCTGGTAAAGATGTCCATACCGCGCAGCTATATGGGGGAAGGGGCCGAACGAGTGGTGGATAACCTGGTGGCAAACGCTGCTTCCCGGGGTTTGAACATTACACCGGCCGACCGGGTGAATGTGGATGTACGGATCACCGGAACGGTGAAAAACCCGGATATTTCGCTCAGTTTGAAGGAAAGCATGCAGGGGGCGGTGCAGGAATTAAAAAGCCAGGTTCGTGAACAGGCTGAAGCCATGATTGAAGAGAAGAAAGAAGAAGTGAAGGAGAAGTTGGAGGAAAAGAAAGAGGAAGTGGTTGATGAAGCCAGGGAAAGGGCACAGCAGATCATTGAGCGGGCTGAGAAAGCCAGGGACGAAGCCCTGATCCGGGCTGCGGCCGAAAAGGATAAAGCCTATGCCGAAGCCGACAGAATAGAACAGGAGGCAGGCGGGAATATGGTGGAAAAACTGAAAGCCAGAGCCAGGGCCGAAGGGATCAGGAAAGCTGCCGATGCTGTCTATAACAAGTCAAGGGAAATTGCTGAAAATGAATACCAGCAAGCCCTGGAGCGGGCCAGAAAAGGGACGGAGAAGAAGTAACGGGCATCAACAGCCAGGGGACAGGAAATAAAAAAGCTGCCTTTCGGGGCAGCTTTTTTGCGGTGATAGGGTACATCAGTATTTCTTTTCCTGAATCCGGGCTTTTTTCCCGGTGAGTTTCCTCAGGTAAAAAATTCTGGCGCGGCGAACTTTTCCTCTTTTATTCACTTCGATTTTGTCAATGAAGGGGGAAGCAATGGGGAAGATCCTTTCCACACCAATGTTTCCCGACATTTTTCTTACGGTGAAGGTTTCGCCTGCACTGTTTCCTCTGCGCTGGAGCACCACGCCGCGGAACTGCTGGATTCTTTCCTTGTTTCCTTCTTTAATTTTATAATGTACCGTTATGGTATCGCCGGCCTTGAAAGCAGGGATATTTTCCAGCTGTCCTTCCTGCCGCAATGTGTTTTCAACCGTTCTGATGGGATCCATGACTACTGTGTGTTTGAATAATGTCCTTCCGAAAAATCGACCGCAAACTTACACAATTTTTCACATGGTGCAAAATAATCCGGATGATCTTTTCATTCCGCCATGTGCATAAAAAAATAAGGCCGCCTCCCGGCACGGGATGCGGCCTTATTTGCGGAAATCTCATCAGTTCGTTTCCCGCCGGGGTTTAATGCCCGCCTGAATCGTCCAAGTACAGGAATTTGTCGCCCGTTTCCTTTACGATCATGCGATACCATTCTTCACCGTATCCCGGTTGCTGTACCCTGGGATTTACATATTTATGATCTTTGGGTTTTTCACGGGATTCCTTGATGTTTCCGTCGAGGTATTTGGTGAACAGATGGCGGTAAAGCTTTTTCCATTCGGCCACGGTGTGGTTTCCGGCATCTACTGAAAACCGGGTCAGGAATTCGCGGGCGAGTTCCGGATTGGATGCATGCATTTCCCCGGCTGTCCTGTCGATAAACGGGACCGCTTCGATATAGCCTTTTTCCAGTTTCCGCTGCACTTCCTGAATATCCACAATCATGTCTTTGTACCGGGTATAGGCAAAATTCGATACCTGGTTGAACACCCAGAAAGCGGCATCTTCACTGAATTCCATCATTGAGCCGTTCCCCCGGGCATAGGTATGAGGCACTTCTTTCATTCCGCAGTACATCGGGGTATAAACGGTGGTATAGGTGTCGTCTACTCCGAACCAGAAGATTCCGCCGACCGGATCGGGAAGCCAGTTCCGGCTCTGGGTGACGAATGAGAAACCGGTTTGCTGGGTGGAAGTGGCTCTTTCGTTGAAATAGGTTTTTCCGTCCACTTTCCAGGTCAGGGGCCTCCACCTGACGATGCAGTCATACGGACCCGCCCCGATATCCTGGGTCATATCCATGGGAGTTCCCTGGTAGTAATCGCGCATGAGTTCCATGACATCGTGGACCGTCAGTTTTTTATCGGGTTTGATCCACAACGGCATGCGGTTTTTGAGGTCTTTCCCCATGGCATAATCCAGGTATTTGCCCATATCAGCATTCACCCGGTTGAACATGGCAAAGACACGGGCTTCGCAGAAACGGGCCGCCCCGAAGTCCATGGGAGCAAAGAAATCGGAAAAGGAGAAATCCTTATCTTTTCCTTTGTATCCCAGTTTGCGTGCCACGTCGAATACGTCGGCGCAGTATACTGTTTCAATGCCGGGTTCGAAGATCTTGTCGAGATGTCGCGAAGAGATGGATTTTTTTCCGTCCTCCAGCGGGAAAGTGGTGATCCTGGCCTGATTGGCATGTGCGGATACGTATCCGTCGGGGATTCTGCGGGCAACCCACACGGCTCCTTTTTCGTCGCTCCCCTTGCCGATCAGTTCCATGATCCATGCTTCATTGGGATCGGCAATGGAGAAGGATTCGCCCGAGCTGTAGTATCCGTATTCATCCAGTAATTCGGCAATGACTTTTATTGCTTCCCTGGCATTTTTTGCCCGCTGCAGGGTAACGTATATCAGGCTTCCGTAATCCATGATTCCGCCTGTGCCACGGGCTTCGGGTATTCCTCCGAAAGTGGTTTCTCCAATGGCCAGCTGGTGTTCGTTCATATTTCCCACCACACTGTAGGTTTGCCTGGCCTGTTTGATCCGGCCCAGGAATTTGCCGGTATCCCATTCGAATATGTCCATCATGGTTCCTTCGGGATAGGTCATGGCCGGCCAGAAATACAATTCACCGTAAAGTACATGGGAATCGGCCGAATAGGTGATCATGGTGGATCCGTCGGCCGATGCGCCCCTGGTGATCAGGAAGTTGGTGCAGGCTTTTCCCGTGCCTGTTGCTGCAAGCAGGAGCCCTGCCGCGAGAACGGTACTCTTCAGTATCTTGCTGTTTCTTCTCATATGATTTGGTTTTTGTTCCTGAAATGATGTTTTTTCCTGCAGGTCCAAAAATAGGAAATTCAGATTACCTGCCTATGTTGTGCAATATCTTTCTTTCACATCATGAAATTGACCAGTTTCAGGTGGTCGGCATCCGAAAGCTCATAGTTCCGGCCGGTAACCCGGTTGGCATTCATCAGTTTTACGATTTCCGTTTTTTGTGAATTGTCAATGCCGATATCCGAAAGGTGGAGGGGGCAGCGGAGCGAAGTGAACATTTTCCTGACCTTTTCGATGGTTCTGGCGGGTGTATGTACCCCGAAAAGATGTTTCCCGAGGGTGGTGATTCGTTCCGGGATCCTGCCGGCATGCAGTTTCAGCCAGGCAGGGTATGCGATGGAAAGGGTGGCGCCGTGTGGTGTGTCGTACAGGAATGAAAGGGTGTGGCCGATGGCATGCACTCCCCAGTCGCCGTATGCTTTTCCCTGCTGGGTCAGCCCGTTGAGCGCGTTGGTGGCCGCCCACATGATCCGGGCCCTGTATTCGTAGTTTCTGGGTTCCTTCAGCACCAGGGGGGCCACTTCCAGGGCTTCCTGTATAATGCTGTAAATAAACCGGTCAGATAGCGGGGAATCTCCTTTCCCGAAGAAGTTCTCAAGGCAGTGAGCAATGAGATCGGCAATGCCGTATGCCGTATAATTTTCAGGGACCGTGTACGTGTATTCCGGGTCCAGAAAGGAATGAGCCGGGAAATTCAGCGGATTCCAGTATCCCAGTTTTTCGCGTGTTTTCGGATTCTGAACCACGGCCGATCCGTTCATCTCGGTGCCGGTGGCCGCCAGCGTAAGGACGGCTATGAGAGGAAGGGTTTTTTCCGGTTCGGCGGAACCGGTTATGATATCCCATCCTTTCATATCATTGGCTATGCACAGGGCGGTGATTTTCGCCGAATCGATCACGCTTCCGCCACCCAGGGGCACAATCAGTTCCGAACGTTCACGGCGGCCAAGGTCAGCTGCCTTTTCCACATCATCAATCACGGGATTGGGTTTGACTCCGCTGTATTCGGCTACCTGCAGTCCGGCGCCGACCAGTTGTTCCTTTACCTGGTTGTAATATCCGTTCTTTACGGCAGAACCCTTTCCGTACATCAACAGCACCCGGTTGCCGTAGCGACGGGCGGTTTTTCCCAGATCGTTTACCACTCCCCTGCCAAAGTGCACTTTGGTGGGATTATAGGCAATAAAATTCTCCATAATCTCAAAACACATTTTAACATTTAGAACGGATAAAAATAGAAAAAAAGCCTACACGCGATAAATAAACCCTCCCATGTTGTCGTGTTTGGCTCCGGTTACACTGGCCAGACAGTTGATTCTTCCCAGGAAACGCAGAACAGCCAGGAATCCGAATACCAGAGCTTCTTTATAGTTTACCAGCAGGGGATCGGGAAGTGTCAGCGGGCGTCCGCCCTTTTCTTCGATCAGCTCCACCAGGAAGGTGTTGAAGGCGCCCCCTCCCGTTACCAGCACTTTCTCGAATGGAAGCAACTCGAAATAAATCAGGTCGGAAATGTGTTCGTAAAGGGTGCGGAGGATATCTTCGTGCGTGGCCTGTGTCCGGTTGATTACAGGCAGAATGTTTCTTTCCACCCATTCCCTGCCAAGGGATTTTGGAGGTGGCTGGCGGTAAAAGATCTGCTGGTTCAGCCGGTACAGCATTTCGGGGACGGGCCGGCCCTTTCTTCCCAGTTCCCCGTTCCTGTCAAAGGGTACCGAAAAATGTTCCCGCACATATTTGTTCAGCAGAATATTGGCAGGGCCGATGTCGTAGGCAATCCTTTTGTCATTTTTCCGGTAGGAAATATTTGAAAACCCCCCGATGTTCAGGCAGGCATCATATTCCCTGAACAATTCCCGATCGCCCATGGGTACCAGAGGGGCTCCCTGCCCTCCCAGGGATACATCGCGGTGTCTGAAATTATAGATGGTGGTGATTCCGGTTTTGCGGGCAATGCTGGGCCCGTCGCCTATCTGCACGGTGATCTCGATCTCCGGACGGTGAATGATGGTATGGCCGTGAGAACCGATCAGATCGGCTGGTACGGCCTGTTTATCCAGAAATTTCTTTACCTGTTCTCCAATCCATTCTCCATATTCCACATGAAGATCGATCAGGCTCCTTTCCAGGTGATGATGTGCTTCGGAAAGCCGGGTAACCCACTCGGGGGAATAGGGTACCGTGGTGGCATCGATCAAGTGGTATTTCCACCCCCTGGCTGTTTCTGTAAACCGGGCCAGTGCCATATCCAGGCCGTCGAGCGAGGTGCCCGACATAACTCCGACTGCAGTATAGCTTACGCAATGTTTGCGCTTTTTCATGGTGGATGAAGATAAGAAATTTTTCCTTATCCGCTTCTGTGTTCTTTGCCATGGGAAAGGTTGTGTCAAAAGGGTTTTTTCAAGACCCCCGCAATAATTTTTCGGAAAATTGATCGGGAACCTGTATTTTCGGGGGCACAAAACCATAAACGTAAAAGTTCCATTATGAACCATCTTACTCTATATGTGCTGGCGGCCGGTATGGGTAGCCGGTATGGCGGGCTCAAACAAATGGATGAAGTAGGGCCGTCGGGCGAAGCCATTATTGATTATTCCGTGTTCGATGCTATCAGAGAAGGATTTGACAGGGTAGTATTTGTGATCAGGAGGGATATTGAAAAAGAATTCAGTGAATTGTTCCGGAAGAGATGGGCTAGCAGGGTGGAGGTGGATTTTGTCATGCAGGAACTGGATATGATTCCTGATGGGTTCCGTGTGCCTGAAGACCGGACCAAACCCTGGGGAACGGCTCATGCCGTACTGGTGGGTGCCGGCAAGGTGGATTCCCCTTTTGTGGTAATCAATGCAGATGATTTTTACGGAAGAAATGCCTACCGCATGATAGCCTCCTGGCTTCTGGAGAATAACCGCGACGAACAGGATACCCATTTTTCCATGGTGGGGTATTCCCTGAACAAAACCCTTACCAGGCACGGAACGGTGGCAAGGGGTGTTTGCCGGACCAATGAGAAAGGATACCTTACCCACATCGAAGAGATTACAGATATCGGCTGGCACGGCGACAGGATAGGATACACCGGACCCGACGGGAAGCTGAGAACACTCCGGGGGGATGAACCGGTATCCATGAACATATGGGGCTTCACCCCGGCCATTTTTCCCTTGCTGGAAAAAAGCTTCCGAAACTTCCTGGGAAAAAATGCCGGAAATCCGAAAGCTGAATTCTATATTCCCACCCTGGTACAGGATGTAATCAGAAACCGAGAAGGAGATGTGAAGGTGCTGCCGAATCACGAACATTGGTTCGGAGTGACCTACCGGGAAGACAAGCCCAGGGTGATGAAGGAAATTCAGGCTCTGGTCGACAGCGGGGCATACCCTTCCAATCTTTTTGCCTGATGCGGAAAACTCTTTTCTTTCTTTGTCTGTTATTTCTCCTTATACCGAAAGCCGGTGGACAGTCGCCCCGTTTCCTGAACCGTGGCTGGGAACTGACCTGGTATGATGATTTTGAAGGGAACAGCCTCGATACTTCCCGCTGGTCAATGGCAGTAGGAAGAAGAAGGTTTGGAATATGGACTTCCGATGCTGTGAAGGTAAGCGATGGGATCCTGACCATCCGGATCTTCCGGTGGCAGGGGCAATACTTTTCCGGAGCCGTCCTGAGCCGTGGCAAGTTTGAATCCCGCTACGGATACTGGGAGATCAGGTGCCGTTTGCCACGGGAAGAAGGTCACTGGCCGGCATTCTGGATTCAGAACGACGGCATGGAAGGAAACGCCGGAACGGATGATCCGGGCGCGGAGATTGATATTATGGAGTATCACGCACGGTGGGGAGATACCCTGCTGCATGCCGTGCACTGGGGTGGATACGGCGAAAATATGCGGTCGGCCGAGGAAAAAGTAAAGATACCGGGCCTGTCGGAAGGCTTTCATACTTTCGGTCTTCGCTGGACTCCCCTCAGTTACCGGTTTTACGTGGACGGGAAACGAACCTGGACCCTGCGGAAGGGGGTGTCCCGTCAGTCGCAATATGTGATCATCAGTGAAGAGATCGGTCGCTGGGCAGGAGAAATCGAGAAGACAGAACTGCCAGACCGTTTCGAAGTGGATTACATCAGAGTATATCACCGCTAACCGGATTTCTTCCGGAGAGATGGATATTACCAGTAAAACCGGGCGTGGTATACGGAGAAATTTTCCTTTTCGTCTACCACAGTCAGGACCAGTTCGTGCCAGCTGTCACGTTCCACCCTTTCCGGATCGAAGCGGTAGATCAGCAGGTCGTTTTTCGGATCGTATTCGAACAGGGCCCACCGGTTATCGATGTATCCGTGGTATACCCTGATACCTGAAAGATCGTCTTTTATTTTCACCCTGATATCCGCTTCCCTTGACATGTTTTTTTCATGGCGGATGTTCATGGGTTCGATCACAGGAGGCAGGGTGTCGGCCAGAACGGTATATTTGCCGAACTGACGGGTACGGGTGGTAAGGTATTTGCCTTCCCAGGATCCTCCGGCACACTGGTATTCTCCCTCTTCGTCGATATGTACCAGGCACATTTTCTTCTCTATGCCGGCCGGAACGGAATCGGGTGCGATCCAGATCTGAAACGGGTCATGGGCCGGTGTGGTGGCCCGGTCGATTTGATGCACCCTGCTGAAGCTTCCGGGTAATCCTTCCGTACGTGCATAGGTGAAACAAAGGGTATCGTAAAGGGCGCCTGCCGGAACCCTGATTTTAAATCCCTGCGATTCATATATGTTATCGTTTTGCCAGTGGAATAGGGCAGTCTGGGGAGTGCGGCAGGATGTGGCCACAGGGCCTGGCCTTTCCTGCTTCAGCACCGTAAAGGCCAGATCCGACTGGTTTCCGTGGGAATCGGTGACGACAATCGTGATGGTATGGACCAGGGTATCGGTCAGGGTGATCCTGCCAGAATGCCGGATATCATTGTCGTAGATACTCAGGCGGTTGTTCGGGTCCAGAAAGGTTTTCTGAATGTTCTTCCCCGAGGTTACCCGTTCGGCATAGTCAATATGGCTGTTGATGTAACGGGTTTCGGCAAATGAGAATTCGCCGATATGGTGGGCATAAATTTTCCGGTTGTCGAGCTTCACTTCCAGGGAGTGGATCCCACATTTGTTCCAGGAATGATCGACATAATCAATGGCTTCGATCCCGATACCGAAGGTTCCGGATACCGGTACGGGTTCATGGGCATTCAGGGTATACCTGCCTTTGTTTTCCGAAACCGAAAATTTTTGTTTCTCTGCCTTTCCCTGCACCATGGTACCGGGAGTAAGAGGATATAGATATACATACTGAATGACCGGCCGGATATGGTCTTCAATTTCCGGAAAAAAAGGAAGCGGGTCCAGCGGATTCTGGTTCCTGCTGTTCCTGATCTCAAAATGAAGATGTGGGCCGGCTGAAGTTCCTGTATTTCCTGAAAGCCCGATCTGCTGGCCACGGGTTACGGGAAATTGTTCCGGTCCGGGAAACAGGTTTATTGCATAGCTTTTCCTGGCATACTGTTTGTCCCTGACCCATACTTCCACCCCGGGCATAAAGGAATCCAGGTGCGCGTAAACGGTAGTGTATCCGTTGGGGTGGGATATATAGAGGGCTTTTCCGAATCCATTGGGTGTAACAGCTATTCTTGAAATGTATCCGTCGGCGCAGGCATAAACGGGAAGGCCGGAACGTCCCCGGGTCTTGACATCTATTCCTGAATGGAAATGATCGGCCCGCAATTCACCGAAATTGGCCGACAGCAGCATCCGAATATCTACCGGTGGAACGAAAAGGTTCCCGGCATCGGGCGATGGCTGGGCCCGGGCAGGAAGAAACATTCCCGCAAGGAAGGCGAACAACATCAGGTTCCTCATGGTTCATTGTATAACTGTACATGAGGCAAAACTAAGATTTATCCTGTTTTTACTGAAAAAACGATCATTAATTTTTATATTTAGGCAATGGATGTTAATTTTGTGTTCAGATCCTTTATTCTATGGAGGGCAGTCAGGTATCTGTTATACAGGAACTCAGGGGGAAAATTGATCGTTTGATCCGTTCTTTTGAGTCGATAAAGGACAGGAACCGGGAACTGGAAGAAGAAGTAAACCTGCTGAGCGAAAGGATCAGAGACAAGGACAGGGAAATTGCCGAACTGACGGAAAAGAATAAGCAGCTTCAGTTATCCAGGGCTTTGATGGCAGGAGGAGAGGATGTAACTGAAGCGAAGACAAATATAAACAGGATTGTGCGGGAGATAGACAAGTGTATTGCTCTTTTGAACAGGTGAATACAAAGAGAATATGGAGGACAAGCTTTCCATCAGGGTTAATCTGGCAGACAGGTATTATCCGCTGAAGATTGACCGGAAAGACGAAGAAAGAATTAGGAGGGCAGCCAAATTAATTAATGAAAAAATTCTGCAGTACCAAAAACGATATATCGACAAAGATATACAGGATTTTATGGCTATGGCCGCCCTTCAGTTTGTGACCCGGGTTCTGGAACTGGAAGAGAAACAGGATGAAAATGAAATGATTGACAGGATCAGGGAGATTAGTCAGGACCTGGAAGCGTATCTGGAAAAGAGTAATTAGGTTCTTTGCATACAAAGAGTTTGCCCGCATTAATTCTTCAATAATCTTTTGAAACTCAACAATTCAAAAATTGGAGGTATGCTCATGGCATCTATGGCAGGCCCCAATCCTTCGGGATTCTGAAAAGACAGGGGAAACCAGAAATGCATTGGCGCCTCCACCCATGATTATCAGGGGTTTTCTAAAAGTGTTGGGGATTTAATGCGGGTTTTTTTATAACTGAAATTTTAAAATTATACAAAAATGATATTCACCATATTACTGATGAGCACCCTGCTGATATATCTGATCATCGGGGTTGCTGCCCTGCTGGCCGGAGTAGGAATGGGGTATTTTTTCTGGAACCTGGCCCTGAAGAAAAAGAGCCGCGCTATCATTCGCGAAGCCGAATCGGAAGGGGAAATGATTAAAAAGGATAAAATCCTCCAGGCCAAGGAAAAATTCCTGCAACTGAAATCCGAGCATGAAAAAATCATTTCCGAAAAGAGCAACCGGTTGTTGCAGTCGGAAAACCGCCTGAAACAGAAAGAAGCGGTCATATCACAGAAGCTGGAGGAAGTGACCCGAAAAGGGAAGGAACTCGACATACTCAGAGAGAATCTGACCAGCCAGCTGGAACTGGTGGAGAAGAAGAATGACGAACTGCAAAAGATGCACCGGCAGCAGGTGGAGCAACTGGAAACCATTTCGGGGCTGTCGGCTCAGGAGGCCAAGGAACAACTGATCGAGTCGCTGAAGGCCGTGGCCAAGACCGATGCCATGTCGTATATCAATGAAATTACGGCCGAAGCCAAAATGGCCGCAAACAAGGAAGCCAAGCGGATCGTGCTGCAGACGATCCAGCGGGTGGCCACCGAATCGGCGGTGGAGAACTCGGTTACAGTGTTCCACATCGAATCGGATGAGATAAAAGGCCGGATCATTGGCAGGGAGGGCCGCAACATTCGGGCACTGGAAGCAGCGACGGGTGTGGAGATCATTGTTGACGATACCCCTGAAGCCATCATTCTTTCCGCCTTTGATCCGGTCAGGCGTGAGGTGGCCCGGCTGTCACTGCACCAGTTGGTGACCGACGGAAGGATCCATCCGGCCCGGATCGAGGAGGTGGTGCAGAAAACACAGAAGCAGATCGAGGAAGAGATCGTGGAGGTTGGCAAACGAACCACCATCGACCTGGGAATCCACGGATTGCATCCTGAACTGATCAGGCTAATCGGCAAGATGAAATACCGTTCATCATACGGGCAGAACCTGCTTCAGCATTCCAGGGAAGTAGCCAACCTGTCGGCTATCATGGCCGCCGAGCTGGGACTGAATCCCAAACTGGCCAAAAGGGCCGGGCTGCTGCACGATATCGGGAAAGTGCCAGATGATGAACCCGAGCTCCCGCATGCCATTCTGGGGATGAAACTGGCCGAGAAATTCAAGGAAAAACCCGAGGTATGCAATGCCGTCGGTGCCCATCACGATGAGATAGAAATGACCACTATGATCGCTCCCATTGTACAGGTTTGCGATGCGATTTCCGGAGCAAGACCGGGCGCACGGCGGGAAGTGGTGGAATCATACATCAAGCGGCTGAAAAACCTGGAAGAACTGGCTCTTTCCTATCCCGGCGTACTGAAAACTTATGCCATCCAGGCGGGTCGCGAGTTGCGGGTGATCGTGGGAAGCGACCGGGTGACTGATAAAGAAGCCGAAAGTCTGTCATACGATATTGCTCAGAAAATCCAGAATGAAATGACCTATCCGGGTCAGATCAAGATCACGGTGATCAGAGAAACCCGGGCTGTGACCTTTGCCAAATAATGAATCAGACTCACAGAATATTCAATGTGGTAGGTGCACGTCCGCAGATTATCAAAGCGGCCGCCCTCAGCAGGGCGCTGCGGGAACATTACGCAGGACTGCTGGAAGAGGTGATGGTGCATTCCGGCCAGCATTACGACAGGAACATGTCGGACGTTTTTTTTGAAGAAATGGGCATTCCACGCCCCGCTCACCATTTGCATGTAGGATCGGGAACACACGGCCGGCAAACCGGTGAAATGATGCGGGGAATGGAAGACCTGATCCGTTCGGAAAATCCCCGACTGGTGGTGGTGTACGGCGATACGAATACTACACTGGCGGCAGCCCTGGCCGCTGCCAAACTGAAAGTGCCCGTGGCCCACGTTGAGGCCGGACTGCGCTCATTCAACAAATACATGCCGGAAGAGATCAACCGGGTATTGTGCGACCATGTATCAACCCTGCTGTTTACCCCGTCGCGCCAGGCAGAGATCAATCTGGCCCGCGAAGGGATTGTTCACAGCGGGGAAGAACCTTTTGATATAGACCATCCGGCGGTGGTGCACACCGGCGATGTAATGTTCGACAATGCCCTGTATTACGGAAGGGAGGACACCGGGGATTCCCGGGTGCTCGACAGGCTGGATATCAGAGACAAACCTTATGTGCTGGCCACTCTGCACCGGGATATGAATACGGATGATCCCGGCCGGTTGCAGGCTGTATTGGGAACCTTGCTGGAAATTGCCGAAAAAGAAAAGATCACGGTGGTGATACCCCTGCATCCCCGGACTCGAAAAATGATCGCCGAGTTCAGGATGGGGAAGAGTACGGCCAGCAGTCAGTGGTTCAGGATCACCGATCCGGTGTCATACCTCGAGATGATCACCCTGGAAAAAAATGCCCGCCTGATTATGACCGATTCGGGCGGGGTGCAGAAGGAGGCCCATTTCTTCAAAAAAGCATGCATCGTGTTCAGAAAAGAAACCGAGTGGGTGGAACTGGTGAACCACGGTACGGCCTGCCTGGTGGATGCCTCGCCGGAAAAGATCAGGGAAGCCTGGGATCTGTTTAGGGATCAGAATAATCTCGATTTCCCCCCTTTCTACGGGGAAGGAAATGCCGCATCCCTCATTGCCGGAACCATCCTCCGTTTTCTTGAAAGGGGAAAAAATTCGTGAGTGAATTGCTTCATATGTATGATCCTCTCCGGAGGAAAAGAGTCTATTTATTCCTGAAACGGCTTTTCGATATCGTTTTCAGTATACTGGTCCTTGTCATCCTGTCTCCTTTGCTGGCTCTGACGGCTCTGTGGATCTACATCGACAGCCGCGGACCCGTTTTTTTCCTTCAGGAAAGACTGGGCCGGAACGGCAAACCGTTCCGTATGGTCAAATTCCGGACCATGAAACGAAATGCCTACACCGGCGGACTGATTACCATCGGGAAACGTGATGACAGAATTACCCGGGCCGGATACTACCTCAGGAAACACAAGCTGGACGAATGGCCGCAGTTATGGAATATTCTGAAAGGGGAAATGAGTTTTGTGGGTCCCAGGCCGGAAGTACCCACTTATGCCGAACCTCTGCCTCCCCGCCTGAAAGGGTTCCTTTTGGTCAGGCCGGGGCTTACCAGTTATGCCACCATTGCCTTTGTGAACGTGAACGAACAATTGGCCCGTGAGAAGCATCCCGAAAAGGTATACCGCGAAAAGATCATGCCCCGGAAGGCCGAACTCAACCTGAAGTATATGCGCGAAATGAGTATGCTCACCGACCTGAAGATCATGCTACAAACGGTCTGGCTTCTTTTTAAGCGTCCCTGACAATTCTTCCAGTTCCCTGGCTTTTTCTGCGTTTCCCATTTTCTGGTAAGAAAAAATAAGGTTGTTCAGCAGCCGGTCGATGATCTGGTTGTTGGAACAGGGTATGAAAAATTCCCTTCTGGGATCCAGCCCTTGCTGTTTCAGGAACAGATCGAGTTCGGCCCTGCCCAGTACGGACCCCCGGTTATAGGGATTGATGTAGAACAGGATGTGATCGTCCAGGTCGGGATCATAGGTTTCGTCCGACCGGTACTCATCGCGGTAGGCTACAATGAAATTTTTGGGCAGGTTTACTCCCATGACCGGAATATTTACTTCCCTGGCTACCAGAGAATATACTACGGAAAGGGAGATGGGGTTCCCTTTCTTCGATTCCAGCACCGCATTGATGTAATTATTCCGGGGGGAATAAAATTGAGCATGGTTGGCTGAAAACCGGTGTACTTCAAAAAGGATGTGGTTGAGGATCCGTATCTTTTCCAGGGCCGTCAGGTTTTCCTGCAGTTCAAGCCACAGATCCCTGGCAATATTTCTGATTTCCCGGCTGATGTCTTCCATTCTCAGGTCGGGGTATTGATAGCGTGCCAGCAAGAACACTCCCTCCAGCAAATCGTTGGCGGGTTTGTTATACCATTCGGTCAGCCTGACTGAAACTTCCCGGAACTGGATCTGATGGATGAGGACTTCGATGCGGTCCTGGAACAGTTCATCGGGGCTTTTCTCCCATGCTTCTTCCAGGTAGGGAACCACCGATGTGTCGCTTGTGCGGAGGTTTTCCACCACCATCTCGAAGACCTGATCGTCGGGATCGTCGAGCAGCTGGATCAGGGCCCTGATTTCCCGGGGTTTCATGGGGCAAAATGGTTTTTAAGCTGATTCAGTACATGTTCGATCATCCGGTCCACTGCGGGCTTGTAATCGCTGAGGAATTCTCCGGTCATCCGGTTGGCTATGATGGCACAGACGGAGGCGGCCCTGTGACCCATCAGCAACGAAAGACCGAATATAGCCGAAGTTTCCATCTCAAAATTGGCGATCCTCTGTTCCCGGTACCGGTAGGCAGCCAGGTTCTCCAGCATGTGGTCCCGTGCAACGGGTATCCTGAGCGATCTTCCCTGGGGACCGTAAAACCCGTTGGCTGAGATCGTGATTCCGGTAGCGCTGTTGCTGTCCTTCAGTATGGAAAACAGTTTCTCATCGACCGGTACCAGGTAGGGTTGTGCCAGTTCAGCAGGCCAGCCAACATCGCGGATGAATGGCCCGGGAAAATCTTCCTGCATGATCTTTTCCCCGCCTTTGTAGCAGTACAGCAGTCCGTCGGTGCCGATGGCGTGCGATGAAACCACAAAGGTGCCGGGCGGCAGGTCTTCCTGAATGCTTCCCGAGGTACCTATCCGTACCAGGATGAGTTGTTGCTGTTCTTCGTAAAAACTCCTGCTTTTCCTGTCATAATTGGCCAGCAGATCCAGTTCATTCAGAACGATATCGATGTTGTCGGTACCAATACCTGTGGAAAGGGTAGTGATCTTCAACTGCTTGTACATTCCCGTAAAGGAGCGGAATTCACGGTTTTCTCTTTCAATTTCCACAGAGTCCATGAATTTTTTTACCTGTTCAACCCGTCCGGGATCACCTACCAGCAGGATAACCCGGGCAATTTCGCCAGGTTTTAGCCCGATATGGAACATACTCCCGTCGGGTTGAAATATGATCTGGGTTCTGTCGTCCATTTTTACTTCAAAATTACATATTATCCGCGATATGTCCGATACCCTGTGGGTCCTGACCGGAACATGCCAATTATTCTTGCGATTATTCCATCAATGGCGTATCTTCACATGATTAAAACCAATGATTATGAAAAGTACAAAAAGTATTATTATCGCACTGGTTATTGTGGTCCTTTTGCTGATTGTTTTCGGAAGCAGGATCTTCTATGTGATCAAACCCGGTGAACGGGCTGTGGTTTTCAAGACCATTTCCGGAGACCTGGAAAGGGATCATGTGCTGGGAACGGGACTGAAAATGATTGCTCCCTGGAACCAGCTGTACCGGTACAATGTGCGGGAGCAGCAACAGGAAGAGACCATGGATGTGCTTGACAAGAACGGTCTGTCAATCAAGATGGATGTAACCGTCAGGTTTAATCCTGTTTATACACGGATAGGATATCTTCATGAAGTTTTCGGTGAAAATTTTGTGAGGTCCCTGGTGATTCCCGAAGTACGATCATCGGTAAGGAAGGTGACCGGGCGGTACACCGCCGAGGAAATCTATTCCACCAAACGAAGTGAGGTGGAAACCGCCATCATTACCGAAACAGAGAAAGTGCTTCAGGACAACAGTATCCAGATGACGGCGCTGCTGATCCGGTCGATCATTCTACCCGACGATATTAAGAAAGCCATTGAAAACAAACTGACCCGTGAACAGGAAGCCCTGGCCATGACCTATGTGAATCAGCGGGAACAGCTTGAAGCCGAAAGAAAGGCGATCGAGGCCAAAGGGGTAGCGAACTATAACCGGATTGTGAATGCTTCACTTACCGACAGAATACTGAAGCAGAGAGGCATTGATGCTACCCTGGAGCTCGCCCAGTCGCCCAATGCCAAGGTGGTGGTGATTGGGAGCACGGCAGAGGGATTGCCTCTCATTCTGGGGAACAATTAAACGGAGCTGCCTGTTTCGGTTAACCTGCTAAGTGGTTGTACGATGATACAAAGAATCCAGACTTTCTTTCTGCTGCTGGCGGCGGCGTTGATTATTTCCATGTTCCATTTTCCCCTGGCCTATTTTATGACCGGAACGGGGGAGGTTCATGTATTGAAAATAACGGGGATATTCAGCTGGGAAGGAACACGGCAGATGAACACCCTGCCTCTGTTGATCCTGTTCGGTTTATCGGGAGGTTTGCTACTGACAGATATTTTTCTGTACAAACGAAGGGTTGTGCAGATGCGGGTAGCGGTTTATGTGATTCTGATCCTGCTGGGCGGAACGGGTTTGATGGCATACTACATATGGCTGGTGCAAAAGGATCTGCAGGCAGACTGGGCGTTGAAGGCGGCATTTGTGTTTCCCGTGGTGGCTGCTGTTCTTACCTACCTGGCATTCCGGAATATCCGAAAAGATGAGGCCCTTGTCAGGGCGTATGAAAGAATACGTTGAAAATTTACAGGATTTCCAGGTTTTCCTGATCGGTGATCTTTTCGCAATAATGACACTTCAGTGAGATCCGGGGTTTGGCAATAACCCTGAAACGGGTTACCACGCTGTCGTTATTGGTGATGCATTTCGGATTCATGCACCGGGCAATGCCGATGATTTCGTCAGGTACCTCCACCTGGCGTTTGTCAACCACCTCATAATCCCGGATGATATTCAGTTTGGCTGTAGGAGCGATCAGTGCGATCTTATTGATCTCGGTTTCTTTGAAGAACTTGTCGGCGATCTTGATGATCGCTTTTCGGCCCAGCTTTTTGCTTTCCAGGTTGGTTCCGAAAGTAATCTGATTGGGAATGCTGTCCAGCCCAAGTATGGAAATCACATTGAACAGCTTTTCCGCCGGGATGTGATCGATCACCGTGCCGTCTTTTATGGCACTTACGCTTAAGTGTTTCCGGTCTTTCTTCATGATGCGGTTACTTTTGGTCCAGTCCCAGAATGGAACAGATAATGGCCTGCCTTGTGTATACCCCGTTCAATGCCTGGGTAAAATAATAGGCTTTCATGTTATCATCCACATCTTCGGTTATTTCATTTACCCTGGGCAAAGGATGCAGGATCTTCATGTTGGGTTTGGTTTGTTCGAGCATGTTGTTGCGAAGAACATACACATTTTTTACCTTTTCATAATCCATGGGATCGGAAAATCTTTCCTTCTGCACACGCGTCATATATACAATGTCAACCTCCGGAAGGATATCGGTAAAATCCTTGTGCTCATAATACTTCAGTCCCCGGTTCTCCAGATGCATCTTGTATTCTCCGGGCATTTTCAGTTCGTCGGGGGATACGAAATGGAATGTGGTGTTGAATGATGACATAGCCTGGAGCAGGCTGTGTACCGTTCTCCCGTATTTCAGATCGCCAACCATCATGATCGCCAGGTTGTCAAGGGTCTTCTGTGTTTTTCTGATGGAATACAGATCAAGCAGGGTCTGGGTGGGATGCTGGTTGGCACCGTCGCCTGCATTGATCACCGGCACCCCCGATACCTCGCTGGCATAGCGGGCGCTTCCTTCGATGGGATGACGCATGACAATCAGGTCGCAGTAATTGCTTACCGTTTTGATGGTGTCTTTCAGCGATTCCCCTTTTGTCACACTGGATGTTCCTGCTTCAGAAAAACCGATAATCCGGCCTCCCAGGCGGTTCACGGCGCTTTCAAAACTCAGCCGGGTGCGGGTGGAAGGTTCGAAAAAGAGGGTGGCCACTACTTTTCCCTGCAGAGTGTTCCTGACAGGCCGGGATTCAAATTGTTCGGCAAGGTCAAGAATGGCCAGGTAATCTTCTTTATTGTAGTCGTTGATGGAGACCAGACTTTTATTCCTGATCATGGGGATGGATGGTTTTTGGAGTGTTTCATTTAACAAATATACGGCAGGACAGCCCTAAAACGATGCAACTGTTAATATTTATTGAAAACTTCCGGAGGTCCGGGAAAGCCTTATGACAGGGCTATTTTGATTGCCTTACACGAACACTCCGGGCAGGCAGGCTGTTCAGCCTTGAAATGCAGCTTTCACTCTTTTTCCTCGGTACAGAAAAAACAATGCGTCCACCCTGGTCATAAAACTGATGTTCAATGCGCACCTGTTCTTCATCCAACACCTTCATAACCAGGGAAAGGTCGTCGTAACCGAATAATACCTCGAACTGGTCCTCGGGTTCCACCCGTCGGATCGAGGCATGCTCCAGGGCATCCCTGGCTGCCGTTTTGTAGGCATGCATCAGGCCGCCTACTCCCAGAAGCACTCCGCCGAAATACCTCACCACAATTACCAGAACATTTACCAGGTTGAACGATTCGATTTGCCTTAGGATGGGCCGGCCTGCCGAATGGCCCGGTTCCCCGTCGTCGTGTATCCCTTCCCGTATTCCGCCCTCACCGGTAATGCGGAATGCATAGCAATGGTGGCGGGCATCGTGGTATTCTTTCCTCAGGCGGCCGACAGTTTCTTTTATTACCTGTTCATCCTTTACCGGAAAGGCAAATGACAGGAACTTGCTTCCCTTTTCTCTGTAAAGTCCTGAGGAAGGTGCTGATAAGGTCAGATAGCTGTCGGGTTCAGGCATAGTACAGGAATGTGATGGAAAGGCAGGCCAGGATGAGGCCGCTCAGGTTCAGGCGGGTGATCCTTTCCCTGAACAGCAGGATTCCCGAAAGGAAAGTAAGAAGAATGATGCCCAGGTGGTTCATCCCGAAAATGACCGAACTGTCGAAAGGGGCATGATTGAGGGCCTGAACGAAAAAAAACAGGGAGGAAAAGTTAAAGATCCCCAAAAGCCCTCCGGCCACCAGGGTTCGTGTGCGGAACAGGGCACGGTTCGACCTGAACCTGACAGCGATGGACAGGGAGGCGGTGACCAGTGAAGTAAGAAATACCAGAGTGGAAAACACATAGGGCTGGTTGCCGGTTAGATGCTGCTGCTGGGTAAATTTGACCAGGGTATCGGTGAGGCCGGTTCCCAGGAACAGAATAAAAGGCAGGAATATCACCAGTTTTTCCATATGTGGGAGCCGGTTTTTTACGGAGGTCAGCACCAGGGAGGGGAGGGCCAGCACTATGCCTGCTATCTTGATCAAGCCCAGGGTTTCCCGGTAGAAAACAATGGAGAAGCAGATGGGGATGATAACACTGAGCCTGCTGGCTACGGCGGTTACTGTAACGCCCGATTTTCTGGCGGTGAGACCTATAACATAGAACATCACCACAAACAGGATCCCGATGGTGGCAGCCAGGGGGAGCCATTCGTTTCCCGAAAAATGGACCGGAATATTTTTACACCGGATCAGGATCCATCCCAGCAGGGTGGCGAAGAGGTAATTAACGGCAATGGCATGAAATGTTCTGATACCGTATTTTTCCAGCCTGTTGAATACCAGAATGATACATGATGAAGAAAGGATGCTGATGATCAGGTAATGCATGGATGATGCAGGATGAATGATCCGTAAAAATATAAAAGATGCCTACATTTTCAGCTTCTTTTCAATTTCCTGCATCTGAAGTCTGAAACGTTTATCGGTATCGATCAGGTTGTTCACTGTTTTGCAGGCATGCAGCACGGTGGCATGGTCTTTTCCTCCGATCTGTGAACCGATGGTAGCCAGGGAAGCTTTGGTAAGATTTTTCGAGAAGTACATGGCCACCTGCCTGGCCTGAACGATTTCCCGCTTGCGGGTACGGCTCTGGATCAGATCAATGGCAATATTAAAATAATCGCAAACCACTTTCTGTATGTAGTCGATGGATATTTCGCGCCGTGTACTCTTGATCAGCTTGTCGATCATCTGGCGGGCCAGGTCGAGGGTGATTTCTTTTTTGTTCAGGGTAGACTGGGCCAGAAGGGAAATCAGGGCGCCCTCCAGTTCACGGATATTGGTGGAAATGTGGGTGGCAATGTATTCCAGCACTTCTTCGGGCATATCGATACCGTCGTTGTATATCTTGTTCTTCAGAATAGCCATCCGGGTTTCAAAATCAGGGGCCTGCAAATCGGCCGAAAGTCCCCATTTGAACCTCGACAACAGCCTCTGCTCCAGTCCCTGCAGTTCTACCGGGGGTTTGTCGGAGGTGAGGACCAGTTGTTTACCCGACTGGTGCAGGTGGTTGAAGATATGAAAAAAGGTATCCTGCGTTTTTTCTTTTCCTGCAAATTCATGTACATCGTCGATGATCAGCAGGTCGATCATCTGGTAGAAATGGATAAAATCGTTCCGGTTGTTGTTTCTGACCGATTCCACGTACTGGGTCTGAAATTTGTTGGCATTGACGTACAGAACCGTCAGTTCAGGATGTTTTTCCTTGGCATGGATACCGATGGCCTGCGCCAGGTGTGTTTTTCCCAGCCCCGAATCACCGTAGATCAGCAAAGGATTAAAAGCGGTTCCTCCCGGTTTGTTCCCTACGGCATAACCGGCCGACCGTGCCAGCCGGTTGCATTCTCCTTCCACGAAATTGCCAAAGGAGTAATCGGGGTTCAACTGGGGGTCGACATGCAGCTTTTTAATTCCGGGGATGATGAAGGGATTTTTAATGGTGCCTTCCTCCGTTTCGAAGGGAATGGAAAGCGGCTTGTTCTTGAGTTCCGATTTGTTTTTGGTGGGATATCGTACCGTGTACGGCTTGTTATTGTTGTTGAAATGATTGTTTTCCATCACAATGGAGTACTCCAGCTTGGCATCGGCGCCTAGTTCCTTGCGAAGCGTCTTTTTCAGCAGATCGATGTACTGTTCTTCCAGGTATTCATAAAAGAAAGGACTGGGCACCTGAATGGTCAGGATATTGTTCTCCAGTTTCAGTGGAATGATCGGTTCGAACCAGGTACGGTAACTGATGGACGGTACATTATCACGGATGACTTTCAGACAATTTTCCCAGACAAGCTGATACTTGTTACTCATTGATTAATAGAATCTTACAGATTATACGTGGTTGCACAGAAGTAGAAGCAATTTTGTTAAAAAAATGCTAAAAAAAAAATCAAAATGCTGTTGTATTTGTCGAAAATCTCCTATTGCATTTATTATCATTCAATTAAAAATTAAAATTTTTTGTAAAAAATTTATATTATATAATTAATTGATTATCAAATTATTATGTGAAAACAGGTTAAAAACTTGAATGTGAAATGATTATTCCATTTACATGAAGGAACAGATGAAGAACCGGCGGTAACGGAAAACCGGAAAGGATTTTCCCGGGCTTCCTTCGTCAATAAAAAACGGCCGGTTGTCAAAAATCCGGAAAAAAGGAATACCTGTCAGGTGACCTATTTTTCTTTTTCGCCCTGGTCTTTTCCGAAATCGATCAGTGAAAACCGGACATACCGTTTCGGATGGGCTTTCAGGTCGGCCAGCAATTGTTCCAGTTCGCGGCTGGCTCCTTCCAGGTTCCTGTACAGGCTGTCGTTTACCATAAGCTGGCCCAGGGTGCCTTCTCCGCTGTTTATCCGGCTCAGCAGGGCCTGGGTTTCGTTCAGCGTGAGGCTGAGGTTTTCAATGGCGGAAGTAATGTCGGCTGCCGCCAGGGAATCGCTGATGGACCGGAAATTCTGAACGATCTGCGTTATGTCTTTTTTGTTGGCTTCCATTTCAGCGGTAAGCGAACGGGTATCGTTCAGGATCCGGATAATGGATCCGTCTTTGTTGGTGATCAGGGTATCCAGGGTGTACATCGACCGGTTCAGGCTGGCAATGGTGCTCCTGATCTTATCAAAGCTTACGGAAAAATTCTCCCGGAAATCCTGGTTGAAGGTAGTCTGAATCACGGCCATGACCGAGTCGATCGACAGGAGCAGGTTTTCTGCTTTTTGCTTCAGGGGAAGCATTTCAATGCTCACCTGTTCCTGCAAGCTTCCTTCAATGTCGCTTGCCAGGGTATCGCCCGGCTGGTGAAATTCACCGGATGCAGCCAGATTCAGCCTGATCGCCTTGCTTCCCATTAAATCTGCGCTGTATATCTGAGCTACCGTATTTTTTGGAATGGGAAAATCTTTTTCCATCCAGATCTTCGCCAGGAGCCGGCCCGATCCGTCGGGTATCAGATCCAGATAACTTACCTGGCCCACTTTAAATCCGTTCAACAGCACCGGACTGGATTCGGTCAGTCCGTTTACTTTGTCGTATACCACATAGTAGATAGTCCCCGGTTTGAATACATTTTTCCCTTTGAGGAAGCTGTATCCCCAGATAAAGGAGGCCACCACCAGAACAACGAATACACCGATTTTTACTTCTCTGGCAATTTTCATGGTTTTAGTTTTTTGTATTCAGGAAGGTTATTCCGTCTGCCTGAGTGCTTCCGACAGGGGAATAACCGTTGTGTCGCGTACGGCAATAACAAAGGCGTCGGGGAACCGCTCCCTGACTGATTTGCTGAATTTCACGATCCGTTGGTAATCGGTTTCCTCTCCTACGGCATATTTGTACAGGCCGTTGCCGGTGAATTCTTCCACATGGGAGAAACCGCTGAACATCTCGTGGTCAAGGGAGATCCGTCTTCCCGAGGCGGTAACCTGTACCTTGTACCGCACCCCTCTGCGTGACAGGGCTTCGGCCTGGGAAAATGCCATTTCCTCGCGGCTTTCGATAGATTGTTTATAATCCCTGAACGCCCGGAAAATGGCCGAGGCAAGATAATCCTGTCCCTGTTCCGACATCAGATAAGCCTCTTCCTGAGGATTTGAAACAAATCCCACTTCTATCAGCACACTGGGCATGGTGGTCATCCAGAGTACAATGAAACCCGCCTGTTTCACTCCCCGGTCATGGCGCCTGGCTCTTTCGCTGAACTGATTCTGCACACAGGATGCGAAATGCAAGCTCTGCTCCAGATGCTTATTTTGCATCAGATTGAAAATGATGAACGATTCGGCCGAATGCGGATCATACCCCTGATACCGGCTGGCGTAATCCTCTTCCAGTGTGATCACTGCATTTTCCTTCATGGCTATCTCCAGGTTCCTTTCGTTGGTATGCAGTCCCATCACAAAGGTTTCGGCCCCGTATACACGGGAATTACTAAGGCCGTTGGCATGAATGGAAATGAAGAGGTCGGCTTTGTTTTCGTTGGCTATTTCAGCCCTTTTATCGAGCTCCACAAATACGTCCCGGTCGCGTGTGTATATCACATTTACATCGTCCATGTTCTGCTCAATGTATTTTCCCAGCTTCAGCGAAATGGCCAGAACAATGTCCTTTTCCTTACTGCGTTTCCCCAGGGCTCCGGGATCTCTTCCTCCGTGACCGGGATCGATCACCACCGTTCTCACCCGGTAAGGCCCGTTTTCCTGAGCATGCAATGGTGGGAGGAAAACAAAAATTAAACCGGTTAAAACAAGAAGACCCGTCACTTTTCGTTTGATATGAAAAAACCCGCGCTTATTGATTCGTGTCATACGATCGTTGGTGTTTTTTCCGTAGCTTTGGAAGGCCCGAATGAAATATTTTTTCACAAAAATAGCATATAAGTTGCAATATCTTTTTCCCGGCCGGCAATTTCTGATACTGATCCTGCTATTTTTCCCCCTGACCTTGAACGCACAGGTCAGGGATATATTGCCGGATTCGACCCTGAGTTTGCCGGATACGGCGGAGTACCTGCCCCGGGCCGACAGCCTGCCGCCTGTGGCGGATACCCTGATTACCGAAACTACCTCGGGCAACCTGGAAGCACCGGTGGATTACCATTCTGTTGATTCCATGGATATTGATATGACGGAAAGAAAGGTGTATCTGTACGGGGATGCCGTGGTGACATACATGGACATAGAACTGAAAGCCGATTACATTGAGCTGGATATGGATAAAAAAGAGGTGTATGCCAGCGGATTGCCCGACAGTACAGGGAAAATAGCCGGAAAACCGGTATTCAGGGAGGGTTCGGAGACTTTCGAATCGGAAATTCTCCATTATAATTTCGATACCAAACGCGGCTTTATCAGGGAGGTGATCACCGAACAGGAAGGGGGGTATCTGCACAGCACCCTTACCAAAAGACATGAAGACGGGACCATCCATCTGATGAACGGGAAGTACACCACCTGTGATGCCCCCGAACCGCATTTTTATGTGGCACTTACTAAAGCCAAGGTGCTGCCCAAGAATAAGATCGTTTCAGGCCCTGCCTATCTGGTCATTGCCGATATTCCCCTCCCGGTGGCTCTTCCTTTCGGTTTTTTCCCCAATAAACAGGAACAGGCATCGGGAATCCTGATCCCAGAATACGGGGAGGAGGTGAACAGGGGATTTTTCCTCAGAAACGGCGGTTATTACTTTGCACTGAGCGATTATTTTGATCTGAGGATTACCGGCGATATCTACTCGAAGGGGACCTGGGGTTTACGTGTAGGTTCAAACTACGTGAAACGTTATCGTTTCCGCGGGAATCTTAACCTGCAGTATTTCAATAATATAACAGGCGACAAGCTGCTGGGTAACCAGAGCCGCAACAGGGATTATTCCATTACCTGGAGCCACAGCCAGGATGCCAAGGCCAATCCCAACAGCTCATTTTCTGCCAGTGTCAATATGAGTTCCAGTTCCTTCGACCGCAATCACAGTTATGAGACCGAGAAGTATCTGACCAATCAAAAAAGCTCCAGCATTTCGTTTTCCAAACGGTGGCCCGGCACCCCTTTCAATTTTTCAGGAAGTTTGAACCATAACCAGAACAGCCGGACCAAGTCGGTGGACCTAAGTCTTCCCCGTATGGCGTTCAATATGAGTCGTATTTATCCTTTCAAAAGAAAGAATCCCACAGGGGAAACCCGGTGGTATGAAAATATCGAGCTGAGTTATTCCGCCAAGCTGGACAATCAGATCAAAACCACCGATTCACTCATGTTCACGTCCGCCATGTTCCGTGATATGCGGAACGGGTTCCAGCATTCCATACCCATTTCCACCGTTATCAGGCCGTTTCGTAATTTTTCCATTTCGCCCAATGTGCAGTATACCGGGGTTCTTTATACACAATCAATCAAAAAACGCTGGGAGGCCGATTATTACGATGCGGAGCTTGATTCTACCTACGGACGGGTCATGGTCGATACCATTCCGGGATTGCGGTATGCCCATGCCTATTCTCCCTCCATCTCGGCTACCCTGAATCCCAAAATTTTCGGGATGTATCAGTTTAAAAACCCGGATTTCCCCGTCAGGGCCATTCGGCATGTGATGACGCCATCGGTCAGCTTTAATTATACACCGGATATGTCGTCTGTAACACCCGACTATTATGACACGGTGCAGGTGAATGCCGAAGGTACCCGGCAGGAGGTGTATTCCTACTTTGAAGGTGCTTTGTACCGTGCACCTTCTATCCGGGGAAAACAGGGCAGTCTGAACTTTTCCCTGAACAACAATCTGGAAATGAAAGTCAGGTCCAGGAACGATACGGCTTCTGAAGACCGTAAGATCAAAATACTGGAAAGCCTGAATTTCGGTACTTCGTATAATATTTTTGCCGATTCCATGAGGTGGAATACCGTGAGTATGAGCGGAAGAACCAGCCTGTTCAACAAAATCAATATCACGTTCGGAGGGTCTTTCGATCCGTATGCCCTGGACGAGAACGGTTCGAGGATCAACCGGTTTTATTTTCAGGAAACAGGCAAACTACTGAGGCTGACCCGGTTTAACCTTTCTCTGGATATGTCGCTGAATTCGGCAGCAGAGGGAAGCTCTTCCGGGGAAACCGACCGGCAGGGAGTTTCCCCCGACGGTACCGGTGAGTTGTTGCGTGAGGATATGTCTGTGGTCAAAAAAGAGAGAACCATGCAGACTCCCGATATGTACCAGGAGTATGTAGACTTCAATGTTCCCTGGAACTTCAATGTACGTTATAACCTGAACCTGTCACGGCCCCGACCCGATCAGCAGACCGTTACCCAGACCCTGAGTTTTTCAGGGAATATCAGCCTGACACCGAAATGGAAAATATCCCTGAGCTCGGGGTACGATTTTGAGGGAAAGAAGCTTTCGTACACCTCGGTCAATATACACCGGGATCTCCATTGCTGGGAAATGCGTATCAGTTTCATTCCCATCGGTTACCGGCGGAGCTATACCTTCCAGATCAATGTGCTGTCGTCTGTTCTGCGTGACCTGAAGTACGAAAAACGTCAGAGCTGGTATGACAATCCCTATGCTTACTAATCCAATAAATACCTAAACTCATGAAAACGATCGTTTATACATCGGATGCTCCGAAGGCTGTCGGTCCCTACAGTCAGGCCATTGAGGTGAATGGTGTACTTTATATTTCCGGGCAGATTCCCATCGATCCTGTCACGGGGAACCTGGTGGACGGAGGGATTAAGAAGCAAACCGAGCAGGTCATGAAAAATATCGGAGCCATCCTGTCGGCTGCCGGTTACAGCTACGCTGATGTGGTCAAATCGACCTGCCTGTTGCGCGATATGAGCGATTTCGGAGCTATGAATGAAGTATATGCCACCTATTATCCGGAGAATCCTCCGGCACGGGCGGCTTTCGGTGTGGTGCAGCTGCCCCTGGGCGCGCGGGTGGAAATTGAAACCATTGCGGTAAAAGGGTAGGAAGAATAAAAAAATCCCCGGGGGCGGGGGATTAAATATGCTTTTGAGACAGCCTCTTTTTTTATTCGGAAACTACTTCAAATTCGATATCCACGCTCACTTCCTTGTGAAGTTTGACCGTGGCTACATACTTGCCTACTTCCCTAATGGGCTCGTCCTTGATCAGGATGTTCTTGCGGTCGATGTCAAACCCTTTTTCCTTTAATGCCTCCGCAATCTGTATGTTGTTTACCGATCCGAAGACCTTTCCCTTGGAGCTGGTCTTGGCTCCGATGGTCAGGCTGATCCCTTCCATTTTTTGGGCTACACCTCTGGCCTCTTCCCTGATTTTCTCCTCTTTATGGGCTCGCTGCCGGATATTTTCAGCCAGGACCTTTCTGGCTGATGCGGTAGCGGCAATGGCATATCCTTTGGGAATGAGATAATTTCTTGCGTAGCCGTCTTTTACCTGGATGATGTCGTCCTTGCCGCCCAGATTGGGGATATCCTGTTTCAGTATGATTTCCATGATGTTCCCTCCCTCAATTATTTTAACATATCGGTTACATAAGGCAGCAGGGCCAGGTGGCGGGCCCGCTTGATAGCCCTGGCCACTTTCCGCTGGTATTTGAGCGATGTGCCGGTGATCCTTCTCGGAAGGATCTTTCCCTGCTCATTCAGGAATTTCTTTAAAAACTCGGGATCTTTGTAATCGATGTATTTGATCCGGTTTTTCTTGAAGCGGCAGAATTTTTTCTTTTTGATCTCTACCGAAGGCGGGGTGAGATATCTGATCTCCGACTGATTCTGTGCCATGGCCTATTTCTCCTCCTTTTTTTCGGTTTGTTTCTGTTTTCTTTTCTTTTCGGCATATTCCACGGCGTATTTTTCCATCCGGAAGGTCAGGAAGCGGATAATCCGCTCATCACGCCGGTATTCGGTTTCCAGTTTGTCAACTACTTTTCCTTCCCCTTCGAATTCGATCAGGTAATAGAAACCGGTTGACTTTTTCTGAATGGGGTAGGCCAGTTTCTTCAGCCCCCAGTTTTCCTCATGTACGATCTTTGCCCCCTGATCGGTGAGGATCTTCTTGAATTTTTTGACCGCTTCCTTCATCTGAATATCAGACAAAACGGGAGTTGCAATGAAAACGGTCTCGTAATGGTTCAACATAGTCTCGCTATTTGGTTTTTGATTTGGCTCGCAAAAATAGAAATTATTTATGATTAATCAAACTCCGTTCGGGGTGATTTTTTTTCCACAACTTCGCGATATTCACACAGATTTCACGGATTATTGTTTCCCAATGAATATATTTGTAGGTGAACCCCCCCTGTACTTCGCGGGGAAATGATAATTAGCTGATTGACAGAGAATATGGAAAAATTTATCGTATCCGCCAGAAAATACCGCCCTGTCCGTTTCGACCAGGTCATCGGGCAGGGATCGATTACCAGAACGTTGAAGAATGCCATCCGCCAAAACCAGCTGGCACATGCCTACCTGTTCTGCGGACCCAGGGGAGTGGGAAAGACCACCTGCGCCCGGCTTTTTGCCAAAACCATCAACTGCATGAACCTGGGCGACGATACCGAAGCATGCAATGCCTGCGAATCATGCTTGGCATTTAACGAATCACGTTCCTACAATATTCACGAACTGGATGCAGCCTCCAATAACAAGGTGGAGGATATCAGGAACCTGATCGACCAGATTCGGGTGCCGCCCCAGATCGGAAAATACAGCATTTATATCATCGATGAGGTGCACATGCTGTCCGCCTCGGCCTTCAATGCCTTCCTGAAAACCCTGGAAGAGCCTCCCGCTCATGCTATTTTCATCCTGGCTACCACCCAGAAGGAAAAGATTATTCCCACCATCCTGTCCCGTTGCCAGATCTTCGACTTCAACCGCATCAGAGTGCCCGATATCATGAACCACCTGCAGCTTGTGGCGGAAAAAGAAGGAATAGAAGCGGAACCCGAAGCCCTGAACATCATTGCCCAGAAAGCCGATGGGGCTATGCGCGATGCCCTGTCCATTTTCGATCAGATATCCAGTTACTCGGGCAAAAAGATGAGCTATGAAAAAGTGATCGAAAGCCTGAATGTACTGGATTATGAATATTATTTCAAAATGACGGCGGCTTTCCTGGAAGGGAATATTACCGAAACCATGCTGTTGTTCAATGAGATCATGGGGAGAGGCTTCGACCCGCAGCATTTTATTGTGGGGCTGACCAGGCATTTCCGGGACCTGCTCATGTGCAAGGATCCGCAAACCGTTCCCCTGATGGATGTGGCTGCTTCCATTGCCGGGCGGTACCGGGAGCAGACATCCCTGAGTTCCCCCGATTTCCTGTTCAGGGCGCTTGATATCTGCAATGAATGCGATGTAGCATACAGGCACAGCAAAGACCAGAGGCTGCATGTCGAAATCGCCCTGATCAAACTTTGCCGGCTGGCAGGGAAAGAGGGGGGGGTTGCTACTCCCGCAAAACCTGTTGAAAAGAAAGAATCCGGTTCAGGAAATGATGAAAAACAGGTAAAAAAAAACAACATTCCGCCCCCGGCTCCAGTAAAGAAGGATAAACCCGATACCGGAAAGAAAAACGTATATGCAAACCATAGCCTGTCCATAAAGGACGTGCTCGGAGGGAATAAAAAGGAATATGCCTCTCCGCCGGATGAACAGAATACCAGTACCGATCCGGTCATGGAAACAGAGGAGGCCGGTACAGAGGATTTTTCTCCTGAACAACTGTCCAAAGCCTGGACAGATTTTGCCGAATCGGTAAAGGAAGATTACCCCCGGATATACAGTGCCATGAAAAACCAGAACCTGCAAATGGATGAGGATTTCGTTATTCCGCTTATTATGAGTAACCGGGTGCAGGAAGAAGATTTTAACCGGGCAGTCAAACCCGATTTGCAGAAACATCTTCGCCGTGAGCTGGGAAATAACCGGATCACCATTAAAACCACCGTACTGGAAGACGAAGAAAAAACCCGGCCCTATACTCCCGAAGAAAAATTTGAGCACATGTTAAAAAAAAATCCGGTACTGAAAGACCTTAAACAGCAGTTTAATCTGGATTTTGACTGATCAGCCACCCTTTGATCCGGTTCCATGAAAACCATGAAGACCAGGAAACCCAGGCCTGTCCAGGCAAAGAAAGAAACTTCCGGCATGAGTGCCGGCAAGGCTTCTTCCTCCCGTCGTGCTGCTGATGAACAGGAAGCACCTTTCCGGGTCATACCCGATTCGCTGGAAGAGGAAGTGGTATTTTTCTCCCCACACATGGAAATGGTATGGACCAGTGTGGCTGCCGGAAAATCGAAAACAGGGAAATACTGGGAACAGAGCCGGGGCAAAAAATGCCCGGCTGCCCTGAAAAAACTGAACCGCCCCTGCGATCATTGTCCGGTATGGAAAGCCATGGAAACGGGAACAGTGGTTACCCGCGAGGTAACTGCATCCGGTGGACGACACCGGGTGGTAAACGGAATTCACATGCGGGAAGACAACGGGGAATGGCAGAAAGGGCTGGAGATCACCAGAAAAATGAGTCCTGGGGAAGAAGGGGATAAAGAAGCGGAAGACGCCCGGAGAACGCTGGAGCTTGTGATTGATAATATCCCCCAGAGGATTTTCCGGAAAGACAAAAACCTGAAATTTCTGGGATCGAATTGCTGGTTTGCCCTGGAAGGCAGCGGCGACGGGGTATGGGACTGGAACATTCCTGAAAATGAATTTTTTTTCAAATCGCTGGAAAGAAATGCCGGGATACCGCCGGCAGGAGATTCCCAATGAAATTTCTTCCCGGGAAAAGCTGGTACATCCCGGTGATATGTTACAGGCAGTGCCTGACAGGTGAAAAAACATGATTTTACTAATATGGGTAAACCTTATCACTTTCTGTATCTGGAAGACAGCGATTTCGACGTACAGATATTCTCTTCCGCCCTGCAAAAAGGAAATATCGATTTCGACCTGGTGCATGTTAAAACCCGCGGGGAATATGTAAAAGCCCTGGAAACGGATCATTTTGATATTATCTTTTCCGATTATGCCCTTCCTGCCTTCGACGGGATGTCGGCACTGGAAATGGCCCGGGAAATGGCGCCCACTACGCCGTTTATCATTGTTTCGGGGAACATAGGAGAGGAGCTGGCCATTGAAACCCTTAAACGGGGGGCTACCGATTATGTGCTGAAAAACCATTTTGCCCGGTTGATCCCTTCCATTCAACGTGCCCTGGAAGAAAAGTCTGAAAAGGAACAACGCAGAACCGCCGAAGAGATCAAAAGCCGGTATGATTTTATCGTGAACAGTTCCCGCAATTTCCTTTCGCTGGTAAACCGCGACTATGCCTACGAAGCCATTAACAATGCCTTCTGTTCGGCACACAACCTGGTGCGTGAAGAGATCATTGGAAAGAAACTTTCGGAAATATGGGGAGAAGAAAATTTCCGCAAGGAGATCAAGAAAAATCTGGATCAGTCATTTGCAAACAAGGAGATACATTATCAGGCTTGGTTTGAAACCCCCAGAGACGGGTTGCGTTGTTTTGAGGTATCCTTCTTTCCGTACAAGAACAAAAAGGGAGAGATTACCCATACGGTGGTCAATACGGTAGATATCACCGAGAAGAAAAGAGCCGAGCAGGCCCTGTGCGAAAGCGAGAAAAAATACCGTACGGTGGTTGAAAATGCCCGCGACGGGATCGTTATCCTGGTTTCCGGGAAGGTGGTTTTTGCCAACAGCCATCTGCTGGAGCTGTTGGGGTATTCCATGGAAGAGGTGATGGAACAGCCTTTCGAGCGGTTCATTCATCCCGGTTACCGTCAAAAAGTGGTTGAGATGTATCAACTGAGGAATAAGGAACAGGGTATTCCCAGTCTGTATGAAACCGTTTTGCAAAAAAAGGACGGGACCGAACTGCTGATAGAAGTGAATGTTGGTTTTACCCGTTTTCAGGGGAAAAATGCCGAACTGATTGTTCTCAGAGATATCACCAGCCGGAAAAAGACAGAAGAAGCCCTGCTCGTTTCGGAAATGAAATTCAAAAGCTTCATTGAACAAACTCCCGAAGGGATCATCATTGTGGATGAAACCGGGAAAGTGGTGGAGTGGAATACCGGAATCGAATTGTTTACCGGCATAAGGAAAGAACAGGTGCTTCACAGATATGTGTGGGATCTTCATGCAGACTTCAACCGGATCATGGGATATCACAAAAATGTTTCAAAATACAGGAATTTAACGGAAGAGGCCCTCAAATCCGGTAAAGCCGACTGGTTTTACCGAATTGAAGAGAGGGAAATCCTCAGGGACGGGGAAAAACTGTTTATCCAGTCATCGGTATTCCCCATCAAATCATCCAGGGGGTTTATGTTGGGAGGGATATTCAGGGATATCACCGACCGTAAAAAAGCCGAGATTATGATCAGGAAACAAACCGAAGACCTGAGCCTGATCAACGATCTGAACAATGCCGTGAACAAGGGGAAGTCCCTGAAACAAATCCTGGGAATGCTTTCCCGAAAAACCCGGAAGATTTTCTCCGGGAAAGGGGTCAGTGTTTTCCTGTTATCCGAAAACCACGATGAGCTGGTATCCGGATATATGGGAATAGGCGCCAGAGATGTGGCTGCCGAAGCCGGTGTGAAACCTCCGGCAAAATCCCATCTGGTGCGTATACCTCTGAAATCATCCCACCCATACCTGGATGCGCTGAATAAAAAGAAACCGGTCCAGATTACAGAAGAAGAAGTCATACTGAAGATCATTTTTTCCTATTTTTTGGAAACTCCCTCAAAAAGTACGCTCCGGAAAATAAAGAAAGCGCTCGACATCATGGCGGTTCTGGTTTGTCCGCTGTACGTAGGAAACGAACCGGTGGGTGTTATGGTCCACACACGCGGGAAACCCTATGAAAAAGAGGAAGTTGACCGGCTTTTCCGGCTGGGCGGGCAGGTAAGCTCCATCATTATCCGGAAACACAATGAAGAACGGCTGCGCGACAGCGAAGTCCGCTACCGAACCGTTTTTGAAACGGCCAACGATGCCATTTTCCTTCTGAAAGACGGAATGGTCTTTGATTGCAACCGGGAGGCCCTTCGCATGTTCGGCTTTTCCAAAAAAGAATTCCTGGGTATGGAACCAGCCGGCTTCTCCCCGCCACACCAGCCCGACGGGAGACCATCCACTACGTCTTCCTATGAAAAAATGAAAAACACCATCCGGAAAGGTCCGCAGTATTTCGAGTGGGTGCACCGGCGGGCAGATGGATATGATTTCTGTACGGAAGTCAGTCTGACTAATGTCTGCTTCAAAGGAGAGGATTATATTCAGGCCATTGTGCGGGATATCTCCGAGAGGAGGAAAGCCGGGGAGGAACAACGAAGGCTGATTACGGCTATTGAGCAATCGGCCGAAACCGTTATGATTACCGACCGCAAGGGGATCATCCTGTATGTCAATCCGGCTTTTGAACAGGTTACCGGCTATTCACGCAACGAAGTAATCGGCAAAACCCCCGGAATACTGAAAAGCGGTATACAATCCGATGAATTTTATGCCGAACTCTGGAGAACCATCAGCGGGGGGAAAGTGTGGAAAGGAAAGATCGTTAACAGGAAAAAGGACGGAAGCCATTTCGAGGAATATGCCACCATTTCGCCGGTAAGGGATGAAAGCGGGTTGGTAGTGAATTATGTGGCCGTAAAAAGGGATATTACCAGGGAATCGAAACTGGAAGCACAGATGAGACAGGTGCAGAAAATGGAGACCATCGGTACCCTGGCTGGCGGAATAGCCCACGATTTCAATAATATTCTGGGAACCATCATGGGATATACCGATATGCTCAAGAAGGAATTGCCCGAAGAATCGGGCTCTCAACGCGATCTGGAGCAGATCATGAAAGCTTCCCAGCGAGGTAAGGATCTGGTGAAGAAGATTCTTACCTTCAGCCGGCAGGTGGATCACCGGATGGAACCGGTTTATTTCGACCGGATTGTCAGGGAATCGCTCGAAATGCTCAAGCCTTCCCTGAGTCCGAACATCAAGGTCAGGTTGCGCATTGCAGACGACTGCCCTCCGCTGACAGGAGATCCTACCCAGCTTCAGCAGGTGGTGATGAATCTGTGTACCAATGCAGCATACGCTATGCGTGAAAAAGGTGGTGTGATGGCTATTGCCCTTGACTGGTTAGAACCGGGCCATTCCGAGCTGGAAAAGTGTTTTCAGCTGCCTGAAAGTAAATACCTGATGCTCGTTGTGCGTGACGATGGAACAGGTATGCCGCCTGATGTAGTACGGCGAATCTTTGAACCGTTCTATACCACAAAACCTGTGGGAGAGGGTACAGGCCTGGGTCTTTCGGTGGCACTCGGTATTGTGAAGAGCATGGGGGGAGAGATCACCGTGGATACCGAAGAAGGAAAAGGCTCCACCTTCAGGGTGTTTTTTCCTTACCGGGAACCTGTTTCATAACCTTTCGCCTGAATCTCAGCTTTTCTTGTCAAAAAGTAGTATTTTGCTTTTCTGAATTATCCAGTTGGCTTCTTTTAGGATAACCAAACGAACCTTTTATCCGTAGAAGCGTTTATAACTTTCAGAAAGAGAGCTATGAGCAAAACAATACTGTTGATTGATGATGATACCGATTTTCGTCTGATGCTGAAGAAGTTGCTGGAAACAAACCATTACCGTGTTTTCGATGCAAAGAACGGAGCGGAAGGAATGTCGATCATGCAAACGGAAGATATCCATCTGGTGGTTACCGATATCATTATGCCCGATATGGATGGTATCGAAACCATCATGAAAATCCGTTCCGATTATCCCGGCACGTCCATAATCGCCATCTCAGGAGGGGGAAGGATCAGTCCGGCCGATTACCTGAATGCCGCCCATACCCTGGGCGCTTCGCGTGTTATGGCCAAACCCTTTAACAATGAAGATTTTCTCAAGCAGGTGCATGAAGCGCTTTCCGAATCATCTTAACCTGTCATTTCCTTATTGTTTATATGGGATACGATACAACTGAAAGGGGGTAAGCCGGAGGTTCCTGACCGGTTGGTAATCGCCTTTATCGAAGGAGACAGTACGGGCCCGGATAATATGGGCTGCTTCGGTGCGGGTTTTTGATGCCGCCGTGAAAAAAGCTTAGGGAAAAAAGAGAAAGATCCTCCGGAAAGAAATCCTGACCGGAGAAGAAGCTTACAGGGAAACCGGGCAATGACTGCCCGGTGAAACCCTTGATACCATCCGGCGGTACCTGGTGGCTATCAAAGGGTGATCGTCAAGGACGTCATAGCCGATGCCTTTTTGCAGCAAATACTCACCCTCCCCGATGAAAATCCGGTGATCGCTACCCTCAACCTGAACGGAGATTATATTTCCGACGCCCTGGCTGCCATGGTCGGCGGGATCGGGATTGCCCCTGGCGCCAATATCAATTATGAAACCGGTCATGCCGTTTTTGAAGCCGCCCATGGAACGGCTCCCAAATATGCCCGGCCTTGACAAGGTCAATCCCGGCTCATTAATTCTTTCCGGCGTTATGATGCCGGAATACATGGGATGGGACGAAGCGGCCCACTCCATTGTTACCGCCCTTTCGCGCACCATCGTTTCCAAAAAGGTGACCTATGATTTCGAACGGCTGATGCAGGGAGCCACCCTGTTGAAAACTTCAGAATTCGCAACGGAAATCATCGGGAATATGTGAACATAAACGTCTTTTCTTTGTTATAAAACATGGTATTTATCATAGTACATCATCTTAAAGAATACGATTATGCTGTCGCAAAAAATTGAAGAAATCTGCAACAGGCAGGTGGAAAGGGAAGGCTATTCCTCCCTTCTGTATCTTGCCATGGCTTCATGGGCGGAAACACATGGCTATCCGGGAATCGCCCGCTGGCTGTATGCCCAGGCCGATGAAGAGAAAATACACATGCTGAAGTTCATTGCCTACATCAATGAAAGGGGTGGAAGGGCAGTGATTCCTGCTTTTAAGAAGCCTCCGGAAGAGTATGAGTCGGTTCAGAATCTCTTCAGCGAAGTGCTCAAGCACGAACAGTTTATTACCGGGTCGATCAATGAGATCGTGGAACGTTGCCTGGAGGAAAAGGATTATACTACCCATAACTGGGTGCAGTGGTTTGTGACCGAGCAGATTGAGGAAGAATCGTCTGTGATGGATATCCTTGATAAACTGAACCTGCTGGGGGAAAAGAACATGTATATGTTTGACCGGGATATTTTCGGTATGCGGAGCGAAGCTGAGACGGAGGGTTGAGGCAGGTCTGAACCGGTGAGCCGGAATTTGTGAATCGGCTAATCGGAATATCGGTGCGTGTTCCATCTTCGCTGCGCTATGACGGACAGGTCTGCGTAAAACCTGGCTGGCAGTGTGGTATGATAGTCCCTATGACGTTTTGATTCTCCGCGAAGACTCTCCAGGGGTGACCCTGATATGCCTTCGTTGCGGAGAATTTCTAAACTACGAGATAACTACGTTGGTAACTACGTAGATACCTACGTTAGTATCTACGTAGATACTGCGTAGTTGCGAATTTTTGTGACAGGTATAATGGAATGTAACAGGCATTCGGAATGATACATACGCCGGTTTGGAAAATAGGGGACAGGAAATGACAGATAAAATATCCGGGAAATTATTCCAGAATCAGTTTCAGGTGAGCTGAAAAATGATTGTTCCCTACCTTCAGCAGATACATTCCTGGCGGGAGGGACTTGCTGAAAGGGTAAGAGCCGTTTTTCCGGGGATGCGGAATCTTACGCAGGGTTACCTGCTTTCCGCTCAGTGTATACACAGCCACGGTAAGATGTTCTCCTTCCGGCAGGCCGTTCCATTGCAGGGTGAATGAACCTCTGGCAGGGTTGGGGTAAAGAATGATCCGGCCCTTGCTTTCCTTTCCCGGAATATCGTAAATATCCAGAGGCGAATCATACAGGCTCAGGTAGAATACTCCCTCTACACCCCCTGCGCTGCCGTCAACCTGGACATAATAGGTTTTGCCGGGCACCAGGTCAGACATCTTTTCAATAGCTGCCGCATAATAGTCGGCATCATCGTAATAATCGTCAAAAGCTGCGATCAGGGTGGCATGGCCCTGGAGAATATCTTCACAGCTTTCGGTATCATACACGGCGATCTGGTTGTCGAATCCCCTGGAATCGATGGAAACGGTTCCCCCTTCCGGGGCTTCGAAACGGAACCAGACGGAATGCTGCAGTCCGCCTTCATTGCACCATTTCAGGGGCGTAGTACAGGCATTGGCGCCGTTGGTGCCGGGGAATGGTTCGTTCTCTTCCACGGTAGCGCGGTGGTTGTAAAAGGGACCGTTTTCCCCCCATTCCAGCGGGGCGGCGTTGCACACACTATCGTTGGGGTAAACGATTACCCTCACGGTGGCCTCGTCCTCACAGATCCCCTGGGTGCCTTTTACCGTGTACAGGGTTTCTTCGGCAGGTGAAGCGTAAACCGCCGGTTCTTCCGGAAAGTCCAGTCCCCCCGCCGGGGTCCATACATACTGATCGGCTCCGCTCGCCTCCAGGGTGATCCCTGTCCCCAGCGGGATAATCCCTTCTTCAGGCAGAACATGCACCGTGATGTCGGTTACAGCCCTCACAAAATTGGGCCGGGTTTCCGTAACCTGTTCCCCGTTCCGGTAAACAGTCAGACTGATGGTTCTTAGTCCTGCCGTGGGGTACGTCACATCCACTTCTCCCAGGGTGGAGGTGGGTGGGGAGGCATCCTGACCGAAATCCCACCGCAGGCTGTCGATATCCCCGCTGGACTGGCTGGTGAAATGCATCGGGCTTTCCGCACAGGAAGATATCCGGTCGACAGCAAAGGCTGCGTAAAGGGCGCCGCTGTTGTCGGGGTACGGATCCGATTCCCATAATCCCCTTCCGTAGGTGCCGGCCAGGATCTTGCCTCTGGCGTAATCGATCTCCATTTCGTTCACGATCACATTGGGCAAACCTTCATTGAAAGGGATCCATTCGTCCATAGAAGCGTTCCGGTAAAACACCCCAATATCGGTTCCCACATAGACCGCATCGTTGGAATGTTTTTCATATACCACGCAGTTAACGGGTACATCGGGAAGGTTCTCTGAATAATTGAACCAGTTTTTCCCTCCGTCCCGGGTCATGTACACCCTGCTTACGTTAAAGGGGTAATCATACCCTCCCAGGGTGATCCATGCCGTGTTGTGGTCTTCCTGTGAAACCGTAATATAGGTGATCGGTTTGGACAATTGTCGCGGAAGGTTATTGTTGATCAGTTTCCATGATTCCCCTCCGTTTTCCGTTCTCCATACATCGGTCTGGTTGGCCGCATACACCACTTCGGGGTGAGCGTGGCACAGGGCCAGTGAATATATTCTGTCATCGGCCGGAAGGAAAGTCGACACCCTCTTCCAGTTCGATCCTCCGTCGGTTGTTTTGTATACTTCATCATATCCTGCATACAATACATCGGGTTTATGGGGATTCATCACGAACGGGGTAATCCATACGCCGTCGGAGGCTTCGGCTGGTTTGATGCTGTACCAGGTAAGGCCCCCGTCATACGATTTGATCAGGTTTCCATTCTGGAAAGAGGCATACAGGATCAGTGTGTCCAGGGGGTGGATAATGCATTCCATGCCGTCACCCCCGAACATTTCCGACCAGCCGGCGGAAAAATTGGCAAAGGTGCCGTTGTCCTGGCTTCCGGTCATGATTCGTCCGGGTGCGGAAAGAGACGAGCCTATCCGGTATATCTGGAGGATATGGAGGCCGTCGCTGAGGTCTTCCCAGGTTTCTCCGCCTTCGCTGGAACGGTAAATACCGCCGTCGTTCCCGTTAAACAGCACCCCGGTGAGCGGATGCCATTCCAGGGCATGGTGGTCTACATGAACATAAGGTTCGTCCGACTGGCCCCATTCGGGGTAACCGAAAGTTAGCAGTTCCCAGTGGTAACCCGCATTATCCGTTTTCCACAGATTGATCCCGCCGACATAAACGGTTTGCGAATCTTCCGGGTCCACGGCAATGGACAGGTCATACCACCCCTGGCCTCCTTCCCCGTGTCCCGACGGATCGTTGGCCAGCAGGTTGATGTCATCTCCTGAAGTGAGCTGACTCCACTGATTGCCGAAATCCGTTGACCGGTATAAACCATGGAGTCCCCCGTCTGTCCTGGATACAACGGCATACACCATATCGGGGCTGGCAGGCGTACCTGCCAGGGCAATTCGCCGGCCGTAGGTCGTGTTGATGCCCGAAGAAGATTCCGAGAAGGTTTTCCCTCCGTCGGTTGACCGGTAGATCTGGGGAAAGCTTCCGTAACCTGCTGCCAGCAAGATATCCGGATCATCCGGCTTGAATTCCATGTCTTTGATATGAATACCGGGAAGTACCCGGGTCCAGACGGCACCGGCATTGCTGCTGAAATAAATCCCCTGATCGGTGGCGGCCAGAATGGTATCGGGTTGCCCGGGGCGGATCAACAGCCGGTTGACGGTTATTTTTTCATACATTTCAAAGGAGAGTCCTGTGGTTTCCCAGGTGAGGCCCCCGTCGGTGGTTTTCAGAACGCCTATCCCGTCCAGATCGGTAGCATCCCGGTCGCCCGTTCCAATATATATGATATCGGGATCATCAGGATGAACCGCTATATCACCGATCCCGATCAGGGGGATCCGGTCGGTCAGGCAGATCCAGGTTAGACCGTTATCGGTGGTTTTCCAGATCCCTCCCGTTGGGGAACCGATCCACCAGGTATCGGGATCGGATGGGTGAAAGGCTATCGCATCGATGCGTCCCATGCCGATCGGCTGACCGGTGATTGGGTTCCCGGGAACCACAGCCGGACCGGTATAGGCCCAGGTGGCTTCTCCCTTTGATTTCTTCATGCCGGGGAGCGACCTCGCCGGGCTGGCTTTCCAGAGCATTTCGGGATGGTAATATCCTTCCGGGTCGATGCGGTTTTGCATAAACCATTCCCAGCGCTTGAACTGTTTATATCCCGGTCCGCCCGTTATCCCTTTTTCTTCATGGTAATCATTGAAGGCCTTCCGGTATTCGAAGAACCCGGGAGGGGCGGCTGATTTTTTCTCTGGCAGTTTGTTCAGCCAGGGTTGCGAGCCGGCAGGCAACCGGAAGAAAATGCACAGGAGAAGGAGGCAAGCGGTTTTGTTCATGACTAACGGGCAGGATATCATTATCTGAATTTCGTGAAACCAAAAATACGGACTTTTCCGCCAATTTGGAAAAATCCGGAATTTATTTATTTGTGTAAAACATTGAAATTCAGGTTAATTAATTTAATACCGTTTTCCCTGTATTTTGTTTCAAAAACCTTAACTTTGCATTTTAAATCCTGTCAAGCTATATAGATAAATTGAGAATATGAGTATTGTCAATAAAATTCTGGGGAAATTCCTGGGTAACAAATCGGAAAGGGATATCAAAGAGATCATGCCGGTGGTGGAGAAGATCCGGGAAGAATACGATAAATTGCAGCATCTCAGTAACGACGAATTGCGGGAACGTTCCGCCCGGTTAAAGGAGCATGTAAGGGGCTCGATCCGTGACCTGCAGGATGAAATCGACCGGTTGAAGGAGCAGGTGGAAGATCCGGAGATGCCGGTGGATGAAAAAGAAACATTATACCAGAATATCGACCGTCTGAAGAAAGAGATCAACGACAAGGTGGAATCGGTTCTGAATGAAGTTCTTCCCGAAGCCTTTGCCATTATGAAAGATACGGCCAGGAGGTTTTATGAGAACGAGGGCCTGGAAGTGACGGCTCAGCAGTTTGACCGCGACCTGGCAGCTACCCGCGATAGCATCAAGATCAAGGGAGATAAGGCCATCTGGATGAATTCATGGATAGCCGGCGGGAACCGGATCACCTGGGATATGGTGCATTATGATGTGCAATTGATCGGAGGGGTGGTGCTTCATCAGGGAAGAATTGCCGAGATGGCTACCGGGGAAGGGAAAACACTGGTTGCTACCCTTCCTGTTTTTCTGAATGCCCTGGCAGGCCGGGGAGTGCATATTGTAACGGTGAACGATTACCTGGCCAAGAGGGATTCGGAATGGATGGGTCCCTTGTATGAATTCCACGGCCTTTCCGTGGATTGTATCGACAAGCACCAGCCCAATTCGGAAGAGCGGAGAAAGGCCTACCTGGCCGATGTAACTTTCGGAACGAACAATGAGTTCGGTTTCGATTACCTGCGCGACAACATGGCACGTAATCCCGAGGATCTGGTGCAGAGGATGCATCATTATGCCATTGTGGATGAGGTGGATTCAGTGCTGATTGACGATGCCCGTACGCCTCTGATCATTTCCGGACCGGTTCCGAAAGGCGAGAACCAGCAGTTTGAAGATCTCAAACCCAAGGTGGAGGTGCTGGTAAACGCCCAGCGAAAACTGATTACCCAGGTGCTGGCCGAAGCCAAAAAGTTGATTGCCGGGGGGGATACGGAAAAAGGCGGTTTTTTGTTGCTGAGGGCCCACAAGGGATTGCCGAAAAACAAGGCTCTGATCAAATTCCTGAGTGAGGAAGGGAACAAAAGTCTCCTGCTTAAAACCGAGAATTATTACATGCAGGAGAATTCGAAGAACATGCACCTGGTGACCGACGAGCTGTACTTTGTGATCGATGAGAAGAACAATAGCATCGAACTGACCGACAAGGGTATCGACCTGATCACCACCTCGGCGGAAGAAGCCGATTTTTTCATTCTTCCCGATATCGGTTCGGAAATTGCCGAGATCGAAAAGTCGGACCTTTCCGAACAGGAAAAACTGATGAAAAAGGACAAGCTGCTGCAGGATTATGCAGTGAAATCGGAACGGGTTCATACGGTGAACCAGCTGCTGAAGGCCTATACCCTGTTCGAAAAGGATGTGGAGTATGTGGTGATGGACAACAAGGTGAAGATCGTGGACGAACAAACGGGTCGTATTCTGGAAGGAAGAAGGTATTCTGACGGTCTGCATCAGGCTATCGAAGCCAAGGAAAGGGTGAAAGTGGAAGCGGCCACCCAGACCTTTGCCACCATTACCCTGCAGAATTATTTCCGCATGTACCACAAACTGGCCGGGATGACCGGTACAGCCGAGACGGAAGCCGGGGAATTCTGGGATATCTACAAACTGGATGTGGTGGTGATCCCCACACACAGAAAGGTGGTCAGGGAAGACCGGGAAGATCTGGTGTACAAAACCAAGCGGGAGAAATACAATGCGGTGATCGATGAGATTGTCGGCCTGGTGAAGGCCGGCCGGCCAGTGTTGGTGGGTACCACCTCGGTGGAGATCTCGGAATTGCTGAGCCGCATGCTCAAGATCAAGGGGATCAAGCATAATGTGCTGAATGCCAAGCTGCACCAGAAAGAAGCAGAGATCGTGGCGCAGGCCGGAAGGACGGGAGTGGTTACCATTGCCACCAATATGGCCGGTCGCGGAACGGATATCAAACTCACTCCCGAGGTGAGGGGAGCCGGTGGTCTGGCTATTGTGGGAACGGAAAGGCACGAATCGCGCCGGGTAGACCGGCAGCTGAGGGGAAGGGCCGGCCGCCAGGGTGATCCCGGAAGTTCCCAGTTCTTCGTATCGCTGGAGGATGACCTGATGCGCCTGTTCGGCTCCGACCGGATTGCCAGCCTGATGGACCGTATGGGCCTGAAGGAGGGTGAAGTGATCCAGCATCCTATGATCAGCCGGTCGATTGAGCGGGCACAGAAAAAGGTGGAGGAAAACAATTTCGGTATCAGGAAACGCCTGCTGGAATACGACGATGTGATGAACTCGCAGCGGGAGGTGATCTACACCAAAAGAAGGCATGCCCTGTTCGGAGAGAGGCTGAAGGTGGATATTGCCAATATGATGTCGCATACCATTGAGAATCTGGTGGATATGTATTACGGAGGCAGCCTGGAAGAGTTCAACTTCGAGCTGATCCGTTCCTTTTCCGTGAAAGCTCCGTTAACGGAAGAAGAGTTTATGAAACTTGACCGGCAGGAGATCATCGACCGGATTTACCAGCTTGCACTGGAAACATACAAACGGAAGGAGGCCGACATTGCCCGCCAGGCATATCCTGTGATCAAAGATGTATATGAACGCCAGTCGCATGTGTACGAAAACATTGTGGTGCCGATATCCGACGGGCAGAAAGTATACCAGGTGATCACCAATCTGAAAAAAGCAGCCGAGACGGAAGGGAAGGAACTGGTGAAATCGTATGAAAAGACGGTGATCCTGGCCACCATTGACGATGCCTGGACCGAACACCTGAGAGAACTGGACGATCTGAGGCAATCGGTACAGACCGCTACTTACGAGCAGAAAGATCCCCTGCTTATATACAAGCTCGAATCGTTCGAATTGTTCCGGAATATGGTAAACGATATGTACAAGCAGGTGGTTGCCACCCTGATGAAAGGACATATTCCGGTGCAGGACCCCAGACAGGTACAGGAAGCCCGTGCACGAAGGAAACTGGATATGAGCCGGTTCGAGACCAGCAAAACCGATGTTCCTTCATACACCGAGGGGCAGTCAACCCAGGGGGGACCCCCGCCTCCGCAGCAGAAAACCCAACCTGTCCGGGTAGATAAGAAAATCGGCCGGAATGATCCCTGTCCGTGTGGTAGCGGGAAGAAATACAAAAACTGCCACGGCCGGCATGTAGCGGCTTCCTCACCGCCGGGCCCCAGACCGTAGGAATACCCGGTGCTTAACTTTGTAAGTTATTTTGAGGTATATCCTCAGTTAAGTATAATATGATACCAGGCATCGGAGAAAAACACGCAAATTTGGGTCTGTAACGAATAAAGTATGGCTATTCTGAAAAAATGAGCATAAAAAAACTGCCCGGGCACCGGGCAGTTTTTTTATCAGGGAATAACGGATTTTCGTTATTTGCTTTCCTTTATGGCAGCCTGTGCGGCAGCCAGGCGTGCGATGGGAACGCGGTAGGGAGAACAGCTTACGTAGTTCATTCCCACGCGGTGGCAGAATTCCACCGATGAAGGTTCTCCTCCGTGTTCACCGCAGATTCCCACTTTCAGATCGGGGCGGGTTTTCCTTCCTCTTTCCACACCCATTTCCACCAGCTGTCCGATCCCTTCCTGGTCGAGGATCTGGAACGGATCATGCTTCAGGATGCTCTTTTCGAGGTAAACCGGAAGGAATTTCCCGGCATCGTCACGTGAGTATCCGAATCCCATCTGGGTGAGGTCGTTGGTGCCGAATGAAAAGAATTCGGCAGCTTTGGCAATCTCATCTGCCGTAAGAGCGGCACGCGGGATTTCAATCATGGTTCCCACGAGGTATTCGATCCGGTCGTTTCTTTCTTCAAATACCTTTTCGGCGGTATTCCGGATGATCTCTTCCTGAAGCTCCATTTCTTTCAGGGTTCCGGTCAGCGGGACCATGATCTCTGGAATGGCCTTGATCCCACGGGCTTTCAGGTTGAGAGCAGCTTCGATAATGGCCCGGGCCTGCATTTCCGTGATCTCGGGGTAGGTATTGCCCAGCCGGCAACCGCGGTGTCCGAGCATGGGGTTGAATTCATGCAGTGAATCCACCTTGGCCCGGATCTCCTCAACGGAAATCCCCATTTCTTTGGCCATTTCCTGCTGGTTTTCCTCTTCGTGGGGTACAAATTCATGGAGAGGCGGATCGAGCAGACGAACCGTAACAGGCAGATTCTGCATGGCTTCGAAAATGCCTTCGAAATCGCTCCGCTGGATGGGCAGGAGTTTTTCCAGGGCTTTTCTGCGTCCTTTTTCACCATCGGCCAGGATCATTTCTCTCATGGCCTTGATCCTTTCCCCTTCGAAGAACATGTGTTCGGTACGGCACAGCCCGATGCCCCTGGCTCCGAATTCGCGTGCTACGGTGGCGTCGTGCGGTGTGTCGGCGTTGGTACGCACGCTCATGCGGGTGTGTTTTTCAGCCAGTTCCATCAGCTTGCCGAAGTCGCCGCTCAGCTCGGGATCGATGGTTTTGATCTTGCCTTCATATACTTCACCGGTCGTTCCGTTCAGTGAGATCCAGTCGCCTTCCCTGAAGGTTTTCCCGTCCACGGTAAAGCTCCTGTTTTTATAATTGATGGAGATTTTGCCGGCTCCCGAAACACAGCATTTACCCATTCCCCTGGCTACCACGGCGGCATGGGAGGTCATCCCCCCGCGGGCGGTCAGGATACCCCTGGCTACATTCATTCCTTCCAGGTCTTCCGGAGAGGTTTCGATCCTCACCAGAATGGTCTGCTCATATTTTTTGGCCTCGTCGGCAAAAAACACGATCTGTCCTGTGGCGGCGCCGGGCGAGGCGGGCAGTCCTTTAGCCACTACCGTAGCTTTTTCCAGGGCTGATTTTTCAAAGACCGGGTGCAGCAATTCATCCAGTTTGTTGGGTTCCTGCCTCAGCAGGGTGGTTTTCTCGTCGATCTTGCCCTCACGCAGCAGGTCCATGGCAATTTTCACCATGGCGGCACCGGTGCGTTTTCCGTTCCGGGTTTGCAGCAGCCACAGCTTTCCTTCCTGGATAGTGAATTCCAGGTCCTGCATGTCTTTGTAATGATCTTCCAGCTTCTGCTGGATATCGTCCAGCTCTTTGTAAACCTCAGGCATTACCTCCTCCAGAGAAGGATATTTTTCTCTCCTCTCTTCTTCGGAAATTCCGGCCAGTCTGGCCCATCTTACGGAACCTTCTTTGGTGATCTGCTGGGGTGTACGGATACCGGCCACCACATCTTCACCCTGGGCATTGATCAGGTATTCCCCGTTGAAAATGTCTTCGCCGGTAGCTGCGTCGCGGGTAAAGGCCACGCCGGTTGCCGAGTTCTCGCCCATATTGCCGTAAACCATGGCCTGTACGTTCACCGCCGTACCCCACTCTTCGGGAATGTTGTTCAACTGGCGGTATACCTTTGCCCGGTTATTGTTCCAGCTGTCGAAAACGGCCAGAATGGCTCCCCAGAGCTGTTCCCACGGATCGGTCGGGAAATCATGGCCGGTATTGTCTTTTACTGCTTTTTTGAAAAGCTTTACCAGTTCTTTCAGGTCGTCAACCGTAAATTCGGTATCGAGTTCGTATCCTTTTTCTTCCTTTACCCGGTCCATGATCTCCTCGAAAGGATCGGTGTCTTCTTTCGATGCCGGCTTAAGGCCCAGTACCACATCTCCGTACATCTGTACGAAACGGCGGTAGGAATCCCATGCAAACCGTTCATTGTTGGTTTTTCTGGCAAGCCCAATCACGGCTTCGTCGTTCATTCCCAGGTTTAGCACGGTATCCATCATACCGGGCATGGATACCCTGGCCCCTGAACGGACCGATACCAGGCAGGGATTTTCTTTGGAGCCAAAACCGGCGCCCATGATCTTTTCGATATGTGTAATCCCGTTTTTTACTTCATCCCTGAGTAGTTCAACAATGGTATCCTTTCCCAGTTTGGTGTATTCGTTACATGCCTCGGTGGTAATGGTGAATCCCGGAGGTACGGGCACTCCTATCAGGTTCATCTCCGCCAGGTTTGCGCCCTTTCCGCCCAGCAGATTCTTCATGCCGGTGCTTCCTTCCGCTTGTCGGTTTCCAAATGTGTAAACACGTTTTTTCTCGGCCATAATCATTTGAGTTTAAAATTGTTTTCAAAAAGTCGCCCAAAAATAATAATAATTATGGAATTCCTGAATGTAATCTCTCCGATTTCCCGGAAGAAGGCACGGGGCGTATGTTTGGGAGAATGAGCCGGGTTGCTTCCGGAAATTGTATCTTTGCAGGGGGATACCGCGCAGGTGGATAATGCCTTCCCGAAAGGCTGATCAGCACTTACCGTATCCGCTACAACCTGCAGAAATACAACCATGACTAAACGACCTGCCCTGTTCGGATTGACACTGGATGAACTGGAAGCTCTGGCTGCAGAGAACCAATGGCCCCGGTATGCCGGAAAGCAAATATCCCATTGGCTTTACAGAAAACAGGTAGACAGAATAGAACGGATGACTGACCTTCCGATGCATGCACGCGATACTCTGGCCCGCCTGTATGGGTTGGGGGTGGCTCTTCCGGAACGTGTGCAGACTTCGCGCGACGGGACAAGAAAATACCTTTTTCCCGCAGGCGAAAAGCGTTTTGTGGAAGCCGCCTATATACCCGATGAAAAACGAAATACACTCTGCCTTTCTTCCCAGGTGGGCTGTAAAATGGGCTGTAGCTTCTGCATGACAGGCAAACAGGGATTTCACGGGAATCTCACAGCCGGTGAGATCGTGAACCAGTACCGTAGCCTGCCCGAAAGGGACAGGGTGACCAATATCGTATACATGGGTATGGGGGAACCTTTTGATAACCTCAACGAAGTACTGAAGAGTACGCAAATATTTACTGCTGAATGGGGTTATGCCATGAGCCCCCGGCGTATCACCGTTTCCACCATAGGATTGACTGGCCCGCTGCACCGTTTCCTGCATGAAAGCCAGTGTCACCTGGCTGTCAGTCTGCATTCCCCCTTCGAGGAAGAAAGAAGGCAACTGATGCCGGTGGCTTCCCTTCATCCCCTGAAAGAACTGATCGCCGAGCTTCGGAATTTTGATTTTGGAAAACAGCGAAGACTTTCTTTCGAATACATTATGTTCAGGGGTGTGAACGATACCCCCCGCCATATCAGGGAAATGGCCAGGCTGCTCAACGGCCTGCGTTGCCGCGTGAATCTGATCCGCTTCCATCCTGTGCCCGGCATATCCCCTGAAAGCTCCGATGAACACACCATGGAAGAATTCATGATGGGCCTGAACCGGAAAGGGATCAGAACCACGATCAGAGCATCGCGGGGACAGGACATTTCCGCCGCATGCGGCATGCTTTCCACAGCGGAACAGATGAAACAGTAAGGTCAGATTCCCTCCTGCCTGGTGGGGATTCTGTTATGGTACCTCTGAAGGTTTTTCCTGTTCGTTTTCCCTGTTTATTCCTGCAAAAAATTATCTCGAAAAAGTATAAAATATACAATTGATGCTTGTCCCTTGTTGTTTTTTCAGGGCTTTTGTGGATGTTACTAATTGATTTACCATGTATTTTACAACCCACAGAATCCGTATTTATGAAAATCCGTGATGTTTCTTGTTTCCATTTTCAACCCTTCCCCGAAAGGGAACAAAACGGCTGCCGCGACGCGTGACCGGCTTTCTCCTCTGATCGACAGCAGATTCCGTTTCGGTATTCCGGGAGCGAATAACCGGCTTTATGGCGGTACGGTTCTGTCGTACCGGTATCCCGGTTGGGATCGCCGCCGGCCACGTTTTCATCCCTGCGAGGACGGGTTCGAGCAGACCTGTCAAATTTCTTTCCGTTTTTCAGGCGGGGAATCCTTTAATATTATACGGCTACCTGGCGATGGGCATGGAATGAGCTTGACCCCGCCCTGGATTTGTATGATATGGATGTGCTGCAGCGTTCCCTGGTGGATTATCTGGCCGGACTGGTATACAAAAAAGATGACCGGACCGGAATACCCTTCTGGATTTCCATGGTTGCCGGAAAAAATTTCGGCGATGGGGGATTGCGCGACCGGGATGCCATAATGGGATTTGTCGGAAAAGACCAGGAAGGAGCGGTCATGCTGATCAGGGCTTCATACGAAGACCGGTCGTCACGGGGAAAAAATATTATCAACTGGGTATTGACATCATTGAATCGATGATAAAATATGGGGAATTTTCCCCGCCCAGCGGAAAGGGATTCAATATCGATACCGGCGAACCCTCGCTTACCAACTGCAAACCCAATCATGTTCCCTGCTGTAACGGTCGCATCTACCTCAGAGCTTTTACCGACGATATGCGCTGGTTGCTGACCGCCTACCAGTGGGAACTGGCCAGGGGCCGGGAACACTACGACTGGTGGAGGTGGTGCGTGGAATTTGCCGAATGGTTGCTGTGGCAGCAGAAACCCGACGGAAGTTTTCCGCGCTCATGGTATCCGGGCACCGATTCAATCTATGATGACAATTACCAGAGTACATACAACGCCATGGCATTCCTGGTCAAGGTGACCGGCGACGATTTCTGGACCGCCCACGGGGGCAGGTTCCCCTTTTTGATGGCGGCCGAACGGGCCGGCGATTTTATATGGGAAAACCATCACCAGCTGAAACAGTGGGTTGGCGGAACCCTCGATAATAACAATATTCAGGATAAGGAAGCAGGCACCCTGTCCCTGAAAGGGTATCTGGCCCTGTATGAATATACGGGCGATGGCCGGTGGCTGGAAAGAGCCAGAGCAGCGGGTGATTATGCTGAAACATTTATTTACGGCTGGAATGTTCCCATGCCCGATGACCAGGAGAACGAAGATCTGCAATGGAAGAAGGAGGCCTCCACCGTAGGAGTGAACAAGATCAGTACCCACGGCAGCGGAGTGGACCAGTGGATGTCTGGCGATGCGGACGAATATGCACGCCTTTATAAATATACCGGTGATCCCCATTACAAAGAAATCGCCCGCATCCTTTTACACAATACAAAAAATATGGGGTCTCTCCCGGGCAGGCTGTACGACCTATACGAACCCGGAGCCCAGCAGGAACACCGGGGTGTCTCGTCAAACAGGGGTCAGGCCCGTCACCGCGGAGCCCTTCCCTGGGTAACGGTGAACCACATTACCGGTATTTTTGGTCTGAAGGATTTTGACATGGACCTGTACCGGGAACTGGCCGGACCAAGGTAGGCTGATGCTTTTCCTGAATTCCATTATTCAAACCGTTTCAAACTGATTCGTTATGAAAAGATTGTTATTCAGGGTATTGCTGGTGCTGATCCCTTTTTACGGACTGTTCTGTGCACCAACGTGTTTTGCCCAGCAGACTCTTTTTGTTGATACCCTGTATGTACCTGCCGGAGAGGATCCAATGCACGGCGCCATGTACCCCCGGGTAATCTGTTTGCAGCACCAACCGGGTAAAGGCAATGGGACCCTCCTGGCTACTTTCGAACATTATATCCGGGGAATGAGGTCTTTCCCGATATGAAGACCCGCCCGGGAATGCCGGTTGTATGTCGGTTGCCCGACGGCCGGTATCTGATGATTTATGAAAGGGTTGGTTTGCCCGATGTGCCGGTATATTTCCGGTATTCTGACGACGGACGCCACTGGGGCGACCCGCAGGATCCGGGAACTCTGATTACCGACGCAGAAGGCAATTTCATGTCGGGTACCCCCTATGTGATCTGGACACCTCTGGGAGGGAAGAAAGGGTCCCATATCGCGTCGGCCAAAAGCATGAGAAGAAACGGTGAAATGGTTGGGAACGGCCTGATGGTCAACTGTAACCTGGGCAAAGGTCACTGGACGTTTGTGCCGACTGATATTACCTATCAGGCCAGGCCTCACAGCGGCGGGTACAGCAACGCTCTTTTAATAGTAGAAAATTAATATTAACCTTGCATGAAAGTGGTATACTTTTGAAGTGAAATAGTGGTATGGTTTTCAAGTGAAGGAAACATATGGCATTGATCTTTCGGTTATTTTTATGAATTTCCGGTTTTAAAGAAAAAAAGGGGTGGAATGAAAGAGTGAAACAGCAGATTACTTATATTCAGTATAAATAATTTAAGTGTAATTAGTACATTAAAGTTTTTCTATATATTTGTTAAATGATTATAAAATCATGGGGAGGTCTTTCTGTAAAATAACTGGCAGTCAATGTAATACAGAATTGGCCGACAAGCTTTCCGGCAGGAGGAGCCCCTTGTATTTTCTGAGCTGTTCCCTTATTATTAACCACCTTAAAGAAACGTTCTATGACACTCGTTGATTGGATTGTTCTGGGAATATTCTGTTTGCTTCTGATTGGCGTGATTGTATGGGTAGTCCGCCAGAAAAAAGATACCAGTGCAGATTACTTCCTGGCCGGCAGGGATGCTACCTGGATTGCCATTGGTGCATCCATTTTTGCCTCGAACATAGGATCGGAACACCTGGTTGGTCTGGCCGGTGCCGGAGCTTCCAGCGGTATGGCCATGGCCCACTGGGAAATGCATGGATGGATGATCCTTCTGCTCGGATGGTTGTTTGTTCCGTTTTATGAGCGGAGTGGGGTGTTTACCATGCCCGAGTTTCTTGAGAGAAGATATAATAAGCAATCGCGGTCTTTTCTTTCCATTATCTCCCTGGTTAGCTATGTGCTCACCAAAGTGGCTGTTACTGTTTATGCCGGAGGAGTGGTGTTCAAACAGGTATTTGGTATAGAATCCATGTTCGGGATTGATTTCTTCTGGATCAGTGCCATCGGACTGGTTATTCTCACCGGGATCTATACGGTGCTGGGCGGTATGAAAGCCGTGTTATGGACGTCTATAATACAAACACCCGTACTTTTGATCGGTTCTCTGGCCGTTCTGGTGATCGGGCTCATTAAGCTCGGAGGATGGAACGAAATGATGGAAATCTGCCGGGCCGTTCCTGTAAATGATTATGGCGACAGTATGACGAATCTGATCCGATCGCCGAAGGACCCGGACTTTCCATGGACCGGGGTTCTTCTCGGGTCGGCTATCATCGGTTTCTGGTACTGGTGTACCGACCAGTATATTGTACAGAGGGTACTTTCCGGCCGTAATCAGAAGCAGTCGAGAAGGGGAGCCATTTTCGGTGCTTACCTGAAATTGACACCGGTCTTCATCTTCCTGATCCCCGGGATGATCGCCTTCGCTTTGAATGAAAAGGGTCTGATGCCCCTGGAACATTCCGATGCCGCTTTTCCAACTATGGTGAGGGAATTGTTGCCAATCGGATTCAAAGGGATTGTAGTGGGAGGTATACTGGCCGCTCTGATGAGTTCGCTGGCCTCTCTGTTCAATTCATCCGCTACCCTGTTCACGGTGGATTTCTATAAAAAATACCGTCCCAATGCCCCTGAAAAAGAACTGGTGCGTGTCGGACGCATCGCTACGGCTACCGTGGTGGTGTTGGGGGTATTGTGGATCCCCGTTATGAAGGGACTTGGCAAGGTGCTTTACGAGTACCTGCAGGACGTGCAGTCGCTGCTGGCTCCGGGTATTGCAGCCGCATTCCTGCTGGGGATCATTTCCAAGAAAACCACGCCGGCTGCCGGTATTACCGGATTGCTGGTGGGTTTTGTCCTGGGTATGACCCGGCTGGTGATGAATGTTTTCAAATCGGGAATGAACCCTGACACGCTGATTTACAAGGTGTTTGTTGCCCCCAACTGGCTGCATTACGAGATCGTTCTGTTCGGCCTGATCATCCTGGTGATGCTGGTGGTTTCCGCCTTTACGGAAAGAAAGAATGAGACTTCCATCGAGGGACTTTACCTTGGCTCCGCTACCGGAGTACAGAAAGCCATTACGCGGGCCAGCTGGAACAAATGGGATGTGATCCATTCCTTTATCATCCTGGGTGTGATCGTGGCATTCTATATCTATTTCTGGTAAACCGGTAAAAATCAATAAGCGAAATATTATGGAACATTACAAGAACAAGGAGCTGTGGTTTGTTACGGGCAGTCAGCATCTGTATGGTGAGGAAACATTGAAGCAGGTGGATGATGATTCCCGGGTGATTGCAAAACATCTGGGCACATCGGAAGCCATTCCCCTGCGGGTGGTATTTAAGCCGGTGCTGACCAGTTCCGAAGCCATTCATACCTTATGTCAGGAAGCAAACAGCAGCTCTTCCTGTGTTGGCCTGATTACCTGGATGCATACCTTTTCTCCGGCCAAAATGTGGATACACGGACTGAGTATTTTGCAGAAGCCCTTCCTTCACTTTCATACACAGTTCAACCGGGATATTCCATGGAACGAGATCGACATGGATTTCATGAACCTGAACCAGTCGGCCCACGGTGGCCGCGAATTCGGATTCATTGTGACCCGGATGCGGTTAAACCGGAAAGTGGTGGCAGGTCACTGGAAAGATGAAGAGGCCCTGTCGAGGATCGGCACCTGGGCACGTGCAGCGGTTGCTTTCGACGATGCCAGAAGGCTTAAAATTGCCCGTTTCGGTGATAACATGCGCGATGTGGCCGTGACCGAAGGTAATAAGGTTTCAGCCCATATCAAGCTGCATTATTCGGTGCACGGATACGGAGTGGGTGACCTGGTGAAGGAAGTGAATCAGGTGGAAGATGCTGCGGTTAAAAAGCTGATCGATGAATATGCCGATACATATCAAATGGATGCAGGAGTGAAGGATACCAAATTCCTTCATGACGCTGCCCGCATTGAGCTGGGTATGCAGGCATTCCTGGAGAAGGGTGGATTCGGAGGCTTTACCACGACCTTCGAAGACCTGTACGGATTGCCCCAGCTTCCCGGCATTGCTGTTCAGCGGCTGATGGATAAGGGATACGGTTTCGGTGCCGAAGGCGACTGGAAAACAGCTGCCCTGGTGCGTTCAATGAAAGTAATGGCCGAGGGTCTGCCGGGAGGCACCAGTTTTATGGAAGATTATACCTATCACCTGGAGCCGGGGAATATGGCCGTTCTGGGTGCTCATATGCTGGAAGTCTGTCCGTCTGTGGCAGAAGGGAAACCCCGGCTGGAAATACATCCTCTCTCCATCGGTGGGAAGGAAGATCCGCCGCGCCTTGTTTTTAAAGCCGGTCCGGGGAAAGGACTGAACGCCTCGGTGGTGGATCTGGGGAACCGGTTCCGGATGCTTGTGAATACGGTGGAAGTGGTGCCCTGTCCGGACATGCCCAAACTGCCGGTTGCCAGCGTGCTGTGGAAGCCGATGCCCGATCTGAAAACGGCTGCGGAAGCCTGGATCATGGGAGGCGGTGCCCACCATACAGGCTTTACCAAAGCCCTGAACACAGAACACCTGGAAGACTTTGCTGCCATGGCGGGCATCGAATTCTTCCTGATCGACGAGAATACAACCCTTGCCGGACTGAAAGATCAGATCAAACTCAATGAGATTTACTATCTGGTTGCCGGCGGATTTCGGTAAGGAATGAATATTTTGCCGGTATCTCTAAATAACTGGAAAACAGACTAATAATGACAGGGTATTACCAGATTGAAGGACGACATCTTGTTGCTGTTGACTGTATCATTTTCGGGTATGACATCAGGGATAAAGACCTGAAGTTATTGCTGGTAAAGAGAAATATGGATCCGGGGAGGGGGGAATGGAGCCTCCCCGGAGGTTTTGTGAAGGAAGGTGAAGGGGTGTTCGAGGCTGCATGCCGTGTGCTCAATCAGCTGACCGGATTACAGAATGTATACATGGAACAGTCGTTTGCATACGGCGATGTCAACCGCGACCCCGGAGGGCGGGTTATTTCCGTTACCTATTTTGCTTTGATCAAGTACCTCGACATTGATCCCGTGAAGCAGAAAACAAGCGGGGCACAGTGGCGGTCGATGAAAGAGCTTCCCAAACTGGTGTTTGATCACCGCAAAATGGTAGACCGGGCCCTGCGGCAACTCAGGGAGAAAGTGAAGATCAAACCCGTTGGATTCGAACTGCTGCCCGAAAAATTTACCCTGGTGCATCTGCAGGATCTGTATGAAGCCATTTACCAGAGAAAGGTCGACCGGCGAAATTTTCGCAAGAAGATTCAGTCAATGAACCTGCTGGAAAAACTCGACGAGAAAGAAAGGGAAACTTCCAAGCGGGGAGCTTTTTACTATCGCTTTCTTCCGGCCAATTATGAGGAATTTACCAGGCAGGGATTCTATTTTAACCTGGATGTCAGTTAAAAAACATACTGACCGGGGATCTATGCGGGGCCAATGCCCTTTCAGTAAGGAACGGTTAAAAAACCGAATGCAATGAAAGAACTGAAAGAGATAGTTTGGAAGACCAATCTGGACCTGATGCGAAGCGGTCTGGTGGTCCTCACATGGGGGAATGTCAGTGGTTTCGACCCCGAAAGGCAGCTTATGGTGATCAAACCTTCGGGGGTGGATTACGATCTGATAAAGCCGCGTGATATGGTGGTGGTCGATATGGAAGGGAAAACGGTGGAAGGGAAACTGCGCCCTTCCTCTGACACGCCCACACACCTTGAACTGTACCGAAGGCTGGGTGGCCTGGGAGGTATTGTGCATACCCATTCAAGGTACGCTGTTTCCTGGGCACAGGCCGGGAAGGATATTCCCGCCATGGGCACCACCCATGCCGATCATTTTTACGGCAGTATTCCCTGTACCCGCAAACTCACACAGGAAGAGGTGGAAAAGGATTACGAGCTGAATACCGGCCGGGTGATTGTGGAACGTTTCCGGAACCTGGATCCCCGCGCTGTTCCCGGAGTGATCGTCAACGATCATGGCCCGTTTACCTGGGGAAAAGATTCAGAAGATGCCGTGAAAAATGCTATCATCCTCGAAGAAGTGGCAGCCATGGCTTTCAATACGGCGCTTCTGGGAGCCGGAGACCCGGTGGATCGGTATCTTCTTGACAAGCATTATTTCAGGAAACACGGAAAGGATGCTTATTACGGGCAAAACGGAGACTGATTTTCCCGGTCGTTTTCAGGTGGAATAGGTTAGTATCTGACAGGTAAAATCAAAAAAAAACATTGGTTATGAGTAAATATGTAATTGGAGTAGATTTCGGAACATTATCCGGACGGGCGGTTATCGTCAATGTGGAAACCGGAGAAGAAGTGGCTACCAGTATTTATCATTATCCTCACGGGGTAATGGATGAAAAACTGCCCGACGGCACCCCGCTGGGAATCGACTGGGCTCTGCAGCATCCCGATGATTACCTGGAGGTTTATGCCAATACCATTCCCGAGGTGCTGCGCAAGTCGGGAGCAAAACCTGAAGAGGTGATCGGCGTGGGAATTGATTTCACGGCATGTACCGTTCTCCCGGTAAAAGCCGATGGTACGCCACTTTGTAAACTGGAAAAGTATGCATCGGAACCCAATGCCTGGATCAAGCTGTGGAAACACCATGCCGCCCAGCCCGAAGCCAACAAGCTGAATGAAATTGCCGAAAAACGGGGAGAAAAATTTCTTTCCCGGTACGGGGGTAAGATCTCATCGGAATGGCTGATCCCTAAAATATGGCAAACCCTGGATGAAGCTCCCGAAGTATTTGAAGAAGCCGACCGGTTCATCGAGGCTGCCGACTGGGTGATCTGGCAGCTTACCGGAGTGGAAAAAAGAAATTCCTGTACGGCCGGATACAAGGCCATCTGGCATAAGCATGACGGATATCCTTCGCCCGACTTTTTTGCCGCCCTCGATCCCCGTATGAAAAATATCGTGAAAGAGAAATTGTCTACAGAAATTTATCCTGTCGGAACCAAAGCAGGAGAAATTACCGAAAAGGCCGCCAAACTTACCGGACTGAAACCGGGAACCGCCGTGGCCGTGGCCAATGTCGATGCCCATGTTTCGGTGCCTGCCGTGGGGATCACCACTGCCGGAAAGATGCTGATGATTATGGGAACTTCCACATGCCATATGGTACTGGGGGAAAAGGAAAAAACCGTGCCGGGCATGTGCGGGGTGGTTGAAGACGGGATCATCGAAGGCTTCTTCGGATACGAGGCCGGTCAATCCTGCGTGGGCGATCATTTCCAGTGGTTTGTGGAAAATTGCTGCCCGGAAGAATACATGAAGGAAGCCCGGGATAAAGGGATGGATATTCACCAGCTGCTGACAGAGAAAGCTTCGGCCCTCAAACCGGGAGAATCCGGGCTGCTGGCTCTCGACTGGTGGAACGGAAACCGTTCGGTGCTGGTAGACGTGGACCTTACCGGAATGCTGCTGGGGGCTACCCTGGCAACCAGACCGGAAGAGATCTACCGTGCCCTGGTGGAAGCCACCGCTTACGGTACGCGTATTATTATCGACACCTTCCATGAAAACGGCGTGCCCGTTGAGGAACTGTATGCGGCCGGTGGTATCGCCGAAAAGAACCCAATGATCATGCAGATCTATTCCGACGTGACCAACCGCACGATCAAAATATCGGGTTCACCTCAGGCTCCCGCACTGGGTTCGGCCATGTTCGGTGCCGTGGCGGCAGGCAGGGAAAGAGGGGGATTCGATTCAATTATGGAGGCAGCCCGCGTCATGGGCAAGGTCAAGGAGCAGGAATATACCCCCAACCCGGAAAATGTAAAAGTGTATGAGAAACTGTATGCGGAATACAAGATACTGCACGACTATTTCGGAAGGGGAGACAATGATGTGATGAAGAGACTGAAGGAGATCAAACGCAACGTGAAATAAAATACCGTTATGTGCCTGAACCGGGAAAATTTCCGGTTCTCATATAAATTTCATAATTTTCGAAGAGGGATTACCGCATGGCGGATAATCCCTCTGTGTACTCGGGCTCTTTCATACAGGTTTTCTCACCGGCTGAACGGGAGGGTTCTGTTATGAGCATGAAAAAACTGCATGGAGGTTTCCTGTCAGGTTGCATGGGTCCGGAAAAGGACGGAGTGATAACGGCTTGGCCGTAATCGAAGGATATTTTGTTGTACTGCAGATATTGATCAACATGAAGTTTCCAGCCGGCTTGTCCTTGAACATTCCCGCCACATGGCCGGAAAGAACAGTTGTATTCTTGATCTTTCTCCTTTCCTTCCTTCCTGCCCATCTGCCTGCCCAGAGGAAATCCATTCGTTTCCAGCATATTACCTCCGATGAAGGTCTGTCACAGAATATGATCGATTGCATCCTGAAGGACCATAACGGGTTTATGTGGTTTGGTACGTGGGACGGACTGAACCGTTTCAACGGGTATTCGTTTGATGTATACCGGCATGATCCTTCCGATCCGCACAGTATATCCAGCAATTTTGTGTATACCATGGATGTCGATACCTCGGGGAATATCTGGATCGGAACCCGGAACGGCCTCAATGTTTTCCATTATGCCGGCAACAGGTTTTACCGCTACCTGCCGGAAAATGGGGAAGCGAATTCCATCTGTTCCAACATTGTTCAGGCGGTACTCTGCGACAGGAACGGAAATATATGGGTGGGCACGGATAAGGGTCTGGAGAAGCTCATCCTTCGCGAAAACGGTTATGAGATCCGGGAGGTGGTACATGTTTCCCGGAACCCCGCCTTTTCATCTTCCGGAACCATAAATATTACCAGTCTTTATGAAGACGGGCAGGGGCGGGTGTGGATAGGAACCGGTGACGGTCTGTTCGTTTATTGTGAAGATCGCGACGATTTTATGTATTTCGGAAATGATCCGGAAGATTCGAATACATTGAGTAACAATGTGATACATTGTGTTTACCAGGATCGTGCAGGTATTTACTGGGTGGGGACCCAGACCGGTCTTAACCGGTTCGATGCGGAAACCCGGACATGGAAAGGATATAGCCACCAGCAGGATGATCCCTCCAGCCTGGTCCATAACTATGTGATGAGTGTGACGGAAGACCTGTTAGGCAATCTGATAGTGGGAACGCTGGGTGGTTTGAGCATATACCGGGAAGAAATCGACGGATTTACGAATTACCGGCACCGGCTGAATATTGACTGGGGGCTGAATAATGATTTTATCAACTGCCTGTATGCAGATGAATCGGGCAATGTATGGGTAGGAACGGAGCGGGGAGGAGTGAACCGTTACAATGTTTTTCAGGAAAGGATCGGGTTTTTTGTGAATGAACCTGACGATCCGAACAGTTTGAATTACAATACAGTTAATTCAATATATGAAGATGAATCCTATATCTGGATCGGGACTGCGGGAGGAGGATTAAACCGGTATAACAAGAAAACGGGTACTTTCAGGTTTTACCGGGGTGAACAGGATAAGCCCGGTGCGCTGGGTAGCGATTTCATTACCTCAATGATCAGGGACCGGGAAGGGAACCTGTGGATTGGAACGTGGGGTGATGGACTGTTCGAACTGACACCGGGGAATGTTTCTTCGGGCCGTTTTATCCGGTATGGAGATGCCGAAGAAGGAAGCGGTCAGTTGATCTCTGATTTTATTTCTTCCCTGGTGACAGATGACCGGGGCAACCTGTGGATCGGTACCCTGGGCGGTCTCGACCGGTTTGATCTGGAAACGCATACGTTTACCCATGTGGGTAGCGATTCCCTGTCTGTTGTGATCGATCAGGTGGGGTGCCTGGAATTTGACGCCGAAGGAAATCTTTGGGTGGGAACACGTATCGGTCTGCACCGGATAAGCCCGGAAGAAGATGGGGTGCTTCGTGGCGGGCAGAACAGCATAACCACATTTGTACACGATTCGGATGATCCCTTTTCACTGAGCGGAAATTATGTGATATCCATACACCGGGGAGGAGACGGGACCATGTGGTTCGGAACATACGGGAATGGACTGGACAAAATGATACAACACACCGCCCATGATACTCCGCGGTTCATTCATTTTACCACCGAAGACGGTCTGTCAAATAATATTGTATACGGTATTCTGGAGGATGACAATGGATGCTTGTGGCTCAGTACCGATCATGGATTATCAAGATTCGATCCGGAAAACGAAAGATTTTTCAACCTGTTCGTTTCCGACGGTTTGACCAGCAATCAGTTTTACTGGATGGCTGCTTACCGGAATGCAGGGGGAAGAATGTATTTCGGCAGCATGAACGGATGTATTGCATTTTATCCTGACAGCGTTTCATTTTTCAGCAAACCGCCCCGGGTGGTGCTGACCGATTTTAAAATTTTCAACCGTCCCGTGGAAGTGGGTGTGGAATACGGAAACCGGGTGGTTCTGCAGAAAAATATTACCCTTACCGACCGGGTTCTGCTGTCATACCGTCAAAAGGAATTTTCCTTTGAATTTTCTGCCCTCGAATACAGTCAACCGCAAAAGGTGGAGTATGCATACCTGATGCAGGGGTTTGATGAGGAATGGAAATATGTAGATCACAGCCACCGCCTGGTAAGCTATACCAATCTGCGGGGAGGTGAATACTTCTTCCTGGTAAAGGCCGGCGTGAACGGACAGTGGACGGAACCTCCCCTGAAGATCAAAATTACTGTGATACCGCCTTTCTGGGTACAGTGGTGGTTCAGGATTCTGGTAGCGGTGGTCGTGATTATGGGAATCATGTTGTATATCCGCTGGCGCACCTTTTCTCTGGAACGTCAGAAAAAGATCCTCGAAGAACTGGTTAAACGCCGTACGGCAAAAATTGAGGAACATGAAAAGACTCTGTTGAAAAAAACCGAACAGCTCAGAAATGCATACCTCCAGACCCAGCTTCGCCAGGAAAAGATTGAAGAACAAAAGGAAGAACTTGTTTCGAGAAACATCGAGATACTTCAGCAAAGGAACAAGCTGGTGGATCTGAACAAGCGGATCCAGGAGATCAACCAGCAGCAATTACGCTTCTTTACACAGATTTCCCATGAGTTCAAAACTCCGCTGACCCTTATTATCACCCCTCTTACACATATCATAAATCAGCTGGAGGCCCATCATCCTTTACGCGCCAGGCTGATGCTGATACAGAGAAATGCCAGAAGGCTTCTGCACCTGATCAATCAATTGATGGAGATCAGAAAAATCAAAACCGGCCATACGGATTTCAGGCCCGAACGCGGTGACCTGCCTGCCTTTGTAGAAAGCCTTTCCCAATCTTTTTCCGAGCTGGCCCGCCAGAAAAAGATCACCTTCGTGATGGATAATGCCGTGGGGTCCTGCCGGACAACTTATGACCGGGATAAGATGGAGATCATTATTTCCAACCTGCTTTCCAATGCCTTTAAAAATACCCCTGAAAACGGGAAAATTACGGTTTCTGTCAGTATAACAGGCCCCCGGGTCATGGAGGAAGAAATACAGATTCTTGGAAAAAGAATGATCAGACAGGGTGATACGGAAGAATTTCTGGAAATCAGGGTGCAGGATACCGGAATCGGGATAGAATCACAGAACCTGAAAGATATTTTCCGGAATTTCTATCGTATTTCCGGCCGTCAGGAAGGTTCACCGGGCGGAACGGGAATCGGCCTGTTTCTGACCAAGGAACTGGTTAAAATCCACCGGGGTTTGTTGTATGTCAAGAGTGCCCCCGGCCGGGGAACCACATTTCGTGTACTGATACCCAGAGGCAATGAAGCACTTGTTTATGGTGAATATATCAGGAAGCAGGATGATCTTCTCGTGGAAAAGCATGGCGATGCATGGTATCATCATTTTGTCCCGAAAAAAGAAACCGTGCAGTCAGACCGGGCGGTTCAGAAAGAAGAGGCCGGAGCATCGGATGAAAAACACAAACCCTTGCTGCTGTTCCTGGATGATGACGAGGATATGGTAGGATGCATGATCGACTTCTTCACACCTTCTTACCGGATGCTAACAGCCGGCAATGCCACCGACGGGATGGCTCTGGCCGAAAAATTCAGCCCCGACATCATTATTTCCGATATTATGATGCCTGGCATAGACGGGATTGAATTTGCCTCCCGGATCAAATCCAATCTGCTTACCTCACATATTCCGGTAATTCTGCTGTCGGCCCGTTCAGAAGTGGAGGATTTTGTCGAAGGCCTGGAATCGGGCGCCGACGATTATATTTCCAAACCCTTCCATCTGGAAATCCTGGAGGCCAAAATAACCAGTTTGCTCTCCAACAGGCGCAAGCTCCAGAAGATCTTTTCGGGAAGCCTGATTCCCGCCCCGGGTGACATAGCCACTTCAGCCACAGACCGGGAGTTTATCGGGAAAATCCTGAACATTGTGGAAGGCAACCTCACCGATCCGGAATTCGGAGTGCAGAGGCTGGCTTCTGAGATGTGTGTCAGCCGCAGCCTGCTGCATAAAAAACTTAGTGCCATAGCGGGAATGTCGGCCAATGATTTTATTACCACCCTCCGGTTGAAGAAAGCTGCACGGCTTCTGCTGCAGGGCCGTTTAAACATTACCGGTGTGGCGTTTGAGGTGGGATTCAACGACCCGAAATATTTCAGCCGCTGTTTCAAAAAATATTTCGGCAAATCACCCACCGATTATATCCATGATTCCGGCAGGAACCCCCTGCCGGAAACAGATGCCTCTTTCCCTTCTTTCCGTACTAGGAATAGGGGCTCAAAAGAACCATAATTCTCCGGTCTTTCCGGAAGTTGTGCATTAGTTGTTACAAAATCAGCTCTTTCTCAGGGAAATGGAATCTTTCCTCTTTATCTTTTACACATTCGTCCACCATAAATATTTATTTATCCACCTCAGGCCGCCCATCATGTAATAATTTTTCACCTAAGTAAGATTAACACTAAAATCTAATATCTATGAACAAAAAACTCATTTATTGTCTGTGCAGAACCATTATTCTTCTTCTGCTATGGACAACAGGAATCGTTTTTGCGCAGGAATTCACGGTCACCGGGACCATTACCGACCAGACTACCGGTGAGCCATTGCCGGCTGTAAATATCCTGGTCAAAGGCACTCAAACGGGGACCATTTCCGGCGTCGACGGTAATTATTCTATTACGGTACCCGGATCTGATGCCGTGTTGGTGTTCTCTTTTGTGGGGTATACCACGCTGGAGGAACCCGTGAACGGGAGAAGCCGGGTGGATGTGGTGATGGAAGAAGACATCCTGGCCCTGGAAGAACTGGTGGTGATTGGGTACGGTACCCAGAAGAAATCAGACCTTACCGGGTCAGTCACCGTGGTGGATGTGGAAGAAATGTCAAAAATGGCCACACACGATGTGACAAAAGCCCTGCAGGGGAAGGTGCCGGGAGTGAGTGTTCAGAGCGGTGGGGAACCGGGAGCCAGTCCGCAGGTTCAGATCCGCGGGATCGGCACCTTCGGGAATAATGATCCGCTCTATATTATCGATGGAGTGGTGGCACCCATACAAGACTTTCCCCTGTCGCAGATTGAAACCATTCAGGTGCTGAAAGATGCTTCGGCCAGTGCCATTTACGGTTCGCGGGCCGCCAACGGCGTGGTGATCATTACCACCCGTAGGGGTACGCCCGGCAAACTGAAAGTGGATTATCAGGGCTATTACGGAATACAAAATGTTACGGGACGGTATGATGTGCTGAAGCGGGAGCAGTATCAGATGCTGGTGAACGAAGCCTGTATAAATGCGGGTGAGCCCCTGGTGCTGGGGAATGATCCGAATTCGCCTGAATATATCGACGACATCGATACCGACTGGCAGGAAGAGGCCCTTACCACGGGAGGTATCACGGAGCACACCCTGAATATATCCGGAGGAACGGAAAATTCTACCTTCCATACCGCCCTGAGCTTTTTCGATCAGACCGGAACCATGGAAGGCCCGGCTCCCCGGTATACCCGTTACTCGATTACCGTAAACTCCGACCATAAAAAGGGACGCTTCAGCTTCGGCGAATCCATCCATTATACCTATGCCGATCAGGTCAGGATGACCCACCTGCATGTTGGCAATCCCATATGGGACATGGTAAAAGCAATTCCCACCATGCCCGTGTATGATGAAAACCGGCTGGGAGGTTATGGAGGGGCCGACAACCAGATCCACAAAGCCATCACCCTGAATGTGATCGGAGTGAATAACCTGCTGGAAGCCAACACCGTAAGAAACCGCTTCCTGGGTAATGTATACGGCGACTATGAATTCTTCGAGGGCCTGAACTACAACCTCAGCGTAAGCTACGAACGGGTCGACTGGAGAGATTTTTACTTCGTGCCGGAATATGACCTGGGCTGGTTTTTCCAGAATACCGTTTCGAAACTGGATGACTGGAGGGGATTCGGATTTACCGGTACCCTTGAGCAAACGCTTACATTCGACCGGCTCTTCGGCGATCATCACATCACCGCCATGGTGGGGAATACCGTGCTGGATTCCCAGGTGAAACGCATGGAAGGGCATGCCGAAGAACTGCCCCGACCGTATTCCAAAACCCTGAGTAACGGAACTTCCGGTATCAGTGTCACCAGCTGGGAAGGCCAGAACAGGCTGCTTTCATACTTCGGGCGTGTGATATATGATTATGATAACCGGTATTATCTTACCGCTACCCTGAGGCGCGATGGCTCTTCCCGGTTCAGCGAAGATTACCGCTGGGGAAACTTCCCTTCGGTGGCCCTGGCCTGGAAGGTGCATAACGAAAGCTTTATGCGGGATAATCCCACCATCAGCCAGTTGAAGCTCCGCTTCAGTTACGGGGTGCTGGGAAACCAGGAAATCGGGAATTACCTGTACAGTACCTATGTGAACCCGTATGCCCATGCTGTATTCAACGGCATACTGGCTCCGGGGATCATTCCGCTTGAATTCGGAACACCCGATATCCGGTGGGAAGAGAAAAAATCCACCAATTTAGGGGTGGATATGGCATTCATGAATAACCGGATCTACCTTACCGCCGAGTATTATGACAATACCACCGACGATATGCTGGTCAGTGTGCCCATTCCCGAATCCACAGGGGTTTACAACTGGAAATCCCCCACGGTGAACGGGGCATCTATCAGGAACAGAGGGTTTGAATTCAACCTGGGATACCGGAAATCCAGGGGTGAATTTACTTTCGATGTCAGCGGGAACCTGTCTACCCTGAACAATGAAGTGCTTTCGCTCGGATACGGTGACCGTCCCATATACGGTACCATGACCCGCACTGCCGTGGGCAGCGAGGTAGGTCAGTTTTACGGCTTCATTATTGACGGGATCTTCCAGACACAGGACGAGATCGATGCACTGAATGCCGCTTCGCCTACCGGTTTCTACCAGCTCTCGGGGACGGCTCCCGGCGACTTCAAATTCAGGGATACCAATGGAAGAAACGCCGAAGGAGAACTCATGGGCGAACCTGACGGAAAAATCGACGATGACGACCGCACCTATCTGGGTAGTGCCATCCCCGATGTTATGTTCGGCTTTAATCTGAGCGCTGCCTACCGCAATTTTGATTTTACCGTCAGTGCTCACGGGGTGGCAGGCAACATGATCCTCAATACGATCCGTGGAACACTTGAGAACGGGGGCGGTTATAATAATATGTCAACCCGGATGCTCGACCGCTGGACACCAACCAACACCGATACCGATGTTCCCAGGGTCGTGATCGGCGATCCCAACCAGAACGCCCGGGCTTCGGCACGGTTCCTCGAACCGGGCGATTATCTGAAAATTGACAATGTACAGCTGGGGTATACTTTGCCGGACAACCTGACAGGGCGTGTAGGAGTATCGGGCATCAGAGTGTATTTTCAGGCACAGAACCTGATCACTTTTACCAAATACACGGGATTTGACCCCGATTTCGGGTATGATGTGCTGTGGGACCGCGGTGTGGACCATCCTACCTATGCCAATAAGCCCTTTACCCGTTTTATGGGTGGGCTGCCAAACCCCAGAACCCTGATGGCCGGTGTACAGGTCAGTTTCTAAGTCAGTGAACCAAATGATAAAGAACAAAAACGTGAAAAATATGAAAACGATAAAATACATTGTCATGGCGGCTGTTCTTATGGTACTGGCTCCTTCCTGCAGCGAGGATTTCCTGGAGCTGACCAACCCGAACAGACCCGATGTGGATAATTTCTTCAAAACAGAGGAGGATTTCTGGTACGCAACCAATGCCATCTACCAGACCCTCTATTATGACGGCTCTTATATGCGATTCTGCCAGCTGGCTCTCGACCTGCGCGGGGATGATGTCAAAGGCGACAGTCCCTGGGATGTTATACACAATACAGGCCGCTTCAGTCTGCCCAATAACTCCATTATGCAGGAATGGTTGTGGGTGGTGTTCTTCGGAGGGGTTCACCGGGCGAACCATGTTATTACCCGGATAGACGATATTGAATGGACTAACCAGGAGATGCACGACCGGCTGCTGGGACAGGCTAAATTCCTGAGAGGCCTGTACTATATGCACCTGGTGAAGTTTTTCAGGAATATTCCCCTGATCCTGGAACCATACAAAAGTACGGATGAATTTTATCCGTCTCAGGTGGATCCCGAACTGGTGTGGGACCAGATTTATGCCGATTTTTCCGATGCGGCCGATCTGCTTCCGGTGCAATGGGATAATGCTGCGGATATCGGACGTGCCACCCGGGGAGCCGCCCTGGCATACCTGGGGAAGGCTTACCTTTTCAACCACCGGTATGAGGATGCGGCCGATCAGTTTGAGGATGTTATGGAACTTGGTATTTATGGCCTGATGGAAAATTACGGCGACAATTTCACCGAAGAATTCGAAAACAACAAAGAGTCGATCTTCGAGGTGCAGTTCGACCGGGATGTGGGTGGAACCGTTCTGGGATGGGTAGATGAGCCGGCCGCCAACTGGAGTAAAACCTCGGCCCGTGCCATTACCTATGGACCGGAGAATTTTGGTTTCTCCGATGTGCTGCCAACCCGCTACCTGTTTGAGCAGTTCCAGATTGAACAGACCGTGGGCGGAGAAGTGGATCCCAGGCTGAGGGAAACCATTATTTATGATTATCCCGGATGCACCCTGTACGGTGTGGCTTTCCGTGATGCCTACCCGGATCATACCAAAATCTTCCCGAAAAAATACCAGAATGACCAGAGCGGGATAGAAAATGAGTTCGACTGGCGTTCAGGAATTAACGAAAGACTGATGCGTTATGCCGATGTGCTGATGATGTATGCCGAGTGTATGATACAGCTCGACCAGCCCGGTGTGGCTGCTCAGTACATACAGATGGTAAGGGACCGGGTGGATCTTCCCGACCGCGAACTGGAATTTGCGGGCTATTCCAAAAACCAGCTGATGGAGCAGCTTGCTCATGAGCGGCTCCTGGAATTTGCCCTGGAAGGACATCGGTTCGATGATATCGTCCGCTGGGGATGGCTGTATGATCCGGATAAACTGGCCGAGCTCAAGGTGAACGATCCTGAGTTCGAAGCATATGTCCCCGGCAGGGAATACTTCTCTATTCCCCAGCAGGAGATCGATACCAACGAAAATATCCGGCAAAACCCTGGGTATTAATAAAAATAATTCCTGATTTGACGGGTTAGATTGATAAGGTTAGGGTTAGTTGGTTTCGCATGAGGAAGAATAGAGTGCCTGTAGCTGCCAGTGAACGAAAGTTGCCTGTTTCGGCAAGCATTTTTAACGTTTATTGGCAGCTTTTTTTCTATTTTCAGGGTTTTAATACATCAGAAGGAAGGTGCCGGAAATGGTAACAAGAATATCTCTGCGATGGATCCTATGGATCGGTATGATGACCCTTTTATGCTTTTCATGCAAGGATCATGAACCCGATCCCAACGGACAGGAAGAACAGGATCCGTATGATCCGATGATTGCCGACGATTACAGCTCCGTGGCACATATCAGTAATTCATCTTACTGGGGGCCCTATAACCTGCACGATCCTACCATCATCAGGCACGGAGAATATTATTATATATTTTCCACCGATGTGATGTACGGATACCCCGTTGAAAGGAAGGGAACCATGGTCAGACGGTCGAAAGACCTGGTGCACTGGGAGTTCCTTGGCTGGGCCTTTAATGGGATCCCGCAGACTGCTCTGCAGTATATACTCGATGAATCGAACGAAGGAGAACCCAACGGGATATGGGCTCCTTATATTTTGAAAGTGGGGGATACCTTTCGCCTTTATTATTCCGCCTCCATTTTCGGACGGAAAATTTCGTGCATCGGACTGGCAACCAGCAGTTCTCCCGAAGGTCCCTGGGAAGACCAGGGGATCGTCATAGCCACCAATGAGGAAGACGAAATCAACTCCATTGATCCGGCGGTGATTGTGGATGCAGAAACCGGACAACACTGGATGGCCTATGGTTCCTATTTTGCCGGGATTTACATTGTAGAACTGGACCCGGCTACCGGTATGCTTCTGAACCCCGGCGATATGGGTAAACGCATTGCCTTCAGAAACCGGTATATGGATGCGATCGAAGGGTCTGAGATACTGTATCATCCCGGACGACAGCAATACTATTTGTTTGTGTCATACGGTTGGCTGGAAGACAGCTATAACGTGCGGGTGGGCCGGTCTGACAGTCCCGATGGTCCGTACTATGACATTCATGGAAATGATATGGCCCGGCCGGGGGATAACCTGCCCATGATCACCGCGCAATATAAATTCGATTACCACTCGGGCTGGCAGGGAGTGGGCCATAACGGACTGCTCAGGGATGGTGACGATTATTATTTTGTGAGCCAGGGCCGGCTGGGAAGCAACAAATACCTGATGAACCTCCATCTGAGGAAAATGTTTTTTACCTCCTCGGGATGGCCCGTTGTTTCTCCCGAACGGTATGCGGGAGTGCCCCGGACCAGTATCTCGCAGGCCGACCTGGTGGGACAGTGGGAGCATATTGACCTGGTGAATACAGAAGTGAAAAACGAATCAGTCATAATTGAACTCAAAGAAGACGGATCCGTAAGCGGAATGAACCAGTCGTTCTGGACTTATACCGACGGGATTCTTACACTCAGCCTGAATAACGGCGGGACCGTGTACGAGTCCTTTGTGCTGAACGGGTGGGACTGGGAAAGGCGAACACGCACCATCCTGTATACGGGACTTACCGGTGAGGGCCAGGCTGGCTGGGGTAAGAAAGTGGATTAGGAATGAAGAAACAAAATAATAATTGTTATTATTACACTTTTTATAGTAAATGGATACGGATAATCATTAAAAACAGAGAAGATGAGCAAAAGAAAATTATTACGAACATTTGTTTTGGGATTAGTCCTGGCGGGAACTCCCTGGACTTTTCTGCATGCGCAGGATGCGAAGATAAAAATTGATATAGACCGGACTATTGCCGATGTGGATCCGTTGATCTATGGTAATTTTGTTGAACACCTGGGCCGTTGTGTTTACGGCGGTATCTTTGATCCCGGATCCCCACTGGCCGATGAGGACGGTTTCAGGAAGGATGTGCTGGAGGCCGTGAAGGATCTGAACATTCCTATCATCCGGTACCCCGGCGGGAATTTTGTTTCCAATTATCACTGGCTCGACGGGGTGGGACCGGATCGTGTCCCAAGGATGGAACTGGCATGGCACAGGCTGGAAACCAATGAGTTCGGTACCAATGAATTCATAAAATTCTGTGAAAAGATCGGTGCCGAGCCCTATTTTGCCGTGAACATGGGAACGGGCACCATCGAGGAGGCCCAGCGCTGGCTGGAGTATACCAATGTAAAGGAAGGGCCCTATTATGCCGAGCTGAGGAAAAAGCACGGTTTCCCCGAACCCTATAATATCAAATACTGGAGCCTGGGTAACGAAATGGACGGGTTCTGGCAGATGGGCCACCTGAATGCAGAAGACTATTCCAAAAAAGCACGGGAAACGGCCAAGCTGATGCGGCTCACCGATCCCGATATCAAGCTGATTGCGACAGGATCTTCCAACTACCGTCCCAGTGCCGATCCTGACGCCTGGAACCAGACCATCCTGCACGAACTGAAGGATGTGATCGATTATATCGCCCTGCATATTTATGTCGGGAATCCCGACGATAACTATTACAATTTTATGTCCACTCCCCGGGTCATGGAAAAGCGCACCCAGATCGTCAGGGGCATGATCCTGGAAGTGATGCAGGATGCCAACCGGGCTGGCCGCGATCCCATTTACATAGCCTGGGATGAGTACAATGTATGGTACAGGGCGCGTACGGGGGATAACGTGCGCGGAGACCGCGCCCTGGAAGAAATATACAACCTGGAAGACGCCCTGGTGATTGCATCCTTCCTGAACGGCTTCATCCGGAATGCGGATATCGTTAAAATGGCCAATATGGCACAGCTGGTGAATGTGATCGGTCCCATCTTTACCAGCGAAACCGACATGTTCAAACAAACCATCTACTATCCTTTCCAGTTGTTTTCGAAGTATGCCCACGGGACAGCCCTGGATATCTTTGTGGACTGCGATACCTATGATACCGATGAGTTCTTTATCGGACTGGGCGAAAAAACTACCCGTCAGACAGATGTTCCCTACCTGGATGTGTCTTCTGTTTATAAAGACGGAAAAGTGGTGATCGCCGTGGTGAACCGGCATAAAGACCAGCCGATTGAAACTGAAATTATTTCTCAGACCGGCAGGTTCAGGGGAAATTTCGAGGTGTACGAGGTGAACGGACCCGATGTGAAAGCCCGGAACGATTTCGGACAAACCCTGGTGAAAACCGAAACCAAACCTTCTGTCCGGGTTTCGGGAGATAAATTTACCTATACTTTTCCGCCCCACTCGTTTACCATGCTGATCGGCGAGATCAGATAATCCGGTATCCATGCGTTTCCGGGAGTGTTCCCGGATTCTCTTATGATAATAATCCGGGTATGAAAACCTTCATGCCCGGATTATTGTTTGGGCAGGAACAGTACCGGAACCTGGAACTGGACCCGTTCTATACGATGCATGAGGCAAGGTATATAATCTGCCGGCCTGTGTCCCCTTCGGCCGTTCTGAACGAACTGCCTGCGGGAAAATAACAGGATCATCCTGTTGGTAAGGAAACAGCCCGGTTTATTCCATTCGTACCTCCACCACGGCCGGCTGAAGCCAGGGCGAGGTGAAGCGGATTCGTGCTGTTCCCTGTTCTCCGGTGGCCTGAATGTGTGCCAGCATTTTGCCCTGATACACCCGCTGCACATGATCGGTATAATCGCCTTTGTCGCGGGGATCGCTTGCTTCCAGTCCCAGCAGCCTGGCAGGCCCTTCCACGGTGCAGGTAATTTCGTTGTCGGAAAGGAAAACAGGGTTTCCGTCCTCATCCATGATCCGGATTTCGATGTGTGTAACCCCTTTGTCACGGGCTACCACCGGATTGAGCACCCTGGCACGAATGGCGTACGGGTGCTTGCTGGTTGCCAGGGTATGCCTGGCTGCTTCCCGGCCGTTCCTGATGCCCACGGCCTCCAGTTTCCCGGGCGTGAAAGGAATATCCCGGGATATGATTCCGGTCTGGTTGTTATAGGCCCGTGTTTCTCCCGCCTGCTTTCCGTTCAGCAGCAGCCTGGCTTCGGGGTAATTAGTGTAGACCACCACCCGG
>Ga0190344_1000038_pt1 | contig 83429 bp, 72 predicted proteins | sample 48721323_MG_FD_161662 | JGI IMG/M metagenome (GOLD analysis project Ga0190344, IMG submission 161662) | Hydrothermal vent microbial mat bacterial communities from Southern Trench, Guaymas Basin, Mexico - 4872-13-2-3_MG | ecosystem: Environmental > Aquatic > Marine > Hydrothermal vents >... | reverse complement strand
TCTGTGGGATTTATTTCGGTATTCATCTCGTTGCTGATCGGTATCGGGATTGGAGCCGCCGGCGGTTATTTCAGGGGCTGGGTAGATTCATTCGTAATGTGGCTGATCAATGTGGTATGGTCTGTTCCCACCCTGCTGATGGTCATTGCCATTACCCTGGTACTGGGAAAGGGGTTCTGGCAGATATTTGTGGCCGTGGGCCTGACCATGTGGGTGGAAGTAGCCCGGGTGGTACGGGGACAGGTACTGGGCATACGTGAAAAAGAGTATGTGGAAGCAGCCCGTGCCATGGGATTTCCCCATTTTCGCATCCTTTTTCGCCATATTCTGCCGAATGCCTTTTCTCCCGTCATCATCATTTCGGCAGCCAATTTTGCATCGGCCATACTCATCGAGGCCGGGCTCAGCTTCCTCGGGATAGGGGTTCAGCCACCTCTTCCTTCCTGGGGGACCATGATCAAAGACCATTACGGATACATTATCATGGATCAGGCGTACCTGGCCATTCTTCCCGGACTGGCTATCATGCTGATGGTGCTTTCGTTCACCCTGCTCGGAAACGGGCTGCGGGATGCCCTCGATACCCGTACCCTGAGCGGGAGTGAGCTAGAGGTTCCGTTTGTTCAGGACCAGTCCTGAACAAACAATAAACAATACAATATACACTACGGCCAGCGATAGGCTGAGCCACTGCGGCAATTCCGGGCTGCCGATACCTATGACAGTCAGGTCCATCTGATTATCACCCGCATTATTCATAAGTGATTCATCGGCTGTAATGCTTAACACCCGGGGCACGGGAGTGAGGTGAGAAATGACCCGAACCGGAAAATAACTGCGGGCTTCCCTGGGGAAAAAACGGCGTAACACTGGTTCTATCAGGGCGAAATAAAAAATGAACCCCAGGATGGATACCGCATTGTTCCTGATAATGAGAGTAATCAGCAGAGCCAGTGCCATATAGGCCGTTGTCTGGACAAAATATACCAGCAGGCGCTGCATATTTTCAATCATCAGGCCAAAGGTGAGGTCGCGCGTATAGATCAATCCGAAAATCAGGGAGGAAATCAGTACCAGGCCCACGGCATACAGGGCAATCCACAGGATAACCCGGGCTTTGCCCTGCAATAGTTCCATTCTGCTTAATCCGTTCATCACCTGCTGGCGGTAAGTACCATAGGAAAACTCATTGCCGGCCAGCACAATCATCAGGATAGCCAGCAGCAGGTTGAACCAGCTGGCGATCCAGCTGAAGGTTTCCCATATATGCGGAAAGGAGAACAGGCTGCGGGTGCTGAAACCAGGAATAGAAATCTGCACTCTGGAAAGGAGAAGTACTACCAGAAAGAACAGAACAAAATGCAACAGGATAATCACCCGGAAAGGAACGTAATTCCAGGTCTTGATCCATTCAATGCTACACAGTTTTTTCATGGGTCGGTTCACAGATTTTTCAATGCGCGGGATTATCTCACCAGTTCCAGAAACTGATCTTCGAGGCTTTTCTTCCTGGGCTCCAGTCTGGACAGCATGAACCCTTTTTTATGGGCAAATGCATTCAAGTCGGCCGGTGTATGGGGAGCACGCAGAATAAGGTGAAGCATCCCCGCCCTGATTTCCGTATGACTGACCATTTCTTCCCTGATCAGGGCTTCTCTCAGTTCATTGCACCGTTCACACTCAACAACAACCAGTGATTCGCCTCCCAGGAGTTCTTCCACCCGGCCGGAGGCTATGAGTTTCCCCATTTTCAACACTGCCACATGGGTACACACTTTTTCCACCTCGTCGAGAATATGGCTCGCCAGGAGAATGGTCTTTCCCCGTTCTCCCTCTTCCATAATTATTTTCCTCACTTCCGCAATACCCTCGGGATCAAGTCCGTTGGTAGGCTCATCCAGGACCAGCACTTCCGGGTCGCCAAGCAGCACCGAAGCCAGGCCCATTCTTTGTTTCATGCCCAGCGACAGGGTATCGAAACGGCTGTGCTTGCGGATAAGCAAATTGGTGATTCCCAGAACGCGGGTAATATCGGCTTCATCCACTTCCCTGATGCGTGCTACCAGCTGCAGATTCTGGTACAGGGTGAGATAAGGATAGAAATAGGGGATTTCGATCAGTGACCCGATTCTTCGGTTCACTTCAGAGCCATTTAAACCACCAAACCAGGAAAACCGGCCGCTGCCAGCAGGCAACAATCCCATGATCACGGAAAGGGTCGTGGTCTTCCCGCTGCCGTTGGGTCCGAGAATACCAAAAATGTTACCCTTTTCCACAAGAAGGTCCAGATGATCTACGGCCCGCAGGCGGCCGTAATCTTTAGTAAGTTGCTCAATGCAAAGGATTTCTTCCATATGGTCTTAATTCCCCATTTCCGAGAAGAACTTGATCCGCATAAGACGGATATCTTCCTCGGTGTATTCATCTTCACCCAGTTCCGCCAGCGCTTCCTCCACCGATTCGCTTTCGGCTTCTTCACGGAAATATGTATATATATCTTCCTGATGTTCTTCGTCGAGCACTTCGTCAATATAATAATCCAGATTCAGGCGGGTTCCCGAATGAACGATGGATTCTATTTCCTGCAGAAGTTCCCTCATTTCCAGATTTTTTGCACTGGCAATGTCGTCCAGGCTTATTTTGCGATCAATGCTCTGAATGATATACACTTTCAGCCCCGATTTATTGACCACCGATTTCACCACCATATCCTGGGGACGCTCGATTTCGTTCTCTTCCACGTATTTTTTGATCAGTTCCACAAATTCCTTTCCGTAGCGCTGGGCTTTCCCCACGCCCACACCCGTAATGTTCTGCATTTCTTCGAGAGTAATCGGGTACTGAATGGTCATATCTTCCAGCGAAGGATCCTGAAATATCACAAAAGGAGGCAGGTTCTTTTCACGCGCAATTTTCCGCCGGAGATCTTTCAGAATATTGAACAGTTCTTCGTCAACCGCACCCGTGCGACCGGAGGTGGCGGCAGTTTCTTCTTCGCTTTCTTCCCCGTAATCATGGTCCTGAGTAATCATAAAGGTATGCGGATGATCCAGGAATTTTCGCCCCTCGGGGGTAAGCTTGAGCAAACCGTAATTTTCAATATCCTTGGTAATAAAGCGGGCGATCATGGCCTGCCTGATTACAGCATTCCAGAATTTCACATCCCTGTCGCCTCCCGATCCGAACACCTCCAGCCTGTGGTGTCCGTACGATTTGATGGCCGAAGTGGCGTTCCCCGCCAGGATATTGACAATGTGTTCGGCTTTGTATTTCTCTTTTACTTCCAGAATCACTTCCAGCACCTTCTCCACATATTCCTGTCCTTCAAAACGCGTTTTGGGATGCAGGCAATTGTCGCACGACTGACAGTTTTCTTCCCGGTATTCCTCACCGAAATAATGTAAAAGCAGTTTACGCCGGCACACCGACGATTCGGCATAAGCAGCCGTTTCCAGAAGCAATTGTTTTCCTATCTCCTGTTCGGCCAGGGGCTTGCCCTGCATGAATTTTTCAAGTTTCTGGATATCCTTGTAGCTGTAAAAAGTAAGGCACCGACCCTCACCTCCGTCCCGACCGGCCCGGCCTGTTTCCTGATAATATCCTTCCAGGCTTTTGGGAATATCGTAGTGGATCACGAAACGTACATCGGGTTTATCGATGCCCATACCAAAAGCGATGGTTGCCACTATTATATCCACTTCTTCCATAAGGAATTTGTCCTGGTTCTCGGTCCGGGTGGCCGAATCCATCCCAGCATGGTACGGCAGGGCCTTGATGCCATTCACCTGCAGGGTTTCGGCCATTTCCTCCACCTTTTTACGGCTCAGGCAATAAATAATCCCCGATTTCCCCGGATTGTTCTTGATAAACCGGATGATCTCGCGTGTGGCATTTTTCTTGGGTCTGACCTCATAATACAGATTCGGCCGGTTGAATGAGGATTTAAATACGTTGGCATCGAGAATTCCCAGGTTTTTCTGGATATCATGCTGTACTTTGGGAGTAGCGGTGGCAGTCAGGGCAATGATAGGAGCCCGACCTATCTCGTTGATAATGGGCCGTATACGTCGGTATTCCGGACGGAAATCATGCCCCCATTCCGATATGCAATGGGCCTCATCCACCGCATAGAATGAAATATTCACATTTTTTAGAAAATCGATATTCTCCTGCTTGGTCAGTGATTCGGGAGCCACATACAGCAGGCGGGTGATCCCGTTGAGAATATCCTCTTTTACCCTGGCAACAGCACTTTTCGAAAGGGAAGAATTCAGGAAGTGTGCCACGCCGTCGTCAGTGGAAAAACTGCGCATGGCATCCACCTGGTTTTTCATCAGGGCAATGAGGGGGGAAATAACAATGGCCGTACCGGGTAAAATCATCGACGGAAGCTGGTAACACAGGGATTTACCTCCGCCGGTAGGCATTAGCACGAAAGTATCGTTTCCTGCCAGTACATTTCGAATAATGGTTTCCTGGTTTCCTTTAAAAGCGCTGAATCCGAAGCATTTTTTCAGGTAACTGGTTAACGATATGTCAACACCAATACTCATATCTTTGTTCCCTCCAACTCATTATGATTTCAAACTATTTTTTTATCCAACTATAAAAAATGGTGGGGGACAATAAAACCTAAAACCAATAACAAGTGAATCGATCGCCTACTTAAATGTAGCAATTATTTTCCTGAAATGATAACATTCGGGCCACTATTTACCACGGTTGTTTCCCTATTTTTTAAAAAAGACACCAAAAATAATCATTTTTTATATTTCTGCATATTAAAAACATCAACATTTTCATAAATTTGTCGGCTAATTCTGAAAATCATCTGCATATCCGCCCTGTTTTATGGCCAGAAGGGATCCAAAAGCCGAAATGTCATTCCTGGAGCATCTGGAAGAGTTGCGCTGGCATTTAATCCGGTCGATTGCAGCCATCCTGATTCTTGCCATTGTGGCCTTTATTTTCAATGAAATTGTTTTCGATGTCATCATTCTGGCACCGAAAAATCCGGATTTTTATACCAACCGCATGCTGTGTACACTGGGTCATATGGTAAATGTTCCCGCCCTGTGCATCAATTCCCACCCTTTCGAGATCATTAACATCAATATGGCTGGCCAGTTCAGCACCCACATCATGGTATCGGTCATTGCCGGAATTATTGTGGCATTTCCCTATATTTTTTATGAATTCTGGATGTTTTTCAAACCGGCCCTATACGAGAAAGAAAAATCGGTGGCCCGGGGGGCGGTATTCTATAGCTCCACATTGTTTCTACTGGGTGTTTTGTTCGGATATTATGTGATCGTTCCCCTTTCAGTTCATTTTCTGGGTTCATACAGTGTGAGTCCGGAAGTGGAAAATCAAATCAACCTGATTTCCTACATTTCCACGGTAAGCTCGGTGACACTGGCCAGCGGGCTCATTTTCGAATTACCGGTGCTGGTCTTTTTCCTTACCAAGGTGGGGCTGGTCACCCCGGAATTTCTGAAACGATACCGCCGGCACGCCATTATCCTGATCCTGATTCTGGCTGCCATCATCACCCCTCCCGACGTGTTCAGCCAGATACTGGTCTGCTTCCCGCTGATTTTCCTGTATGAAATTGGCATCAATATCTCCCGGAGGGTGCTCAGGAGGGAAGAGGTCCGCATGAAAGAAAGGGAAGAAGCCTGACGGGTCAGTTGTTTGTCAATACCAATTTCCGTTGTATATTCGCATGCATGAAGCTCCGTACTGAAAACCTGGTAAAACGGTACCGTTCACGTACCGTGGTCAAAAATGTTTCCCTCGATGTGGAGCAGGGAGAAATTGTAGGGTTGCTGGGTCCCAACGGAGCCGGAAAAACCACTTCTTTTTATATGATTGTGGGGCTGATCTCCCCAAACAGCGGCAGGATTTTTCTTGATGAAGAAGACATCACCCGTCTGCCCGTTTACAAAAGGGCACAGAGAGGAATAGGGTATCTTTCCCAGGAAGCATCGGTTTTCAGAAGATTAAGTGTGGAAGACAACATCCGGGCCGTGTTGGAAATGAGCCAGGTTCCGAAGAAGGAACATGAGGAACGGCTGGAATCGCTGCTTGACGAGTTCGGTTTGCAGAAGATCAGGAAAAGCCTGGGAATTCAATTATCAGGGGGAGAACGCCGGCGCACGGAAATTGCACGGGCACTGGCTATCAAACCGAAATTTATTCTGCTGGATGAGCCCTTTGCCGGAGTGGATCCCATCGCAGTGGAAGATATTCAGTACATCGTTTCCAAGCTCAAGGACAAAAACATCGGTATTCTGATCACCGATCACAACGTACACGAAACCCTATCCATTACCGATCATTCCTACCTGCTTTTCGAGGGAGAGATCATGAAATCAGGCACTTCCGAAGACCTGGCAGAAGATCCGCAGGTGCGAAAGGTATACCTGGGGGAAAAATTTGAATTGCGCCGCTGATTGTTTCCGCGTTCCCTTATTCAGGCATGTTCAGCCTGTTGACCATAACCCGGTTGTCAAAAAAGGCAGGTGCCAGTAACAGCTTTTTTCCCGGGACATATTCAATACCGGCCGTATCCGAAATATAAACATTCCCTCCAGCCTTCACATCATACTCTTTCGGAAAACGGACTTCCTCAATTTCGAAAATTTTTTCGGACCGCCGCAAAACCATATTGATCATTACCGTAGCCAAAGGAATAAATTGAAAGATGGAAGAGATTCTTTTCATGATCTGTACCTTTCACTGATTCACTGCTAAAAAAATATGCCGTGAACTTTGTTCTATATCTATATCAAGAAAAACCATGCAAATCATGTGCTGCCCCCGGATGGTTTTCAGGAAAAATAGCCAATGAAGCAGAGCAGATAATCAGGTAGTTTGTTCGTTTTTCCTTTAATGCTTGATCTATTTTTTTTGTATCTTTGCAGCACATTTGCGGATGTGGCGTAATTGGTAGCCGCGCAAGATTTAGGATCTTGTGCCTTCGGGCGTGGGGGTTCGAGTCCCTTCATCCGCACGGTTGTGGAAACCGCTTCGGCTTTCCGCCTGCATGGAAAGTTAGGCGGTTTTTTCGATCGAAATCAAAGGAACGAAATAAACAGGTACTTGATGAACATTACAAAAGAAAACAAGGATGCTCTGAATGCCATCCTCATGGTCAGAGTGGAAAAGGAAGATTATGAAGAAAGAGTGGAAAAGGTATTGAGGGATTACCGGAAAAAGGCCCGGCTGGACGGGTTCCGCCCCGGCATGGTTCCCATGGGGCTGATCAGGAAAATGTACCGCAAACCGGTACTGGTGGATGAAATCAACCAGATAGTTTCGGAAGCCATCAATAATTACCTGGTGGAAGAAAATATCCATATCCTCGGGGAACCTCTGCCATCTGAAGATCAGCAAATGCAACCCGACTGGGATCATCAGGATCAGTTCGAATTTTCCTTTGATCTGGGTCTGGCACCCGAATTTGAACTGAATATTAGCCCGAAAGACAAGGTCCCCTTCTATGAGATCAAGATTGACAAAAAAATGACCGACCAGTACCTGGAAGACATTACCCGTCGTTTTGGCCAATTTGTTCCGGAAGAATCGGTATCCGAAGATTCCATGCTGAAAGTGACTCTGCAGCAGGCCGACGAACAGGGATCTCCCGAAGAAAACGGGATTTCTGCCAGTGATGTATCGGTTTCCGTAAAAATGCTGAAGGATAAGGAAACAGCCTCCCGTTTACAGGGCAAAAAGAAGGGAGACACCCTGCTGATTGATATTCACAGGGCTTTTGAAAATGAAACGGATATCAGCTCGATGCTGAACATCGGGAAGAACGATGTAAAAAACCTCCAACCCCATTTCCTGCTCACCGTAAACGAGATCAATAAATTCGAACCTGCTCCGGTAAATCAGGAGCTCTTTGACAAGGTATACGGAGAGAATGTGGTAAGCTCGGAAGAGGAATTCAGGGAAAAACTGGAGGAAGAAATCAGTAAACGGCTGGAACAGGAAAGCAAACACCGTTTCCAGATCGATGCCAGAGATGTTATGGTGGAAAAAGCGGGGATTGATCTGCCTTCGGATTTTCTGAAACGCTGGCTGCTGGCTATCAATAAAGACAAGTTCTCCCCCGAGGAAATAGACCGTGATTTCGGGCGTTTTGAAAATGACCTGAAATGGCAGCTGATACGGAACAGGATCGTTAAAGACCAGGATATTCATGTAACCGACGATGAGATCCTGGAGGTGGCCATGCAATATACCCGGTCACAATTCCAACAGTACGGGCTGGGATATCTTCCTGACAATGAAATAGAAAAATATGCCAGGGATATCATGAAAAAGGAAGACGACCGGAAAAAATTCATGGACCGGAAGCTGGATGATAAGGTTTTCGCTTACCTGCTGGAAACCGTGAAGCTCGATCGCAAAAAGGTCTCTTCGGAGGAATTCAACCAATTGTTCGAAGAAAACAAAGATTAAACATGGCTTAATATTCACAACATGGACAGAAACAATGATTTCCGCAAATATGCCGTAGGGCATCTCGGACTGAACGGATTGAGGCTCGATCAGTATGCCTCTTTCTATAATAATTACATCTCACCTACCATCATCGAAGAACGGCAACTGAACATTGCCACCATGGATGTATTTTCCAGGCTGATGATGGACCGGATCATATTCCTGGGACTTCCCATTGACGACTATGTGGCCAACATCATACAGGCTCAGTTGCTGTACCTCGAATCAGCCGATCCGGCAAAAGACATACAGATCTATTTCAACAGTCCCGGCGGAACGGTACACGCCGGCCTGGGTATCTATGATACCATGCAGATCATCACCCCTGATGTGGCCACCACCTGCACGGGCATGGCGGCTTCCATGGGAGCCATTCTGCTGGCTGCAGGAACCAAAGGAAAACGTTCGGCCCTGAAACATGCCCGGATTATGATCCACCAGCCCATGGGAGGCGTTCAGGGACAGGCTGTGGATATTGAAATCACGGCAAGGGAAATTCTGAAGCTGAAAAAGGAACTGTATTCCATTCTGGCGGATCATACCGGCAATACCTACAAAAAAATTGAGAAAGATTCCGACCGCGACTTCTGGATGACAGCAGAGGAAGCAAAAAAATACGGAATGATTGACGAAGTATTATACAAAACCAAAACGGATAAAAACCCCAAAGATTTGTTTTAATATTGAGTATTAAATCGTTCTTTTGTATAGAAATTATTCATCATGGACAAATGCTCATTTTGTGGCAGGGATAAAAAAGACACCAACCTGCTGATCGCAGGAATTTCGGGCCATATATGTGACAACTGTGTGGAGCAGGCATACCATATTGTCCAGGAAGAAACAAAGAAAACCAGCGATTTTGATGTATCCCAGGTAAAACTCCTGAAACCCAGGGAGATAAAAATATTCCTCGACCAGTATGTCATCGGACAGGAACAGGCAAAAAAGATCCTCTCGGTGGCTGTGTACAACCACTACAAAAGGCTGTTACAGGGCAAAGACGACGACAATGAGGTAGAGATTGAAAAATCGAATATCATCCTGGTGGGAGAAACCGGCACAGGAAAAACCCTGCTGGCACGTACCATTGCCCGCATGCTGCATGTACCTTTTACCATTGTGGATGCCACGGTGCTTACAGAAGCCGGGTATGTGGGTGAGGATATCGAAAGTCTGCTGACCCGCTTATTGCAGGCAGCCGATTACGATGTGAAAGCCGCAGAAAGAGGCATTGTATTCATTGATGAAATTGACAAGATCGCCCGGAAAAGCGATAATCCTTCCATTACAAGGGATGTGTCAGGAGAAGGAGTACAGCAGGGGCTGCTGAAACTGCTTGAAGGAAGTATCGTCAATGTACCGCCACAGGGCGGACGCAAGCACCCGGAACAAAAGCTTATCCCGGTGGATACCAAAAACATTCTGTTCATTTGCGGAGGAGCCTTTGACGGAATTGAGAAAAAAATCGGCCAGCGGCTGAATACAAAAGTGGTGGGATACAAGGCAAGAAACAGCGATCAGGTCATTGACCGGAAAAACTTGCTGCAATACATCGCTCCGCAGGACCTGAAGGCCTACGGCATGATCCCCGAGATCATCGGTCGACTGCCTATTCTGACATACCTCCATCCATTAGACAGGACCACGCTGAGAAGGATACTCACCGAACCGAAAAATTCCATCATCAAACAGTACATCAAGCTGTTCGATATGGACGGCATAAAACTGGAGTTTCAGAAAGAAGTTTTCGATTTTGTGGTAGACAAAGCCATTGAATTCAAGCTGGGAGCCAGAGGGCTCCGTTCCATTGTGGAATCGATTATGATCGACCTGATGTACGACCTTCCTTCAAAACAGGAAAAGGAAGTAATTGTTAACCTGGATTATGCCCGGGAAAAAATCGAGAAGGTAAATCTGAACCGACTCAAGGTTGCCTGATAAAAAAAGCGGTTCCGCCGGAACCGCTTTTTTTAACCCTATCTTCTTACCGCAGGAAACGGGGATGCCGGAAGCGAAGGGTAATCACCCTGGTTTCCCCGTCTTCCCGTGTGGCCAGGGCCAGGGCATCACAACCACCTTCGGGATCACCGTACCCGTAATCCAGCACACAGGTCATGCGGTCATCGGCTTCGAAACGAAGGGTACCGCTTTTGATGAACCGGCATGCGGCATCGGCCTCCAGGGGAGTCAGGATGGTGTGCGTATAGGATACTCCCTTGAAATTGGTACCTGTCACCTGTCCGGTAATAAAATACACATCGTCCCATGGATTAAAGGTATTCTCCCCCGACACCCACTCGCGGGTTCTTGCCACTTCGCGGGTAGCCACTTTGCCGTCGGGCAGGGTCACTTTCCCGTCTGCCAGGGAGATGGAATAAACCAGGTTTCCTTCATTATTCCGGCCTTCGTTCACAATGGTCTTGGTTCCTTCCACACTGATCCCGTTCACCGTATAATCCTCCAGGGTAACGGTTTTTACCGATCCTTCCCTGCGGTACCTTCCGGTCACCACAATAATAATCTTTCCGGTTCTTACCCTCTCGTGGAATCCTTCACATCCCTCCCCGAAATCCACGGTAATGGTTTTCGGCCAGACACCCGGTTCGGGATTATCTATAGTAATCACCGGACAGGAATCGACCAGTGCCGATTTTTTTGCCCCTGACGTGTACACCAACTCATCGGCCCTGGCCTCGGCATCGTGCACAGTGGCCAGAATATCGTTGAAAACGTTCTCAACCAGCGTTTCTTCTTCCATATCAGCCATATCGGCCAAATCCGACTTTTCGCAGGAAACAGCCATGATGCCGATTACAGCTGCCCCGGCGAGCCAGATCAGTAATTTTCTGTTTTTCATGTTGGTAGATTTAAAAAGGTGTAACATATAAACTGGAATTCACCTCTTTGATGCCTCCGGGTAAAAAAGGTTTAAATGATCGGGGAAAAAAACTGCCCGAAAAGATACTCAGACTCTTCGTTCGTAAATAATATATGAAAAACCTGTATCCAGGTTCCCTTCCGCTTCATGATCTTCACGGCTTATTTCTTTCCATATCTGCGGATCAATTTCCGGAAAGAACGTGTCTCCCTCATAATCCCTGTGAACCAGGGTAATGTATAGTTTTTCGGCCAGCGGCATGAACTGCCGGTACACCGATCCGCCTCCGATAACAAACGTTTCATCATTTTCCGGACATTTTGCCACAGCATCCTCCAAAGAATAAGCCATCACACATCCTTCCAGCTGTTCATCCCGATTATCGGTCAGAACAATATTGATTCGATTGGGAAGTGGCCTGACAGGCAGGGATTCGTAGGTTTTCTTCCCCATGATCACGGCGTGGTCGGTGGTAAGTCTTTTAAAACGCTTCAGATCACCGGGAATATGCCAGAGAAGCCGGTTATCTTTCCCGATGGCCCTGTTCCGTGCAATGGCCACAATAACAGAAATGGTTTTCGACATGATACGTTTCTTTTCTCCGATTATACCGCCACTTTCCCTTTGATGTGCGGATGTGCCTGATAGTTCTCCAGCACAAAGTCTTCATATACAAAATCAAATACCCGTTTCTTTCCCGGATTCAGCTTCATTTGCGGCAGAGGGTAGGGTTTGCGGGAAAGCTGCAGCTTCACCTGTTCGATATGGTTAAGATAAATATGCGCATCGCCCAGGGTGTGGATAAATTCGTACGGGCGCAGACCGGTTTCCCTGGCCATCATCAGCAGCAACAGGGAATAAGAGGCAATATTGAAAGGTACCCCGAGAAAAATATCCGCACTTCGCTGGTACAGCTGGCAGGACAACCGGTCACCGGCCACATAGAACTGGAAAAGAATATGGCAGGGCGGGAGCGCCATTTCATCAAGGGAGGATACATTCCAGGCGCTGACGATATGCCTGCGGGAATCGGGGCTGTTTTTCAGAGAATGGATCACTTCGCTGATCTGGTCAATATTCCGCCCGCCGGGGGCAGGCCACGACCTCCACTGATACCCGTATATGGGACCCAGGTTGCCCTTTTCATCTGCCCATTCATTCCATATACTTACGCCGTTCTCATTCAGGTAGGCAATGTTGGTATCTCCTTTCAGAAACCAGAGCAATTCGTGGATAATAGACCGCACATGTAGTTTTTTTGTGGTCACCAGGGGAAACCCCTCTTCCAGGTTAAAACGCATCTGGTATCCGAAGACACTCAGGGTCCCGGTTCCTGTCCTGTCTTCCTTCTTTACGCCATGGGTCATGACATGATCCAGCAATTCAAGATATTGTATCATATCGTCCGATTTATTCAATCCCGGGAAACCAGGAGAAGGGATATAAAATTAAAAAAAATGTACTCAACCATCATGATCGGCTACAGGATCCAGTCAGAAATGAAAGAAATCACATCCATGGGAACATGCCCCGGTATGAGATACTCCTCCGGTTCAGAAGGGCCCTCTCCTTTCAGGAACAAATGGTTCAGGCCGGAAAAGAGCCGAAAAGTAACATGTTTCTCTTTTTCAAGTCCCTTTTTCCATTTTTCGTACTCGGAAAGAGGTACCTGGTAATCGCGTTCACCCTGTAAAATCAAGACAGGAATTCTGAGTTTTTTAGCCTTCTTCACCGGATCATACTTTTTCATGCCTATCCAGTAAGCCGCCGGAGCTCCCAGGGGAAGGTCAACGGCCGGGATATCTTCATCAAGCTTCCTGCTTTTAACCCTTTGCACCTGCTCCTCGAGAACATCCAGGTTTTCTTTTTCCTTCTGGCTGATCCCGTCGAGTGCGTAAAGGTACCGATACTGTTCCAGGACCAGGTCTTCCAGCGGGCTGGCATTGGCTGCCATCAGGATGATTCCCGCAATGCGGTCACCTGCCAGATCGGCAATCCACGGGGCGGCATAAGCCCCCAGGCTATGACCCAGCACATATATTTTCTCCGGGTCAACAGACGGATGTTCTCTTAAAGAGTCTATGGCCGAAAGGGCATCTTGTATGGTTTCCCCGTAAAGAGTAAGGGAATTGACATCAAGGTCCGTTCCGTACACCCGGGTTCGTTTTTCATACCTGAGGGTGGCAATTCCTTCTGATGCCAATCCGTACGCCAGATCGGCAAAAATTTTATTGGGACCCAGGGAAGCGTTGCGGTCGGCCGGACCCGATCCGTGCACCAGGATCACCAGCGGGAAAGGACCTTCTCCCGGCGGCAGCATAAGGGTAGCCGGAAGGCGAAAGGTATCGGTTACCACGTCCGTATTGATTTCAGTATAATCCAGTCCTTCGGCATAGGAAGGTTTTGTATAGGAAGCACTGGTTGCCGGAGGGGAAAAAAAGAATCCGGTGATCAGTTCGCCCGATGCCGGAAATACGACCCTGAGATCGACAGATGTATGGGCAAACACACAGGGAATGTAAACAAATTCATACCTTTCCTGTATCTCTGTCCGCACGGCGCCTGTCGATTCCAGCTCACCCATTTGGAATTCGATGGACTGCCACAGTTGTTCCATCTGTTCTACCGATATTTTCGAGCGTACGGAAGGATCCAGCAGTTCGTAGCTTTCTGCCGCTCTTCCCGACGAAAAATATTCCAGAAACTGACGGGCTGTCTGCACTTTCAACTCGGGCACCTGCGAAATTCCCTGACGGAAAAACCCCATCAGCAGAATGACCGGTACAATTTGCCATATTTTTTTCATAGTTCGTGTTTTTCCACCCGGCAAACCACCCCCCGCTCCTTCAGGTAGTTAATTATGTATTGAAAATGTTGCGGTTCCTTTCCCAGGTACTCGGGAGGAGACAGGCCTTTTTGCGTATATTTACCTTCCAGCAGCAAACTGGCGGCGGCGGTGCAGGTGTAACCGGTTGTCCGGGCCATGGAGATCGTTCCCGTTTCCCGGTCGAATCGGTCGAAGAGATGATATATATATTGCACTTCCTTCCCGTTCTCATATCCCGATATCCTGATCCTCATCACCGTAAAATCCTCCTCCCCCGGTTTCATTTCCCAGAGTCTGGCCAGCAACCTGGCGGAAAGGTCAACGGGGCGGATCCGTTTACCTCCCACATCCACTTCCTCCGCAGAAAAGAAACCGCTTTTTCTTAACACTTTCAGGTATTCAATGGTTCCGGGGTAACGGAGGGTTTTTTCGATCATATGGGGAATTTTCATGGTATGAATCAGGGTACGAAGCCCGTCGGAATTCCAGGCTTCCAGGGTACCTACCTCATCAAATTCCACCAGCTCGGGATCGGAAAGAGCTTCTTTCACCACAAGATGCCCGTTCTCCACATAGCGAGCAGGCCGTACATATTCTTCTATCACATCCACCGGGGAAAATACGGCTTTGTACTGATAGGGCCATTCCCTTTTGAACGGCAGTCCCCCGACCAGGCATTCATACCTTTCCACCTGCATCTGAGCCTGGTGATAACCCAGAATGATGTTGCCCATGCCCGGAGCCACCCCGCAATCCATAACCACGCTGACACCCGCTTCTTCAGCCGGTTTATTCAATGGGAAAGGATCCTGGGGAAAAAAAGAAATGTCGACCATGTTTTTCCCTGCACGGATCACATCCCTCACAATACCGAATCCCATGTATCCGGGAAGAGCCCCTACTACCAGGTCAGCATCCCCGATGATATGTTCCAGTATCCCGGGCTTCGAAAGATCGGCCTGCTGGGGAATTACATCAGACAGGTTTTGCAAACGTTCCAGCCGTTTCGGATCACAATCCACTGCGGTTACCTGAAAACGGGCAGCCAGATCGGTTACAATGGCTTGTCCTACCAGTCCGACCCCGAGTACAGTTATTTTTTTCCTGCTGTTCATTTTTCCTGTTTTTTATATTTTTCGAAAGGTGCCCTGCAGCAATCCACCGATCAATCATTACCCGGGATCAACCCAGGATCATGCCGATGATGGTGGCCGACATAAGGGATGCCAGAGTGCCTGCCAGCAAGGCACGCATACCGAATTTCGATAGCAAAACCCGTTTGTTAGGTGCCAGTGACCCGATACCGCCGATCTGTATCCCGATAGAAGCGAAGTTGGCAAATCCCGCAAGCATATAGGTGGCCATAATCACCGAGCGGTACGAATGAAACACCTCCTGGGATTTCAAATTGGCCAGGCTGATATAACCGACAAATTCGGTGGCGATAATCTTTTCACCTAACAACCTCCCCATATCGGTTATATCAGGAGCGGCAACCCCGATGAGCCACATCAGGGGGGCAAACAGATAACCCAGCAAAAACTGGAGGGATAATTCTTCATAGCGTCCCTGGGTGGTTGCACTGATCCATTCATTCAGCTGGGTCCACTGCCCCACCTTGAGCAAAATAAAGTTCAGCATGGCAATCATGGCAATAAACGTCAGCAGCATGGCGGCCACATTGGCAGCCAGTTTCAATCCCTCGGTGGTTCCGTTCGACAGGGCATCGAGCACATTATTGCCCACCCTGTCGCGTGATATTTCCATGGTTTTGTCAATATCCTCGGTTTGCGGCACTATTATCTTCGAAATAACCACGGCCCCCGGAGCTGCCATTACCGAAGCAGCCAGCAGGTGCTTGGCAAAAATGAGGCGCTGGAGCGGGTCGCCTCCGCCCAGGAACCCGATATAGGCAGCCAGGACCCCACCTGCCAGGGTGGCCATACCTCCGGTCATCACCAGCATAATCTCCGAGGGCGTCATTTTCGGAAGATAGGCTTTGATCATCAGGGGCGATTCAGTCTGCCCGAGGAAAATATTCCCCGCCACGGAAAGGCTTTCTGCTCCCGATAATCTCAACGATTTGGTCATCAGCCAGGCCAGGGCATAGACAATTTTCTGAATAACCCCCAGGTAGAACATCAGGCTCATCAGGGCAGAAAAGAATATGATGGTGGGAAGTATCTGAAAGGCAAAGATCGATCCGTATTTGTCCATATCCATAAATTCACCGAATAGGAATTCACTCCCTGCCTTGGTAAAATCGAGGATCTTGACAAATATCTTCCCTACTAATTCGAAAAAAGTGCGCACAAAGGGCACATACAGCAATGACACAGCCAGCAGAATCTGAAATGCCAGGCCGGTGATCACCACCCTCCAGGCAATGGCTTTGCGATCGGTACTGAAAAGAAAGGCAATAATTACCAGTACCACCATACCCAGTAGGCCGCGCAACATCCCTGTAAGGGTAAAACCTTCTCCCATTTCCGACGAGACCAACTGGCTCGATCCTTCCTCGAGTAGGCCTTCTGTAGAAGAACCTGAAACCGGGGCTTCTACCCGCATCGTATCGGGATTTCCAATGCCGGAAGAAACAGCAGAATCCTGGGCATTGAGAGAAAACGACAGAAAAACAAACAGAAGAAGGGGAAATACCACTAACCTCAGAATACGTCGAATCATTATGAAATCATTAAGTGGATTTTTTTCGGCGGTTGATCTCATCGCGGATAATGGAAGCCATTTCATAATTTTCATTTCTTACCGCTTCCTCGAGTTTTTCCTGGAGCTCCTGCAGGGTAAAATGAACAAATTTCCGCGATGTATCCCCCGATCCAGGTGAAGTATATTTCTTGGATTCCGGTTCAGAATCATCCGACTCTGTTTCCACATTCATCACTATCCCAGACTGTTCCATTATTTCTTCCGTGGTATAAATCGGGCATTTGAAACGGAGCGCCAGGGCAATGGCATCGGATGTACGGGCATCAATGGTCACCTCCTTCTCTCCGTCTTCACACACCAGCTTCGAATAAAAGATCCCCTCTTCCAGGCGGTAAATGGTCACTTCCAGCAAATGAATTCTGAAGGCAGTGGCAAAATTCAGAAAAAGGTCATGAGTCAGCGGCCGGGGAGGGGTAAGCCCTTCCAGCTGAATGGCAATAGCCTGCGCTTCAAATCCACCAATAATTATTGGAATCCGGCGGTTCCCATCCTCTTCATTCAGTACCAGGGCATAAGCACCGGACTGCGTCTGACTGTAGGAAATCCCTAAAACGTTCAGTTTGATTTTCTTCATGAAACCCGAAAAGGTTATTATGCATTCTCTACCTGCTTACAAATATAATATAATCTTCATTCTTTAAAGAGTGTGAATCCATAAGATTCTTTACAAGATTCAGACAGGTCTAACCCGGCACTCAGAACGATTGGGAATATCCATAATCCCCTTCATGTCAGGTACAGGATGGTATATTATAAGTAATAAATGCTTTGTTAATCTGTTAAACTTTTATATTTTTGCAGTCCGAAAGTTTCAAACCCTGTTAATAAGCACAGAATGTATGCAATTGTTGAGATAGCCGGCCAGCAGTTCAAGGTGGAAAAAGACAAAAAGATCTTTGTTCACAGGCTGGAAGGGAACGAAGGCGATCAGGTGGAATTCGAAAAAGTCCTGTTGATTGACAACGACAAACAGATCATTGTGGGAGAGCCTGTCATTGAAGGAGCTATGGTAGCCGGAAAAATCCTTTCACACCCCAAGGGTGACAAGGTCATCGTTTTCAAGAAAAAACGGAGAAAGGGATATAAAGTAAAAAAAGGTCACCGGCAGTCCTATACCGAATTGCTGATTGAAAATATCGTGGAAAAGGACTATGTAAAGAAAGAAAAGGAGGAAAAGAAGGCGGTGAGGGAAGCCAAAACTGAAAAAGCTCCGAAAGAAACCCCAAAAGCCGAAAAGAAAGAAGCAGCCGAAAAAGCAGTCACACCGGCAACTGCTAAAAAATCAGCTGGCACCACTGAAGAGAAAAAAACCGGAAAGGCAGCTACCGGGAAAAAAGAACCGGCCAAAAAAGCTGCTGCAACCAAAAAGCCGGCAACTGGCAAAACAAAAACGGCCGCCAAAACCACAACTAAAAAGTCAACTACCGGCAAAAAAACGGCAACAGCCAAAAAACCGGCCGCTACCAAAAAAGATGCAGGGGGAAAAATAACCCCCGGGAAACCCGATAATAAAGAAAAGTAGCATTACAACATTCTATTAAACTTCTGGATTATGGCACACAAAAAAGGAGCAGGGAGTTCCAGAAACGGACGCGAATCACACAGCAAACGGCTGGGAATCAAAATATTCGGCGGACAGGAAGTCAAAGCCGGGAATATCCTGGTAAGGCAAAGAGGAACCAAACATCATCCCGGAGCCAACGTGGGAATGGGAAAAGACCACACCCTCTTCGCATTGATTAACGGGAAGGTGGAGTATACACGGAAAAAGAATGACAAATCGGTTGTTAACGTACTTCCGGATACAAACTGATTTTCCCGAACACATTGTCTGAAGTCTCCTGCAACCGGTATTTATTGTATTCAGGCCGGGTGAATGCAGGAGATTTTTTATTTTTACCCCATAAAGCCACAGGTGCATGCTTACCTTAAAAACCATTCAGGAACATCCGGAAGAAGTCATCCGGAAATTACAGATCAAGCAGTTCGATGCAACCGGACTTGTTGAACAGATCCTTTCCCTGGATCGTGAGCGCAGGGAACTGCAGGCAGGTACCGATCAGATGCAATCGGAACTGAACAGGCTTTCAAAATCCATCGGGGGATACATGCGCAACGGGGAAAAAGAAGAAGCGGAAAAGGCCCGTACGGAAACCACACGTTTGAAAGAAGAGATAAGGAACAGGCAGTTGCGGCGCGGAGAAGTAGAGGAAGAACTTAGAAACCTGGTGATGGAATTGCCCAATCTTCCGCACGATTCCGTTCCCCCGGGAAAAGGAGCCGAAGATAATGTTGTGGTACGCAAAGGGGGGCACCTGCCGGAAAAAACCGACGGCTTCCTCCCCCACTGGGAACTGGGCCCCCGCTTCGGCATTCTCGATTTTGAGTTGGGCAATAAACTGACAGGTGCCGGATTCCCGGTTTTTATTGGCAAAGGAGCCCGGCTACAAAGAGCACTGATTCACTTTTTCCTGGATGAAGCCTTAAAAGCCGGTTATGTAGAATACCAGCCACCCCTGATGGTAAATGAGGATTCAGCTTTTGCCACAGGCCAGCTTCCCGATAAGGAAGGACAGATGTATGCACTGGCCCAGGACCGGTTCTACCTTATTCCCACAGCCGAAGTACCCGTTACGAATTTTTACCGCAACATGATTCTGGATGAGGAAAAACTACCCATAAAAAATACGGCCTATACTCCCTGCTTCCGTCGCGAAGCGGGTTCATACGGAAAGGATGTCCGCGGGTTGAACCGTGTGCACCAGTTTGACAAAGTGGAAATTGTTCGGATAGAGCACCCCGACCGTTCGTATGAAGCGCTTGAAGAGATGGTTCATCATGTGGAGGGACTGGTAAAGCAGCTTGCCTTACCTTACCGCATTGTCAGGCTTTGCGGAGGAGACATGAGTTTTACCTCGGCCCTGACCTACGATTTTGAAGTATTTGCCGCTGCCCAGCAAAAATGGCTGGAAGTATCATCGGTTTCGAATTTTGAGTCATTTCAGGCCAACAGGCTGAAGCTGCGTTTGAGAAATCCCGGCTTCAAAAAACCCATCCTGGCCCACACGCTGAATGGCAGTGCCCTGGCTTTGCCAAGGATCGTGGCAGCCCTGCTCGAAAACAATCAGAAATCGGATGTCATCCTCATCCCGGAGGTGTTAATACCCTACACCGGTTTTGATCGCATTGAACTGCCAGCATGAAATGACCGGTTCTCCCCGGCAGAATGAAAAGGTCAATTGGTGATCATTAGCCTGCGCCCCAGTGCATCGTAATCAACATGATATTGTTTCAACGGCCTTTCCGCAGGTCCGTCTTTCACCATTCCGTCAAGAATCAGATAGTATTCGGAACCGCAACAGGAGCAGCGGGCTATGCCCAGGGTTTCTCCCACCGATACCACGCAATCCCTGTCAACCTCCAGAGTACAGGCCCTGTCAAAAGCCTGGTATTCATTTTCGCCCTTATGATATACAATGATCCCTCCATAACCTTCGTTGGGTAAGATAACAGCATTCCCCACTGGTAAAAGGTCAATATAATCAGGATCGTCCAGGTATATGATTTTGCTGACCGGAACATAAGGAATCCATTCTTCCTTATCGCTGCAGGAAAGAAAGAGAAAAATGGCTGGGACAAGTAGCAAAAAATATCTTATTTTTGAAAACATATATGGCACAGATAAAATCAAAATCAGGAATAAAGGTAAGAAATATTAAACCAAGAAATATACCGGTTCTTTTGTTGCTCCTGATGCTTCCTGCATGTTTCTCCACACAGCATCAATCGAGAAAAGTAAGGCAGGCGGTAAAAAATGCTGAGAGAGTGGAAGAACGACAAAAAAAGGCCTATGAAAAAGCACGGAAAAAAGAAATCAAACGCCGTTTCAATATGCAAACCCCTGAAGTTCAGGAGCGAATGAAAGAATCGAGAAAAAAGGCGCGTGAATTCAACCGTCAAAACCGGGAACCATTTTTCAAAAGGATTTTAAAGAAATTAAAATTAAAACGCCATGGATGATATTATTGAGATCATTTTATACGTAGTAGGCATTACAATCATTTTAGTAATCCGGTCCCTCGGGCAGAAGAAAAAAACCACCACTCTTTCCACCCCTTCGGAATCGGCCGATGAACCACTCAGTGAATGGAAGTCGTGGTTTGGGATTGATGAAGTGGAAAAAGAATCCCAACCGGGAGCCACCCCCATATACAAGCCCGAAGAATCTGAAGAAAAGTTTCGGGAATCCCCGGCAGAAATATTCGACCATGAACATGACGAGGCCGAGGAGGAAGTTCATGAAGAACCGATGCCCATTGAAGTAAAAACTCCGGTCATGAGCAGGGAAGAATCATTCCTGAAGACAGAACTGTCTAAGGTACAGGAAGAAGGAGAAAGAACAACCGAAACGATACTTCCTGATAATGAATACACTTACGATGAAATCTCCTCATCGGAAATTGGAGACGTCGATGAAGAAAAGAAAAAGACGAAACATAAATTTTTCTTCCGCTCCGAATTGAAAAAAGCCGTTGTATATAGCGAGATTCTGAACAGAAAACACATCCGGATCTGACCTTCGGACATGTATTTAGAAACGATTGTTTTAATGATAAATTTTTGTATACCTTTGCAATATGAAAGAGTTCCGGTTGCGGAATTCTTTTTTCTTTTTCAACATGCAGGGTACGGCCCGGAAATAATTTGAACCGGACCACCTTTGCAAGAACTCTGTTACTAATGTTTCTGGAATGCTATGACAAAAGTATCCTACTTTACGGAAGAAGGTTTGCAGAAGCTGAGGGAAGAACTGGAAAGGCTAAAATCGGTTGAACGGCCATCCATCTCAAAGCAGATTGCAGAAGCACGCGACAAAGGAGATCTATCGGAGAACGCAGAATACCACGCGGCCAAGGAAGCACAGGGACTGCTTGAAATGCGCATATCCAGACTGGAAAACACGCTGGCTTCAGCCAGGGTTCTGGATCAGTCACGCATTGATACAAACACGGTACAGATCATGAACACCGTTACCATCCGCAATATCAACAACAATACGGTGATGAAATACACCATTGTTTCCGAAACGGAAGCCGATCTGAAGGCCGGTAAATTGTCCGTCAGCAGTCCCATTGCCAGAGGATTGCTCGGCCGGAAAACGGGAGAACAGGTGAGTATTCAGGTGCCCTCAGGAACCATGCTCTTCGAAATAATGGAAATTCACCGATAGACATTTTATATTCCACTGATCATGGCAAGTATTTTTTCAAAAATTATCAGCGGCGAAATTCCCTCCTACAAAATTGCGGAGGATGAAAATTTTTATGCCTTTCTGGACATACATCCCCTGGCCAAAGGACATACTCTGGTAGTGCCCAAAAAGCAAGTGGATTACCTGTTCGATCTGGATGATGAGACACTGGCCGGGATGAGTGTTTTCTCCAAAAAGGTGGCCCTGGCCATCGAAAATGCCATTCCCTGTGCCAGAATCGGAATGGTGGTTCTTGGTCTGGAAGTGCCTCATGCCCATATCCACCTGATCCCGATCAATTCGGAAGCGGATATCAGTTTCTCCCGGCCGAAATTAGAACTTTCCCAGGAAGAATTTGAGGAAATTGCCCGGAAAATCAGGAATGGACTGGCATAAAACCGTTCACCGGCCCCCCTTCCTCCCCGTCTTATTGTTTTCGCCTCCTGTACGGCAGCAGCAGGAAACTATGTTTTATGAAGTCTGTCGGGATGGTCACGCAAAAAGCTTTTCCAGCTTGAATGCTTTTCCCCCTTTTCCGTTTTTTCCGGCTGCAGGAAATGACACACCGCCGCTGCCAATCCGTCGGTGGCATCCAGCTGTCCTTCTGCCTCTTCCGAATCGAGAATGATACGCAACATGGCAGCCACCTGCTCCTTTGAAGCATTACCCTGTCCTGTAATGGCCATTTTGATCTTGCGCGGGGCATATTCAAATACAGGGACTTCCCTGGAAAGAGCCGCAGCCATGGCCACTCCCTGAGCCCTGCCCAACTTGAGCATCGACTGTACGTTTTTCCCGTAAAACGGAGCTTCAATGGCCAGTTCGTCAGGATGATACTGTTCAATCAGCCTGAGGGTGGTATCAAAAATTTTCCGGACCTTGAGGTAAGGATCATCTATTTTTCTCATATCCAGGACCCCGAGAACCATCAGCTTCGGGCTGGACCCGGTGGCAGAAATAACCCCGTAACCCATGATGTTGGTGCCGGGATCAATCCCCAGTATGATTTTTTCTCTGGTAATGATCACGTCCGGTTAAAATGCTCCAATTTCAAACTTAAGTCCTTTCAAAGGTGGCCGATTCGCCCGGATCCCTGCTTTCCTGGTGCCGGCACCGGTAAATGAGCCGGTTTCCAGGTAATAAATGGCTTCCTTCAGTGTAGTTTCCCGGCGATCGCCAAAATCATACAATGGTTCATCAGGAACATATGAATCGGCAGGAAGTCCGTCATAATAGTCGCCGTACCCCTCACTGTTTACCAGCTTGAAAGTGACCGGAGCGAAGGCATAGGCATCCTCGTAATTCCATACGTTCATTCCTACCGGTTTTCCGTATGTGTCGTCGCCTATAATGATCACATCCTCCATGTAGGGTTCCAGGCCATTAATCACCGCTTCGCTGGCCGAAGCAGTTCCGGCTGAAGCCAGTACCAGCAGGCGTGACAGTCCAAGCTGATTGAGAGGATAGGTATCGGATTGCTCCGGATCGGTAAACAATACGTCTGCATCCCATTCACTCTTCTGATCATTGTACGAATAGGTCAGGAACACTTCATCATTGGTGGCCGGTCCGCTGATCTGACTAGCCAGGTAGGTGCATACACCCATGGCTCCTCCTCCATTGTACCTCAGATCAAGGATAAGCTCCTCCACACCCTGATCATCGAACACCTGAAATACCGAATCAAGTTCTTCATAGGTCGGCTCAATAAAACTTTTCAGCACCATATGACCCACCACTTCCCCGGCTACGTGAAGGGTGTCGGCATGCAGCAGGGTATTCATCTCAATCACTTCCTTAACAAAAGTACGCGTGAAGGTCTGCCCTTCCGGACTCACGAATTCAAAAGTCCTTTCCACACCTGCCTCATCGGGCCCCATGGCCTGAAATAGTGCCTCGTAACTATTGATTGTCTGACCATTGATCTTGGTAATATACCAGCCTCTTCTGATGCCCTCATCATATAATGGAGAATCTTTGAAAACAAAAGTGATATAAATCTTTCCGTTAAAAAGAACATTGCCAAAGCCGAAACCAATATATTCTCCGGCCGAATAATATTGCATAAATTCTTCCCAGGTCGATACATAACTCCACCTGTCCACCGGCAGAACCCTGAGTGCTTCCAGCAGATCATACGGAGAGTAATAGTTTTCAGGATTCACTGCGGGCATCTGATCGTACCACAGATACCATTCCTGCATCAGGTCGTAAAAAGCATCCCTTGCTTTTTCGTCAAACGTAGGTGTTTCATTGTTGTTATTTTCCTTCTCACATCCGGCAATCAAACAATTCAGGGCAACCAACCCCAATAGTAAAAACCGGAATATATTTCTTCTCATGGTTCAGGATTTTTCACGAAAATACGGTTTTTCTTCCCTAAACGGAATTTTTGGTATATTATTCCCATTACAATCAAAATCAGTCCCACTACCGTAGTGACAAAGATATGCTCTCCCACAAACAGGTGGATAAATACCAGTGATAAAAAGGGAGCCAGATAAACCAGGGTACTGATGGTATCGGTAGAACGTGCCAGTTGCATGGCTCTCATCCAGAAATAAAAGGAGACCCCCATTTCAAAAAGGCCCACATACACAGCCGGCAGGAGTGCGGCAAGCGGTACGTGTCTGAATTTCCCCAGTGCCAGGTTCAGGGCCAGAAGAAAGAAGGTAGCGAAAAAGAAATTCAGAAATAGTTTTACAATTTCATCCCTCCTGTCGCGAACATTGAATATCCAGTATAAAGACCAGATAAGCGAGCTGCCGGTGGCCAGAGCCACACCCAGGGGATCTGATTTTTCAATATTCCACACCCTTCCCTGGGAAGAAATCAGGTAAACCCCTACAAAACAGATGAAAAGTGCAACGAAGCTTCGGGGAGGAATGGTCTGTTTTAATAAGGGAACCGAAAGAAACACCAGGATAATGGGCCATATCATGTTCAGGGGCTGGGCCACCTGTGCCGGCAAAAGGGTGTATGCTTTCAGAAGAACAATGTAATACACAAAAGGATTCAGAAAACCCAGCATGGCCGAGCGTCCGTATTCTGCGGGGGAAAAATGAAAAATTCTTTTCATTTTTCCCTGAGAAACCAGCACAACACCCAGAAAAAGAAGAGAAACCACACTGGCATAGAATACCAGTTCAAGAAAATCAAGATGCCGGAGCGCAATTTTGAAGGCAGACGCCACAGTCGACCAGAAAAAAATGGCAATACCAGCGTACAGGTATGCTTTAGCCTGGTTACTCATCATCAGGATCAGTGGGAATCACTTTTATGAAAAACGGCATATATTTCTTTATTTCAGGTTCCAGTTCCCGGTAAATTTCCAACTGTTCGTACGATATCCGATAAGCCCGATGTATCCGTGAGGATATTCCCCTGAACAATTCGGCTTCTTTCCTGTATTTCTCCTGGAACTCCTCGGTGGACAGGATATCATTTTGCACCTCCTGCTTCAGCATTTCCAGTTCACTCAGCAGGAAAGAGATCTCCTTCTGAAAATCGGCACACGAATGGATACAACTGTCCATCTTCTGAAAAACTATCCGGTAACTTTCTTTTGTTCGATAATAATCCTGAATATCCGGTCCGGCATATATTCCTTCCTCCAACACACCAACTCTTTCTTTCATTCTTTCGTATTCACGGTACATGGTGTCCAGATATTCCGAGGAAAGCACCTGTCGCAATTCGTTTGCCATATCTTCCAGCGCCTGTATTTTTTTTATTTCTTCAGACGGCTCCTCCTGGCGGCAGGAGAATAGCCCGTTTCCTAAGAGGATCAGAAAACAGGCGCCAATGATCCTGGTTCGGGTCATGATACAAACATAATCATAAAAACAAAACAGGATATATCCAGAGCATAACGGTCCCCGTTTTCCTCTGTAACTCACGCCTCTATGGCTGTCAAACGGCACGGGACTTTCTAATACCTGTAATGGTCGGGCTTGTACGGTCCGTGCAATGGGACACCGATGTATTCAGCTTGTTCCGGCGTGAGCCGTGTCAGTTTGACACCCAGTTGTTCCAGATGCAACCGGGCTACTTCCTCATCAAGATGCTTGGGCAGACGGTATACATCAATTTCATAATCGTGCTTCCACAGGTCGATCTGGGCCAGAACCTGGTTGGTAAACGAGTTGCTCATCACGAAAGAAGGATGTCCGGTAGCACAACCAAGATTCACCAGGCGACCTTCGGCAAGCAGATAGATGGAATTCCCTCCGGGGAAAGTATACCTGTCTACCTGCGGTTTGATATTGGTTTTCACAATTCCGGGATATTCTTCCAGCTTTTCCACCTGGATCTCATGGTCGAAATGTCCAATGTTGCATACAATCGACTGGTCCTTCATTTTCGACATGTGTTCAATGGTAATGACATCCCGGTTTCCGGTGGCGGTAACGAAAATATTTCCTTCATCCAGCGCATCTTCCAGTGTTTTCACTTCAAAACCTTCCATGGCTGCCTGAAGGGCACAGATAGGATCAATTTCCGTTACGATTACCCGGGCACCATAAGCCCGCATGGATTTGGCCGATCCTTTTCCAACATCACCATATCCGCACACCACCACCACTTTTCCTGCCAGCATCACATCGGTAGCCCGTTTTATCCCGTCAGCCAGTGATTCCCGGCAGCCGTACAGGTTGTCAAATTTCGACTTGGTTACCGAATCGTTTACATTAATAGCTGGAACCAGCAGGGTACCTTTTTCTTTCCTCTGGTACAGTCGATTTACCCCGGTGGTGGTCTCTTCAGACACACCTTTCCATTCACCGGCAATCCGGTGCCATTTGCCAGGATCCTCCTTCTGTGTCTTTTTCAGCTGCTGTAGGAGGATGGCTTCTTCCCTGTTTTCGGGTTTTTTGTCAAGCAGGGAAGGTTCGTTCTCGGCCTCATATCCTTTATGTATCAGCAGGGTGGCATCACCTCCGTCATCGACAACCAGATTCGGACCTTTTCCTCCGGGGAAGGTCAGTGCCTGGTTAGTACACCACCAGTATTCTTCCAGGGTTTCTCCCTTCCACGCAAAAACCGGAATGCCGCGAGCAGCTATGGCTGCGGCAGCATGGTCCTGCGTCGAGAAGATATTACAGCTGGACCAGCGCACATCGGCTCCCAATTCAACCAGGGTTTCAATCAGCACGGCCGTTTGAACGGTCATGTGCAGTGAGCCGGTAATGCGGGCTCCCCTAAGTGGTTTTCCCGAGGCATATTTTTTTCGGGTAGCCATCAGGCCGGGCATTTCCTTCTCGGCTATCTCAATTTCCTTTCTTCCGAATCCGGCCAGACTCAGGTCCTTGACCTTATATGGCAAACTTTCCACCAGTGTTTCCAAGATTTTGTTTTTTTACAAAGTTAACAATTTCAGCTGATCTGGAGTTGTTTTCTTTCAACCTGCAGCCTCTTTACCAAGATAGCGCATTATATCTCGTTTATCATGAAACAGCTGTTCCCGAAGGGCTTCCATTCCGTCAAATTTTTTCTCCGTCCTGATCCGCTTAAACAGGGAGACCACTATATTTTGTCCGTAAAGATCCTCATCCAGTTCGAAGATATGCACCTCAATCGTTCGTCCGTAACTGATTTCATGAAGGGTTGGCCGGAACCCGATGTTCATCATTCCATACCGTTTTTGCCCGCCAAGGAACACCTGTACGGCATACACACCATCGGGGGGAATCAGTTTCCGTTCATCGGTTATGCGGATATTGGCCGTGGGAAATCCCATGCTCCTGCCTACTCCGTTGCCTCTGCCAACCGTTCCCCGGATTAGGTAAGGCTCTCCCAGCATCCGGTTGGCCTGGTCCAGATCTCCCTTTTGCAGGAACTCTCTGATGGTGGTGGAACTGACTTTCATACCGGAAACCGTTTCCGCTTCCACCCTTTTTGTTTCAAATCCGAATCGGCCGGCCGTCTGTCGGATCAACTCAAAACCTCCTTCACGGTTCCTGCCCAGATGATGATTATAACCCATCACCAGCATCCGTACTCCGCATTTCCGCACCAGGTAATCCTTCAGAAAGGTTTCTGCCGTCAATCCGGAAATTTCCGGTGTAAACGGATAAACCAACAGATGATCAACCCCTGCCTTTTCAAACAGGTATATTTTTTCTTCCAGAGTATTCAGTAATCGGAAGGCATGATCGGTTTTGCCCAGCACAATCCTGGGATGCGGCCAGAATGTAAAAACCACGGTTTCACCCTCGAGCTGTTCAGCCGATTGACGCATCTCTTTCAGAATACTTCGGTGACCAGTGTGTACCCCGTCAAAAGTACCGACAGTAATTACCGGGTTTTTTACCATCCATTGCTCAAAGTCGTGATGTATCTTCACCTTTCAAATCTTCTATAGAAGATACAAAAATAGTAAAATGAACAATAGTTGTTCATGATACCCCCATGATATTCATCAGGCTGAAAGGAAGGACACTCCTAACTTTCTCTCCTTAAATTTTTCCATATATTTAAAGAAAATTGATCACATGTCACCCCTTCCCATCATTGAGAAAGATCCCTGGCTGGCTCCATATGAACACATCATCAGAGCAAGGCATGAACATTTTCTGAAAACAGAAAAACAGCTCATTCAGGAAACTGGGAGCCTGAGAGCATTTGCCACCGGGCATTTGTATTTCGGACTTCACCGCGAAAAAAACGGATGGGTTTTCAGGGAATGGGCTCCCAATGCTACGGAAATATTTCTTATCGGAGCATTTTCAGACTGGAAACCGGTTGAAAAGTACCGTCTCGCACCATTGCAATACGGAAACTGGGAAATTCATCTGTCGGAAGAAGCACTGCACCACGGAGACCTTTACAAATTACTGATACGCTGGAAAGAAGGTGAAGGAGAGCGCATCCCCTCCTATGCCAACCGGGTGGTACAGGATGAACAAACTAAAATATTCTCTGCCCAGGTGTGGGACCCTGAAACGGCCTATGCATGGAAACATCCTTCTCCACAAATAAAAGATGAACCTCCCATTATTTATGAATCGCACGTGGGAATGGCCACAGAAGAACAAAGAACCGGGACCTACAATGAATTCAGGGAACAGATTCTCCCCGAAGTGGTAGCGGGAGGGTACAATACCGTTCAGCTGATGGCCATTCAGGAGCATCCCTATTACGGTTCATTCGGATACCATGTTTCCAGTTATTTTGCCCCTTCCTCCAGGTTCGGCACACCCGACGATCTGAAACGCCTGGTGGATGAAGCACATAGAATGGGGCTGGCCGTGATCATGGACCTGGTGCATTCGCATGCGGTAAAAAACGTAACGGAAGGGCTGGGACTGTTCGACGGCACACCTTATCAGTATTTTCATGAAGGCCCCCGGCGCGAGCACATCGCATGGGATTCCCTGTGTTTCAACTACGGCAAACCAGAAGTACTCCATTTTCTGCTGAGCAACTGCCAGTACTGGCTGGCTGAATTCGGATTTGACGGATTCAGATTCGACGGGGTAACCAGCATGCTGTATCTGGATCACGGACTATCCCGTGATTTTACCGATTACAGTATGTATTATGACGGGGGCCAGGACGGAGATGCCATAACCTACCTTACCCTGGCCAACCACCTGATTCATGAAGTCAAACCGGCCGCCATTACCATTGCCGAAGAAATGAGCGGGATGCCCGGCCTGGCGGCTCCCATTGGCCAGGGAGGTATGGGTTTCGATTACCGCCTGGCCATGGGAACCCCCGATTACTGGATCAAGCTGATCAAGGAAGTTCCCGATGAACACTGGAATGTGGGACAGATATTTCATGAACTCTCCCAGCACCGTGTGGAAGAGAAAACCATTGGCTATGCCGAATCGCACGATCAGGCCCTGGTAGGCGACAAAACCATCATATTCAGGCTGATGGACAAGGAAATGTATTACCATATGAACAAGTCGAGCAGGAACCTGATCGTTGACCGGGGAATGACACTTCACAAAATGATCCGTCTGATCACCATTGCCACTGCGGGAGGAGGATACCTGAATTTCATGGGAAATGAATTCGGTCATCCGGATTGGATTGATTTTCCAAGGGAGGGAAACAACTGGTCGTACTTCTATGCCCGCCGTCAATGGAGTTTGAAAAACAATCCCGACCTGAAATATCATTACCTCTCTGATTTTGACCGGGATATGATTGAGCTGGTAAAACAGTCCGGAATCCTGCACATCCCCTTCCCCACCGCTGTGGTGCAGAACGAATCCGACCAGGTGCTGGGTTTCATTCGCGGGGATCTGCTGTTCGTGTTTAATTTAAATCCCACGTGTTCATTCACTGATTACGGAATCTCCGTGCCCAAAGGAAAATACAGGATAGTCCTTTATACCGACGACAGAAAATACGGCGGACAACATCTGATCGACACGGAGATGGATTATTACACCATTCCCGTAACCAAATTATCAGACAACCAGGTATTGAGAATTTATATAACCCCCCGCACAGGGATCGTTTTCAGGGAAATACCTGTCCCGCGCGTCAAATAAAGCGGATCAGATCCATTTTACATAGGGAAAGTCCTGGCGGTGCGGCAGATCGTCATTCTTCGGGAATATGCGAATCCCCAGGTTGAAACTGCCGGGAATTACCGGAACCACCTTCGTATTAAACCAGGCTTTCCCTCCTTCCACCTTTGCCAGTTCAAAGGGCTGAACATGGATTTTCTTGTCTTTCCCCTTCTCATCCGGCCGTGATACGATCAGCTCCAGTCCGAAGTATTCGGGATTGAAATCATTCAGATCGATCTCCACGGCAATGGGATACCGCTGTCCTACCACCAGCCCCTGATGCGCTCCTTCGGGGTATTCCACCGAGACCACCTCGAGCGTTTTCCAGCGTCTGAAGAACCGGGTTTTCCAGCGAACCAGCCTTTTGGCCATCTGATAGTCATGCTCCTGCATGGCCGTTGTTCTCCTGTAAAGCCGTTGATAATACCGGTCAAAATAATCCTGCTGCATTCTCCAGGTGGTAAACCCGGGAGCAACTTCCGACAGTGATTTTTTAATAAATCCCACCCATTGTTCGGGAACATCACTGTCATTTCTGGTATAATAAGCCGGAATAATCTCATTTTCCAGGATCCGGTAAATGGTTTCGGCGTCCATCTCATCCTGAAAACCCTGATCCTCATAGGTTTTTTCTTCCGGGAGAGCCCATCCTGCACCTTCCCGGTAACCTTCCGCCCACCATCCGTCAAGCACACTGAAATGCAGGGTCCCGTTTATTATCGCTTTCATCCCGCTGGTCCCCGAAGCTTCCAGAGGCCGCGTGGGGGTGTTCATCCATACATCCACACTCTGAACCAACTGACTTGCCAGCCGAATGTCATAGTTCTGCAAAAAGATGATCTTACCCAGAAATTCAGGTTGCTTGGATATTTCCACAATGCGTTTGATCAGATCCTGACCGGCTTTGTCATGCGGATGGGCTTTGCCAGCGAATAAAAACTGCACCGGACGTTTCGGGTCGTTTACAATTCGAGCCAGCCTGTCAAGGTTCATGAAAATCAAATGAGCCCGCTTGTATGTGGCAAAACGCCTTGCAAAACCGATAGTCAGGGAATTCGGATCCATCTTTTCAAATACCTCCACGAGGTGCTTTGGATTTTCATGCCGCTTGATCCAGTTCTCCATGGCCCTTTCCTTCAGCACTTCCAGCAATTCATGCTTCATGCCGATTTTGATCTTCCAGATGCGTTCATCGGACACCTCCATGATCTTTTTCCAGCGTTCGGGATCATTATGGTGTTCTTCAAAATCGTCTCCGAATGCTTCGAAGAATAATTCCCTCCACTCCCGGGCGGTCCACGATGGATAATGCACTCCGTTGGTTACATGGCCGATATGCAGTTCATCGGCAAGATAACCGGGGTACAAACCCACAAACATGTCCCGTGCCACCCGGCCGTGTAATTCGCTTACCCCGTTCACTTCCTGTGACAGATTGATGGCCAGATACGACATGTTAAACTCTTCCCCGGGATTACCGGGGTTCATCCGGCCCAGGCCCATAAATTCATCCCAGCTGATTTCAAGGCGGTCGGCATAGTGAGTGATATAGGTACGGAGCATCTCTTCGGGGAAAGAATCGTGTCCCGCCGGTACGGGAGTATGTGTAGTAAACAAAGTGGAAGCCCGCACAATTTCTTTTGCCTCGGAAAAAGTCAGTTTCATTTCCTGTATATATTGCCGGATACGTTCCACCCCGATAAATGCAGAATGGCCCTCATTGCTGTGGAACAGGTCCCTCTTGATATTCATGATGCGCAGGGCACGTATGCCTCCGATGCCGAGTAAAAGTTCCTGCAGCAGCCGGGTTTCACGGCTCCCTCCGTATAACCGGTGCGTAATTCCCCTGTCCTGCGGCTGGTTTTCTTCCAGGTCGGCATCCAGAAGGTACAAATCCACCCGGCCCACCTCCAGCTTCCATATCCGGGCATACAAATTTCGTCCCGGTAAAACGATATGGATCAGGTAAGGTTTGCCGTTCTCATCCTTCATCAGGGTAATTGGCAACCTGTTGAAATCCTGAAAATCGTCCTGAGCATGCTGTTCTCCCAGAATCGAGATCATTTGCTTGAAATAACCATACCGGTAAAGCAACCCTATGCCTATGATATCGGCATTCCGGTCACTGGCCTCTTTCAGATAATCACCGGCCAGAATGCCCAGTCCGCCCGAATAAATCTTTACCGATTCATGCAGGCCGAATTCCATACTGAAATAAGCAATGCGGGGCGGTTTCTTTCTGTTTTTCTGCTTCATATAGGCAGTAAACCGGTCGGATACTCTCTTCAGTTTTTCAACATATTCGCTGTCACCGGCCAGTTTCTTCAACCGGGTGTATTCTACCTGTTCGAATAAAATCAAAGGATTGTATTCGCAGTTTTCCCAGTGTTCGGGATCGATCTGCCTGAAAAGATCCGGTGCTTCGGTATCCCAGGTCCACCACAGGTTATTGGCCAGTTTTTGCAAATCTTTCAACCGGCCAGGCAGTTTTGACTTGACGGAAACATTTTTCCACCGGGGAAAAAGTTCCGCCGGCCGTTCAATAATTTGCAGTATCTGTTCGGCCGGCGTTTCGGGTACCAGAGGTTCGGCCCTTCCTTCGGACTTGTCCAGAGCCTGGTGAAATGCTTCGTAATAATAATCCAGCAGGTTATCCCACAGGGCAATACGTGAAATGTCAAAAGCCAGTTTCCCGGCCTTTTCAAACTCATCATCAGAAAGACGGGAATATATTTTGAGGGTTTCAACCAGGTGTTTTACCACATCGGTATCGTTATCGTCGTTTCTGTCAAGCAAGTAAATGGCATGATCCGTTTCTCCGGCATGATCTCGTACCCAGAGGCCAAAACCTGCCAGGCTGGTAGTAACGGTGGGAATGTGGAAAGCCAGGCTTTCCAGCGGTGTGTAACCCCAGGGTTCATAATAGGAAGGAAACACCGTTAGGTCCATTCCCACCAGCAGGTCATAATAGGACAGGTTAAAAATCCCGTCGCGTCCATCCAGGTAGCAGGGTACAAAGATCACTTTTACCTTGTCGTCCGGGTTATTTTCCAGGCCTGAGTTCCTGATCCGGTTCATGATCAGGTCAATGCCCGTATCGTGCAGGTGATGGGTAACATACCTGTCCTTAAGCATATTGCCGCCGGGGTTGGCCATCCTGTCCTGCAGGTCTTTTCTCGGTCCGTAATGCCCGGCCGGAATCAGTAGAAAGGCCACCACCGGACGTTCCAGTGAGGGATCTTCATTCATCTTCCCCAGAGCATCAATAAACAGATCGATCCCTTTGTTCCGGAATTCGCACCTGCCACTGCTGGCTACAAACCGGGTATTATCCGGCAGTGCCTTTCCCATCATGGCATTCACAATCCGGAACATGATATCGCGGGCGGTTTTTCTTTTCTCGCTGAATTCACTGTTGGCAGGAACAAAACTGTCATCGAACCCGTTCGGGGTTACCAGGTCCACCTCCTTTCCAAGGAATTGACTGCATTCCTTCGAAGTAATCTCACTCACGGTGGTGAACACGTCGGCATGCTGGGCAGCCAGCTTTTCAAGGGAAAATTTCGACCGGATGTTAAAATCACGCGATACCTGGTGTGCATCGTACTGCATCAGGTTCTTGTACAGAGGGAAATTATTTCCTGCCAGCGACCTGCCAACAACCGTGGCATGTGTGGTAAAAACGGTGGCAATATGAGGCACTTCCGATTCGAGATACAGAATGCCCGTTCCTGTCATCCACTCATGGAACTGGGCTACCGTACGTTCTCCCGAAGTAATATTGAACCGGGAAAAACTTTCGATCACTTTGCCGGCGGCATAACCGAACAACGCCGGCTCAATATAATCCCACTGACCCGAAAGGGAATCGAGCTTGTGGGTCTCCCAGAACCGGGCAAATATCTGATCCTTCTGCGGAAAAAACGGCGTAAAATCCACCAGAACGGCAACCGGACGACCTGCAATTTTCCATCTGCCGGTCTTTATCCGTAATCCTTCTTCCCTGGCTTTTTCCCTCCAGAACCTAAACAACCGGGTATCCTCTTCAAACTCGGGGTGTTCATCTTCCCCCCTCCACACATCAGGGCCGATCAGAATGTAATTATTCTTTAACCGGGAAACCAGTTTGGCCGCCTTGGTAGAGATGACCGTATGGATGCCGCCCACCTTGTTGCATACTTCCCAGCTTGTTTCAAACAGGTATTCCGGCATGATTTTATTCTTATTCATTTTTTTCTGAAATTAAATGGAATCATCGCGAGGAATTATTTTGATGATCTCTTCCTGGTGCCGGGAGATTTTCCGGTGGAAGAGGCTTTTTTGCCTGACTTCTTCCGAACAGCAGGAGCAGGCTTACCCCCTGTTTTTTTGCCGGAGGATTTTCCGGCTGTTCCTGTTCCTTCTTTTTTCCGGGAAGAAACCTTCCTCTGTGCCGGTGCCCTGGAAGCGGATTTTCCGGCAGATGCCGCACCCAGCCGGATTTTTTCCTCGTATTTTTTAATGACCTCATCCTTCTCCCTCACCATCTGATATAACCTGGCCAGTTCCTTCTCTTCCGAAGTGCTGGGTAGTGCGGCATTCAGCCTGATCATAAAATCGCTCAGCACGTTCATGTAATTGATAAAGGCATCGTAAGGGGAATTGTACGGATTAAAATAGGAGTGCACCGATCCGTCGGAAAAGAACTTTGTACACATATAATAGAAATGATCGCTGTTCTGCAGGTAATACCAGTCTTTTTTCAGACCGGGATCGTCCAGGTTCCGGATTTTATCCGTCAGACTGTACAGCTTGTTAAAGGCTTCCTCCTGAAGGGGATTGCCCAGCCAGGCCGTCAGATCCCTCTCTTCATCCGCCCAGGAAATAGGATAAGGAACATGTATGGCCGATACCACATACAGCTTTCCTGCTATTTCCGAAGGAGTAGAAAACTGATAGGTGGATTTGTCAAAAACATTGGCGGGAAGGGCTTTGAGGAATTTAAAAATTCCAGTATCGGCCCACTGGTGCTCACCATAAGTCTCATAATCCATAAACAGATTGAGCACTTCTTCCCGGGGTGGAATCGTATTGATCCACGACACAAATTTTTCGGCCGTCAGGGGCCATTCACCCCATGATTTATTGGAAAAACGGAAAGCAATATCGTCGCTCAGTTTAAAATTTCTCAGCAGCACTTTTAATTTGGGGTTAATGGCATTGGCATACAAAAAGTTGGGACTTTTCCACCCCAGCACATGCTTGGCTCCTTCGGTAAGCATAACTCTGTATCCCATATCGGCTACCATGGCGCCGATTTCATCGGAATAGATATGCTCGGTATTCCGGAAAGCGGTAGGTTCCTGACCGAACAAGGTTTTCATCCTCTCCGCATGCATTTTTACCTGCATTTCAAATTCTTCCCGGTCTTTCAGCGAAGCCAGGGAATGAGCGTAGGTTTCGGCCAAAAATTCCACCTGACCGGTCTGTGCCAGCTTCTGAAAACTTTCCAGAACCTCGGGCGCATAGAGCTCGAACTGCTCAAGCGCCATGCCGGAAATGGAAAACGACACCTTGAACTTACCCTGGTGCTTTTTGATCAGATCCAGGATGATCTTATTGGCCGGAAGATAACAGTGATTAGCCACCTTCCTTACAATGGATTCATTGAGATAATCATCATAGTAATACTGCTCATTCCCTATATCGAAAAACCTGAATCTTCGCAAGCGAAAGGGTTGATGAACCTGAAAATAAAGACATATGGTTTTCATGCATTCTTAGGATTTGCCTTGATTTAACACATCATAATAAACATCCCTCACCTGGCGGGCCGATTCTTCCCAGCGGAGGTTGTCCACTTCAATCTTTCCGTATTTTTTGAACATGGCTGACAGGGCGGGATAATTCAACAGGCCGTAAATGGAATCGGCAATGGTATCAATATCCCAGAAATCCACCGTAATGACATAGGTCAGTATCTCGGCCACGCCCGACTGGCGGCTGATGATCACCGGCACATTGCTCTGCATGGCTTCCAGCGGAGATATACCGAAAGGTTCCGATACGGAAGGCATAATATACAGATCGCTCATCCGGAGCATATCAAATACATCGTCCCCCTTCAGGAACCCGGTAAAATGAAATCGGTCGGTGATCCTGAGCTGGGCAGCCCGCAGGATCATCTTTTCCATCAAGTCGCCGCTGCCGGCCATAATGAAACGAACATTCCGCATTTTTTTCAACACCCGGAAAGCGGCTTCAATAAAATATTCCGGGCCTTTCTGCATGGTAATCCTGCCCAGGAAAGTAACAATCTTGTCGTCCACCCCTTTCCGTAATCCCTTGGGTTTATGCTCTTCCAGGGGCTCAACGGCATTGTACACGGTAATCACCTTTTCGGGAGGAATGCCGTATTTTTCGATTACAATACTCCGGGTAAGGTTACTGACTGCAATAATGCGGTCGGCCGCTTCCATTCCCCTTTTTTCAATGGTATATACATCGGGATTAACATTCCCCCCGCTGCGGTCAAAATCGGTGGCATGTACGTGAATGATCAGAGGTTTACCCGAGGCTATCTTGGCAGCAATCCCGGCAGGATAAGCCAGCCAGTCGTGTGCATGGATCAGGTCGAATTCCTCATCCCGGCCAATGATCCCCGCTACCAGGGCATAATTGGCAATTTCATCCAGCAACCCCGGTCCGTATTTTCCTGAAAACACAATCCTTCCTTCTTCGTCAATGTGAAGATACCGGCTGCTTCCGGCTTCCTCCCGGGAATGAATCTTTTCATATTCCTCGGGGTCCATATAGGGGATCAGGTGGGAAGCTACCTCCAGGTAATCGAATTTCTTTCTGAATGTTTCAATATCCAGCCTTTTGCGGGTAATGGGAACATCACCGGCCCCGATCAGTCGGATGGCCGACTGGTCTTCATCCCCGTACGCCCTGGGAACCACAAATAACATATCCACATCGGGCAGGGTCGACATCCCCCGCGTAAGACCGTAGCTGGCCGTTCCCAATCCGCCCGTGATGTGCGGAGGAAACTCCCAGCCAAACATTAACACTCTCATGTACAGGATATCTGTTTAATTAATGATAAATTTTATGAAGATAACTCTTCCACTTCCTGTAACAGATTGATCGTCTGCAACACGGCAGCCACACTCCATGCCTGGGAAATAGCCCCGCGCGGACGATGCGGCGGGTCGCCGTCATAAATTTCCGGCAGGGTCCCTACCCCGTGTATGGTCATATCTTCTTCCAGTCCGCTCAGAATTTTCCTGAACATTCCGGAAGCAGACCGCGGATTGACCTTCAGGTAGCCCAGGCAGAAGAATTCCAGCAACCAGGGCCATACGGTTCCCTGATGATAAGCCAGGTCACGTTCTTCCTGGGTACCCTGATACACGCCCCGGTAAAATTTGTTGCGCGGCGAAAGGGTCCGCAATCCTTTGGGCGTGAGCAGTTCTTTCTCAATAACCTCCAGCACAGACCTGATCATCAGATCATCGAGCATCACATGGTCAAGGGCAGTAGCTATCACCATATTCGGCCGGACACTAAAATCGGTCATATCTTCATTTACATAATCCGCAAGGATACCGCGTTCCGGATTCCAGAAGGTATCGAGGAATGACTGCCTGATCAGCGGAGGAAGTTCTTTCCACTCTTTTACAAAAGTTTCATCACCGAACTCTTCAGCCAGCTCCAGGGTAAATTGTATGGCATTGTACCATAAAGCATTGATCTCAACAGCATAGCCGTCCCTTGGAGTTACCGGAACACCGTTCACCACCGCATCCATCCAGGTAAGAGCCTTGCCCGGCGAACCGGAATAGATCAGCCCGTTGGCATCCATGCGGATGCCGAAATCGGTACCCTGCCGGTAGGCTTTCAGTACCTCTTTCATGGAAGGTCCGTATTCTTCCCACAGTTCATTTCTCATTCCCGTATATCTCAAATATTCCTGCAGGGAGCGAAAAAACCAGAGGGGAGCATCCACCGAATTGTAGGCATATTCCCCGATGCCACCCATGTTGGGAAACAATCCCCTCTTCATGCGTTTCTTCATGGTTGCCAGCACTTCAAGGCAGGTATCCACATCACCAATCGCCAGTGTCAGGCCGGGCAGGGCAATAAATGTATCTCTTCCCCAGCTGCCAAACCAGGGGTATCCGGCCACTACTTCGATATCATCCTCCACACGCTGAATAAATTGACGGGCTGCATTTACCAGGCAGGCCCGGAAACTGTCTCTCGGTTCCCGTTTTTTCAGTTCAGTGGTAAATTTTCGCTTGAAAACCCGGGGAGATTCTTCCGTTATGGAAGCCGAAAATACAATGCTCTCTCCCTTTTTGATGGGAAGTTCAAAATAACCCGGAACATACAGGTCCTCGCGAAAATCATACCCCCGGCGCTGCTCCTCCAGGTATTCGATGTTATAATACCAGTGGGGAACATGCACATAATCAGGAGTTTTATTGAACTGCATATGCAGATACGGGAAACCGGGATACATGCGTACCCTCACCCCGTTCGGAACCTTATGAGCTCTGAAACTGGCATCCATATTGGAGTGCGTGAGCTCGTGCATGTTCCTGAAAGCCAGAAACGGTTTGAACCGGAGGATGGTGGGGGAATGTGCCTCCACCAGCGTATACCTGATCAGAATCTGTGGCTTGTTCTCTACCAGCAAACTGTCCTGCTCAAGCACAACCCCTCCCACACGGTACACCGTTTTTGCCACCAGGTCAATCTCAAAATCGCGGATATATTTGTGCCCTTTCGGACCATAATGATCACCCTCATACTTGTGTATGCCCAGATTAAACATCTGTTCATACTGAATAACTGACACATCCAGTGAGGATAACAGCACATATTTTCCCCATCCGAATTGCTTCAGGGGAGTCACCAGCAAACCATGATACTTTCTCGTATTGCAGCTAATAATGGTAGAACAGGCATAGGTTCCCGAACGGTTCGTCTTGAGTATTTCGCGGTTCAGCGAATACTCCAGATTGATCAGCTGTGTTTTGTCAAACTGAATGTAACCCATAGATGCATTCTTTAATCAGTTTTTACCTCTTTCCCAGCCATTTAATCCCTGGAAAACAAGCCTGCAAATATCAATATATCTTCATTCATACTCAACGCTTTGGGGAATATTTTCACCAATTTCACATAAAGAACAGACAGGTAAAGGGAAATAGTCGGCCAAAGCTGACCAGGTAAAAGTTTTTTGTTTAAATTTATTTACCTTTGCGGGATATTCCTGTATACACACCGTTGCCCCCGAACAATAAAATACAATTTTTGCATATGTTAATATAACAATATTTTTGCTTCTATGAAAAAAAATATACCATACCTTGTCGCCGCATTGATCATTGCCCTGGTATTTTCCTGCCTGCCGTCGGGAAGATCGGTACGTCTTGAGGCCTCCTTCCAGAATGCAGCAAACAATTCTTTTTTTATATCCGAAGTTTTTACCGAATCTGTCAACCGGATCGATTCTCTTCAGGCCGGGCCTGACGGATCTTTCACCTGGAAAACCAGGATCAGCCAGCCGTCTTTTTACCTTGTGGAACGCCATCCCGGGGAACATGTCATCCTGATCATTCATCCCGGAGAACACATATCCATATCGGGCGACATCAGCGATCCTATGAACAGTATTGTTATTGAAGGTTCCAAAGATTCGGAACGCCTGCTCGAGCTCAACCGTACCCTTACGCACAACCTCCTGGAACTGAATTCCCTGTTCGACGCTTATCAGGACCCCGCTACCGGATCTTTCAATATGGATGATCTGGATGAAATAAACAACCGGGCTCAGCAGATACTCGAAAGACAAAGAGAATACAATATACATTTCATTGAACAGGATCCGGCATCCCTGGCCAACCTCATCGCCCTGCACCAGCAAATATCCCAGCAGCAACCGGTACTCAACCTGATCGAAGATTATGAAATTTTCGCACGCACTGATTCCGTCCTGTACCAGCTGTACCCTGAAAACGAGGCCGTACAGGCCATGCACCGGAATGTACTGGCCGCCGGTGAATATCACCAGCGAAACATGCTGAAGGATGAAGTGTTGGGAATTGGCCGGATAGCCCCTGAAATCAGACTGCCTTCCCCACAGGGCGATACCATTGCGCTGTCATCCACCCAGGGAAATATCGTGCTGCTCGATTTCTGGGCAGGATGGTGTTCCCCCTGCCGTCAGGAAAATGCCAATCTGGTAAGGGCCTACAATAAATACAAAAACAGAGGGTTCCGGGTGTACCAGGTTTCTATTGACCGAGAAAGAGAAAGCTGGCTGAATGCCATTGAAGAAGACCATCTGGAAGAATTCATTCATGTGAGCGATCTGAAATACTGGAAATCTCCCGTTCTGGGCAAATATTATATCGAATCCATCCCTGCTAATTTCCTGCTTGACGAAGAAAGCAGAATCATCGCCCGTAACCTCAGGGGAGATGCCCTGGAAGAAAAACTCGCAGAGATTTTTGAAAACCGGTAATACCATGATCAGATACCTGTCTTTTCTTACCCTGTTCCTTCTGCTGGCTTCATGCCACCGTAATCGGGTAGTCATCCGGGGAACGCTGGAAAATGGAGCTGCTATCCCGGTAGTGCTGGAAGAAATGAATATCGATTCCGTCCGTTCCGTAGATTTGGTGGTTACCGGCCGGAACGGAAAATTCATCTTCAGGTACGATACCAAACAACCCCGGTTCCTCTACCTGAAAATTAACGGACATGATCCCATCACCCTGCTGGCCGAACCCGGAGAGAATATTGTTTTTCAGGCATCGGCCGACCGGCTGCCCGGGGAATACCACCTGACAGGATCACCCGGATCCATACTGGTCCGGGAACTGGAACAGCACCTCCGGAAAACCATCGGCACACTGGATTCCCTCCAAACCCTGTATGACAGCCTTCAAGCCATCCCTGCTCCGGCCGGACGGCTTGAAGAACTGGAAGCTGAATATGCACAGGTAATCAAAAACCAGCGGCAATACAGCATCCGCTTCATCATGCAGCACACCGGATCACTGGCCTCTTACATGGCCATGTATCAGAAACTGGATACCAAAACCTATGTGCTGAACACCACATTCGACCTTCAGTACATGAAGATCCTTTCCGACTCCCTGGGAAAATATTATCCCCGCTCCGGATATGTCAGAGCTCTGAAATCCGATCTGAAAACAGAAATGGCACAATACCGGAGCGAGCAGATGAAACGGTTGATCGAGAACATGGAACCTACCCCGTTCGATGTTGCCCTTCCCAACCTGGAAGGTGACACAGTACCCCTGAGTTCACTGCAGGGCCATTATACCCTGCTGAATTTCTGGAGTACCGCCCATACCGAAAGTATGCAGGAAAACCGGGATATTCACCGGTTCTTTCAAAAATACCGGCCCATAGGGTTCAGGGTCTACCAGGTAGCTCTCGATACCAACCGAACGCTGGTAAAACAGATCATGGAATACGAGGATTATTCGTGGATCCAGGTAATCGATACCGACATGGAACACTCCAGAACGGCCCTGTTATTAAATGTTAGGGATCTTCCTTCCAATTTCCTGATTAATCCCAGAGGAGAATTCATCGCCAGAGATCTTTACGGCGATGCTCTCCGGCAAAAACTTTCCCAGATTTATGACTGACCGGCCCGGAACAGAGGTATTTTTTGCCTCCGACGCCCACCTGGGTTTTCCATCCCACGACCGGAGCCTTCCACGGGAAAAAATGCTGGTCCGTTGGCTGCGGGAAATCAAACCCCGGGCACAGGCCCTGTTTCTTGTTGGCGATATGTTCGATTTCTGGTACGAATATAAACGGGTGGTACCCAGGGGATTTACCCGTTTTCTCGGAGAGGTGGCCCGTTTTACCGATGAAGGGATCCCGGTACATTTCTTTACAGGAAACCACGATCTGTGGACATCCGACTACCTGGAAAAGGAAACCGGTATGATCATTCACCGCGAACCCTTGCGTACCCGTATCGGGCAACACCGTTTTCTGATTGCCCACGGCGACGGACTGGGACCGGGCGAGCGGGGCTACAAATTTCTGAAACGGATCTTCACAAGCCGTATCCTTCAGTGGTGTTTCTCCCGCCTTCATCCGAATTTTTCCCTCTGGTTCGGTCATTCCTGGTCACATTCCAGCCGGAAATCCCGCGAAAACGAACCGTTTCTGGGCGCAGAAAAAGAACACCTGTTTCAGTACGCAAGAGAGGAAAACGAAAAGGATCCGGTAGATTATTTTATTTTCGGACACCGGCACCATCCCGTGCTGGAAAAACTGAATGAAAAATCGAAAATTGTCTACCTGGGCGACTGGGTCGATCACTTTACCTACGCGGTATACAACGGGGAAAAAGTGGAACTGAAAAAATACGGATAACAGCTTTCCCCTGCGACCGGAAAAATTCTATCGCAGAAGATAGGCCAGAAATACCCCGATGTAGTTCCCCACGGCGTACCCGGCAATCCCAATGATCAGCCCGGTGAGTATCACCTCCCTGTTTTTCAGGGCACCCGCAATAACCGGAACAAATGGCGGTGAACAAATCAGGGCACTGCCCGAAATGATCACTGTGTCGGCATCCAGTTTGAAAATCCTGGCCAACAGGGCATGTAAAATATGTGAACCGAACATGGCCAGCCCCACATACCAGAAAAGGGAAAAGGATATGTCGGCCAGTTGCCTGATATCGGCCATCGAAGCCACCACCAGGCAAAAGATCAGGATCAGGTACATACCGGCCTGAAAGGTCTTTTTGATCCTTTTCACCCGCGGAACAAACGAAAAGGCAATCCCGAAAGTGGTTATCAGCAGGATAATGGCTGCCGTGGAAAAATCGGCCGGGAACAGCTTGCTGAGGAGAAAACTGACTCCCGTAATCGCAATCGACAGACCAAAGGCGGCCAGAATGGGCAGGAAATTATTCTTCAGCAAAATGCCCTGATAAGAATCGAATTCATCGTCAAGGTTCCCGGCTTCACCACTTACCTCTGCTTTTTTGAACGGACGCAGGAAGGTTAGAAAAACACGCTGTCCCACCGACAGGATGAACACCAGATACAGGGCTCCCAGAGCCAGTTCATAGGTATGGGTCATGATGTACAGTTCCTGGTCCACATTCAGAGCTGTTTTCATGGCGGCCAGGTTGGGTGTTCCGCCGGTATAAATAGCCACCAGCATTCCGGCCACTTTCCAGTTCTCAGGAAGCTGATCGCGGAACAGGTAAAAACCGGCCACCACCATGATCAGAACAGTGAATAACCCGAGAAGCAACGATTTCATGGCCGTACCGGCCTGTGAGAACCACGACTTCACATCCATGGAAAACAGAATCAGAGGCAGGGCCAGGGGAATGGTCAGGTTGGACATCAGTTCCTGGTACCTGGCTGCTCCTTCAGGCAAAATGCCGGCATTACCGATGATCAGACCCACTGCATAACAAATCAGCACAGCCCCAATCTTCTTCATAATGGAAAAATAATGCTCCAGGTACAATATCACTACCGGAGCCAGAATGAAAAAGGCCAGCAAAATAATGAGTTTGTAGTGCATGGATTTTTGTTTAGGGTGGTTTCAGAGAATGGGCACGGTATCCGCATCATTATGCCACGAGGCGGTTCCGGACGAGCCAAATAAAATAACATTCGCGGTAAATACAAATTAATTCAGCAAATATTTTCGTAAATTGGAAGTATTCGTAATCCGGTATTTAATAAAATCATCAAACCATTATCCCCATGAAAAGCAAAATCAATCAGCTTATCAGCGATTACCGCCAGGGCAGAATCGGGCGCCGTGAGTTCATGAAAAAAATGGCTGTGCTGGCCGGAGGATCCGCCGTTTCCGTCGGTTTCATTTCCCTCACTGGATCCTGCGCCGGAAAAACAGGCGGAGAGAAAAAGGAACTGGAGAACGCGTTCATCACCTATCCCGGACACACCGGTGATGTGCGTGCTTATCTTTCTGTTCCGCGCGGAAAGAAAAAATACCCTGCCGTGATCATTATACACGAAAACCGGGGGCTGGTACCCCATATCATGGACGTCAACCGGCGTATGGCCCGTGAAGGGTTTCTGGCCCTGGCACCCGACGCCCTGTCACCGCTCGGAGGAACTCCGGAAGATGACCCCGACCGTGGCCGCACCATGATCGGACACCTGGACCGGGAAGATACGGTAAAAGATTTCGTTGCCGCCGTGAAATACCTGAAAACGCATCCCCGGTCAACAGGCAGGGTGGGATGCACCGGCTTTTGCTGGGGAGGAGGAATGACGAACCAGGTGGCCGTGAACGCACCGGAGCTGGATGCCGCGGCACCCTACTATGGAGCCCAGCCCGACCCGGAAGATGTGCCGAAGATCAAAGCCTCCGTCATGGCTCATTACGCCGGGGATGATGCCCGCATCAACGCAGGTATTGAGGCTTTTGAAGAAGCCCTGAAAAAGGCGGGCATAGAATACCATATCTTCCTCTATGAAGGGGCCAAACACGCCTTCAACAACGACTCCAACCCCGACCGGTATCATCCCGAAGCAGCCAGGCTGGCCTGGGAACGAACGGTTCAATTCTTTAAAGAAAAGCTTGGCGAAGCAAAATAATCCCCCGGACAAAGTTGACGGGATGACCGGGGGGCATGCCGGGCCCGGCAATCCCCTGTCAGGAATCCCCGCCGTTCCAGACAGCCGCCACCGTATCGGCAAAGGGCTTTACATGGTTGAAAAAGAGCCTGTACCCCGCACACAGGTAATTCAAACCCGGTTCTCCGCCGGGAGTCTTGATGAAACGGTTTTTGGGACATTCCCCGTTGCACATGTCAAGCACTTCGCATTCCAGGCAAAACCGGGGCAGGCTGTCCCGTTTGGCCCGGCCGAAAGCCAGCTGCCGGGGATCGTCCAGCAGGTCCTGAAGGTCTGTTTCCCCGATGTTCCCCAGAAGATGGGATTGATCCACATAGTGGTCGCATGAATAAAAATCACCGTTCCATTCCACCACCGGCACCCGGCCGCAGGTCTTTTTGAATATGCACAGGGTATGGTCCGGATGAAAAGCGGTGCGCAATGCCTCTTCGAAAATCTGCACCTGCAGCCGGCCGATATCCTTCTTTTTCCATTCGTCAAAAATGGTGCACAGGAACTTCCCGAAATCGCTGGAAGGGACACTTGCCGGGCTCACTCCTTCCTGGCTCCCCGGTCGATGCTCCACCAGGGGGAGAAAGGTAATGAACCGGGCCCCCAGTGACCGGAAGAAACGGTATACTTCCAGCGGAGCCTTCACATTATCACGATGCACCACACACAGGATCTCAAAAGGGATCCCGTATGCACGAAGCAGTTCCAGCCCTTTCATGGTCCGGTAGAAAGTGGACTGTCCCTGCCGGTTTTGCCGGTACAGGTCATGGAAGGGCTGCGTCCCGTCAAGGCTTACCCCCACCATAAAATTTTCATCGGTAAAGAAACGGCACCAGGTATCGTTCAGCAGGGTGGCATTGGTCTGTATCCCGTTGAATACCTGTTGCTCCGGCTTCCTGTATTTTTTCTGCCAGGCTGCAGCCTGCCTGAAAAATCCCACTCCGGCCAGGGTGGGTTCTCCTCCGTGCCAGGAGAAAAACACCGGTGATCCGCCGGAAGCCTCCAGGTGCTGAATAATATATTTTTCCAGCAGGGAAGCGGACATGACCGTTTGACCGCCGTGAAGCAACTCCTCCTTATCCAGGTAGTAACAGTAGGTACACCGCAGGTTGCAACGGGCTCCCGCAGGTTTTACAAAAACCTGGAATTCAAGGTCCCTGTTTTCCATCATTTTTCACTGGTGGCTAAGGTTTCCTAATTGCTATCAAATTCATCCTGCCCACCCTTCCCGGTCGAGGTTGCGGTACTGAATGGCTTCTGCCAGATGCGAAGGCAGAATGTCCGGGCTTTTTTCCAGATCGGCAATGGTGCGCGATACTTTCAGAATACGGTCGTAGGCCCGGGCTGACAGTCCCAGCTTATCCATGGCATTTTTCAGGATCAGGTGGCCCGATTCCGTCAGTTTGCAGTATTTCCTCAGCATGCGCGAGGTCATCTGGGCATTGCAGAACACCCCGTTTTCTTCCTTGAAACGAATTTCCTGCAGTTTCCGGGCTTCCGTCACCCTTTCCCTGATTGCCCGGCTGGGTTCGGCTTCCCGTATATCCCCCAGTTTTTCAAAAGGCACCGGCACCACTTCAATGTGAATATCGATTCGGTCGAGGAGCGGACCTGAAATGCGGTGCAGGTATTTCTGCACCACCCCGGGAGTACATACACAGGGCTTGTCGGGATGGTTGTAATAACCGCACGGGCAGGGATTCATGGAAGCCACCAGCATGAAACTGGCCGGGTATTCCACCGCAAACCGGGCCCGGCTGATAGTGATCACCCGGTCTTCCAGGGGCTGGCGCATCACCTCCAGCACCGTCCGCTTGAATTCGGGCAGTTCATCGAGGAACAGCACCCCGTTATGAGCCAGGGATATTTCCCCCGGCTGGGGATAGGACCCACCTCCCACCAGGGCCACGTCGGAAATCGTGTGGTGAGGCGACCGGAACGGCCGGCAGGTCATCAGCGAGGCATTGCTTTCCATTTTCCCGGCAACGGAGTGTATCTTGGTGGTTTCCAGGGCTTCTTCAAGGCTCAACGGAGGAACGATGGTCGGCAACCGCCGGGCCAGCATGGTTTTGCCGGCACCAGGAGGACCTACCATAATCACATTGTGCCCCCCTGCCGCAGCAATTTCCAGGGCCCTTTTCACATTTTCCTGTCCTTTCACATCTGAAAAATCCACATCGTACCGGTTCCCTTCCCTTTCAAACTCGGCTTCCAGGTCGATGTACACCGGCCCGGGTGTGGTTTTTTCTTCCAGCATATCCACCACCTCGCGCAAATGCCCCAGCCCATATACTTCCAGCCCTTTTACCACGGCCGCTTCCCGGGCATTGGCTTCAGGAACAATCAGACGCCGGAAACCCGATTCCCGCGCCTGCAAGGCCATGGGCAATACCCCTTTCACCGGATGCAAGCCTCCGTCAAGCGACAGTTCCCCCATCATCACGATTGTTTCCAGATTCCGTGCAGAGATCTGGCCGGAAGCAGCGAGAATACCCACCGCCAGGGGAAGGTCGTAGGCCGAACCTTCTTTCCGGATATCCGCCGGCGCCATGTTCACCGTGATGCACATCCCCGGCCATTCGAATCCGTTGGTCTTCAGAGAAGAAATGATCCGTTGCTGGCTTTCCTTCACGGCATTGTCGGGCAACCCAACCAGGTGGAACCTGAAACCCCGCGATGCATGCACCTCAACGGTAATAGAGGTGGCATTGATACCATGCACCGCACTGGCATAGGTTTTTACCAACATATTGAAAACGAAATTTTATATTATTTATATATAGTTTAATATTATTTATTTTATATTATATTTTATTAAATTTTATATTAAACTATTTTAGTTTTGTTTAAATAATATTTTCCGGCAAGGGTTCACGGGGCGGGAATTGGAATAGTTAAATGTAATAAAATCAACGGATTTTCTGAAGGATTTTTTTCTAATCATTACATATAAAAAACAAGATGACACATTCTTCTTCATCCGGTTTCCGGGAATGAGGATGTTACCGGATCATTTTCTCTGCATGGGATATTGCCGGCAACCGGTGAATACCAGATGAAGGTTTCCTTGCTTGCGGAAATTTCCATACCTTTGCCTTCAAGATTCACAGGACATGGCATTACCCAGTTTTTTCAAAATCAACAAGAACAGAAGGTTTAACTATATTCCGCGATATTACGATCCGGGCAAGGAAGAGCTCGAGGAAAGGATACGGAATATTGAGATCGAAATGGGAGTGAACCGGAAAGACGACGATGTGTATACACCCCGGATACACCGGGGCATGATGACAGGGCGCCACTCCTCGCGAAGAAAAGCTAATTTTCAGTCCAATCTCCGGTTGCTGGTCATTCTGGCCATCCTGCTGCTCATTTCCTACATCCTTTTCTTTGCCTGAACCGGTAAGCTGATCCGTGCATGACCGATATTATCCGACTTCTGCCTGATTCAGTGGCCAACCAGATTGCTGCCGGGGAAGTAATCCAGCGGCCGGCATCCGTTGTTAAGGAACTGGTGGAAAACTCCATAGATGCCGGAGCAACGGAAATAAAAGTGGTGGTGCGCGATGCAGGGAAAACCCTGGTGCAGGTGATCGACAACGGCAGCGGAATGACGGAAACCGACGCCCGCATGGCCTTCGAACGGCATGCCACTTCCAAGATCAACAGTGCCGACGATCTTTTTTCCATCCGGACCATGGGTTTCCGCGGCGAAGCCCTTGCTTCCATTGCCGCAGTAGCCCAGGTGGAAGCAAAAACACGCCGCCCCGATAATGAAATCGGCACTTTTCTGGAAATTCACGGCTCCGAAGTAATCAGCCAGGAACCGGTTGCCTGTTCGGCAGGAACCCAGATATCGGTTAAAAATCTGTTCTACAATATTCCGGCCAGGAGACGGTTCCTGAAAACCGATTCCACCGAGCTCAAACACATCATTTCGGAATTCCAGCGGGCCGCCCTGGCCTGCCCTTCCGTTGCCTTTTCCCTGATTCACAATCAAACGGAGATATACCAGCTTCCCGAAGCCCCCCTCCGCCAGCGTATCGCCCATATTTTCGGAAAAGGCATGAACCAGCATCTCATTCCCCTCGATGCGGAAACCAGCATCGTAAAGATCAGCGGATTCATCGGGAAACCTGAAATGGCAAAAAAAACCGCCGGAGAACAATTCTTTTTTGTGAACCACCGTTTCATGCGTCACGCATATTTCCACAAAGCGGTAACCGAAGCTTTCGAACCGGTCCTTCCGGCCGATTCCCTTCCTTCCTATTTCATCTGTTTCGATATCCTTCCCGATCATATTGACGTGAATATTCACCCAACCAAGACCGAGATCAAATTCGAAGAGGAAAGGGCCGTGTGGCAAATATTGCATGCTACCGTAAGGGAAGCCCTGGGGAGATTCAACATCACCCCTTCACTGGATTTCGACCGGGAAGGGGTTCCCGAAATACCGCCCCTGGGAAAAACGCAGGAAATAAAGCCTCCTCAGATCGATATCGATGCCGGTTACAACCCTTTTTCCTCTCCGGGAAGCTCACCTTTCCACACCGGGCGCCCCCCGGCCGGATGGGAAAGCTTGTATGAAGGGCTGTCACCACAGCCATCCCTGCATGACAGGACCCATGCGGGGGAAGAGGCATCATCAGGGGAAGCAGAAAGCCGTGGAACGCAGTTTTACCAGTTCAAGAACCGGTATATTTTCACACCGGTTAAATCCGGCCTGATGATCATTGATCAGAAACGGGCCCACGAGCGGATTTTATATGAAACTTTCCTGAACAACCTGGAACAATCGGTACAGATTTCCCAGAAAAATCTTTTCCCGGTGACCCTGGAATTGGAAGCCGGCGATCATGCCCTGCTGATGGAAATGCACGAATCGCTGAAACGGCTTGGGTTCGAAATACGCAACCTGGGGCACGGCAATATCCTGGTGGAAGGAGTTCCGGAGTATGCCCGGCACGTAGACCTGAAACCTTTTATAGAAAATTTGCTTGAATCCTATAAAAGTACGGGCAGAAATACGGAGGCAGGACCCTATGAGAAAATTGCGCGTTCGCTGGCAATCGCTTCAGCCATCCCTTACGGGAAACCTCTTACCCAGGAAGAAATGCAGCATCTGGTAGACAGCCTTTTTGCCTGCCAATCCCCGAATCATACACCGGGCGGAAAGACCATCGTATTTATTCTGCCCGTAAATGAAATGGAAAAATGGTTCAGATAACCTGGAAACGGTTTGATCCTGACATTTTGTCCCATTTTGAACCGGGGAAAACGTATATTTGTTGTTTGGTCTGGTCCTTGTTGAAAAATTAACTTAAAAATAGCTGGTATGCAATACAGGCCTCCATCCATGAACGTTACCCCGCCGGTTGTAAAAAACCTGCTGATCATCAACATTTTAATGCTGGTTATCACCTGGGTATTCGCCACCCGATTCAGTTTCGACCTGGTGAGGATCCTGGGGTTATACTATCCCGGCTCGGAAAATTTCAGGCCCTACCAGTTTGCCACGCACATGTTCATGCATGGGGGCCTCATGCATCTGTTCTTTAATATGTTTGCCCTGTGGATGTTTGGAAGGATCCTGGAAAGCGTATGGGGCGGGCAGCGGTTTCTGCTGTATTATTTTGTCACCGGTCTGGGGGCCGCTGGCCTGCATACCCTGGTAAACTGGATAGAAATCTCTTCGGTACAGAATGCATTTGAAGCTTTTGCTGCCAACCCGAATCCCGATGCCTACGCTGCCTTTATCAGCAAGCACATCAGCAACCCCAATCCGGCCGTGTATGATTTTATCCGTTCCTGGGCCAATAATCCCGCCAGCAGCAGCTATGCACAAACCGCCATCAGCAATCTTTCGGGATACATCGAACGGATCATGAACGTTCCCACGGTAGGTGCTTCCGGAGCTGTTTTCGGGGTTTTGCTTGCTTTCGGCATGTTGTTCCCCAACACCCAGCTCATGTTGCTTTTCCCGCCCATTCCTATCAAGGCCAAGTGGTTGGTCATAGGATACGGCATACTGGAAGTATGGCTTGGATTTACCCAGCCGGGAAGCAATGTGGCACATTTTGCCCATATCGGGGGAATGTTATTCGGATTTTTCCTGATCAAGTACTGGAACAAAAGAAAAAAAACCTTTTTTTAACGGAATGATATGAACCTGTGGGAGGAAATAAAACGGATCTTCAGCCATGCCAATACCCTCAGCAAGTTGATATATATCAACATTGCGGTATTTCTTGCCGTCAATATTGTCTATGTTTTTATTTTTCTGCTGAATGTGGAAGATCCCGCCTGGGTTCCCGTCAACTGGCTGGCGGTTCCTGCCGACCTGGGAACCCTGGTCAGGAAACCCTGGACACTGATCACCTACATGTTTCTGCATGAGCAGTTTCTGCACATTCTGCTCAATATGCTCTGGTTGTTCTGGTTCGGCAGAATATTCCTCGAATACCTCGATCCGAAACGCCTGCTGAACGTATACCTGCTGGGAGGTCTGGCCGGCGCTTTGCTGTATATTTTTTCCTTTAACGTATTCCCCGTATTCGATGCCGGACGGGAAGCCTCGGTAGCACTGGGGGCTTCGGCCGCCGTATACGCCATTGTCATTGCCATAGCCGCCTATGTTCCCAACTACACCGTGTATGTCTTTCTGATCGGACCGGTCAGGATCAAGTATATCGCCATGGTGGTTGTTTTGTTCGATATTCTAAGCATTCCATCGATCAATGCAGGCGGACATATAGCCCATCTGGGAGGAGGTTTGTTCGGACTGCTTTTCGCCCTGAAATACCGGCAGGGAAAAGACCTGACGCGCTGGTTCGGGAAAATGATGGATTCGATCGGGTCTTTCTTCAAGTCCCGCCCGCGGGTCAGGGTGGCATATAAGAAACCTGAGTCGGATATGGAATTCAGAAAAAGAAAGGCAAACGAACAAAAAGAAATCGACCGGATCCTGGATAAGATCGCAAAAGGCGGCTACGAAAGCCTTACTCGGGAAGAAAAGGAAATCCTTTTCAGGATAAGTAATAAACCCTGAATTGTTGAAAAAACATGGTCTGGGAAGTCCCATCTTTATTCACCCCTTATTATTTTTAATTTTTTCAGAAACACATACCGGGTGAAAAAGGTCATCTATCATATCCTGGTTTACATCCATTGGTTCTTTCTGGGATCGTTGGGACTGTCCTATCTTTCCGTTCTGGTTTCCCCGGAAGTATGCTGGCCCCTGGCTTTTTTCGGGCTGGCCTATCCCGTATTCCTGGCAATCAATCTGGTATTTCTGTTTTTCTGGGCGTTTCGGAGGAAACTGCTGTTTTTCTCCTCCTTCATCATTATCCTGGCAGGATGGAATTATCATCAGTCTTTTTTCAGGATCAGTTTCCGTGAATCCACCGTTACGCAGGATAAAACCGGCATCAAGGTGCTGTCGTACAATGTGCGGATGTTCAATTACTATTCATGGGAAGAATCCCCACAGACCATGGAAGAAATTCTCCGTTTTATCCTGTCACAAAATGCAGGTGTTCTCTGTTTCCAGGAATTCTATTATGCAGGAAACGGTGATTTCTCACGGCAGAATATCACCGGCACCCTGGGAAAGGACCGTTACGTGCATCTGGCACCCGAAGGGAAGCGGAGTGAATATCTGTATGCCGGGCTGGCCACTTTCAGCTCCCTGCCCATAGTAAACCAGGCCAGTATTGTTCTCCCCAACACACGGAACATCTGCATCTACACCGATATTTTATGGGATGGCGATACTGTCCGTATTTACAACAATCATCTGCAATCGATCAATCTGAAGAAAAGCAACCGCCGATTCATCAAAAATTTTGATCCGTTAGGTGACGATGAAAATCTGGAGAAACTGAAAGACATCTCCTTCCGTTTAAAGCATGCTTTTATCGAACGGGCCAAACAGGCCAGGATCATCAGTGAACACATCCGCAAATGCCCGTACCCGGTGATCGTATGCGGTGATTTCAACGACATACCCATTTCCTACACCTATTTTCAGATGAAAAAAGGACTGACGGACGCTTTTACAGGATCAGGAGAAGGTTTCGGAAATACTTACCGGGGGAATTTTCCTTCGTACCGCATTGATTATATCCTCCACAGCAAAGACCTGCAATCGGTAAGGTTTCATCGCCACAGGGTACCCCTTTCCGATCATTACCCTGTTTCCTGTATCATTCACAAAGCCGATGAGTAAACGAATCCCCTGAACGGATAAATTAATTTTCCCCGCGAGGCAGTTTCCGGTCAAAACGGAAGGCGGGCCAGATCGACATTCCCGCCCGAAACGATCAATCCCACCTTTCGGTTCCTGAATACTTCCGGATGGTCGAGCACTACCGCCAGGGGAACGGCGGCAGAGGGTTCGGCCACGATCTTCATCCTTTCCCATATCAGTCTCATGGCTGCCACGATGGAATCTTCCGAGCAGGTCAGGATATCGTCAACCTTTTTGCGGATCACGGCAAAAGTGAGGGGACCCAGGCTGGTAAGCAATCCGTCGGCCATGGTCCGGGGACTGACCGAAGGAACAATTTCCCCTTTTTGCAGGGAGCGGCGGGCATCATCCGCCCCGGCGGGTTCCGCTCCGTAAATCCTGATTTCCGGTTTGAGCCCTCTGGCAGCCACCGAGGTACCGCTTAACAAACCTCCCCCTCCAACCGGTGGCATCATGATCTGCAGTTCCGGAACCTGTTCAAGGAACTCCAGGGCAGCCGTACCCTGACCGCACACCACCTCAAAATTGTTGTAGGGATGAATAAACCGGGCCCCCGTTACGGCCACAACTTCCTCTAGGGTAGACTCTCTGGCCTGCAGGGTAGGCTCACAGAAAGTAATATTTGCCCCGTAGCCTGCCACCGCCTTCTTTTTGATCACGGGAGAGTTTTCGGGCATCACAATATATGCGGGAATTCCCCTCAGGGAGGCAGCCAGGGCCAGAGCGGCCGCATGGTTCCCCGAGGAATGGGTGGCTACCCCCCGCGCCGCTTCCTCTTCCATCAGCCTCATCACAGCATGGGTGGCACCCCTGAACTTGAAAGCTCCCACTTTCTGGAAATTCTCGCATTTGAAATACAAATCGGCGCCGGTAATCCTGTTAATAGCCGTAGATGTAAACACAGGCGTACGATGAACATACTTTCTGATACGTTCGTGAGCAGCCCGGATATCCTCCAGAGCCGGTATTTTTTCATGAACCTGTTCCATGATTATTAATTCATTCGGTGTTTGATCATCAGGTATTGCCTGAACCAGTATTTAATCTGTCGAATAATATCGTAGGAAGGTGTTTCGGGTGTAAACCAGGCCCGCTGGTTACAGAATATGATGAAATCATCGAGTTCCTTCCCGGTAAGACCCGTAGTACGTGCAATCACCTCCCGGTTGTATTTGCGGTAGATCAGGATCTGCCTGGCTTCAATCGCCTCGATTTCCCGCAGGCGTTTGAGGGAAGCATCATACCGGGAAGGCAGTGAAAAAGTAATACCTGTTGGGATCTCATAGGCTTCCAGTGCCACTTCTTTCGCCTCGTCCCTGATTTCCCTTTTCAGCTCCTCCTCTTCCGTTTCAGGAACACGAAGTTTCCTCACCTTGTCCTGAAACTGTTCCCAGGTTCCCAGGACAAACACTTCCACCTCGTCAATGGGATATGAGCGTTCCCGTAAAAATATCCGTGTCCGGAAGGGACTGACCGAAACATAAATGGGAAGAACAAACTGCTGTGATTCATACCCGATGGCGGAAACCGCCAGAGTATCCATGTGACTCATCTGCATGGTAAAATGACCCAATGAATCGGTAACGGTTCCCCACACCTGGTTTTTATTGACTATGTGCGCAAACGGAACCGGTTCACCGCTTTTCATCCCGATCAGCTGTCCTTCTACCGTAATCAGCGGAAACAGGGTATCCGACTGAGAGTAGGCCGGCTTCCCCATTCCGGCCAGCAGAAGGAAAAGATATAAAGCTGACCTGATTTTCATATCTTCTGCAACAGCTTCTCTATTAAAACAAGGGACTAAAGATAAATCCCCTGAGGTATTTTTCATAAAATCCCAGGATGAATGTATACAGATTTAAGGCCAAAAAAAAGAATCAGGCAGGTTGTTTTGCCGGAATAATGATTTTTTAACTTTTCACAACTCCATTTCCCCTCCTGTCTGAACCTGGATTCATGGTTCTTATAGAAATATCATATTACCTCAGGCATTCCCAATGTATTTTGCAATCCATTCCCCGACTTCCCGTGTAGAACATGTTTTCCCCGGGGCAATATCGGGGGTACATACCTGTTCCCTCACAGAAGCTTCTACCGCTGCACGGATCAGACCGGCTTCTTCCTTCATTTGAAAACCGTATTCGAACATCATGGCCACCGAGAGGATCATGGCCAGGGGATTGGCTATATTTTTGCCGGCTGCCTGCGGATAGGACCCGTGAACAGGCTCGAAAACAGAAGTATGCAACCCGATGGATGCGGAAGGCAGCAGCCCCAGAGAACCGGCAATCACACTGGCTTCATCGGTAAGGATATCCCCGAACATATTTTCCGTAACCAGTACATCAAACCGGGACGGATTCAGGATTATCTGCATAGCCGCATTGTCAACAAACAGGTAATCGGTATCCGCCTCAGGGTACCGTTTACTCATTTCCATGGTGACTTCCCTCCAGAGCCTGGAGGTAGCCAGCACATTGGCTTTATCCACCAGGGTAAGCCGGCGTTTTCTTTCCATGGCAAACCCGAAAGCCAGATCCACGATCCTTTCGATCTCTTCACGTGTATACAAACAGGTATCAACGGCCGTGATCCCGTCTTCAGACCTTCCGCTGGGCTGCCCGAAATAAATTCCCCCGGTCAGTTCCCTCACCACCAGGAAATCGACATTTTCCAGCAAACGGTTTTTCAGGGGCGACTGATCCATCAGGGCAGGAAAGGCGTACACCGGCCGGAGGTTTGCGAACAATCCAAGCTTTTTCCTCATAGCCAGCAGGCCCTGCTCGGGCCGCACCTCTGCCCGCGGGTCGTTGTCGTAGCGCGGATGTCCGATGGCTCCGAAGAGCACGGCATCTGCGTTCATACAAAGGCGGTGTGTTTCTTCGGGATAGGGATCCCCGGTTTTGTCGATCGCAGCAGCACCCACCAGGCCACCGGCAAATTCCACCTGATGACCGTACCTGCAGGCCACAACACGGGTTACCCGTACCGCTTCATCCATGATCTCCGGCCCGATACCGTCGCCGGCAAGCAATGCAATGTTCATTTTCATTTCTTATCCAGTTTTTCAATCATATTGAGAGCCTTCACGGTTGCCTGGATGGCTGCCTCCGTCTGGTCCGAGTCTACTGCCCGGGTTTTGAATTCCCGGCCCTGGTATGTCCATGAAATAATGGTTTCCACCAGCGCATCGGTTTTCCCACCCGGAGGAATGGTCACCACATAATCCAGAAGCCGGGGATGGTCTCTGCCGAGTTTCTCGTATATCTTCCAGACCGCATTCATGAAGGCATCATATTGCCCGTCGCCCGTCGCATTTTCCTCATATTCCGATCCGTTCACAGAAAGGGAGATATTGGCTGAAGGCCGCAATCCCCGGGAAAGCGAGAGCACATAATGCCGGATACTGACCGGGAGATCGCTTTCTCCGTTCCCCATCACATCGGCCAGTATATAGGGAAGATCCCCGGTGGTGACATATTGCTTCTTGTCACCCAGTTCAATGACCCTGCGGGTGAGTTTTTTCAGGGTTTCCTCATCGGGATCGAGTCCGAGCTCTTCCAGGTTCTTACGGATGCTGGCCTTCCCCGAGGTTTTTCCCAGGGCATATTTTCTAATCCTTCCGAAACGTTCTGGCAGCAGATCATTATAATACAGGTTGTTTTTGGCATCCCCGTCGGCATGCACTCCGCAGGTCTGAGTGAACACATTCTCGCCAACCAGGGGCTGGTTTGGGGGAACGCGAATGCCGGAAAACGATTCAACGATCCTGCTGAGCGGAGTCAGTACCGATTCGTTTACGGCCGCTTCTATTTTCAGCTGGTCTTTCATAACCCCGATCACGCTTGACAGGCAGGCATTCCCGGCCCTTTCCCCCAGCCCGTTGACAGTGGTATGTACTCCCCGTATCCCTTGTTTCAGTGCGGCATATACATTGGCCACGGCCAGATCATAATCGTTGTGCGCATGAAAATCGAAATGAACCTCCGGGTAGCGTTCTGTCATACAGCGGCAAAACGCACCTGTCTGATCGGGGTTCAGGATTCCCAGGGTATCGGGCAGCATGATGCGCCGGATATCTTCATGAACCAGGTGATCCATGAGGTAATAAACATACCCGGGAGAGTGGATCATGCCGTTGGACCAGTCTTCCAGATAAATATTCACGGAGAGTCCATGCCGACGCGCAAGTTTGACCGATAAGCGGATATCCTTAAGATGCTGTTCGGGGGTTTTCCCCAGTTGCTGCCGTACATGCCTGAAAGATCCCTTGCACAGCAGATTGAGAACGGCTACGCCTGCTTCCCTGGCCCAGTCGACGGAAACATTTCCATCAATAAAACCCAGCACTTCCACCCGGTTGATCCAGTCTTTTTTCCGTGCCCATTCCGTAATCAGCCTCACACCTTCCCGCTCACCACTGCTCACACGCGCCGATCCCACCTCCACACGGTGTACTCCCAGGTCTTCCAGAAGCATCCTGGCCACCTGCAGTTTCTCCCTGGGATGGAAAGACACTCCCGAGGTTTGTTCCCCGTCACGCAGGGTGGTATCCATGATCTCGACCATGCGATGAATCGTCAGGTTTTGGAATTTTCTTCAAACTGCCGGATCTCATCCCGCATCCCCAGCAAATAATCAACGTCATCCCATCCGTTGAGCAGGCATTGTTTTCTGAAGGGATTGATTTCGAACAAGCAGATATGTTCTCCCAGCACCACCTTTTGCTTTTCAAGGTCGATGGTAATACGGACCTGCGGATCACACTCAACAGTCCGAAAGATCGCGAACAGATACTGCTCACTCACCTGAACGGGCAACAGACCGTTGTTCAGGGCATTGTTCATGAAAATATCGGCAAAGAAGCTGGATATGATCGCTCTGAACCCGTAATCAACCAGTGCCCAGGCGGCATGCTCCCGGCTGGAACCCGAGCCGAAGTTCCGGCCGGCCACCAGGATACTGCCAGTGTATTGCGGCTGATTCATGGGAAAATCCGGAACGGGGTTTCCCTCACGGTCAAAACGCAGGTCTCTGAAGAGATATTCACCAAATCCTTCCCGTGTAACTGCTTTCAGATACCTTGCCGGAATGATCTGATCGGTATCCACATTCTCTGCCGGAAGTGGAACGGCGGTGGAGACAAGTCGGGTAAATTTTTCAACTGGCATATCCTGTAAATTTTCTGGTTACATAAATTCCCTCGGGTCGGTGATCACACCGGTTACAGCCGAAGCCGCAGCGGTCAGCGGGCTGGCCAGAAGGGTCCGGGAACCGGGACCCTGACGGCCCCGGAAGTTCCTGTTCGAGGTGGAAAGGCAATATTTCCCGGGCGGGACTTTGTCGTTGTTCATGGCCAGGCAGGCCGAACATCCCGGTTGCCTGAGTTCGAATCCTGCTTCTTTCAGTATTCGGTCAATCCCCTCTTTCCTGGCCTGTTTTTTCACCTGCTGTGAACCGGGAACGATCCATGCAGTCACCCCGGGGGCTTTTTTCCTGCCTTTCACCAGGGAGGCAAAAGCCCTGAGGTCGCTGATCCGTCCGTTGGTACAGCTTCCCACAAACACGTAATCGATTTTTTTCCCCAGCACCGGCTGCCCCGCCTCGAATCCCATGTATTCCAGAGCATGTTGGAACCCGTTTCTTTGCTTTTCCGGAATATTTTCCGGGGAAGGGATCCTGCCGGTTATTTCCATGCCCATTCCCGGATTGGTACCGTACGTAATCATGGGGCCCAGGCCGGACAGGTCGAACCGGTATTCCCTGTTAAATCTGGCTCCGTCATCGGTAAACAGCTTTTTCCAGCCGGAAAGACATCTCTCCCATTCGTTTCCTGAAGGAGTAAATTCCCGTCCTTTCAGGTATTCGAAGGTCACCTCATCGGGGGCGATCAGTCCTCCCCGGGCGCCCATTTCAATGCTCATATTACACAGGGTCATACGTTCCTCCATATGGAGTGCCCGGACCGCTTCTCCGGCATACTCAATGAAATGACCCGTTGCACCCGAGGCGGACAGGACAGACAGGAGATACAAGGCGATATCTTTGGCCGTCACTCCCACGCCGGGCTTGCCCTCCAGGTTGATACGCATTTTTTCAGGCCGGTTCTGAAGAAGGCACTGGGTAGCCAGCACCGTTTCCACTTCGGAGGTACCGATCCCGAAAGCAATGCTTCCGAAAGCCCCGTGGGTGGAAGTATGGCTGTCGCCGCAAACAATGGTCATTCCCGGCAGGGTAAACCCGAGTTCCGGGCCCATGACATGAACCACTCCCTGAAACGGATGCCCCAGCCCGAAGAACCTAATCCCGTGTTCCCGTGCATTCTGTGTTAACTGCTCCACCTGCTTCCGCGAAAGCGGGTCTTCAATGGGCTGTTCCTGTTTGACAGTGGGCACGTTATGATCGGCCGTAGCCACCGTACTGCATGGGCGGAATACTTTCAGTTCCCTTTCCGCCAGGCCGGCAAATGCCTGCGGACTGGTTACCTCATGCACCAGGTGCAGATCGATGTACAGCACATCGGGTCCGTGTTCTATCTGTCGTACCACATGGCTGTCCCATATCTTATCAAACAGGGTTTTCGGTTCTTTCATAACTGCGGTCATTGTTTTACAGATCGTTCAATTTTCGATACGGCATCCAGGAATGCTTCCACCGAGGCGGTGATGATGTCTGTGCTGGCCGAAAAACCATAATACAGCTTCCCCCGGTTTTCCACCTGCACATGCACCTTTCCTATATCGTCACTGCCCCTGGTAATGGCCTGCACCAGGAACTCTTCCAGCTGCACCTTGCGGGAAAGTATCTTTTTTACCGCTGAGAAAGCCGCATCGATGGGTCCGTTGCCGGAAGCGGTTTCCGTAATTTTCCCGTTTTCCGTATTGACCGTAACTGTAGCCGTGGGCTGTACCGAATTCCCGCATAGAACCTGCAGCCCCGCCAGTTCAAATCCCCTGGCTTTTTTCCGCGAAGTTCCTGCAATCGCTTCCAGGTCATCGTCCTTCAGTTCCTTCTTCCGGTCGGCCAGTTCGAGGAATTTTACATACATGCTGTCCAGTTCATTTTTTTCCAGGCGGTAACCCAGGGTTTCCAGCCGGTGCTTCAAGGCAGCCCGGCCGCTTCTGGCTGTAAGGATAATCGACGACTGCCTCACCCCCACATCTTTTGGATCTATGATCTCGTAATTCAGTCGGTTTTTCAGCACACCGTCCTGATGGATCCCTGAAGAGTGGGCAAAAGCGTTCCTACCCACCACTGCCTTATTGGGCTGCACGGGCATGTTCATCAGCGAAGACACCAACCGGCTGGTGGAAAATATTTTCTTCGACCGGATGCCGCAGAAAAGGGAAAAGTCTTTGCTTCTGCTTTTCAGGATCATGGCCACCTCTTCGAGGGAAGTATTTCCAGCCCTTTCACCGATTCCGTTGACCGTCACCTCCACCTGGCGGGCTCCGTTGATGATTCCCGCCACCGTATTGGCCGTAGCCATTCCCAGGTCGTTATGACAGTGAGTGGAGATCACTGCCCGGTGAATACCCTTCACATTTTCCCTCAGATACCGGATCTTTGCCCCGTATTCTTCAGGCAGGCAGTAGCCGGTGGTATCGGGAATATTGACCACGGTGGCTCCCGCCGTAATCGCTTCCTCCACCACCCGGGCCAGGTATTCGTTATCGGTACGCCCGGCATCTTCTGCGTAGAACTCCACATCCTCCACGAATTTTTTTGCGTATTGTACCGCTTCACGGGTTCGTTCAATGATCTTTTCGCGGGTTGAATTCAGTTTGTATTCAATATGAAAGAAAGAGGTGCCGATACCGGTATGGATCCTGGGCCTGCGGGCATGCCGCAGCGCATCGGCCGCCACCTCAATGTCTTTTTTCACCGCCCGGGTCAGGGCACAGACCACCGGTTCCGACACGGCTTTCGAAATTTCCTGTACCGACCGGAAATCTCCCGGGCTGGAAACCGGGAAACCCGTCTCGATCACATCCACTCCAAGAGCTTCCAGCGCCCTGGCCACTTCGATCTTTTCAATGGTATTCAGCTGGCAACCGGGCACCTGTTCCCCGTCGCGCAGTGTGGTATCAAAAAAATACACTCTGTTATTATCCATTCCCCCGAACGGTTTTACGGTCTCAGTTTTCTCACGGCAGTTCCTGTTTGCCACATCTCCGATTCCCTAAGCTGTTTCAACTCTGCAGAAAGTTTTTCACGGTAGTTCTCCTGCCGGTTGGCTTCGATGGTAATGGCCGCTTCCTTACCGGAAGCTACGCTTTTGTAAAGCCGGTCGAACACAGGAGCCACCGCGTCCCTGAACCGGTTTTTCCAGTCGAGCGCTCCCCGCTGGGCAGTAGTGGAACAGTTGGCATACATCCAGTCCATCCCGTTTTCCGCCACCAGCGGCATCAGGCTCTGGGTCAGTTCCTCCACGGTTTCATTAAAAGCTTCGGAAGGGGAATGCCCCATGGCCCGCAACTTATTATACTGGGCCTCCATCAGTCCGGCCAGGGCACCCATCAGCACCCCCCTTTCGCCGGTCAGGTCACTGAATACTTCTTTCTGAAAGTCGGTTTCGAAGAGATAGGCGGATCCGATCCCGATCCCGAGGGCAATCACCCGGTCCCATGCCCTGCCGGTAGCATCCCTGTATACAGCGTAGCTGCTGTTGAGGCCTTTGCCTTCGAGGAACAATCTTCGCAGGGAGGTGCCCGAACCTTTGGGAGCCACCATGATAACATCCACCCCTTCGGGCGGCACAATACCCGTCTGGTCGCTGTAAGTCACGCCGAACCCGTGGGAAAAATAGAGGGCTTTCCCCGGCTCCAGGTTCCTTTCAATGACAGGCCACGCACTGATCTGCCCCGCATCGGAAAGAAGGAACATAATCACGGTCCCTGTCCGGCAGGCTGTTTCTATATCGAACAGGTCTGTCCCTTCCTTCCAGCCGTCGGCCAGTGCTTTCTTCCAGGATGCACCGCCGCTGCGTTGTCCCACGATCACCCTGAATCCGTTATCTTTCAGATTGAGAGCCTGTCCCGGCCCCTGAACCCCGTATCCGATCACCGCCAGGGTTTCGTTTTTCAGGATATTCCTTGCCTTTTCAAGGGAGAATTCCTCCCGGGTGACGACATTTTCCGTCACACCTCCGAAATTGATCTTAGCCATGTTTTGTTGTTTTAGTATGATTCGTCTTCTTTCATGATGTAATTAAAAGCCATTCCCTTTTCTTCCAGGTGAACCGTCAGCTCTTTCATGGGCTTGGTAATGGCCACCCGCCCCGAACGGACAAATTCCAGCAGCCTGTGGTTCTTCAGTTTCTCAAGTAATTCCTGTGTTTCCGTTTTATGACCGGTTTTTTCAATGACCGTATACTCTGGGGTTACTTCCAGGACCCTGATCCCGAAATCCCTGATCAGTGTTTCCAGTCCGATGGATCCTGTCACCTCGCTGGTGGGAAGCTTGTAAAGAGCTATCTCCTGGTAAATGATCTGGTCTGTAGTGTAATAAAAAGCCTTCAGCACATCCACCAGTTTTTCGATCTGCAGGATCACTTTCCTGACCAGATTCTCATAACTGTTGATAGCAATGGTAAAACAATGTATGCCGGGAATATGCGATTCCGAAACCGTCAGGCTTTCAATATTGATCTTCCGCCTGGTAAAAATGATGGTCAGGCGGTTCAGTAAACCGATATGGTTTTCGCTGAAGACATTGATGGTATATTCCTTTATTTCTTTTTTCTGTCCGGTGTTCATGGTATCCTGTTTAGATGATTATTCAAGACGAACATTGGAAACCGATTCCCCGGCGGGTATCATCGGAAATACGTTATGCTCGGGCTCCACCATGACCTCCAGGAAAGAGCATTCCTCAGAGGCCAGGAGGCTATCGAGTTTTTCCGCCAGATCTTCCCGTTTAATGCACCGTTCCCCATGGATGCCGTATGCATTTGCCAGGGTTACAAAATCGGGGTTTTGCAGTTCGGTAAAGGAATACCGTTTTCTGAAGAACATATCCTGCCACTGCCTTACCATTCCCAGGAACTGGTTGTTCAACAGGACAATTTTCACCGGCACATTCGACTGGGCGATGGTACCCAGTTCCTGGATTGTCATCTGGAATCCTCCGTCACCCACAAAGAGCACAACTTCCCTGTCGGGCCGCCCGATTTTTGCCCCAATGGAAGCCGGCAGGCCGAATCCCATGGTACCCAGTCCTCCTGAGGTAACAAAACTTCCCGGGCGGTTGAACCTGTAATACCGGGCAGCCACCATCTGGTGCTGACCCACATCGGTAACCACCACGGCCTGCCCTTTCGTTTTTTCCGACACCTGGTGTACTACCTCATCCATTCTGATATGCCCGCCAGCGGGCTCCCGGCCGGGACGGATCACTTTTTCCTCCTCCTCCGAACGGAATGAACCGAATGTATCGATCCACCCGGTGTGGCGGTTTTCTTTCACATAAGAAAGAAGGGTGGATAGTGCTTCCCGGGCATCGGCAACAACGGAAAGGGTAACCGGCACATTCTTGTTGATCTCGGCAGGATCAATATCGATATGAATGATCTTTGCCTGCCGGGCATAACTTTCCAGCCGGCCGGTAATACGGTCGTCAAAACGCAATCCGACGGCGATCAGCACATCGCATTCGTTGGTTTTCACGTTGGGAGCATAGTTGCCGTGCATACCCAGCATGCCAGCGTACAGCCTGTGCCCAGAAGGAAAAGCCGATAAGCCGAGCAGGGTGCTGGCCACCGGAATATCGGCCCGGGTGGCCAGTTCCATGAGATGATTCTGTGCACCTGCGATCAACACTCCGTGACCGGCCAGGATGAGAGGCTTACGCGACTGGTTGATCAGTCTGGCCGCCTCCTGTATCTCATTCAGTTTTACTTTCGGATAGGGAAAATAGCTTCTCAGCCGGGTGCATTTCCGGTAAGACCATGTTGTTTCCCCAAACTGGGCATCCTTGGTAATATCCACAAGTACCGGACCGGGCCGGCCGGTCTTTGCCAGGTAAAATGCCTGCGCAATGATCCCGGGAACATCTTCCGCCGAGGTGATCTGGGCATTCCATTTGGTTACCGGCATGGAGATACCCACCACATCGGTTTCCTGGAAAGCATCTGAACCGAGTAAAGGGGAAGCGACCTGGCCTGTGATGCACACCAGCGGAACCGAATCGACCATGGCATTGGCCAGGCCGGTGATCAGGTTCGTGGCCCCCGGGCCGGAAGTAACCAGGCAAACCCCCACTTTCCCTGTGACCCTGGCATACCCATCGGCCGCATGGGCAGCCCCCTGCTCATGCCTTACCAGAATGTGCCTGACCCGGTCGCGGTAATCAAACAGGGCGTCATAGACGGGCATGATGGCCCCTCCGGGGTATCCGTAGATCACATCGACTCCTTCTTCCAGAAGGGAAAGCATCAGCGCTTCCGATCCTGTGACGGTACAGCCCGCTTTTGAAGCCGTAGCCACTTTTTTGTTTTCATGATTTTCCCTGAACATGAGACAAAATATTAGGGTTCAACGATTCTTACAGCACCCCGGTCGGCAGAGGAAACGAACCGGGCATAGGCTTTCAGGGCGGCAGAAATATTCCTGTTTCTTCCGGCAGGGGTATAGGCTGCCGCCCCCCGGCTTTTTTCCTTTTCTTCTCTATGGTCCCATTCGCGATCGTCCACTTCAGCCGTGATCATGCCTGCCGGTATATCGATACGGATCCTGTCCCCTTCGCGCAACAGGGCAATCTTTCCTCCGGCTGCCGCTTCAGGAGAAACATGCCCGATAGACAGGCCGGCCGTACCGCCGGAAAACCTGCCGTCGGTAATGAGCGCAACCTTTTTGTCGAGTTTCACCGACTTCAGATATGAGGTAGGATACAGCATTTCCTGCATTCCAGGTCCGCCCCTCGGGCCCTCGTACCTGATCACCACCACATCTCCTTCCCGGATTTTTCCGGAAAGAATGGCTTCGCAGGCGGTTTCCTGTGATTCAAACATACGGGCCCTTCCGGTAAAAACCAGCATGGAAGGATCGACAGCAGCTGTTTTCACCACACATCCATTGCCGGCAATATTGCCTTTCAGCACGGCCAGACCTCCACTCCGGGAATAGGCATGTTCTGCCGACCGGATACATCCCTGTTTCCGGTCGGTATCCAGCTGATCAGAATAATTTTCCTGCGAGCTGCCGACAAGATTAATGGTCCCTCCAGGGGCACTCCGATACAATTTAAGGGCTTCGCCGGTGACCTGTTCGCTGCGGATATCAAATCGGTCAATGGCTTCGCCCAGGGTCATGCCGTCAACCCGGTGTACCTCCCGGTCGATCAGGCCGGCCCGGTCAAGCTCACCCAGGATGGAGATCACCCCCCCGGCCCGGTTCACATCTTCCATATGATAGCGTGAACCCGGAGATACCTTGCACAGATGCGGGATCTTTTCCGAAAGACGGGCGATATCATCCAGGGTAAAATCGGTTTGTGCCTCATGGGCAATGGCCAGGAGGTGCAGTACGGTATTGGTGGATCCTCCCATGGCCAGATCCAGGGCCATGGCATTTCTGAATGCTCTTTCCGAAGCAATATTTCGCGGAAGTACACTTTCATCCCCGTCCCGGTAATAGCTCATGGTCAGTCGTACTAACTGCTGCGCTGCAGTATGGAAAAGATGCTGTCTGTTCCGGTGGGTTGCCACCACGGTCCCGTTCCCGGGAAGGGAAAGACCCAGAGCTTCCGTGAGGCAGTTCATTGAATTTGCGGTGAACATACCTGCACAGGAACCGCAGCCAGGACAGGCCGAACGTTCCACCTGTTCCAGCACCGATGCCTCCACCGTGGGATCGCCGGCCATGACCATGGCATCCACCAGGTCGATTTTCCGCCCCCCTGCCGTACCAGCTTCCATGGGTCCTCCGGAAACAAAAACAGCGGGGATATTCAGCCTCATAGCTGCCATGAGCATCCCGGGAGTGATCTTGTCGCAATTGCTGATGCATATCATGGCATCGGCACGGTGCGCATTGACCATGTATTCCACACTGTCGGCAATCAGTTCGCGGGAAGGCAGTGAATACAGCATCCCATCGTGTCCCATAGCTATGCCGTCGTCAATGGCAATAGTATTGAACTCGGCAGCAAAACATCCCGCCGCTTCGATCACTTGTTTTATCTGCTGGCCGGTACGGTGCAAATGAGCATGTCCCGGCACGAACTGACTGAACGAATTGACCACGGCAATGACGGGCCTGCCAAAATGCTCTTCCCGCATTCCGTTGGCCCGCCACAGGCTGCGGGCGCCTGCCATTTTCCGGCCCTGTGTGCTGATGTTGCTTCTGAGCGGTATTTTCATTTTTCTCCATAAAAAAAGAGCCGTTCTCATGGGTGAGAACGGCTCCGGTTAACCATTTATAGCTACAAGCATACCATTCTCACCCACTCATCCCGAGGAGGAGAAGGAGGAGAATATGGGTAATAATGATATGCTGTCCTGAACGTGTCATTTTCGATGTAAAAGTAAACAATGATTCCATTCGTGATATCGAAAAGATTAAAAAATTATGTTATTTAACATAATTTTAAATAAGTAATAACTCTATTAATCTGTACAACATTATTTTATTACAATATGGAAAATGCAGCGGTAACACCTGCCATCACAATGGAGACCATGCTCATCAGCTTGATCAGGATGTTCAGGCTGGGGCCGGAGGTATCCTTGAAGGGATCACCCACGGTATCACCCACTACGGCTGCATGGTGATTCTCCGAACCTTTTCCGCCATAGTTACCTTCTTCAATGTATTTCTTGGCATTATCCCAGGCTCCGCCGGCATTGGCCATGAAAATAGCCAGGACAAATCCTGTAGCCAGGCCTCCTGTCAGCAGACCGAGCACACCGGGAACACCGAAAACCAGACCGGTAATAACGGGAGCGGCAATAGCCAGGGAAGCGGGAAGGATCATTTCACGCTGGGCCCCTTTTGTGGAGATAGCCACACAGCGCTCATAATCGGGTTCAGCTTTCCCTTCCATTATTCCAACAATCTCACGGAACTGGCGGCGAACCTCGTTCACCATCTTCTGGGCTGCCCGCCCTACCGCGTTCATGGTGAGTCCGCAGAACACGAATGCCATCATGGAACCGAGGAACATACCGGCAAGCACTTTGGGGTTCATCAAGCTCACATTGTAATAATTCATAAAATCGACAATGTTGGCTTTGGCCACCTCGATGGTATCCCCGTCGGCAAATTCCAGAACGGTTTCCCCTATCCTGATCAGTCCGATCTTGATCTCTTCAATATAGGAAGCCAGCAGCGCCAGGGCGGTAAGAGCGGCAGACCCGATGGCGAATCCTTTTCCGGTAGCGGCGGTGGTATTCCCCAGAGCATCCAGGGCATCGGTACGCTGCCGCACTTCGGGTTCCAGGTGACACATTTCGGCATTTCCCCCGGCATTATCGGCAATCGGTCCATAGGCATCGCTGGCCAGGGTAATTCCCAGGGTGGAAAGCATGCCCACAGCCGCAATTCCGATCCCGTAAAGGCCCATGCTCAGGTTGCCCAGGTCAAATCCCGAAGCAAACAGGAAAGCCAGGATGATTCCGGTAACCACAGCAATCACGGGAATGGCTGTTGACAACATTCCCAGTCCGATACCCGAAATGATGACCGTAGCGGGTCCCGTTTCGGCGCTTTCTGCCACCTTTCGTGTAGGTTTGAAGGAATGCGAGGTGAAATATTCGGTGGACTTACCGATCACCACACCCACGATAAGTCCCACCATTACTGACATGGATATCCAGAACCAGTTCTCGAGTTTCAGCATGTAGAGAATGCCGAAAGTAGCCAGGGCAATGAGTATCGATGACATATTGATCCCGAATCCGAGAGATTTTAGCAGCTCACCCATGCCGGCACCTTCACGGGTTCTGACCATATAGATTCCCAGAATGGAAAGAACAATACCCACGGCGGCGATCAGCATGGGAGCAATCACCGCCCTCAACTGCATGGATTCGTTTGCCAGAAAAGCAGAAGCACCCAGAGCCATGGTTGCCAGGATGGAACCTGCGTACGACTCGTACAGGTCGGCACCCATACCGGCCACATCACCCACATTGTCACCCACATTATCGGCAATGGTTGCCGGGTTACGAGGATCATCCTCGGGAATACCGGCCTCCACTTTTCCTACCAGATCGGCTCCCACATCGGCAGCCTTGGTGTATATGCCACCACCCACACGGGCAAAGAGAGCCTGGGTGGAAGCACCCATTCCGAAGGTCAGCATGGTGGTGGTAATGATCATCAGCTTGTGGCCGGAATCGGCATCTTCAATAAAATGATTCAACACCAGGTACCACACGGAAACATCAAGCAGGGCAAGACCCACAACTACCAGACCCATCACTCCGCCACTCCGGAAAGCAACTTTCAGTCCACCGTCAAGCGATGTACGGGCCGCATTTGTCGTACGTGCCGAAGCATAGGTTGCTGTTTTCATTCCAATGAAACCTGCCAGACCACTGAAAAATCCCCCGGTAAGAAAAGCAAAGGGCACCCATTTGTTCTGAAACTCCAGACCATATGCCAGATAAACGAAGAACAGGGAAAGGACAACAAATACAATGGCAACGATCTTATATTGCTGCCATATGTACGACATTGCGCCTTTTCTGACATATTCGGCGATTTTTTTCATGGCGTCGGTCCCTTCGTCCTTCTTCATCATCTGCCTGAAGAAAATATAGGCAAATATCAGGGCCAGAATAGCCGCCGCCAGAGCAACATAAATCCATGACTCAGAATTGTTCATACCTCTCGGTTTTTAAAAATTTGACTTATCTCCTAATAGAAAAGAATGAATGCACTCATCCTACCTTTCTGCCGGGAACACCCTGGATTTACATTTCTTTTGAGGCAAATCCAGGGTGGCTCCGGCAAAAAATAAGCCCTAAAACTACATGCAGAATTGGTATTTTACAAATTATTTCCTCTCTTTCACATAAGTTTCAAGCCATTCGTTCATTTCCCACAGGGTATGCAGAACCGATTCACGCGCAGCGTACCCGTGACTTTCCATAGGCAGCATCACCAGCCTGACAATACCGCCATGACCTTTGATGGCAGCGTACAATCTTTCACTCTGTATGGGAAATGTGCCCGAATTATTATCGGCCATACCATGGATCAGGAGAAGAGGTTCATTGATCTTATCGGCATGCATGAAGGGTGACATTTGATTGTACACATGGGGCGCCTGCCAGTAGGTACGGGGTTCGGCCTGAAACCCGAAAGGAGTCAGGGTGCGGTTATATGCCCCGCTGCGGGCAATTCCGGCAGCAAACAAATCGGAATGTGCCAGCAGGTTGGCAGTCATAAAGGCTCCGTAGGAATGCCCGCCCACGGCTACCCGCTGCCGGTCGGTCACTCCCATTTCCACCGCTTTGTCAATAGCAGCCTTTGCATTAGCCACCAGCTGTTCCACAAATGTATCGTTGGGTTCCTGCTCCCCCTCACCCACAATGGGAAATGCCGCATTATTCAGAATGGCATATCCCTGGGTTACCCAGAGGATAGGAGAGGTATTGCTAATCCTCGTAAAAGTATAGGGAGAACCACTCACCTGTCCTGCCGCATCGGCACTTTTATACTCCCTGGGATATGCCCAGAGAAATGTCGGCAGGGGACCGTCTTCCTTCTTGTATCCGGGAGGCAGGTACAGCTCAAAGCTCAACTGCACTCCGTCTTCTCTTTTATAAAACACCATTTCCTTATGCATCTCTTTCAGCTCGGGATACGGATGGGGGAAATCGGTGATCTGCGTCAGCTGCCCGTTGTTCAAATTCCTGAGATAATAATTGGGCACTTCGGTTTTTGACTGGCGATTGGTCAGCACGATCCCTTTCCGTACATTCAGGAGGGAAACCGGCGTTTCATACCAGGGAGGCTCGGAACGCCACAAACGCTTGATTTCTCCGTTCGTGATACGGTACCGGTCAATGAAAGGCCGGTCGCCTTCTTCACTGGCTCCCCGTCCGGTAAGATAGAGGAATTTCCCGTTCCCACCGAACAGGAGAACCCTCTTCCCGCTCTTATTGTATGTGGTTTCAAAACTCCCCGGATCGTTGTACCGGTCTTCCGTGTTCAGGTCAAAAACCAGTGTCTTTTCCGTTTCCCCGGGAGTGAAAAAGTACACCCTCATCTGCCGGGTTTTTCTCCAGTATTCAGTAGCAACGGCCAGTTGATCATTCCCCCAGGTAATGCCCCTGTACCTCAGTCCGAAACTGATCCCGGGCACAGGATCTTCCGTAAAAGGTGCAGGCAGCATGTATAACCGGTCGCGGTATTCCGCTTCTTTTGAGGGGTCCCCTTCATCCAGGGCTTCCACCCAGTAAAGGGTGGCGGGCACATCGCTTCTCCACGCGAAAGAACGGGGTCCTTTCCTGACGGCATCAAATCCCTGAGGAATATCTTCTGCCAGAGGAATATCGGCCACCAGCCTAACCAGATCACCCTCCCTGTCCCAGATTTCCACACGGTGAGGGAAACTGTAATAAGGCACCAGGTAAGAAAACGGCCGGTGTACTTCCTCTACCAGCAAGTAGTTGCCGTCCGGGGATACCTCCATTCCGGAAATAATCCCCGGGTCGCCCAGGAGGGTCCGGTTTTTCTGCATATCGATCCGTACCAGCTGCGAGGTTGTATAGTATTCGAAAATATCCTCGTCATACGGATCGGAAAGCATATCCTGGTATGTCCGCACGGCTGCCTTTTTCCCGATGTTCTCCTGAACTACCGGTCCGGCAGGAATTTTCGGTTTTTCAGGTGGTTTTTGTGTGCCGGAGGGAACCGCTTTGTAAACGATCTCTTCCCCACCGGGCATCCAGGTAAATGCATTTCTCCCGAGAGTGGCGTTCAGCTCAGGACCTGTCAGAACCCTGGCAGCAGCCGTTTCCATATCGGCCACCCACAACTCGATGCCTTCCTCTTTCAGCAGGCTAAATGCCAGCCGCCGGCCGTCGGGCGACCAGGCTACATCGAGAATACGCACATCATCGGGCAGGCCGGTGATCTCACGTTCCCGGCTTCCGTCAATATTCATTACTTTCAATCCGGTGATGTAACTCCGCCGGCTGGGACCGAAAACCGCGGGATCGATCCTGATCCCCCCCAGCCTCAATTCTTCCGAAGCCAGATCCCTGATAGAAGGCATACCGGGCCGTTCCATCACCAGCATCAGGGTCCCCGAAGGATTGACACTCACACCCGGTGTAGGAGGTGCCTCAGCAATACGCGCCATGTTTTCCGGCGGACGCTGATAGACCAGGTTCTTCTGTCCCGGAGCGGAAATACTCCATGCAAAGGCCAGAATGAACAACAAATTTCTTTTGATTCCTATAAGCATCATGTTCCTATTAATTTATATGGTTTCACAAAAAACAGACTAAAATTATCGATTTTACTCTTACTTTTGCAATAAACACCTCCCAAATGCAAAATAAAGAGTACCAACGCACGATTGAACAGCTGTGGGATGACCGTTCCCTTCTGAAAGACAAGAAATACCTGAACACCCTGTTTGCAGTGATCGAACTGCTTGACAAGGGCAGGGTCAGGGTGGCCGAACCGGGAAGCAATGGATGGACAGTGAACCAGTGGATCAAAAAGGCAGTGCTTCTGTATTTTCCGGCCCGAAAAATGGAAACGGTGGAAGCCGGGCCATTCGAGTATCACGACAAGATCCCCCTGAAAAAAGGATATGCCGCCATGGGTGTCAGGGTGGTTCCCCATGCCCTGGCCCGTTACGGGGCTTATCTGGCCCGTGATGTGATCATGATGCCCTCGTATGTGAATATCGGGGCATATGTTGATGAAGGCACCATGGTAGATACCTGGGCCACGGTAGGTTCCTGCGCCCAGATAGGGAAACGGGTCCATCTGAGCGGAGGAGTGGGCATCGGAGGTGTGCTGGAACCTGTTCAGGCAGCTCCCGTGATCATTGAAGACGATTGCTTTATCGGTTCGAGAAGCATCGTGGTGGAAGGAGCCCGGGTGGAAAAAGAGGCCGTGCTGGGGGCCAATGTGGTGATCACCCGGTCTACCCGCATTATTGATGTCACCGGAAAAGAGCCGCGGGAATACCGGGGGGTGGTACCGTCACGTTCAGTAGTGATCCCCGGCTCTTATACCAAACATTTTCCGGCCGGGGATTTTGAAGTCTCCTGTGCCCTGATCATCGGGAAAAGAAAAGAATCCACCGACAGGAAAACCTCTCTGAACGACGCCCTGCGTGAATACCATGTTGCCGTATGATACTGGGTTTCGATGCAAAAAGAGCTTTCTTCAACCGCAGCGGCCTGGGTAATTTCAGCCGTGATACCCTCCGCCTGCTTACAGAAAACCTTTCAGGCACCGATTTTCATCTGTATACACCGATTCCAAAAGAATCCCTGTTTCCTCAAACCGAAAAAACAAATACATTCATTCACACTCCCGTAAAACGTATCCACCGTTGGTTCCCCTGGTGGTGGCGCACGGGGGCCCTGGTTCCGGAACTAAAAAATCACGGTATTCAGATCTATCACGGGCTCAGCAATGAAATACCGGCAGGCCTGCAACAGGCCGGCATCAGGTCGGTGGTCAGTATTCACGACCTGATATTCCTAAGGTATCCCCGGCAATATTCAGCGGTGGACCGCACCATTTATACCATCAAAACCAGGAATGCCTGCCGTTCGGCCGACCGGATCGTGGCCATCAGCGAACAAACCCGCAACGACCTGATCCATTTTCTGCATGTTCCCCCCGACCGGATCAGGGTAATCTACCAGGGCTGCCATCCTGCCTTCAGCCGCAGACTGACAGAGGAACAATTACAAAAAACCCTCAACAGGCACTCCCTGCCCCCTTCATATATCTTAAGTGTAGGAACCATTGAAGAGCGGAAAAACCTGCTGAATGTGGTCAGGGCCCTGCACCGTATCCGTTCCCGCATCCCCCTGGTGGTGGTGGGAAAGGCCAGGCCCTACGCAAAGCGTGTGAAAGAATATATTCGCCGTCATCAGGTTGAACCGGTTATCTTTCTGGAGAACATGCCGGTAGAAGAGCTCCCGGCCATTTACCAGTCGGCCCGCATGCTGGTTTATCCGTCGGTTTTCGAAGGTTTCGGCATTCCCATTCTGGAAGCCCTGCGGTCTGGGATCCCTGTGGTCACCACCAGTAACGGCTGCTTCAGCGAAGTGGGGGGAGAAGCGGCCCTGTATGCCGATCCGGAATCACCGGAAGAGATCGGCCGGCAGATACTCAGGCTGTGGCAGGATGACGATCTGCACCGGGAACTGTCAGCCAGAGCCCGTGAACAGGAAGCCCGTTTCCGGGATGAAAAAATTGCCGGGCAATGGGAAACCCTTTACCGCGAATTGATCTGATATGGAAAACGATTTACGGAACGCTCTGGAGGCACTGAAAAACGGAGGGCTGATCCTTTATCCCACCGATACCGTGTGGGGTATTGGCTGCGATGCCACACGGGAGGAAAGTGTGGAAAGAATATACCGTCTCAAACAGAGGGCGGAAAAACAAAGCATGCTGATCCTGGTCGACACGATCGACCGGATATATTCTTACGTGGATCCGGTCCCGGATATAGCAATCGATCTAATGGAGGTTGCCGACAAACCTCTTTCCATCGTATTTTCAGGGGCCAGAAACCTGGCCTCCAATCTGGTGGCACATGACGGCTCCATCGGGATCAGGGTATGCCGGGATCCTTTCTGCCGGGAGCTGATCAAACGCTTCCGGAAACCGGTGGTATCCACTTCCGCCAACCTGCACGATGAGCCGCCCCCATCCTGTTTCGCGGAAATCGGGAAACCGATCCTCCAGGGTGTGGATTATACAGTGATCTGGCGGCAGGATGATACTACCCGTGCCACACCCTCCGACATTATCCGCATCGGCCCGGGCGGGGAAGTGGAAATCCTTCGAAAATCATGAATATTCAGACCAGCTTCCATACCGGAAGGAACGGCCAGAAACAATAAATAAAAAGGGCTGCGGAAATCAGCACATCGGTCGCCACCAGATAACCGGCCTTCCATCTGCCGGTGGCTTCCAGCAGGGTAAACAGGATGCGAAGGAAAAACTGAACGAAAAAAAAGGAAAACAACCGTATTCCGTGGGGATGGTATGCTTCCGCCGCCTTGAAGTTCAGCCGGACAGTTTCCGAAAAACTCCGCGACAGACCGGAACTGGGAGATGTTTCCCCCGTAACCAGTTCATAAAAGGATGGAATGGGATGATGCCTGCCGCCGGTAGAAAAAACACCGGCATACAAAAATATCATACCGATCAATGCGGCAAAAATCAGATTAATAATCCGGTAAGACCGGCATGCAGCCTTGTGACCTGTGTTAGTCAACAGGAATGGTATCTCCAAGTTCCTCCCTGAATTCTTTCAGGGCTCTCCCCGCAGCACGGCCCACACGGGCAGCTTTTTCCTCATCCGACAGCCCTTCCATACTCTGCAGGGAAGAATCCATTTCCTCCTCCAGCTCTTCCAGTGTCCTTTCCAGTTCCTTGTCTATTTCCTCCACGGCCTCATCGAAACTTTTCCCGTAACCCGATTCAAATTCCTTTTCAAATTCATCCGAAGCCCGGTCCAGGGAACGGATCCATTCTCTCCCCCACTGATCGCCGTGTGAAGCCAGGGTACCAATGATCACACCCCAGACGGCAGCCACACTGGTTCCCAGAATGGAAATCACCAGGGCCGCAATGATCAGCCCTTTGGGAGCCCTTGCCTGGCTGGCCTGGGAAAGGGCCACAACGGCCAGAATAATAGCAATAATTCCGGGAATGAGAGCAATCCAGCCAAAGCAGGGAATGAATGCCAGGATCAGGGCAACAATACCAAGAACCAGAGCGGCAATTCCCAGACCCTGACCGGCATTTGATGTTTGTTCTTCCATGAATTACCAATTTTTATGGGTTGCTTATAACAAAGATAGAAAAATATCAAAAAGGCTGCACGGGAGAGTCATTCTTTCAACAGAATACCGGCCAGGTCTTCCTCCAGGCTTTGCACCGGATGCTCAATAATACGGCCTATTTCGTCTCCGTTCCGGAAAACGACGATGGTGGGAACAAATTGTATATCCAGTGAATCGAGGTCGATACCCGGGGCAAGTTTATCCCGCTTTACGAAGATCACATGGAGGCGGGATTCGTTGAATCCCAGCTGGTCAATAATTTTGTAGAACCGGGGCACTTCCCTTCTCGAGTCAGGGCACCAGGTACCCAGCACCATGGTAATGGTCACCCCATCCAGCTCCTCGGGTTCAATTCCGAGGATGCTTTGCTTGTTTACGGAATAGGCATCGTATTCCTCGCTGAACCAGGAGAAGAAAGGTTCCAGCAGCAATCCCTGGCGGTTCCCATAACCGATAAGCATCTCATCACCGGTTACCTCATCGTGAACCACCCGGTTTATTTCCTGCGCTGTGGCCGGAAGGACAAAAAGTGATAGAAAACCGGATAAAAAAAGTATACGTTTCATGGCAGATGTCTTTATCTGCCACAAGATAAGAAAAAATCTGATCCAGTTCAGCTACTGGCCGAGCAGTATCTCCAGGATTTTAACAGCAGCCTGGCTGACCGGTGTCCCCGGCCCGAATATAGCCACCACACCGGCATTGTACAGAAAATCGTAATCCTGCGGAGGGATCACTCCCCCCACAATGACCATGATATCCTCCCTCCCCAGTTTCTTCAACTCTTCGATCACCTGGGGGACCAGGGTTTTATGGCCGGCAGCCAGGCTAGAGATGCCCAGCACATGCACATCATTTTCCACAGCCTGGCGGGCCGCTTCGGCAGGGGTCTGGAAAAGAGGACCGATATCCACATCAAATCCGATATCGGCATACCCCGTAGAAACCACTTTGGCTCCACGGTCGTGCCCGTCCTGTCCCAGCTTGGCGATCATGATCCGGGGTTGGCGGCCTTCTCTGGCTGCAAATTCCCGGGCAAGATTCCGGGCTTTCTGAAATTGTTTGTCTTCCATAGATTCTGATGAATATACTCCGGAAATGGAGCGGATCACAGCCTTGTAACGACCGAACACCTTTTCCATAGCTTCCGATATTTCACCCAGCGTAGCCCTGTTTTTGGCCGCTTCCACCGACAGTTCCAGCAGATTGCCTTCCCCTGTACGGCAGGCTTCGGTAATGGCTTCCAGTGATTTTTTCACCGCTTCCCCATTCCGTTCCGACTTCAGTTTTTTCAGCCGCCTGATCTGGGCCTCCCGCACAGCCGTATTATCCACTTCCAGGGTCTCGATCGGATCTTCTTTTTCAAGCCTGTATTTATTCACCCCCACGATGGTCTCCTTCATGGAATCGATGCGGGCCTGTTTCCTGGCCGCCGCCTCCTCGATCCTCATTTTGGGCAGGCCCGTCTCAATGGCTTTGGCCATCCCTCCCATATCCTCAACCTCCTGAATCAGCTTCCAGGCTTTGTGAACCAGTTCATGCGTAAGTGATTCCACGTAGTACGATCCGCCCCAGGGATCCACGCTGCGGCAAATCTGGGTTTCTTCCTGAATATACAGCTGGGTGTTCCTGGCAATGCGGGCTGAAAAGTCGGTGGGCAGAGCAATGGCTTCATCCAGGGCATTGGTGTGTAGCGACTGGGTATGACCCAGGGCGGCGGCCATGGCCTCAATGCAGGTCCGCGTTACATTGTTGAAAGGATCCTGTTCGGTCAGGCTCCATCCCGAGGTTTGCGAATGGGTCCGCAGGGCCATGGATTTGGGATTCTTCGGATTGAACTGCTTCACTATCCGTGCCCACAACAGACGGGCCGCCCGCATTTTGGCAATTTCCATGAAATGGTTCATGCCAATAGCCCAGAAGAAAGATATGCGGGGTGCAAACCGGTCAATGTCCAGCCCGGCAGAAATCCCGGTACGCAAATACTCCAGTCCGTCGGCCAGGGTATAGGCCAGCTCCAGATCGGCCGTAGCTCCTGCTTCCTGCATGTGGTAGCCGGAAACAGAAATGGAATTGAACCGGGGCATGTATTTCGAGGTATACTCGAAAATGTCGGCAATAATCTTCATCGATTCCCGGGGAGGATATATGTAAGTATTGCGTACCATAAACTCCTTCAGGATATCGTTCTGAATGGTCCCGGTCAATTGTTCCAGTGTGGCTCCCTGCTCCAGTGCCGTCACAATATAAAAAGCCATGACCGGAAGCACCGCCCCGTTCATGGTCATTGAAACCGACATTTTATCCAGGGGTATCTGATCGAAGAGGATTTTCATGTCCAGCACCGAATCGATAGCCACGCCTGCCTTGCCGACATCTCCCACCACCCGTTCATGATCGGAATCATACCCCCGGTGGGTGGCCAGGTCGAAAGCCACCGACAGGCCGCGCTGGCCGGCAGCCAGGTTCCTGCGGTAGAACGCATTGGATTCTTCTGCCGTGGAAAAACCGGCATACTGCCTGATGGTCCAGGGCCGGGTAACATACATGGTGGAATAGGGCCCGCGAAGATACGGAGGCAGGCCTGCCGCATAGTGCAGATGCTCCATCCCTTCCAGGTCTTCCCGGGTATACAGGGGCTTCACACCGATGTATTCGGGAGTTTCCCACCGGTTCTCCGTTTCATGGTTTTCCGGTTTTTGGCCTGTTAATTTTCGGTATTGACGAATATCGATCCTGGAAAAATCGGGTTTCATGTTGTTTCTGTTTGAAATACACCAGGTTGTTTATGAGGCAATGATTCCCAGTTCTTTCTGAAATTCTCTGAGGACCTGAGGCACATCCTGGCGGATATGGATGAAATGCTTTACACCGGCCTCCCTGAGCTGGTCCACATGTTCCTTCGGATAACCGGCCACCACCACCAGGGTTTTCCCTTTCAGCTTTTCCGTAACAGGAGGCACAATCTCCGGATATTCCTCATCGGAACTGCATATAACGGTAATATCCGCACGGCTTTCCACACTGGCGGCCATTCCTTCCTCCAGGCTGGTGTACCCCGGATGATCTATGATCTCGAACCCTGCACAGGCAAAGAAATTCCAGGCAAAAGAAGCACGGGCACGCCGCATGGCCGGATCGCCGTATGTCAGGAGCAACACCCTGGGGCGCTTCCCGGATTTTTCCGTCTGCATCCGGATCTCTTCGTAAACCCTGGCAGGACGGAATGGCCGGAGAGGCTGCAGAGGCCCTTCGGAAGGGCTCTCGTTCTCCTTATCAATCTCCATATCACCGGCTAATGTTTCGTTGTTGTCGGCATACATGCTGGTTCCCACCAGTACATCTTTCCGGAGGGCCACATTACGGTCACGCTCTGCGGCCACCTTCTCCACCTGTTCCTGAATCCACCCCTTCCGGAACGCTTCGGTAAAACCTCCCATCCTTTCCACTTCCAGAAACAGATCCCAGGAAGCACCGATCATCGAATCGGTAAGGTTTTCCAGGTAATAGGATCCTGCCGCCGGATCGGCTACCTTGTTGAAATAGGCTTCCTCTTTCAGGATGATCTGGGTATTGCGGGATATCCTTTCGGAGAAAGCGGAAGGATCGCGGAACAGGATATCAAAAGGTTCCACACTCAACGAGCCGGTCCCGCCCAGCACAGCCGCCATGGCTTCGGTGGTCGACCGCAGCATATTTACGTAAGGATCGTATATTGTTCTGTTTCGTTGTGAGGTGATACAATGCAGATGCATGGGCGGTATGCGTCCGGGCTCCAGTCCCCATGCTTCCAGTATCCTGCTCCAAAGGTAACGCGCAGCTCTCAGCCTGGCTATTTCCAGGAAATAATGCGAACCGGTTACCATGGAAAACTGTATCCGGGGAGCAACCTGCCGCACATCGAATCCCCTGCCGGTCAGAAAAGACAAATATTCCTGTCCCATAGCCAGCCCGAAAGCCAGTTCCTGTACCAGGCTGGCCCCTGCATGATGAACCGCAGAGGTATGCACCGTGATCAGCCGGTAAGATTTCAGTTTGTCCTTCCAGCCCGTAAAAACATGTGCCAGCCGGTCCATCCCTTCGGCGGGATCCTTACCCGTGGCACAGGTATCCCCCAGCGGATCGATCCCTGCCGAGCCCGATATCTTCTCCGGATGGCTGCCCCTGCCCGTACAGAATTCGTACAGCCAGGCAGGCAGACCGGCGGCACAGGGAAATCCTTCGAAATACAGCGGCACTTTTTCCGGGTCAATGTCCTGAACCAGCCGGTCGAGCTTGTCCACACAGGCTTTATCGCTGCCCGGATGCCCGATGTTAAATACAAATCCGATGGCTTCGGCTCCCCGTTCCAGCGCCTCCAGGGCTTTCCGGTTTGCTTCCACAGGATCACTCACCCGGATATCCTGCCTTATTTCCCAGTCGTTCCCGTAAGCACGGCTGCCCCCCACAAAAGGGAACACACCCGGCCGTCCTTCCAGGTAGGAAATGTTCTTCAGGTCTTCAGCCATATAATACGGCTGTACACGAAAACCTTCCAGTGTTTTCCACACCAGCTTCTTTTCATAATCGGCCCCCTTCAGGTCTTTCCTGATCTGGTCTTCCCATTCTTCGCGACTCACAGGGAGAAATGCGGAAAACAGAGGTTCTTCCTTCCGGTCCATAGTCCCGTTTTTAAACTTTTTACAAAGTTAAACGAATTTATGTGACAGACTCCAATGACTTTTGTCATTCGGCCCGGCAGGCCACCGCCAGCAAACCGCCGGGAGGAACAGATCCGTATTTTATCCCGTGCATCCGGAACCCGGAGGAAAAACATATCTTTGAACATAAAAAACCCTGAAGATGAAAGTCATTCGTTTCAAATCGGCCGAAAGCTATGAGCCGGAAAAAGACTGGAAGCGCCTGAGTCTCTGTGCAGAAAAGGATATATCCATCGAGCATTTCATCAAACCGCCGGGCCATGCTTCCCCGAAACACGATCATCCGAACGCTCAGGTATTGCATGTTCTGGAAGGCAGGCTGTCAATCATTACCGACGAAGAGGGGGAAGAATTCCTGGAACCCGGTGATACGGTTTACATTCCGGGCAGGCAATCTCATATTATCAGGAATCCTCTCGACCGGCCTTCTTCCGGACTGGATATCTTTGTACCCGGACGTTCCTTCGATTTCTGGCTGAAACGGAATAAAAAGTAAGGGAGATTATCTCCCCCTGCGGGTTGTGATCAGGATCACCCCGTTGGCTCCCTGTATTCCATAAATGGCGGCGGTTCCGTCTTTGATCACGTCAATCGATTGCACATCGTGCGGATTCACCGAATTCAGGTCGTGTATCCTGACACCGTTCAGCAGGACCAGGGGCTCGGAATTCCGGTTACTGCTGTGACCCCTTATCCTGAGGGTCACCCCTGCACCGGTCCTGACCACTTCCAGCCCGGGCACCTGACCGGTCAGGGCCTGCCATACATCAGTATACCCTGCATAATTCACCTTGCCGGCATCCACCGAAGAAACCGAACCAGCAACCTCATCCCTGCCCTGTTCTCCATAGCCGATATTTACGGTTTCCCCTGACAGCGAAGTAACTGCCAGCGGAAAAGTGCAGTTGATCGTTTTCCTGCCACCGACAGCTTCTTCATACACACCTGCCAGGGGATGCCTGAAACCGATGGTATCGGCTTCTCCGGAAATTTTAAGGCGGTAATACCCTTTTTCATTGGTAACCCTGGGAGTCTCTTCCCCGTCGATCAATACCCTCACGCCGGGAACGGGATGCCCTATGCTGTCGGTCACCACACCCCTGACCACCCGGTTCTGGGCCGAAGCTCCCGCAACAGAAAAACAAACCAGCAGGATCATGAAGACCGGTTTTTTCATAAGGCAGTTGATTTTATCGTGCGACACAAGGTGACAGGTTTTGCCCGGGCAAATCAGGCTGTTCTGTCCCCGGTAACCATCAGTTCTTCCCGAACTCCATCAGGTATTCCTTGATGAAATCATTCAGATCGCCGTCGAGTACTGCCTGCACATTCGAGGTTTCATAGCCGGTGCGAAGGTCTTTCACCAGTTTGTAGGGATGAAGCACATAGCTGCGAATCTGTGAACCCCATTCGATTTTCTTCTTCAGGCCTTCGATACGCGCCTGTTCTTCCTGCCGTTTCCGAAGCTCGAGCTCGTACAGGTGCGATTTGAGCAACCGCATGGCATTTTCCTTGTTTTTCAGCTGCGACCGGGTTTCCTGGTTTTCAATCACGATACCTGTGGGATGATGCCGCAGCCTCACGGCCGTTTCCACCTTGTTCACATTCTGTCCTCCGGCACCACTCGACCGGTAGGTTTCCCAGGTGATATCGGCCGGATTGATCTCGATTTCAATATTATCGTCCACCACAGGGGAAACGAATACCGAAGCAAAGGTGGTTTGTCTTTTCCCCTGGGCATTGAATGGAGAAATCCTTACCAGCCGGTGCACCCCGTTCTCACTTTTCAGGTTTCCGTAAGCAAAATCGCCCGTAAATTCCAGGGTAGCCGACTTGATGCCGGCCTCTTCTCCCGGGAGCACGTCAATTTCTTTCACCCGGTAATTGTTCCGTTCCCCCCACCGGATATACATCCGCATAAGCATGGCGGCCCAATCGAGCGATTCGGTCCCCCCTGCCCCCGAATTGATTTTCATAATGGCGCCCAGCCGGTCTTCTTCCTTGCCCAGCATATTCTTCAGCTCCAGGTCGCTGATCAGTTCAAGGACTTTCCGGTACTGCTGATCCACCTCTTCTTCCGAAGCCTCTCCCTCCCTGGCAAAATCGAACAGCACCTGCAGGTCATCCACGGCTGTTTTGATCTGGTTGTAAGCCCTGGTATATTCCTTCATGGAAGCAATGTACCTCAGTTTTTCTTCGGCTGCTCTGGGATCATTCCAGAAACCCGGGTCGCGCGCAACTTTCTCTTCCTCGGTAATAGCCTGCTGTTTCTTATCAATGTCAAAGATGCCTCCTCAGCGCATCCAGGCGCTCTGAAAGCTCTTTGATCTGTTCCTGATTGATCATGGTCTGTCAGTCTGTTTTCACGTTCAACAACCTACAAAAGTACAAAAAAACTCCCGCTTTCATCCCATTTCGAAAGGATCCCCGTGTGACATCCCGTCAATCAACCTGTTCACAAGTTCCGGTTCAAATCCGCGGGAAAAGGCAAAACGCTGCAATCCCGCCCTGACAGCCAGGGGATTCCCCTTTACCGTGCGCTTTTTTTTCTGCAGTTCCACCCGCATCATCTGCAGGTACTCATCATCATCGATCTCATCCAGCGACGGTTCGATCACCTCGTTATTTACCCCTTTCATCCGCAGGGCGTGCCTGATCTTCAGTTTCCCCCATTTATTGAATCTTACCCTGTCACGAACGAAAGCCCTGGCAAAGCGGAAGTCGTCAAGAAAACCATCCTTCTGCAAACGGTCAATTACCTCCTTCACCTCCTTTCCGTCCAGTCCCCACCCTTGCAGCTTCCGTTCAATTTCTGCCGTGCTGTATTCCCGCCGGGCACACATGGCCCGGGTTTTTTCCAGGGCTTCCTGTTTTGTCAAACGGATCTTTTTTGTCATAACGAAACACTTTTCGGTGGCCTGAGGGCGCGCAGCATTCTCCATTTGCCGTGTATATCCCGTGCCGGTGTGACCTGTTCCCAGCCTTTTTCACTGAAAAGTCCGGCCAGGGGGTCCATCATCCTTTCATGCATTTCCACATAAAGGGCTCCTCCCGGGATGATCCGGCTGCTTCCAAATT
>Ga0190344_1000037_pt1 | contig 83745 bp, 71 predicted proteins | sample 48721323_MG_FD_161662 | JGI IMG/M metagenome (GOLD analysis project Ga0190344, IMG submission 161662) | Hydrothermal vent microbial mat bacterial communities from Southern Trench, Guaymas Basin, Mexico - 4872-13-2-3_MG | ecosystem: Environmental > Aquatic > Marine > Hydrothermal vents >... | reverse complement strand
TCGGCGACGGTGAGCTTCAGGAGGGACAGGTCTGGGAGGCGGCGATGACCTCGGCTCACTACAAGCTGGACAACGTTACGGCGATTGTTGACCGCAACGGTCTTCAGATTGACGGCAAAACCGAAAAGGTGATGGCTCTGGAACCGCTGGCGGAGAAGTGGCTCTCCTTCGGTTTCCATGTGATTGAGTGCGACGGGCATTCCTTCTCCGACCTGCGCCGCGCCTACGACGAAGCCTTAGCCACCAAAGGCAAGCCGAGCTGCGTCATCGCCAACACCCACAAGGGATACGGAGTCTCCTTTATGAGCGACAATGCGGGCTGGCACGGCAAATCTCCCAGCGTGGAACAGCTACAGGCAGCCATCGCCGAGATCTGCGGCGATGAAAAGATTGAAAGCAGCTGTATGAAAACGGTTCTTGGCGAAGTGAAGGGAGGTGGTCGCTAGTGGCTCTTAACTCAACAGTAAAAGAGATGCGCCTGCTCTCCCTGACCGACGCGGCGAACCGAGAGAACTGGCAAGCCTGCAAGGTAACCTACGGTGCGGCTCTGTTAAAGCTTGCTACAGAACGACCGGAGGTCGTCGCCCTCGATGCCGACCTGGCTAACTCTACCCAGAGTTCCCGCATTCGCGATGCCAAGGACGAGTCCATCTCCCGGCGTTTCTTCGACGTGGGCATCAGCGAACAGGATCTCGTCGGCACCGGAGCAGGGCTGGCTCTGGCAGGTAAGATTCCATACGTCAACAGTTTCGGGGTGTTTCTCTCTGGTCGTGCCTGGGGACAGATTCGGGTCAGCGTCTGCTATCCAAACCTTCCGGTGCGCTTCGGCGGTTCTTACGGTGGAATCACTGTGGGTCCCGATGGACCGACCCACTTTGCCATCTCCGACATCGCCATCCTGCGCAGCCTGCCGAACATGACTCTGGTGAGCGCGACGGATGCCGCTCAGGTGCCAAAGATTATTGAAGCGACCGTTGACTATCCTGGTCCGGTCTATATCCGCATGGGGCGGGTTCCGCTGCCAGTGGTAACAACGGCGGAGACCCCCTTCGAGACCGGACGAGCCTACGTTTACCGTGAAGGCGGCGGCGAGCTGGTTCTCTACACCACCGGGCATTCGGTTTACGATACTCTGGCGGCTGCAGAGATTCTGGCTGCCGAAGACGGCATCGACCCCTGGGTGGTCAACGTCAACACCATCAAGCCCCTCGATGTCGAGACCATCACCACGGTGGCGAAGCAGGTCAAACGGGGCTGCGTGGTGGAGGAACACAACATCTACGGCGGTCTCGGCGGAGCAATCGCCGAGGCACTGGCGGGAAGCCATCCGCTGCCCCTGGGCTTTATCGGAATCGAGGACGAGTTCTGCGAATCCGGCGAGCCGATGGAGCTGCTGCGGGAGTACAAGCTCGATGCCCCTGGAATCGTCGAGCGGGTGCGCGGGTACCTGAGGAAATAGAAGAGCGGGTTTGAAGCCACTGTAGGGGCGAACCTCGTGTTCGCCCTCGTGTTCATCATCTACTATCAAACGAACCTATGTCTCAGCGTCCAAAGCTCGGTCAGCACTTTCTCGACAGCCAGCGGGTCGTCCGGCAGATTATTAATCTGGTGCCGGAGGGCGCAGCGGTGGTCGAGATCGGCCCCGGTCATGGAGCCTTGACGGCGGGGCTGCTCCACCGAGCCGGAAGCTACCTCGGCATGGAGCTTGACTCCTGGCTTGCCGAGCGGCTGCGGGGTAAGTTCAGCGAGCAGGAGAAGTTCCGTCTGATTGAGGGCGACTTCCTCTCCCTCGACCTGCCGGAGGAGCTACCCGCCCCCGTCGTACTGGTCGGCAATGTCCCCTACTACATCTCGGCGAAGATCGTCCAGCGTGCCTGCGTCGAGCCACGCTATTCCAAAGCCGTGCTGATGTTCCAGCTGGAGTTCGCCAAACGACTGACGGCGGAACCGGGTGGCTCTGACTACGGCTCACTGAGCGTCTATACCCAGTACCACTGGCAGGCGCGACTGGCTATCTCCGTGGGTCGGGGCAAGTTCAAGCCGCCGCCGCGAGTGGATTCCGCCGTGGTCGAGCTTGTCCGCCAAGAGCAGCCCCCCGTTGAGGTGGATGATGCGGAGGCTTTCTTCCGACTGGTGCGAGCCTGCTTCACCCATCGGCGCAAGCAGCTTGGTAATGCACCGCTGAAGGAGCTGGGGATAGAGAAGGAGTCCTGGCTAGGGGTGCTGGAGGCAGCAGAGATCGAGCGCAGCCGACGACCTCAGGTGCTTTCAATCGCCGAGTACGCCGGGCTTTATCGAGCATATCGGAACCTTTGAGTACCCCTTCCAAACGAGAGATAATCACTCTAACAAGCTTCACAAGGGGTTAAAACCCCTTGCCTCAACACCTCGCACAAATATTCCCCAGACAAGGGGCTTTAGCCCCTTGCTGAAGAGGGGGAGATTTAACAATGGACAGACGCTTTGAGCGGGATTATCAGAAGCTGGCTGAGGGGCTTTCCGGCTGGCTGGCTGGCTACGTCCGTGGCGCGGGCTATCGCAAAGTCGTCATCGGCATCTCCGGGGGAGTGGATTCCGCCCTCAGTGTGGCTCTGGCCGTGCGTGGACTCGGTAGCGAGAACGTCCACGGGCTGCTGTTACCTCACGCTGATAGCGACCCGGCATCGGAGAACGACGGACGGCTGGTCTGCGAGCAGCTGGGCATTCCCTTCGAGCGGGTAGAGATCACCCCGTACTGCGCCCCGCTGCTGGGGGAGGTTCCCGCCGACGAGCAGCTGCGCCGGGGGAACATCAAAGCCCGGATGAGGATGATTGTCCTCTTCGATTACTCGTCAAAGCTCCCCGCCCTGGTCCTGGGGACGGGGAACAAGACCGAGATTCTCTTCGGCTACTCCACCCTCCACGGCGACGATGCCTGCGCACTGAACCCTCTGGCAAACCTCTACAAGACCGAGGTCTGGGAGCTGGCACGGGAGCTTGGGCTGCCCGAAGTGGTGATAGAGAAGTCGCCCTCCGCCGACCTCTGGACTGGTCAGACCGACGAGGACGAGCTGGGAATCAGCTACCGCGAGGCGGATAAGGTTCTCTACGACATGGCAGAGCTGCGACTCGGCGAGGAGGAGCTGATTGCCAACGGGCATGATCCGGCACGGGTGCGGCATCTGCTCGACCTGGTGAGGAAAAACGCCTTCAAGCGACACCTGCCAGCGGTTCCGCCAAAAGTATAGCCACCATCTAAAAAACCAGCCCCGTTGGGGGCTGGTTTTTTTTGGGGGATGCTCTGCTACTCGCCCTCTTCGCTCAGGCGCAGGGTGATTCCACCCTTGCCAGAGAAGAGGTTGTAGAGCCAGGCGGTGAGCCAGAGCAGCGGAATCGAGAGACCGATGCTGAAGAGCAGGCTGGTCAGGTTCATGCTGCCGAGGAGCATCGCCAGCAGACCGCTGACCACGTTCACCGCCAGATGACTGGGCAGCCAGTAACCTATGCTCCGCAGGCTGATTTTGTTCAGCACCAGCCCGGCTTCGCCCTCACGGAGGCGGAAGCTAACACCCTTGCCCTCCCCGGCAACGCCGTTATAGACCGCCGAGGCGAGGAGCAGCGAAAGCAGAATGATGAGGGTGATGATCGGGGTTCCGATGAGCAGGACGATGAAGAACAGCTGGAGGATTCCGCCGAGCCAGTCGGCACCAAGCTCAGTGGCGGGCAGCGGCATGGTTACTGAGGTGATGACGACGGACATCACCAGGTAAGAGGCGAGGAAGACCGCGGCACCGACTAACAGTGGAACCAGAATCGAGACCAGGGAGCGGGTGCTGATTCCTGTTACGGTAAACTCACCCTCGGCATTGGTGCTTTCGAGGAGCAGCTTGTCTCGCTTAGCGGTGAAGCGATTGTAGCTGCGGAAGAAGCTCATCCCGCCGATAAAGACAGCAGCGACGGCACTTAACCCAATCAGGACAAAGGTGATCGGCGGAATCGCCGCAAAGGCGAGCATCTGAAGACTGCTGTTGAACTGGTTGACATCGAGCAGGTAGTTGGCAAGGAGACTGACCGCCGTGGCAATCAGGCTGGGGATGAAGAGGTAGAAGACGCTCGTCGGCTTGAGGTGGGTTATTTTCTGCATTGCTCTTTGATAGAATGGGGGTTGATGTTTGTATGGGCGTATTGCAATATGCCCCTACTCTCGTTAGCAAAACGGAAGACGAGTCCCTAATTCAGCTGGTCGCGTTCGTGGTTCCAGAGTACCCAGTCGCTCTGCTCCAGGTAGTCGTCTTTGGAGAAGGAACCGGAGCGGATGATCTCTCCGTCGGGTCCGACGACGATCTGGCGCATACTGGTGATCAGGCGCAGCCGCCACTCCTCTTCGGTAACCTCGACCGGACCGGTAACTTCGCGAGGACCGGTAACCTCATACTTACCGTCGGTGTCCTCGCCCTCTTTGGCGGCGGTCTCCCAGAAGCCCGGACCGAGGCGAGCCATCATCGGATCCCACAGCTCCACCGCGCCCTCGTACACCCGCAGCATGGTGGTGCCATCGGCGGCGACGTTGAGGCGATAGGTCGTTCCCCGGCAGGCAGTACCCATGATGTCCGAGGTAATGGCGAAGCTGTCGGAATCGCCCAGCCCCTCCACCGATGCCCAGAGGTCGCCCTCTTCCACCTCGAATAGGGTCTCGTTGAAGCCCTCACGAGTTTCTTCGTAGAGCTTGACGATGTCCACCGTGGTGCGTGGAGCCAGCCGGATGATGCTCCGGGTGGAGAGGGTCAGCTCGGCACGGGACTCAACGTGGGTGCGGACTTTGTAGCCCTTGACGATGCTGCTGTTGAGGAGAGCGGGAGTCCAGTCCTCTTTCTCTTCCGGTCGCTTGACCACATCACCCTCGACATAGGTAACGGTGGCAGACGAACCGGTCTCGTCAACAGCATCTTCACCTTCCGCTGCGTCGGCATCATCGGGGTCGCCCAGGGCGTAGAGTACGCTTACTGAGAGGAGAATTGCGACAAGAACAAGTAATCTGAGTAGCTTGGACATCCTGACTCCTTTTAAGTCGTTTCCAAAGGTTAACGAAGTATAGACGAAAAAGCCCTCAATTTCCAGTCTGGAGAGGGGAAGCTGAGCGAGAACCTACAGCTTGATAAGATAACGACACCAGTTAACACGCTATTTATCAATCCGATGGCAGCGAGTATGCTGAATTGCTGATGCAGAAGTTCTTGACACCAGCCTTTTATTTGTCTATATACTTGTCTTCGCGGCTCAAAAATGACTTTGAGTCAAAACCTTTGGGTCAAAAACCAAGGAGCAATATGAAGAGAGCATTGCTTGTACTGGTAACCCTGCTGATGGCTGTCTCGGCCTTCGGGTTTACCAAGACTGTCCTGATCGAGGACTTCGACGCAACGTGGTGAGGTTACTGTCCTCGGTGGCGAGAAGCTTTCTCCCACCTACGCGCGGACTACACCCACGAGCAACTAGTCGTTATCTCCAACCATGCTGGTGGCGACATCTACGAGAACCCCTACACGCTATTCCGTAAGGGTGAACTCGGCGTTACTGGCTATCCCAACGTGTTTATCGATGTCAAGTTTAAGTGTGCTGGTTCGTACGCAAACTGGCAGCAAAACTACAACTGGGCAGCTCCGAGGATAAACACTCAGCTTGCTCAGGAAGCTCCCGCTGGTCTGGAACTGTACTTCAACCGCAGCGGAAACACTGTAACCCTCGAAACAGTCGTAAACCTGACCGAGAGCATTACTGGTACCTACACCGTGTGGATGGTAGTGTATGAGGATACCGTAAGCTCTTACGAGTTCGTCGTGCGCGACGGCGATATGACCCCGGGTACGCTGAGCATCAGCAGTCCTTACGAAACCGAGACCTTCACCTGGGAGTTCGACATCGACGGTGGCTGGGATGAGAACGATCTCTGGGCTGCCGCCTGGATCGAAAAAGATTCTCCCCGTGATGTAAAACAGTCAACAATGGTTGAGCTGGACTGGACCCAGACCAACGTTGAGGAAACCACCTTCGGTCAGATTAAGGCGATGAGCTTCTAGCAACAGCATCGCTATCAACTCGATAGTAAAAAACACTGGCAGGGGCTATTGTCCCCTGCCTTTTTTATGCAACGAAATGCAACAAAAGTTTGGAAAGTGGCAGGGGCAGAGACTCGGTTGATTTGACGGTATGGAGGATTCTTACGGTTAGTATCGGCGATGGCAAGTCTATAACATTGTAATTTTCAATCTGATACCGTCATTTTACAGCGAACATCTTTGCGTGTCTGCCTCATCAGCCGGAGTTGCATCACACCTCCGAAAAAAGCGTAGGGACGGCGGTGGCACGCTGCGTAAAACTAGCTATGCCCAAGTGAAGGCAGCTTCAAGCTGCCGCCACCGCCTCTCTTTTAGCCGGAGTACAGATTTGATGCAATTTACACAGTAGCCGCTCCGCTGGTCCAGTTTCGAGTGATTATCCCTACAAGAAAAGAACCTGACAATATGCCAGGCTCTTATAAAATGGTGGGGGCTTAACTATTCTAGAAGAATAGCTTGCCCCCTTGGTTGCGGGGACCGGATTTGAACCAGTGACCTTTGGGTTATGAGCCCAACGAGCTACCAACTGCTCCACCCCGCAGGGAAAGTATGCCTGCAAAGAGTGGAAATGTCAAGATGTTATTCCGGCAGCGGTGTTGGTTCCACGCCAGCGGGGAGGTGCTGGGCGAGGATGGTGAAGGTCAGGGTGGCGGTTGCCTGGCGGTTGCCGACGACCTTGTCGAAGGTGGTAATCTGGAGTTCGAACTCGCCGGGCCAGAAGTAGGGTTCTTCGAGGAGAACCTCGTTGTGGAAGGTGATTGGTTCGGTTCGGTCGATGATATCCTCGATGGCACCGTCGGCAAAGGCGATGGAGTCGGCATCGGCGGCATCGTAGATCTCCAGCTGCTCGATGAGGCGGTACTCGCCGGTTTCTTCGTCCAGTGCCGGATTGACAACGGTGAAGTCGAGGATCAGGGTATCGCCGAGGTCGTATTCAGTCTGGCTGAGGGTCGGGTTGAGGATTTCGTAGATGTCCTCCTCGACCGGTTCCGGTTCCTCGTCGCAGGCAACAAAGAACATGAGAGCTAGCAAGGCGATAAGCAGCAGGGGGATGGTCTTCATAACGACCCCTTTGATTTTGGTGTTGGTTTTGGGAAATCTATGGTTGTTTTGTGGGGGTACGGCATGCCGTACCCTGTTTATATACGAGGTTTTAAGACAAGGGGTTTCAACCCCTTGTGGAATAACAACGTATCTTCCATTTCGCAAGGGGCGGTCGTTCCTTGTCCGGGGTATTTTTGTGCGGGTTTGCAGGGGCGTATTGAATACGCCCCTACGACTGCCCCCCATCCCAGCCTTCCCCCCAGAGGGGGGAAGGGGGAGAGAGGTTAAACGACCAACGGAAGCGATAAAGCATCTCAGGGTTTTCTGGTGCGAAGCACCAGTCCTGTGATGCAACGCACCGCGTTGCTAGCGCTAGCGGCGACCTCGACCACGGTCATTGCCACCACCACGGCGATTACGATCGCCACCGCGTCCGCCACGATCGTCCCGGGGCTTGCGTTCCGGTTCTACGTAGCCTTCGGGCTTGGGCAGCAGGGCTTTGCGGGAGAGGTTAACACGACCCTGAGAGTCGATCTCCATCAGCTTGACGGTCATCTTATCGCCGATTTTGCAGACATCCTCGACGCTGTTGGTGCGTCCCCATGCCATCTCGGAGATATGAACGAGACCGTCCTTGCCGGGCATGATCTCGACAAAGGCACCGAAGTTCATGATGCGAACGACTTTACCTTCGTAGGTAGCTCCGACTTCCGGCTCGGCAACGCTCGCCTTGACCCGTTCCATTCCGGCTTCGAGGGCGGCGAGATCGGCACTGGCGACGACGACCATTCCTTCATCGTCAACGTCAATCGTAACTCCGGTCTCTTCGATGATCGCCCGGATGTTCTTGCCACCGGGGCCGATGAGGGCGCCGATTTTGCTCCGGGGAATCTGGATGCTCTGGATGCGCGGAGCGTAGGGGGAGAGGTCGTCACGGTGAGTATCGAGAACCTCGTCCATGATGTCGAGGATGTGGATTCGACCCCGCTTCGCCTGCTCCAGGGCGCGTTTGAGAACGTCGGTGGGCAGACCGTCGAGCTTGATGTCCATCTGCAGGGCGGTGATGCCCTCCCGGGTTCCGGCTACCTTGAAGTCCATATCGCCGACGTGGTCCTCGTCGCCGAGGATGTCGGTGAGGATGTGGTAGTCGTCGCCCTCGTTGATCAGTCCCATCGCCACGCCGGCAACCGGAGCGGAGATTGGCACACCAGCGTCCATCAGCGAAAGAGAACCGCCGCAAACCGTTGCCATCGAAGACGAACCGTTACTCTCGGTAACATCGGAGAGAACCCGCATGGTGTAGGGGAAGTTTTCTTTTTCAGGCAGAACCGCCAGCAGGGCGCGCTTGGCGAGGGTTCCGTGTCCCTTTTCCCGGCGGCTTGGTCCACGGAGGAAACGAACCTCGTTAACCGAGTACGGCGGGAAGTTGTAGTGGAGCAGGAAGTTCGACCAGTATTCTCCGGTCAGTTCTTCGACCTTCTGTTCGTCGGTTCCGGTTCCCAGGGTGGTGGTAACGATTGCCTGGGTCTCGCCACGAGTAAAGAGGATGGAGCCGTGGGTGCGGGGGAGGATGCCGGTCTCGATGCTGATCTCGCGGACTTCCTCAAGCTGGCGACCGTCGAGGCGGATGCCCTCTTTGAGAACCCGACCACGGATGACCTCGCGGGCCAGATCTTTCAGGGTGTTTTTGACCTGGGCGAGTTGCTCTTCCACGCCGTCTTCGTCGCCGAGCTTCTCGGTCATCTCTTCGAGGATTTCGTTCTTGAGCAGCTTGACCGCATCCATACGCTCCAGCTTGTCGGCGATGGTGGTCATCTGCTCGTAGAAACGGTTGCCAGCGAGTTCGCGGACGGTGTGATCGATTGCCAGGTCTTTTTCCTTTTCGGGGAAGACCAGCTTCTCTTTACCGACCTCTTCTACCAGCTCGTGGATGACCTTGATGATCTTCTTGATCTCGTCGTGGGCGGCAACCAGAGCCTCGGAGATGATCTCTTCGGGGAGGATCTTGACCTCGCCCTCGACCATTACCAGGGCAGAGGAGTTACCAGCGATGACCAGGTTCAGCTTCGACTGGTCGAGTTCTTCTTCGCTGGGGTTGAAAACCAGCGTGCCGTCAACGTAACCGACGCGAACCGCTGCCAGAACATGCTCATGAGGAACGCTGGAGATAGCCAGCGCAGCGAAGGCACCGTTCATCGCCATGATGTCGGTGTCCTGTTCGGGATCGGCAGACAGAGCGGTACCGATGAACTGGGTCTCGCGGTTCAGCCCCTTGGGGAGCTGGGGACGGACGGAGCGGTCGATCAGGCGACAGGTCAGGATTTCCTTGACACTGGGCGCGCCTTCACGCTTGAAGAAACCACCGGGAATCTTGCCGCCGGCACTCTTGCGCTCGCGATAGTCCACCACGAGGGGGATGAAGCCGATGTTCTTCTCGCGGGAGTCGATGCAGACCGTAGAGAGAACCATGGACTCGCCGTAGGAGCACATCACGGCTCCGTTTGCCTGACGGGCGATGCGCCCGGTTTCAAAAACGAGGGTTTTCTTTCCGACAACAACTTCTTTTTTCGTAATCATCTTCTTCTCTTCTCTTCCTTTTCTTTCCCTAGTAGATACACTCCAGACGAACCTGTCCGGCAGTGTTCGTAGGGGCGAAGCTTGTCTTCGCCCTTTTTTGTTCTGCCCCTCACCCCAGTAGAGAAGGGGATTTTGGAGCAATCGTCGTTCCGGCGGGCCGACCTAAAGGTCGGTCCCTACGTTAAAACCTCGACTATGGACAACCAGTCGAACCAACTGACCGTGGCGAGCAATGTAAAACGGCTCTCTACCCCGGTCGCGAAAATGTGATGCAACGCACCGTGTTGCTACTTGCGGAGCTTGAGTTCAGCGATCAGCTTCTGGTAGCGATCTTCGCTTTTGCCGCGCAGGTAGGTGAGCAGACGGCGACGCTTGCTGACCAGCTTGAGCAGCCCGTAGCGACCGTGATGGTCTTCTTTGTGGGCTTTGGAGTGTTCGGTCAGCTCGCGGATGCGGGTGGTGAGCAGGGCGACCTGAACCTCGGTGGAGCCGGTGTCTTTATCGTTTTCGCCGAATTTGGAGACGATCCCGGCAATCTGATCTTTCTTGAGCGGCATGGAGTTCCCTTCGGTGGTTTTTTAGACAGTAGTTGCTTGTGTGTATAGTTTAATAGTTTTGATAGCCCCTCACTCCGATCCTCTCCCCAAGGGGGGGAGGGGGAAAAGTATTTACCGTCCGACCCCCGCTCCGTGTGCGCGCAGGTAGTCGATGGCTCGGCTTCCGTTTTTTCAATCGTTGAAACCAGCCCCCGCTCCGTGTGCGCGCAGGTAGTCGATGTCATCGAGGAGGAGGCTGAAGAGCTTGTAGCTGCTGTGTTTGTTCTCGTTGGAATAGACCATTGCCGCTTCGTAGGTGGCGATGTGCGCCTGGCGGGAGAGCTGGCGTTCCTCCAGGGTTAGCTCGGCGTAGCCGAGAACGAAGCGGTCGTAGAGACTGTTATAGAGGTTGCCGAACTGTTCGTCGGCGGCTTCGAGTCCATCACGGCGGTAGGTTACCATTCCCCGGAAGTAAGGAACGAAAGCTGCGCCCAGAGGTTCCGCAGCCAGCTCATCGGCGATGGCGAGGGCATCATCGAGGCGGTCTTCTTCCAGGGCAAGCTCGCCGTCGGTGAAGAGGTCCCGAGTCTGCTCCCAGGGCTCCGGCGCGGAGCAGGCAGCCAGAACGACAACAATGAACGCATAGATTATGGCAGAGGTAAGTCTCATGGTTACTGATTGTTCCGGCTGATTTTGGTTTTGTAGGGGCACGGCGTGCCGTGCCCAGCGGCGAATTACATCATCGAAATGAAACAGCCCCGCCAGTACGCGGAGCCGACAAACACGGGAATCTACGTATACCATACGCGACCCGCCCTGATCAGCCCCTGAACTTTATGGAGACGAGTGGCTGTTAAGCTGCCCCACGACCCATTCCGTACCACCTCTCCGGTGCCGCAGGGGACGCTCTCCAGAAGAGGTAGAAACGGAACGGGGGAAGGCTAACACGAGTCGGCTGAAAAAGCAATAGCCTGAAAAAAGGAGAAGCCAAGCGGCTTCTCCCCGTTCACACTGTAAGCTCAACTTGCCTGGAAGTAGTCGGATTAGAAGTAATAGGTAACGCCAGCCTCGAAGCCAAAGCTGAATCCACCACCGAATTCACCGATGAATAGTATCGGACGGAGTTCGGCATTGAGATAGAAGCTTGATCCGAGAGGAACGGCGACACCAGCGGAGAAGGGCAGAGCGAAACCAGCGGTGTTATAGCCAACCCACAGTCCGGCACCAAGACCAGCGTAGGGAATGACGCTGGGTACGTTGAAGTGGTATTTGAAGATACCGGAGATAACGGTACCTCCGTTGATGATGAAGTCGAAGCTAGGCTCGATCTCGATAGAGCTGGAGAGCATGAAAGAGCCGTGAAGGTTGACATCAAAACCGTTGCCAACAAAGCCCATTCGCATACCAGCACCAAAACGGGCGGCACTGACCGGAGCGGCCAGCAGACCGATGACCAGCACGAGCAGGATCCATTTACGCATGAGTTCTCCCTGGATAGTTTTAGGTTAAAGGACTGTTCAGGCTGACTGACCGGAAGGAGCAATCACAAGCCACAGGAGATGCTAGCACAGACAGTGGAATAAATCTACCCTCAAACGATTGGTTTTTAGCCCTTGACCCCTCGGCATATTTTTGTTACAGTTACCGTTGCTACTGTGAGAGTCGCAGTGCAACGCACCTGATGTATCACACTGACCATTCACCCCTTTACTCCCAGGGAGCAAAGATGAAACGAGCAGGACTAGCACTACTAGTCGTCATCGTTGGTATGCTTCTCATCACGGCGTGCACCGACCCTATGTCGAACTGCCTCTACCGTGATCAGGATCAGCCCGGTGGCACTATCTCGCGGTTGAACGTCTATCCCGCGAACGATGCCGTCCGTTATAACATTGACGCACGGAATCTGGTTTATCGCGAGTGGGTAAGCGGAACCCCGGAAGCTCTGGAAGACCCCTACTTCTGTTTCTACATGGGCGGTCCAGAGAACCTCTATAAAGGTTTTAACATCTACCGCAGAGAGGGTACCGGAGACTATACCCTGCTTGCTGAGAACCAGAAGCCGGAAACCCTGCGCACCATGCCTACCTGGAACGCTGGTGCCACTGAGGATCAGAACGACCCCATCTTCTACGACACGCCTACTGCTGGCACGAATGAGCTGGACTTCCCAGCTTACCTTCCCACCCTCGATGGTTTCAAGGGTGAGCAGTATCCCGGCGGCAACTGGGCACCGGATCACGGTACCACCGCCCCCTGGGACACAAACGGCTGGAGCCGCTACTACCCGTACCACTACTTCGGTAGCGATAACCGTGCCTACGGCTTTGTTGATGAAGACTTCGATATCGTCGCCGACGATATGGCAGACTTCACCTGGGCTGTCGTGGTTGTGGACGCCAATGGCAACATGGGTGCCGCCTTCACATCTACCTGCAACCCCACCGATTTCGAATAACTAACCGGGACAATTAACCAGTAAACAAGGAGTACAAGATATGCGTAAGACCTTGGTTATTCTGGTGCTGCTCTCCGTCCTGATTGGTGGGACGGTATCCGCTGAGGGCATGCACCCCTACGGTATGGCCGGTCTGTTCAAGACCTGGAATGCCGAAACGATCGAACAGTGGGGCCTCTCCTTTGGTCTTCACTTTGACATCTGGGTTTTCAATCGCGATGTCGCAGGTTCGGGCTACGAGTGGGCCGACTACGACACCACCGATGACAGCTACTACATTTCCGATGTTTACAGCCGCAACCCCTTCCAGTTGACGCTTTGCTTCTTCGACTGGATGGAGTTCTCGGTCGCCCCGACCTTCGCCGCTCGCAAGGTGATGGACACCTCCCTTGAGCGCGTTGGTCTCGGTGAGCTATTCATCGGCACCAAGTTCAATCCGATCAAAGAGCAGGAGAACGGCTACCTGCCCGGTATCTCCGTACTCTTCAACTTCAACCTTGGTGGCATGGCTGCGGCGGACGATTCGACCGTACGGGGCAACGACTCGATGGCCTTTGAGACCATGGGCGACACTAACATCGACTTCCTCGTCGCCGTTACGAAGCATGTTGGCAAGAACGACATCTTCTCCTACAACGTCAACCTTGGCTATCGCCTGACCCTGGGCGAGTACGATGTCATCGGTTACGAGTTCAACGAAGAGACTGGCGAGACCGAAAAGGTTACCCTGCACGAAAACTACCCGGTACACGACTACTTCCTCTACGGACTCGGTCTTGAGGTCAAAGCCACCAAGAACTTCTCCTTCATCGTTGACACCGTCGGTAAGGTCGGCTTCACTGAAGAGCAGACTCGCGGTACTGAGACCTGCACCCCGACCGACGACTGGCTCCAGATCATGCCTGGCTTCCGTCTCTCCGGCGATAACTTCCTCTACTGGGACTTTGGCGTGGGCATCGGTGTCCTCACCGACAACCCCTGGATCGAGGTTCTCACCGGCTTCTCCGCCGACATCAACCTGGTCGAGAAAGACTCCGACGGCGACGGCTACGTCGATTCCAAGGATGCCTGCCCGAATCAGGCCGAGGACTTTGACGGCTTTGAAGACAGCGATGGTTGTCCTGACCTGGACAACGACGGCGACGGCATCCCCGATACCGAAGATGCCTGTCCCGACGAAGCCGAGGACTTTGATGGCTTTGAGGACGAAGACGGTTGCCCCGATTACGACAACGACGGCGACGGCATCCTCGACGTGGACGATGCCTGCCCGAACGAACCTGAGACCTTCAACGGTTACCAGGACGAGGACGGCTGTCCCGACGAGAAGCCTATCGTTTACGAAGGTCCCACCGTCATCACCCTCGACGGCATCAACTTCGAGCCGAACGCTGCGACCATGAAACCTGGTTCAGCCGACGCACTCGCCGATGCTGCTCAGATCATGAAAGAGAACCCCTCCATCAATGTCAAGATCGTTGGTCATACCACCGACCGTGGCGATCGCGCCTTCCTGATGGATCTCTCCTTCGACCGCGCGCAGGCTGTCGTTGACGTGCTTGTCAACAAGTACGGCATCGCCCGTCACCGTCTGACCGCTGAAGGTATGGGACCAGATTCTCCCATCGCCTCCAACAGCACCGCCGACGGACGCGCCCAGAACCGCCGCATTGACTTCACCGTTCAGTAGGGGGCTAGTTGTTGGGGCATTGGGGGAGTTATGTAACAACACAACCTCCAATGTAACAAACCGCTAACCCGGAACGACAAACAGGGAGCCGAAAGGCTCCCTGTTTTTGTTGTGCTGCGGTAGTTTTAAGAAGGGCGAAGACAACCCATTATCAATTGGTTCGCCCCTACGGCTGACATTCTCAAGGGTTTACGCAGGGGACCGACCTTTAGGTCGCCCCGTCATGTTTAAGCCGTGAGTGCAGGGATATTCCCGTCAATCCCGCCTTAGAAACCTCAACCGCCCGGCGAAGGATATCCATGTAATTGGCGATGGCACGCTGATTACCACCGAAGAACAACACGTAATCCTTTCCGCCAGCGGTAACCACATAGACTGGAATCCGGGTGGCGGAGAAACGATAGAAGAAGGTAAAGAAGAAAAACACCGCCGCAATCCAGACCACGGTGATGGCGGCTCCCAGGTCGAGGAAGAAAAAGGTGAACAGCGAGTTTAGTAGTATCGAGGTTCCAATGATCAAGGCGGTTTTGCCCCGGGGGCGTCGCCAGCGGATCTCCTCTATCTCGGCCAGCGGCAGCTCCACCGTTGTGAGCGGCTGCTGAACCGAGCCGCCGTCGAGGAGACCGAACCAGCGAAAGCGACGGTCGGAGATGAAGCTCTGTAGATAATCGTTGTAGGGACGCGGCTCAGGGTAGAGTCCGTCCTCCGGTGTTGCCAGGAGAACCTCAACGGAGGTTGGCATAATCGCACTCCAAAGTAATTTACCGTTCCATTATACAAAACCGCGACGATAAATTATGAAAAAGGGAGAACACAAGGTTCACCCCTTTTACCACTCGTCCTCACCCCCTCCCCAAAGGGGAGAAGGAGCTATTAATAGAAAAGGGCGAACACAAGGTTCGCCCCTACGACATCTGAAAATCCTGTAATCATTCTCAAGGTGTTCTGGGCGAAGCCCAGCACTAAGATGCAACGCTTGGCGTTGCCCTAGGGGTAGATGCCTCGCCATTTGGTTGCTTTGGCGACCCGGTCGATGGCAAACCAGTACGCCGCGTCGCGCATGCTGATCTTCTTCTCCACGGCGAGATCGTAAACCCGATCCATGTTGCGGTTCATCAGCTGAGCGAGCTTTTTGTTGACCTCGTCCTCGTCCCAGAAGAAGAACTGCAGCCCCTGAACCCACTCGAAGTAGCTGACGATGACGCCGCCGGCGTTGGCGAGGAAGTCGGGAATGACCAGGATGCCTTTGTCGTTGAATATCTGATCCGCCTCCAGGGTGGTGGGACCGTTGGCTCCCTCGGAGATGATCTTCGTCTTCACGTTGGCGGCGTTCTCTTTGGTGAGCTGGTTTTGCAGAGCGCAGGGGCAGAGGATATCGCACTTCAGCGCAAGCAGCTCATCGTTGCTGATCTTCTTGCCCGGAAGGAGGTTACAGACGGAATCCTCCTCGCTCATCGCCCGTTCTTTGGCATCGGCGGGGTTGAGACCGTCGGCGTTGTAGATACCGCCGTAGTAGTCGGAGAGACCGATGATCCTACAGCCCGCTTCGTGGAGGATCACCGCTGCCCAGTAGCCGACGTTGCCGAAGCCCTGAACAACCACCGTCGCGCCTTTGGGGTCGATCCCCTTCTTCTTCATAGCGTTGAGCGCGCTGATTGCCACGCCCCGTCCCGTCGCCTCGTGGCGACCTTCGGAGCCACCCAGGGAGAGCGGCTTACCCGTTACCACACCAAGGGTGGTATGCCCGGTGTTCATCGAGTAGGTATCCATGAACCACGCCATGACCTGACCATCGGTGTTCATATCCGGAGCCGGGATGTCCTTGTTCGGTCCGATGATTGCCTGAATCTCGGAGAAGTACCGTCGGGAGAGCCGTTCCAGCTCCATACTTGACAGATCGTGAACGTCAACCTCGATGCCGCCCTTACCGCCACCGTAGGGAATCCCCGCCAGCGAACATTTCCAGGTCATCCACATCGAGAGTGCTTTAACCTCGTCCAGATTAACGTCGAGGGCATAGCGGACGCCGCCCTTCGCCGGACCACAGGCGGTATTGTGCTGCACCCGATAGCCAGGATAGGTCTTGATAGAGCCGTCATCCATCCGCACCGGAACGTTGACCATCAATGCCCGGGCAGGCTCCCGCAGAACCGCGCGGAAGCTGGGATCAAGATCCATCATATTGGCGACTTTGTCAAACTCGTGCTGCGCCTGGTCAAAGGCACTGTATTCCTTTGTCACTATCCTCCTCTAAAGTTGTATACAACCTCAGGGCTAACAGTTTGTTGTTACGGGTATTTTTCGCTGGACATCAACTAAACAAGGTTTAGCATTGACCTTCCTGAGCAACACATTGCTGCCTAGTTGCGAATCCTTCCCCTCGCACAGTTGAGGTCGGAAGGATACGACTCTGTGAATTAAATGTCAATCTTCTTTCATCAACCAACGATGATGATTTGATGTGATTTTGTAAGGGTACGGCACGCCGTACCCTTACAGCGAATGTCTTTATTCCAGTGCCAAACAACAGGACACACTGAGGTGTTCCGGGCGAAGCCCAGCCCTGCCAGCTTGAAGCTGGACACGGACTCGCGGCTGAGTCAGACAGCCAGCTAACGACTACCCCCGCGAACTGCTCGTTCCACTCGCTCCCAAACATTAGCCTGTCTGATTCAGTAGCGACCAGCGGGAGCGGTAGGATACATCAAGGTGTTCTGGGCGAAGCCCAGCCCTGTGGTGCAGCGCACCGCGCTGCTACTCGTAGCTTGGTGGGTTGCCGAGGAAGGTCATCGGATCTACCGCCCAGGAGGCAAGGCGCATCTCCAGGTGAAGGTGCGGTCCGGTGGCAACTCCGGTCTCGCCGAGGAGGCCGATAACATCACCCGCCTCGACCATCTGTCCGACCGTTACGTCGCCCCGGCTGAGGTGATTATAGAGGCTGAAGAGTCCGCGCCCGTGGTCAATACAAACGAAGTTTCCCCGGATGATCATCTCCTCCGCCATCACAACCTTACCACGAGCAACCGCCATAATCGGCGTTCCGGTGGGCAGACCGCCAAAGTCGGTTCCCAGGTGGGAGGAGCTGCCACCGGTGGAAAAGGTGCGCCGCTGACCGAAGGGGCTGGTGAAGTGTCCGCCCTCCACGGGGCGGAGGAACGGCCCCGGCTCCCAGAGCTGCTCCGGCGAGAACTCCCGCACCACGGCGTTCGTCCGCGCACTTTCCCGCTCGATGGTCTCGGCGTTCAGCCGACTGCCGGAGCTTTCGGAAAGGACGATGTGGTAGCTGGGGAACTCGCCGTCAACCACGGCAAAGCTGTACGCCTCGGAGTGTTCCGCTCCGGCGAGGTCGGTAAAGGTGAGGTGGAACTGCTCGCTCCCCGGCACGGCGAAGAGTCGACAGCTCGCCAACGCCCGCCAGCGGTTCTCCCCGACGGGGTAGAAGGGAAACTGGCGGTCGAACAGCTCTCCGGTAACCGACTTCACCTCTCCGCTGAAGACGGCGTCAATGGTAATCGGCTGCCCCTGGGGAACGGTGTCCGGCGAGAGACTGATGCTCCGCAGCTCCGCCGGTGGTAGCGCGGAGCTAAAGCGTCGCTCGGCAAAGGCGAGAGCACTGCTCTCATCCTCGGTGGCAAGGGCTTGAATCGCCAGCAGATGTTCGCCGTTACCCAGCGTGGCAAGGGGTAACGGGACGCTGAAGCGGGCGAAGCGGCGCAGCTCGACCTCTTTGAACTGCACCGGCTTGTTGTCCACCGAGACCTTGACCTGCTCCAGCACGCCCTCCGGGGCGGTTACGGTGAAGGTCAGGGCGGAGTCCTCGGTCAGCAGCTCGCCCTCGATCGGGGAGATGATCTCGATCTCCGGCTGGGGGATTTCGCTCCGACAAGCGGTCAGGATAAGCGAGAGAATCAAAGCGGCAAAGAGATAAAGAGTTCGTTTCAAGGGTTCTCCTCTTTTATCGATCAATAGCCCCTTCCCCCCACTGGGGGGAAGGATTAAGGATGGGGGGCTGTTCTCTGAGATTGACAAATCTATATCTGGATACAGTGCAGCAAAACCATCTGCCATTCGGTGGTCCATACGGAATAGACACGGATTAGCGATAGCCCCTCACCAGAAAGTCAATGTGAGTTGCGGAATATTATCACCGACCCACGGGCCGACCTAAAGGTCGGCCCCTACGTAAAACCAGCAGATTTGAGCGACTAGCGAAAGCGATATTCGCTAGAGGTTTTCTGGGCGAAGCCCAGTCCTGTATCCGGCTTTAAGCTGCCCATCTAGCAAGCTGAGGGTTCGGTCTGCCCAGTGGGCGACGGCGGGATCGTGAGAGACGATGAGGGCGGTCATGTTGGTTTCGGTAATCCTGCGGCGAATGAGGTTGAGGATGACCTCTCCGGCGGCGGAGTCGAGGTTTCCGGTGATTTCGTCGCCGAGGAGGAGCTTTGGGTTGTTTGCCAGGGCGCGTGCCAGGGCGACTCGTCCCGCCTGTCCACCGGAGAGTTCGCCGGGGCGGAAGTCCCGACGGTCTGTGAGTCCGACCCAGTCGAGAACCTCGGCGGCGGTCTCCAGGGCAGCAGCGTAGGGTACTTCGGCTACGAGGAGGGGCAGGGCGATGTTCTCTACCACAGTGAGGTGGGGGAGCAGATTGTGGTTCTGGAAGACGAAGCCCGCGGTGCGGTTGCGGTAGGCGGAGAGGGCGCGGTCGCTGAGGTTCGCCAGTTCGAGGTCGCCGACGGTGATGCTGCCGCTGGTAGGGGAGTCCAGCCCGCCGATGAGGTTGAGCAGGGTGGTCTTACCGGAACCGGAGGGACCGGAGAGGGCGACTATCTCCCCGGGGGCGATGGAAAGGTCAACGCCGCGCAGGGCGCGCACCACCACCGGACCACCGTGGTAGTCGCGCTTCAGATTCCTGGCTGTAAGAAAGGGTTTCTGCATAAGTACCTTCGTTACTTGCGTCCGGCTTGGCTGATAAGCATTGTGATTTTGTAACAATTAGTGTCTATTGTAGTTCTGGTGGAGTCAGTAGCACCGCCGCAGCCTCCCAAAGGGGCAAATCGTCAAGTTCGTCGAAAGTCTTAAAGAGGGTTATTCGCTCCGGTCTGGCGAACGAGAGAGCCAACATGTTGCAGAGAATCGAAGGTTCCGGCATCGCTCCACCAGCCGTCAACGTAGTCATACTCCAGCTTCCCGGCGTTCAGGTAGAGATTGTTCACGTCGGATATCTCCAGCTCGCCCCGCGCGCTGGGGGAGAGTCCTCGAATGAAGTCGAAGACGGTGTTGTCGTAGAAATAGACTCCGATGACGGCGTAGTCGCTCTTCGGTTGCTTTGGTTTCTCCTCGATGGCGGTCAGGCGGTCGCCGCCGAAGACCGGCACACCGAAGCGTTCTGGGTCGGGGACTTTTTTGAGGAGAATCCGTCCGCCACCGTCCTGCTTCTCGAAGGCTTGTGCCTGGCGGTCAATGCTCTTTTCGAGGATGTTATCGCCGAGGATGACGCAGATTTTCTCTCCGGCGGCGAAGTGTTCACAGAGACCGAGGGCTTCGGCGATGCCGCCGTTGCCCTGCTGATAGGTATAGTTGAGATGGGGCAGACCCAGCTCGTGGCCGTTGCCGAGAAGCTCCAGAAAGTGTCCGGCGTTTTTGCCACCGGTAACTATCTGAATATCGGTGATGCCCGCGCCGATGAGGCTCTCCAGCGGGTAGTGGATCATCGGTTTGTTGTAGATCGGCAGCAGGTGCTTGTTGGTGATGCGGGTGAGAGGGTCGAGGCGCGTCCCCAGTCCTCCGGCAAGAATAATACCCTTCATAAGCTCTGTCCCTCGGTTTGTAGCCTAGCATGTCATTCAACTCAGCCCACCGACGGATGTTAACACACTGGGGGAACTAAGGGCAGCGGAGGATAGGTGTAGGATTGTGGGTACAGAAAAGGACGGATTGCTCCGTCCTTTTTGTAATTATTTTAGTGATACTACCAGCTGCCAAAAACCTCCCCCGTATCAGCATATATCACAACCGTTGCAACTGCGTCATCATTTCCGACATAATACCTCACGTATGCTAGATTGCAGGGATCTTCCTCTATATACGAGTGATAACACCATAGCCAGCGATAGTCATAATCAAGGTTTTCTTCATCGACCTCGGCATCCGCTGTTTTTACCCACGCTGACACATTATCGTTGCTGTAGGCTGGTAGTGTTATTTTGCTCTCACCATCGTATGTACTGTAGTCTGTCTCTCCATCGGCGTATACTTTAACCCTAATCGTATCTGGTGGATATTGATGGATATAATATCGAATAACCCAAGGTGAACTAGCATCGCTTTCCAATAAACCATTTTCGTCTATATATCGTACTAAGAACTCAAACAGTTCACCATCGGACAGTTCATCATTGCGAATACCATCTGCAATATCCCTAGCCCATTCAAGCGACCGGGTAAGGTTCTTTCCATCAGAATCAGTAGCAATATCACAACCAAGAAAAGCCAGCAAAACCGTGGATACAAGCACGCCTATTAGCAAGAACTTCTTCATCACTCCTCCAAGCAGAGTTAGGATAAACTTAGTAAGGTTTGATTACCTTACTGTGGTGCAGTTTACCCCCCCCCCGATTGTCAAGGGGTAAAATCTATCAACACTATTCGCCCTCTGTAGATCTGCCCCCCTCCCTCGGTACCTCCCCCCAAAGGGGAGAGGGAAGATAGCAGGAAGTTGCCTGCCTCCAATTTGCGGATATGCTATACTGCTCTTTCTCAAAATAACCTTGGAGGAACCTTGCTCAAAGTAGAGATTAACAATCAAGTTCTGGAAGTGGAATCGGGCAGCAGCATCGCGGCGGTGCTGGCTCGGACAGAGAAACCGGAACATCCCTGGCTGATGGCGTTTGTAAACGGACACCCTCGAGACCTCAACCATCAGCTAGTCGAGGATTGCCAGCTGGAGCCGCACTCCGTAACCACCGTGGAGGGACAGCGAGCCTTCCGCCGAGGCGGACGACTGCTCCTCATTCGTGCCGCTGCCGAGCTTTACCCGGAACTGACGGTGTACATCGACCACTCCCTCTCCGGTGGGTTTTACGGAGAGCTGCGCCGGGAGGGCAGCGTCGAACCGATTACCCCGGACATTGTCGAGAAGCTGCGCAAGCGGATGGCGGAGCTGGTGATTGCCGACGAAGAAATCCGCTGCGAACTGATCAGCAAAGAAGCCGCTCTGGCGGAGTTTCAGAAGCGGGGCGATTCTGACAAGGTCAAGGTGCTGCGACACTATCCCGCCGAGGAGATTTACGTCCATCGTTACGGGCAGATACTGGAGAGTTTCTACGGTCCGGTGGTTCCTAGGGCTGGGCTGCTGCGTCCCTTCGGTTTGGTCTTCTATCCGCCGGGCTTCGTCCTGCGCTTCCCCTGCACAGAGAACCCCGCCGAACTGACCCCCTTCGTCGAGCAGCGTAAGCTCTTTCAGGTCTTCCATGAGTACGAGGACTGGATTCGCGTCCTCGGCATCGAGACCTCTGGCGGACTCAATCGGCTCATCGCCGGAGAAGAGCCGGAGAAGGTCAGCCCCAGCATCGTCAGCAGCAGCCGGGTCCATGAGCTTGTCCTGCTGGCGGAGTCGCTTCACGAAAAGAAAATTGCCGCCATCGCCGAGGAGATCTGCTCGCGCCATCGCCCGCCACGGGTGATTCTCGTTGCCGGACCAAGCTCCAGCGGCAAGACCACCTTCACCCATCGCCTGGCACTACAGCTGACCACCAATGGAATGCGCCCGGTGCCGATCAGCGTGGACGATTACTTCCTGCCGAGAGACCAGACCCCGCTGGATGCCGACGGCAAGCCGGACTTCGAGCAGCTGAGGGCACTTGATGTTGAGGCACTGAACCACGACCTCCTCGCCCTGCTCCGTGGTGAGTCCGTCTATCTGCGTAAGTTCGACTTCAAGACCGGAGAGTTTACCCTCCGCGAGAAACCGCTGACCATCGCCCCGGAGACTCCGCTGATCGTCGAGGGCATCCACGCTCTGAACGACGAGATGACCCCACAGATTCCCGTGCCGGAGAAGTTCAAAATCTACGTCAGCGCGTTGACCCAGCTCAATCTGGACAACCACAACCGCCTGCCGACGACGGACAGTCGGCTCTTCCGGCGGATGATCCGCGACACCCGCTATCGGGGCTACGATGCCCTGGCAACCCTGCGGCACTGGCCCCTGGTTCGGCGGGGAGAGGACAACTACATCTTCCCCTTCCAGGAAACCGCCGATGCGATGTTCAACTCGTCGCTGATCTACGAACTGGCGGTGCTGGGCAAGCACGCCCGTCCGCTGCTGGAGGCGGTGCCAGAGGCCGAGCCGGAGATCATCACCGCCCGGCGGATGCTCACCTTCCTCGACTTCTTCGGCGATATTGACGACGAGCTGGTCCCGTCGAACTCGCTGCTCAGGGAGTTCATCGGGGGAAGTGTCTTTCGATAGGCTTTCTCTGGCACTTTTAATGAAGACGTGCTATATTCGCTGTTCTTGAAGGATCGTATAGAGTACTGCTAACCTTGGAGGCATAGTGAAGCAATTTACCTGCTTGATTCTTCTTGTTTTGGTTGGCATCTCTTTCGGAGCATGGCAGACAGAGGTCGTGGATGACGCATGGTATTCCGGTCAATACACCTCCATCGCCCTTGACTCAAACGGTTATCCTCACATTGCCTATCAGCACTACGATTACGTCGATGGTCGTAAAGCCATGTATGCACGCTGGGATGGTTCCGCCTGGCAAATTGAATCTGTGCTGGGACCAAGTCCCAGCATCGGTGCCTATACCTCTCTGGCTCTGGATTCCAGCGATAAGCCTCACATAGTCTGCTACGACGATACCAACTGTTCTCTGATGTATGCTCGCTGGAACGGCTCCTCCTGGCAGATTGAGACTATCGAGGACAGCACCGGTGCCGGGCATCACAGCTCAATTACGATTGATTCCTCCGACTACCGACTACCCTCACATTTCCTATATGGGTGGCGTGAACTATAGCCTCAAGTACGCTTACAAAGATGGTTCTGGCTGGCACCCCACCGTTGTTGATGTTGCCGCAGGTTCGGAGCAGCATCAGTGGACCTCTATTGAGCTTGATTCCAACGAATACCCCCACATCTCTTACCATGCCTGGATGGCTGGCGATCTAAAGTATGCACGCTGGGATGGTTCCACTTGGCAAAAAGAGACCGTTGTTAGCACCGATTATGTTGGTTTGATGACCAGCCTTGAGCTGGATTCCAGCGATTACCCTCACATCACCCACTACAATTACACCGATGAGATTCTTTACTACGTTTACTGGGACGGAGCTGCCTGGCAATCAGATGCCATTGATTCCGGAGCTTATGGTTCCCTGATGCTGGACTCTCAGAATCGCCCCCATGTTTCCTATGGTTCCAGCTCCAAGCTGAAATACGCCTACTTCAACGGAAGTGATTGGCAAACCGAATACGCTGATACGTCGCTGGACGGTTGCCAGTTTACCTCTCTTGCACTGGATGCCAACGAGTTTGCACACATTTCTTATCTGGATGTGAATGGCGGTACTCTCAAATACGCCCACCGGGAAAGTGGAGCTGCTGTTGACTCTGTTGACCTCTCTGCTAACGCCAAAGACGACGGCGTGCTGCTGAGTTGGTCGATTGTTGGCGATGAACCTGCGAGCGTCAGCGTCCTGCGGTCTGTCAACGAGAACCAGTCGATTGCCCTGAGTGGGGAGTTGACTGGTTCGGCGACAAGCTGGCTCGATGTCTCCGTCGAAGCGGGCGTGGAATACGCCTACTGGCTTGAGGTTACGGAGCTTGACGGCACAGTCAGCCGCTTTGGACCAAGTGAGATAGTCGTTCCGGGAGCAGTGAGCGAACTGGCTCTGAGCGATCCGTATCCGAATCCAGCAAGCGATGCTCTGACAATCAGCTACGAGCTAGCTGTCGAAGGCGCAGTGAGCCTGAGCGTTTACGACCTCTCCGGTCGCCTGGTCGAGACACTGGTCAGCGGAAACCAGACCGCCGGACGGCATAGCGTCAGCTGGGATAGCTCAACGGCGGCGACGGGAGTCTATCTTATTCGCTTGGAAGCAGCGGGCGAGGCAATTACCAAACGCGCGGTGATAAGCCGCTAGGATTTGATTGAGATCGTAGGGGCGAAGCTTGTCTTCGCCCTTTTATAATTCTGCCCCTCCCCATCGCTGAGAACAAGCGGGGATTCTGTTATCATCTGCGGGTGAATGCTGAAGCTCACAGCGAAGTTGAACGCTTTCTCGTCTATCTTGGCGAGGAACGGGTGCTTGCCCCGACCACGCTGGCTGCCTACGGCGGCGATCTGCGCGCGCTGCTAAACCATCTCAATTCCTCTGGCGAGACCCGCTCGCTGACCATGCTTACCGGCGAGGAACTGGGCGAACATTTGCACCAGGAACGAGAGCGGGGAATTGCCGAGTCCAGCCTGCGGCGGCGACTAGCGGCTCTACGGGTCTTCCTCGCCTGGGCGGGAGCCGAGGAGCTGATCGCCAACCATCCCCTTGCCGAGGTTCCCCTGCCCCGTCGGGGAGAACCGTTGCCCCGCGCTCTTTCGCGAGAGGTGGTGGAGAAGCTGCTCTCCGAGGCGAGCCGTCGGGTTGTTGAAAGCTACCAAAAGCTGGAGGAATGGCGGACTACTACCCAACAAAAGAACAAGCAGAGGCGGCAACGCCTGCTTATCGAGCTGGTGTTGATTGAGCTGTTGAGCGAAACGAAGCTGTCGCTGACCGCCGCTCTGCGTCTGAACTGGGAAGAGGTTGACCTCGATGACCAGCGGCTGCAACCGCTCCGAGACTGTCTCGATACACCCGCTACAGGAGCGGTATTTCTGGATAGAAAGGGAGAACCGCTGCGCCGGAGACAGTTCGCCAGTCGGCTGGCTACCATCTCCAAACACGCCGGACTGGCGGAGCCACTCACGCCAAAGCAGCTCAAAGAGAACGCCGAGACGCTGCTGGGCTATCTTCGTCGGGAGCTGGCGAGGCTATCCCAGCAGAATGAGCAAAGCTCGCCAGTCTGGAAGACCCATCATCAGGCTCTGCGAAACTCCACCCTGCTGGAGCTGCTCTACTCCGCCGGGTTGCGGGTGAGTGAGGCTCTCAGTTTGTGCTGGCGAGAGCTGGAGCTGTCCTCCGGCTACGCCCGGGTTTTGGGCAAAGGTGGTAAGCAGCGGGTCGTCCCACTGAGCGAGACTGCGGTCGGAAGGCTGAAGCAGCTTCAGAGGCTCAGGAACTCCCCAGTTCCCGCTGAGGCAATCTTCGTCAACTCAAAGGGCAAGGCTCTGCGCCGGGGGCGGATCAATCGCCTGCTGGTTGAGCTTGCCGAAACAGCGGGAATCTCTCCGCCCCCCAGTCCACACCAGCTGCGCCACAGCTTCGCCACTCACCTGCTGGCGGGTGGAGCCGGAGTTCGACTGGTTAATGAACTGCTGGGGCATAGCCGCCTGACCGAGACCCAACGCTATACAAGAGTCGAGGTCTCCCACTTGCGGGAAGCCCACGAGAAGGGACATCCCCGGTCTGGTCAATCGTAATGATTGCTTCAACAATCTCTGTAAGTTAGTAGGCAAACGTGGTACAATCTCGCGTTCTGGTTAGCTCGTAAGTCTGATTTGCACAAAGGGAACCGTATGCGCAGGGAGGAATGCGGCATCTTGCCGCACTTAGTTAGCGGGTACAGCCAAACAACCGTCGTTTAAGCGGTTGTGATTCTGTACGCCCGTTGAACAATAACTAAGTGCGTGATGGTCTGGCAGTAATACCAAGGCCGTCACCGCATTCATCAGGAGATTTTCATGCAGGACAAACAGATTGCCGCGAAGTACGACCCCTCCGAGCTGGAGCAACGCTGGTTTACCCGCTGGCAGGATGCCGGGCATTTTAAGCTGAACGAAGATGCGCCCGGCTCGGTTTACACCGTGGTCATTCCACCGCCGAACATCACCGGCTCCCTCCACGTGGGACACGCCCTAAACAACAGCATTCAGGACATCCTGATTCGCTTCAAGCGGATGGCGGGGTTCAAGGTGCTTTGGCAGCCGGGAACCGACCACGCTGGCATCGCCACGCAGAACAAGGTAGAGCAGTCTCTGGCTAAGGAAGGCAAGACCCGCCACGACCTGGGGCGAGAGGATTTCATTAAAAAATGCTGGGAATGGCGGGATCACTTCGGTCGTGATATTGTCGAGCAGCTAAAGCTCCTCGGCTGCTCCTGCGACTGGGAGCGCGAACGCTTCACGATGGACGAGGGACTCTCCCGTGCCGTGCGCCAGGCGTTTAAGAAGTACTACGACGACGGGCTGATCTACCGGGGTGCGCGGATGGTCAACTGGTGTCCCCGTTGCCACACCTCGATCTCCGACCTGGAGGTCAAACACGAGGAGCGCAACGGCAGCCTCTGGTACATCGACTATCCCCTCGCCGACGGTTCGGGAAAGCTGACAGTGGCGACGACCCGCCCGGAGACCATGCTCGGCGATACCGGCGTGGCGGTGCATCCCGACGACAAGCGGTACAAAGGCTTCATCGGCAAGATGATTGCCCTGCCGCTCACCGACCGAGAGATTCCCATCGTCGCCGACGAACATGTTGACCCTGAGTTCGGCACCGGCGTGGTCAAGGTAACGCCGGCTCACGACTTCAACGATGCCGAGATTGGTTTGCGTAACAAGCTGCCCTCGCTCATCGTCATCAACTACAAGGGCGAGATGACCGAGGATGCCGGAGCCGCCTACGCCGGGCTGACCCGTGAAGAGTGCCGCAAAAAGGTCATCGCCGATCTGGAGGAGAGCGGGCGACTCAGCAAGACCGAGGACTACGCCATCTCCGCCGCGACCTGCGACCGCTGCCATGCGGTCATCGAACCGCTGGTGAGTGAGCAGTGGTGGCTCGACGTGGAGAAAATCAAGCAGCCCGCCATCGAGGTTGTGAAAAACGAGAAGGTGCGCTTCTTCCCGGAACGCTGGACACGGATCTACCTGGACTGGATGGAGAACCTCCAGCCCTGGTGCATCAGCCGCCAGCTCTGGTGGGGACATCAGATTCCGGTCTGGTACTGCGATGCCTGCGACGAGACCATCGTCGAGGCGGAGACCCCCACCGCCTGCCCAAAATGCGGTGGCAAGCTGCGTCAGGAAGAGGATGTGCTGGATACCTGGTTCTCCTCGGCACTCTGGCCGCTGTCCACGCTGGGCTGGCCGGATAACGAAGAGGAGCTGGCGAAGCTCTATCCCACGGCGGTACTCTCCACTGCGCCGGACATCATCTACCTCTGGGTAGCACGGATGATTATGAGCGGGATGTACTTCCGCGACAAAGAGCCGTTCCACAGCGTTTACCTCCACGCCACGATTCTGGCGCAGGATGGCAGGCGGATGAGCAAGTCTCTGGGGACGGGAGTTGACCCCCGCGAGATTATCAGCGAGTACGGCACCGATGCCCTGCGCTTCACCATCGTGTCGTTAACAGGGCAGGGGCAGTCGGTAAAGCTCTGGAACGACCGCTTCACCGTGGGGCGGAACTTCGCCAACAAGCTCTGGAACGCCGCCCGCTTCCTGCGGCTCAATGTGGCAGAGACAGAACTCGAAGAGACCGCGCCACTGTCTGCGGAAACCCTGCCCGATGCCGATGAGACCCAGCTTGAAGACCGCTGGATAATCTCTCGCCTCGGACGACTGGGGCGGGATGTTACCGAGGCGCTGGAGAGCTATCGCTTCAACGAGGCGGCGCGGTCGATCTACGATGCCTTCTGGCATGATTACTGCGACTGGTATCTGGAGCTTATCAAGCCCCGGCTCTACAGCGACGATCCGGCGAAAAAGCAGCGCGCCCTCAGCGTAGCACTCCACGGAATGCGCCTGGTGCTGAAGCTGCTCCACCCGATCATGCCCTTCATCACCGAGGAGTTGTACCATCACCTCTTCCCCAACGCCACGGAAGACCTGATCGTCAGCCAGTGGGAGGACGGCGAAGACTGGCCATCGTACCTGTTCTGCGAGGAGATGGTCGGGAAGCTTCAGGAGTTGATTGAGGCGGTGCGCAATGTCCGTGGTGAGATGAATGTTCCACCGGGAGCGCGAATCTCCCTGCTCATCAAGACCGAGGACAGCGAGCTTGCCGGGGTGATCGAAAAGCACCAGCACTACTTTGCCAACCTGACCCGTGTGGAAGAACTGACCGTGGGAGCCGACCTGATCAAGCCCGACGGCGCGGCGGCAACCGTGGTCGGTGAAACCGTGCTTTACCTGCCGCTCAAAGGGGTGATCGACTTCGCCGCCGAGGCGGAGCGGGTGAAGAAGGAGCTGGGCAAGCTGCGGGGTCACTTGACCGGAACCGAAAAGAAGCTGGCGAATGAGAGCTTCGTTTCCCGCGCACCAGCCGAAGTCGTGGAACACGAACGAGAGAAATGCAACCGCCTTGCCAGCGAGATAGAGGCCCTGGAGAAGCATCTCGAACAGATCGAGAAGATGATCTAGCAACGCAGTGCAGTCGTAGGGGCGGACCGATTTCATTGAGATTGGTGTCCGCCCTTTTCAATATCGTTAATTCGTCACCGTAGGGGCGTATTGCAATACGCCCCTACCAACGTATTCTAAGCAAACACAAGGTGTTACGTAGGGGCCGACCTTTAGGTCAGCCCGCGAATCTATCATGGGATTGGGTTTCGACAGGATGAACAAAGGGGCGAACACAAGGTTCGCCCCTACAATTCAGTTTCGTGAGGTTTACGCTAAAACACGCTCAGGTTCAGGTATTCGCGGGGATTGTCGATGATGTTGTCCAGCAACACCTGCGCCTTGTCCAGGCTCTCGTCGAGACCAGCGTAAATGGAGTCATCGTAGATCAGCTTGCCCAGGGTTCCCTCGCCGGAGGCGATAGTCGCGACGATGTCGTTGATGTGATCCACGGCGTTGACGGCGTTGGCACTCATCAGGTCAAAGCGTTCGATCGCCGACTCCAGATGGGGCAGGGAGCGATAGAGGGTGCCGTCCACATTGGCGGTGATATGGCTGACATCACGAGTAATCCGGGCGACATCATCGGTAATATCACGAAGATTGCGGATTGTGGCGAGGATTTCCCCAGAGGACATCCTGGTAATGGCGTCCATCTCGGCGAGCATACTCTCGATATGCCCGAAGGCACGCTTGAGCTGGGCAACGGTCTCTTCATCCAGCAGTTCGGAGAACTCGGCGAGGGCCTCGCCAATCTTTGCCGTGATGTTCCCGGCTGATTCAAACAGCTCTTCAATCCCCACAGAACGCTCGCCGTAGATGGTCGCGCCGGGAGCTATCGCTGGGCTGCTGGGGGTTCCCGTGGTGATGTCGATGTACTTGTCCGCCATGAAGCCCTTGATGCGGATGGCGACGACGGAGTCCTCGCGCACCACAACCTCTTCATCCAGCGAGAGGACGACCTTCACCATCAGCTCATCGGCACCATCGGGTTGGAACCACTCTACCGACTCCACGCTGCCTCCGCGAACCCCGGCGTAGAGAACCTTCGCGTCGGGAACCAGTCCGGCGGCGGAGTCGAAGATGACGATCAACTCGTAATTTTCCTCGAACCATCCCAGGTCTCCCACCGAAAACAGCAATCCCAGAAAAACGATCAGGGAGATGACGATGGTCAGACCGACTTTAAGTTCTGGAGACATACTCATATAACTGCCTTTTCGAGCGGCTTACTCGTTTGGTGAAAAATATGATTACAGGCGCAGCGGGTCAATCGGACCCTGGGACAGCCCGTTGATAAACTGCTGCACGTAGGGGTTCTCCGTCTCACGGGTTTCTTCGGCCGAACCCTCGAAGATGATTTTTCCTTTATGCAGCATGGCTATTCGCTCGGCGGTTTTGTACGCCGAATCCATATCGTGGGTGATGATCACCGTGGTGGTGCTGGTTAGTTCCTTGACCTCGTTAATCAGCTCGTTGATCGCCTGGGCGGTGATGGGATCCAGTCCTGAGGTCGGCTCGTCGTAGAGGATGATCTCCGGGTCGCCGACCAGAGCGCGCGCCAGTCCGGCGCGTTTTTGCATTCCACCGGAAAGCTCCGCTGGCATCAGCGCGGCTGTTCCGCCGAGTCCGACCTGCTCCAGTTTTTCCTCGACGATTAGATCTATCTCTTCGACTGGGGTATCGCTGTGGTTATCGAGGAAGAAGCCGACATTCTCCCGAATGTTGAGGGAATCGAAGAGGGCGGAGAACTGAAAAACATAACCCACCCGCGCCCGGACGGAGTACATCTCGCGGAGTCCGATGGTGTTTATGTGGCTGCCCAGGCACCAGACGTTACCCGCGTCGGGATTGAGTAATCCCAGAACGTGCTTAATCAACACGCTCTTGCCGGTGCCGGAGCGTCCAATAATGGCGATGGAGGAACCACGCTGGACGGTGAGATCAATGCCCTCAAGAACCCGCTTCTCGCCGAAGCTCTTGCGCAGCCCTTCAATTTTGATGACGGTTTCTGACATATTTTCCTACTGGGCTTCGCCCAGAACACCTTGGTCTTTTCTGCCGCTCACGTTGTTCGCTGCCCATCAAATAGGACGGAGACTGTTGCAAAAGCCTAAGCCGTTAGCCCCTCACCCCAGCCCTCTGCCCAGAGGGGAGAGGGAGAAAAGGGAGCGACCAGCAACGCAGTGTCTTTCCCTGAATAACTACCAATCACCCGTAGGGGCGAACCTTGTGTTCGCCCTTGCCAGATTAGCCCCCCATCCCGACCTTCCCCCCAGAGGGAGGAAGGGGAAAGGTTGAGCGACCAGCGGGAGCGGTAGATTGCTCAAGATTTCCCGGGCACAGCCCGGGTCTGTGTCCAGCTTCAAGCTGGTGGTGCGACGCACCGCGCTGCCTAGTCGAAGGCGATGAAGAAGAGCGTCGTTAAGATGACATCGAAGATGAGAATGTTGACCGAGCTGATGACGACGGCGTTGGTGGTGGAGCGACCGACACCTTCGGCTCCGCCAAAGGTATGGAAGCCGAAGTAGCAGCTGATAATCGTCAGTACCTGACCAAAGGTAAACGCCTTGATCAGCCCGGAGACCATATCCCAGGCATCGGAGAACGACCCCAGCTCGGCGATGTAAACCCCGGGGTCAACATCGGCCATCACAATACAGACGAAGAAGGAGCCAATCTGGGCTACCCCCATCGCTAGTGCGGTAAGGATTGGTGCCATGATCGCCATCGCAATTATTCGGGGGGCGATCAGGTAGGTGTAGGGGTCGCTTGCCAGGGTCTCCAGGGCGTCAATCTGCTCGGTAACCCGCATGGTTCCCAGTTCCGCTGCCATCGAGGCACCAACACGACCGGAGAGCATAATGGCGGTGAGGACAGGTCCAAGCTCACGGGCGAAGAGGACGGAGACCATCCCGCCGACGTAACCCTCGCCACCGAAGCGGGCGAGCTGGTTCACCGACTGCAGGGCGATGACCATCCCCGTGAAGAGCGCGGTAAGGGTTACCACGGCGATGGAATCCACACCGAGGCGCATCATCTGCTCGACGATCAGCTTGCCCCGGGGACGCTGGATGAACATCCGCCTGACGGTATGCCCGTAGAAGAGGGCGATACCGCCAATTGAGCGGACCTTGCCGAGGAACCAATTCCCGATTTTTTCGATTTTATTCATCCCTGTTTCATTTGAAGGTTTTTTGTATAGGTGTTGGTTTCTCTTGTCTCAGGCAAAGGGGGAGATTGTTGTAAATACGTAAAACCCGTTGATAGTTGATAGTGGTTGTCGATGGTTTTGTAGGGACACGGCATGCCGTACCCCTACAGCGCATTACATTGTCTCCGTGAGGGCAAGTTATCGCCTCATTTTGTGATTTTGGTCTTTTTGCAACGGTCTCAAGGGGTTGAACCCCCTGTCTAAGCTCTGGCATCCCTACGCTCGATAATGCCGGGGAACGCGGGAGGACAGGCCGCAGGTAACCTCGTAGGGGATGGTGTCCATCCAGCGGGCAACCTCCTCGACGCTGATAAGCTCGCCGGAGTAGTCTTGCCCCAGCAGGGTTACCACCTCGCCAGCGGTTACATCTTCAAAGCCGGAGAGGTCAACCATGCACATATCCATACAGATAACGCCGATGAGTGGTCGGCGTTCGCCCCGAACCAGCACCTCTGCCTTGTTGAGCAGGCTCCGTCGCCAGCCGTCGGCATAGCCCAGGGGCAGCACCCCGACTCTGGTGTACTTTTCAAGGGTAAAGCGTCGCCCGTAACTGATGGTGGTTCCGGCGGGGAGCTGTTTGACCAGAGCGATCCTGGCACGAAGCGTGAGAGCCTGTTTCAACCCAAGTTCCCGGCTGACGTGGGGGCTGGGATAGGAACCGTAGATAGCCACGCCGGGGCGTACCATGTCGAGGTGGCTTTCGGGCAGGTCGATAATTCCGGCGGAGTTCGCCGCGTGGCAAAGCTCCGGGGTTATCCCAACCTCAGCAAGCTCTTCCTTAACACGCTTAAAACGCTGAAGTTGTTCCAGCGCGAAGGATTTATCTTCGCCGTCGGCAAGGGGAAAGTGGGTCATCAGTCCGGAGACCCGCAGGGCGGTGAGCACGGCTATCTGCTGAATCACTTCCACAGCTTCCTCGTGCCAGACACCGAGGCGACCCATTCCAGTGTCAATTTTAACATGAACGGGATAGCCCTGTTTCTCCTGATAGCCGTGATGGTGGAGCCGTTCGACGAGGGCTTTTGCCAGGGTAAGCTCGGAGAGTACCGGAGTGAGGCGGTACTTGATGACCGCGTCCAGCTCGTCAGCCAGGGGCGAGACCAGGCAGAGGATCGGCTCGTCGTAGCCCGCCTGGCGCAGTTCGACCCCTTCGTCCACAAAGCTGACCCCGAACCAGTCGGCGTAGCCGTGGAGGGTCTGGGCGACCTGGAGCTTGCCGTGACCGTAGGCATCGCTCTTGATAACCGCCATCATCTTCACGCCGCTACCGACCCGCTCCCGCAGGGAGAAGAAGTTGTCGCGGATGGCATGAAGGTCAACCTCCGCCCAGATTGGTCGGTTAGGGTACATGGGGATTTTATAAGAGAGAATATCGTTTCATGTGGTAGGGGCGTATTGCAATACGCCCCTACGGGATGCTTGATAGTTGCTGCCTGTTTACGTCTGTTCCTCGCCCTGGTAGGTTCCCTGATAGCCGCTAGTGGTGGAGGATAGCTGAAGGAAGACCAGTTGCAGTACCCGGGCGCGGCGGTGGAGGATCAGTCCCGCTGGGTGATGGACGATCAGCAGCCCCTGACCGTAGCCGGAGTAACCGGCGTCCCAGACCGCACTGGGCAGGGTCGCTCCCATCCGCAACAGACTGGAGCGGGGCTTGCCGAGGGCGATTACATTCCGGGGCAGGTTGATCTTCTCGGCATAGCGAATCAGCCAGCCGCCCGGTGGCAGGAGCAGGGAGTCGTCTTCCCAGGGGAGCGGTTCGGTCTCTGGCAGACGACGGGCAGAGTTGCTGAAGTCCAGACTGCCCTGAGTTTCTCCGATAAAACGCTCGACCCCAGCCACGGTGAGGTCGAGTCCGTTGGTGGTAAGCTGTCGCTCCGGGTCGAGGAGATTATCCACCAGCGGTGGTGTTGCCCGGAGGAGTTTCTTTAGTTCGTCGGTGGCTAAGATCATCGGAGGTTCCCGCCGCTGTCGAGACTCTTGATAGCCGCCCAGGTTTTATCCCGTTCGTGTTCTTCGCTATCCTTGATGATGTGGTCAATCAGCTCGGCAAGGCGCAGGTCGGTTGCCAGCCCCCGGTGCTTGTTGAAGTAGCGATTGGAGATGTCGTAGAGCATTTTCTCCAGTTCGGTTTCTTCCAGGAACAGGTGAACCGAGCGATAGAACCGCTCCAGCATCTCGTTGTAGCACTTAACTACATCCGCCGCCAGTTTGAACTGGTGCCGGAAGCGCAGCAGGGATTTTTCGTCGCCACCCAGTTCGAAGTATTCCAGCTCCGGATGCAGCACCATGCTCTCCGAGAGTGCCTTGCCAAACATCCGCTCGGCACCGTTTATGGTAAGGCGGGTCTTGCCCATAGCGGTTACGAACTCGTCAATAATCTTTGAGAAAAGCCGAATTATCTCGTAAACCCGTTTAAGGCTGATAGCCGAAGAGACCGTCAATCCAAACAGTACCTGAATGGTGAAGAGGTCTTTTGCTGTGGACGCCTTGACGATGTCGCCGATGGTGCGTTTGTCGTCTATCAGCGCGGCAACCCGAACCTCCTCGTCGGTTAGCTCACCAACGGGGATTTCCACATTTACTGGTGTCGCGAAGGGAGAGAGCAGTACCCACTGCATCGCCAGCTGGTTGGTGGTCTCTACGGCGCGGTCCATAATCCAGCGGAAGGTGGAAAGCTCCGGCTCCAGACTTGTGGGGATTTCCTGGGCTTCGTCGAACTGAAACTCACCCTTTTTCAGGTTAAAGAGTTTTTCTGCCTTTCCCTCTTCTTTGGCGGCGTTCCGCAGCGTTCCCTGTGAGAAGTAAAAGACCTGGCTTTCACCAGCAGAGGTTATCGTCAGTCGCCCGGAAAGCTCCTGGGTGATGATCTGTTTCAGCACCGAGCCAAGTGGGACCTGGGCAATAAGACCTTCGAGCATAGCTTCTCCATTTAGAGTATTCCAAGTACATTGTCATTCTAGCTCAGATGAAGTCTCACTGGCAAGGCTTCCCATTCTCCTTGGGGAATGTTTGCCGAATGACGGATGATTGTTAACGCTTTAAGACAGGGGCGTATTGCAATACGCCCCTACCAACGGTATTCGGCATTATTGTAGAATCTGAGTTACAATAGTCATTCACTAAAACAGGAAACAGGAATGTACGAAACCGACATCATCGTTGTGGGAGCGGGACACGCTGGAGTCGAGGCGGCACTGGCTGCTGCCCGTCTGGGCGCTAAGGTTCTGGTCATCAACACCGATCTGGAGGACATCGCCGGAATGCCCTGCAACCCCAGCGTCGGCGGTGTTGGCAAGGGGCATCTGGTGCGGGAGATTGACGCTCTTGGTGGAGCGATGGGTCGGCTTGCTGACCTCGCCAGCATCGGCACCCGGATGCTCAACACCAGCAAGGGTGCGGCGGTTCAGGCTCCCCGGGCGCAGTGTGATCGAAGGATCTATCGAAAAGATGCGCGCCACCTTCTCTTCTCGACAGAAGGTGTCTTGCCCTTTCAGGGGCATGTAGCAGAGCTGCTCCACGAGGAACGGCGAATCACCGGAGTACGCCTGGAGACCGGGATTGAGCTAACCACTCGCGCGGTGATCCTGACCACAGGAACTTTTCTCGGCGGAGAAATCTGGCTGGGGCTGAAGAGCTTCCCCGGCGGACGGGACAACGCCCGCCCGGCACAGGCACTCTCGAAGAGTCTGAAGGGTCTCGGCATAGAACTAGCGCGGCTAAAGACCGGAACCTCGCCAAGGCTTGATGCTTCCACGATAGATACCGCAAAGCTGTACCGTCAGGATCCCGAAGAGCCGCCGCCGCGATTTTCCTTTGACGGGGCTGCTCCGACCGGTCCCTTCCTGCCCTGCTATCTGACGGCGACCTCGGAGGAAGGACACGACTCAATCCGCAGCGGTCTTGACCGCAGTCCCCTCTTCACCGGAATGATCGGCGGCACCGGCCCCCGCTATTGTCCTTCAATCGAGGACAAGGTGGTGCGCTTCCCTGAGCGAGATTCCCACCAGCTATTTCTGGAGCCGACAGGACGGGAAGGCGACGAGTTCTATATTTCTGGTCTGGCGACCAGCCTGCCCTGGGACATCCAGCTCGCCCTGCTGCGGTCGATCCCCGGTCTGGAACAGGCACGGGTTACCCGACCGGGCTACGCCGTTGCCTACGATGCCATCTCGCCGTCCCAGCTTCGGGGCGACCTTGCCGTAGACGGTTTCGAGGGACTCTACGCCGCTGGGCAGCTCTGCGGCAGCTCTGGTTATGAAGAAGCCGCCGCTCAGGGACTTCTCGCCGGAGTAAACACCGTGCTGGCTCTGGATGGTCAAGAGTCGCTGCTGCTGCGCCGCGATCAGGCGTACGCCGGGGTGCTGGTGGATGACCTCGTCCACCGCTGGGGTGAGGAGCCGTATCGGGTCTTCACCGCCCGCGCCGAGCATCGCCTGCTGCTCCGAGCCGATACCGCCGACGAGCGACTTACTCCACTGGCGGCAAGGCTGGGGCTGGTCTCTGCAGAAATGACCCAACGTACTGAACGAAAGTATCGCTGGCGTGATGAGCTGCTCACCTGGGCGGATCGCCGTCGCCTGAGCCGAGCCGAAGCCGAGCAGCTGGGGCTGCCCGACTCCACGGGAAGTAACCTCGCCAGCCTGCTCCGTCGTCCGAAGCTGGATCGCCTCGCCCTTGCCCTTCGCTTCGCGCGGGAGGACGAATCGCTCTCCGCTGAACTGCGTGGCGAACTGGGAGAGGGCAGTCTGGGGCATGAGGCTCTCGGCGTAGCCGTTACCGACCTCCTCTATGCCGGGTATCTGAAGAAAGAGCGGCTGGCTGCCCAGCGGGAGGAGAAGCAGTCGCGGATGCGGCTCCCCGCCGACACCGATTACTCTCAGGTGCTTGGTCTGCGTGTCGAGGCCGCCGAACGGCTCCGGGAGCATCGTCCCCATACAATCGCCGAAGCCCGCGCCCTCCCCGGCATCAATCCCGCCGACATCACCTGCCTGTTAAGCTACCTGCGACGGCTATCCGTATAGGGGCAGGGGGCTGCTCCTGCGTAGTATCTTGCGGATGAGGATACGCTTGTAGGGGCGAACCGGCGTGTCCGCCCTCGTGGATTCGACGAAGTGCAGGGACAGAGGGCTGTCCCTGCGACTGTCTGTGCTGAAAAACTGTATGCCATTTAGTGATATTCTGGAATAGGCATTGGTCAGCCATAGCCCCCCCTCCCCGACCCTCCCCCCCTAGGGGGAGGGAGAACAGCACTCGCCTGTTTTCCATCCCCCTTTCAGGCAGGGGGAAGTTCATTGCCGCAGGTGATATTCGGTCGCATTAACCAACTGTTGCCCCAATCTCTTGTGCTAATGCGACATCCCAGCCGACGGGCAATCTATATTCGATATTGACAGTATTCGAGTATGCTGTTATGCTGAACGCCGTGTTTGTGGAGAGGTTTTTTAGTGGACTTTGTGAAGTAAGGTACAAAGTTTCTGGTCTGCCTCTGAAACAAATGGCTCAAACGATCTCCACCAACTTTTTCTTTGTTCCGCCTTGCGAAGGGTTTCACGAACTTCGGTGGTGTGCTAACATCTCTGCCTGTTCGAGATCTTTGCATAACTCGACGGACTTGACTGCTCGCCCATTCAGGAGGCTGCCATTAGACGGCTAAAGTATCTGCAATCATAACGGATAGCGATAGTTATGAAACAGCAATAGTTTTTAGCCAAAGCCGGATACGCGCAGCGAAGGTACTTATGCAAAAGTCCCTGTTCGTCAACTTTTATAACCTGTCCCATGAACATCTAACCATGAACGAAAACCGATAGAGGAGAAATTGATGACTAACGAAGAACTCATGGCTCTCGAAGTAGCCAGCACGATTGACGCTCGCGGTACCGCCTGTCCCGGCCCCCTGCTCGAGGCCAAGCGCGGCATGACCAAGGTCCCGATGGGCGAGGTTATGGTCGTTCTCTCATCGGACGAAAGCACCAACAACGACATCCCGATGTGGTGCAAGAAGGTCGGACACGACTTCCTGGGTAACGTCGAAGCCGACGGTTACTGGCAGCTATTCATCAAACGGGGCAAATAAATGCCAGGCGACAAAGCCAGAATCTTAGTCTTCTCGACCAACAACATCTCCGATCCGGGAATCGACCTGGCGGGCGGTGCTCACATGAGCTATCCCCCTGAGGTGATGGTAGTTAACGTTCCCTGCTCCAGCGGGATTCGTCCCTCCTGGGTGCTTCACGCTATTGAGGCTGGCTTCGACGGAGTCTTTATTGCCGCCGACGGAACCGACTGCGCCTACCTTTCCGACTGTACCCTGCGTACCGGCGAGGTAGTGTCGATGTCTCAGGAGCTGCTCCGCGAGCATGGACACGATGCCAAACGCCTAAAAATGGCAGCAATCTGCTCGGTTTGTGCCGAGTCCTTCGTCGGTCATATGGAAGCCTTCACCAAGGTTCTCATTGGATTGAATGAAGCAGCTGCCGCATAGCGTAGCGGTTGGCTGAGAGACTATTGTCCTACACTCCGCTTCTTCGTAAGCGGAGCGCACTTATAGGTTTGCATAACCGGTATCGTTTGGATAGTTACGAGTTTTTGATGTTTAAGACAAAGGGCGATTGTCCCTTGTCTCAGGGCTGCGAGTCTAAAGCTCCCCCGAAAGTCTCCGAATATCGCCTTTGCGCCCAAGTCGCAAGCACCATTTATACAAGGTAAAGCATGGATTACGACATCCTGATAGTCGGCGGCGGGATCGCCGGAATGGAATCCTCACTCTCCATGGGAGAGATGGGCTACAAGGTGCTTCTCGTGGAAAAGGAGCCGAGCATCGGCGGGAAAATGATCCTGCTGAGCAAGGTCTTCCCCACCCTGGACTGCGCCAGCTGCATCTCGACCCCCAAGATGGCCTCCACCGCCCACCATCCCAATGTGGATGTGCTGACCAGCAGCGAGGTTAACGAGATCACCCGCAACGCCGACGGCAGCTTTACCGTGCGCCTGCACAAGAAGCCGACCTTCGTTGACTCTGATGCCTGCACTGGTTGTGGCGAGTGCGAGCTGACCTGTACCGTAGCGATTCCCGATGAGTTCAACTTTGATATCGCTGGTCGCCACGCCGCTCATATTCCTTACCCCCAGGCGGTGCCAAAAAAGTCGGTCATCGACCGTCAGGGTCTCTCGCCCTGTTCCTACAGCTGCCCGGCTGGCGTAAAGTCCCACGGCTATGTTTCTCTGGTGCGCAGTGGTCAATACGAGAAAGCGTTCCACCTGCATATGGAAGACGCTCCCCTGCCGGGAAGCCTCTCCCGCGCCTGCTACTCTCCCTGCGAAGATCAGTGTACGCGGAGCGACTTCGAAGGTCCGGTGGCGATTCGTGGTATCAAACGCTTCATGGTGGATAACTACTACGAAAAGCACCCGGAGCCAGAATACGGTCCCGCCGAAGAACAGCAGGAGAAGAAGGTCGCCATCATCGGTTCCGGCCCCAGCGGACTCACCGCCGCCTATCACCTCGGTCGCCGGGGCTATCCGGTAACCATCTTCGAGGCGATGCCCGAAGCCGGCGGAATGCTCCGCCACACCATTCCCTCCTATCGCCTGCCCAAGGATGTCCTCGACCGCGACATCAAGAACATCACCGCCCTCGGCGTGGAGATTAAAACCGACAGCCGGGTTGAGGACATCAGCAAGTTGAAGGACGACGGCTACGATGCGGTCTTTGTCGCCGTTGGTGCCGGAATGCCCAAGCTGATCGGTATCGAGGGCGCGAATCACCTCGACGTAGTTGACTGCATGACCTTCCTCAAAGAGGCTCAGGAAGAGAACAAGCCCCACGTCGGTCGGCAGGTCGTCGTAATCGGCGGCGGTAACGTGGCGATGGATGTTGCCCGCACCGCTCGCCGTCTGGGTGCCGAAGAGGTCTCCGCCGTCTGCCTGGAGCCTTACGACAAGATGCCCGCCCATAAGTGGGAAATTGCCGAAGCCGAGGCGGAAGGCGTGAAGCTCTATCCCGCCACGGCGATTAACCAGGTTGTTAGTACAGCGGGGGGAGGACTGGCTCTGGAGTGCCGGAAGGTCATCAATCAGCAGTTCGGTACGCAGGGACAGCTCACCGGATTCCAGTTCGCAGACGAAACCATCACCATTCCGGTAGATACCGCCGTGCTGGCGATTCTCTCCGTAGGAATCAAGCCGAACACCACGCCTTTCCGTAACGATCTGGCAATCAACCGTGATGACACCATCACCGTCAATCGCTCGACCCTGCAGACCGCCACGCCGCATATCTTTGCCGGTGGCGACTGCGCGACCGGTCCCTCGATGATTGTCAAGGCGATTGGTCAGGGTAAGCGGGCGGCGTTCTATATCGATCGCTTCCTCCAGGGCGAGGAGCTTAACGTCGCCTTCGACGAACGCCTGCCGATGACCGACAAAAGCTCCGTCCACGACCGCGAGGGGCGGGTCGTCGAGCTGCAACCGCTGACCGATCCCGAACTGGATGTTACGGAGCGTGTTGACAGCTTTGTCGAGATTGTTGACAGCTTCAGCGAAGAACAGGCGCGTTATAGTGCCAGCCGCTGTCTGGACTGCGGTTACTGCTCGGAATGTCAGGAGTGTATCGAGACCTGCCCGGCGGATGCCATCAGGCTGGACCAGAAGCCCGTTGAGTCAACCCACAAGGTGGAATCGATCATCCTCTCCACCGGGTTCAAGCTCTTTGATCCGGCGAAGAAACCAGCCCTGCGTCCCGACCATCCCAACGTAATCTCCGCCATGCAGATGGACCGCCTTTTGGCACCGACTCGACCGTACAACAACCTGCTGCGTCCCGGAGACGGTCGTCGTCCAGACAATATAGCCTACGTCATGTGCGTCGGCTCTCGCGACCACGCGGCGGGGAACCCGATCTGCTCTCGCATCTGCTGTATGTACACCGCCAAGCAGGCACAGCTGATTATGGGTGCGCTGCCGCTGGCAGACATCACCGTTTATTATATAGACATCCGCGCCTTCGGCAAGGGATATGATGAGTTCTATCAGCAGGCAAGCGACATGGGTGTGTACTTCACCAAGGGGCGCGTCGCTAAAATCGACCCCGCCGACGACGGCAACCTGACTCTCCATTACGAAGACATCGTTCATGGTGGCATCAAGACCGCTAACCACGACCTCGTCGTGCTGGCAACGGGCTTGCAGCCAGAGCAGGGCGCGAAATCGCTCTTCCGGGGCGAAGACCTCTCGCTCAACGACCTGCACTACATCAACGAGGTCGAGCTGGATTTCAGCCCGGGTCAGACCAACCTCGATGGCGTTTTCGTCGCCGGAACGGCTTCCGAGCCACGGGACATCCCCGACAGCATCCTCCACGCTGGTTCGGCTGCGGCACTGGCTGCGGCTCACATCGAAAAACGCAAACGCAATGCCTAAGTAGCTTTTTGTATCGGACGCAAGAGCGTGGCTAATAGTCTTGCAGGCGAAGGTGGCACGGATGGAAACCTTTGCAGAGCCGAAAGAACTGGTTAAAAATACCAGCTATCAAGCTCAAAGACTTGAAAAACTGGCTGGTCTCCCCGACGACATGCTAGACGCTCCCATCAGGAAACTTGTTAGACACATCAACGATTTGCCTTACTGCTTTACGCTCCAGTGTTGCTGTGGTCACTTCACTTACGATGGGCAGCGTGATCCTCACAACCTTGAGGCTTTGCCACATACGACCAGAATAAAGTCCGTCGAGTACCGGATTGCCTACATTGCCTTTTGCATCGAAAATAGTGCCTCCGGGAGAACACTGCTGGAGAAGCTCAATCTGGTTACAACGCTTGACCCGGATAACGTACAGCTTTGTAGTGCGGAGTGGTTCTGGGAAAATCAGATCAACTCCTATGCGTTACAGGTGGAACCATATCGAGTTAGACATGAGGACAAAGTCATACTCGATTATGAAGAAGCCTTACATATAGAAAAAGTACGACATGAGTTCTTTGTCAGACTTGAAGAGTTGTTCCAAAAACTGAGGATAACCGATGAGTAAAGAACGCAAAATCGGCGTGTACATCTGCTATTGCGGTGGCAATATTTCTGACTATGTGGATGTCGAAGCGGTGCGCGACGAGATAGAAAAAGAAGAGGGCGTTGCGATTGCCGGGACGAACATGTTCACCTGTTCCGATGCCGCCCAGCAGAGGATTATCGACGACATCAAGGAGAGCGATCTCGATGGTATCGTCGTCGCCTCCTGCTCGCCGAAGCTGCACCTCTACACCTTCCGCGATATGGCGAAGCGCGCCGGTCTCAACGAGTACACCTACAATCAGGTCAACATCCGCGAGCAGGACTCCTGGACGCACCGTCATGATATGGAAGCAGCTACGGAGAAAGCAGTCCGCCTGATTCGCGGTGGTGTTGCCAAGACCAAGCTCACCGCTCCGCTGAAGAACATCCGCATCGAGACCAAGCCCCGCGTGCTGGTCGTCGGTGCCGGAGCAGCTGGTTTGCGTGCCTCCCTGGTTCTCTCCGACATGGGGCTGACGGTTTACCTGCTGGAAAAAGAAGCAGAACCCGGTGGCTGGACGAAGCAGTGGGGCAAGATGTTCCCCACCGACAAGCGCGGCGACGACTCCATTGCCGAGCTGGTTGAGAAGGTTCGCGCTCGTGAGAACATCATGCTGCACACCGGAGCAAGGCTCATCGAGAAGGGCGGCTCCCTGGGCGACTTCGATGTCAAGATCGAGGTCAAGGACGAGACCATTCCCCTCAATGTCGGCGCGATTATCGTAACCACAGGCTTCAAGCCCTACTCCCCGGCAAGCGGCGAGTTTGGTCATGGACTCAAGGGCGTGGTTACTCTGGCTGAGTACAAAGAGATGCTCTCCGCCCTCAAGGGCGACGAGGGCAAGCTGACTCACGAAGGCAAGCCGGTGAAGACCGTTACCTTCGTCCACTGCGTCGGCAGCCGCCAGCACGATCCGGAAACCGAGAACCCGAATCTCTACTGCTCACGCTACTGCTGCACCGCTTCGATCCACTCCGGTCTCACCACCCGCAGTATCGACCCGAAGATTCACCAGTATCATCTCTTCCGCGACATGCGCACCTACGGCAGCTACGAGCTGCTCTACGACGAAGCCCGCAGCGGTGGCTCGGTCTTTATGCGCTACGATCTGGACAACCTGCCGAGCTTCGAGCAGACAAAGAATGGTCGTGTCCGGGTTCAGGTAAAAGACCAGCTCACCGGAGGCGAAGAACTGGAGCTGGAGACCGACCTCGTCGTCCTGGCTACCGGGATGGTTCCCCGTGAGAACGACGAACTCAACAATGTCCTCAAGCTCCCCATCGGGCTCGACGGTTTCTACAACGAGATTCATCCCAAGCTGCGCCCGGTGGAGACCGTGGTTGACGGTGTCTTCATCGCCGGAACGGCTCAGGGACCAAAGACCCTGGCAGAGAGCGTTGCCTCGGCCCTCTCGGCGGTTTCCAAGTCCGGCGGTCTGCTGATGAAGGGCTACGTGGATCTGGAACCCTTCGTCGCCATCGTCGATGCCGACAAGTGTACCTGGTGCGGCAAGTGCGAGGAGATCTGCCCCTACGGCGCGATTGAAAAGATAACTGCCGAAGACGGCTCAAAAGAGATTGCCCTGATTACCAAGGCCGTCTGCAAGGGCGGAGGAACCTGCGTTCCGGTCTGTCCTGAAGGGGCGATCGACCTCGAAGGTTACACCAACGAGCAGATTACCTCGCTCATCGATGCAATGATTAAGGAGGTCGTCTGATGGCTCGCAATGCGGAACGTCCCCAGCGTCAGGCTCTGCGCGACGAGATGTATCTGAGAGACCGGATCATCTCCACTCTCAAAGAAAGCCCCAAGACGATCCCCCAGATTCAGGAAGCACTGGGCGAGTACCCGATCCACGAGGTGGTTTACTGGGTCGCCGCACTCTGGCGGTTCAAAATCCTCGAAGAAACCGGCAAGCCCGACTTCGAAGGCTTTTATACCTACGAGCTTAGAGAAGAGCAGCAGTAAAAAACCTTTGTGAAATGCCGTTACGGTGTATAGCTGGCTTTGGTCATTAAACAGCTTTGTAAATGTAGGGCGGGCATTGTCCCATCGGCTAAAATGCCCGCCGCAGGCTGAAGCAAGCAATGGCGGCGACTATAATCCCCGCTGCGAAGAAGCAACAGCGATAGAATACAACAGTGATTTTCTGGGCGAAGCCCAGTAACGGGATGCAACGCCCTTGCGTTGCCTGCCCCCTCAAGATGAGGGGGATGGAGGAGTTGAGAATGTATAAGATAGATGCTGATTTTGTTGAGGCGGTTAGCCACTCCGACGAGTTCAACGCCAACGCCTGTATGCACTGTGGCAACTGCACCGCCAGCTGCCCGATGGGCTTGGAGCTGTTGCCGAGGAAGCTCTTCCGCTACGTAGTCGTCGGGCTGGAGAAGATGGTCGTCGAGAACGCCGAGACGATTTACTCCTGTCTGCTCTGCAAGATGTGCGAGGAGAGCTGCCCCGCCGATGTCCACATCGCCGGGAACGTCAAGAAACTGCGCAACTACATCAATACGAAGTATTACAAGCTCTAGTATTCACCTGGATGATTCCGGGTGGGTTACCCAACTGAGGTTTTGTTATGGCGTTACCGACCGATAAAGTTATCGGAATCATGGCCGATAACCTGCGCAAGCGGAAGAACGTGATTCCCCTCTCCGCAAAGAAGTCCACCGCCTGGGCGGAGGGACTCAACCTGCCCCGGGGTGGGGAGACGGTAATCTATACCGGACTGCTCTATCAGCTGATGCCGGGGATTACCGGGCTGGCAGCGAAGATGGCGAGTTATGAGAACTCCTTCATGCGCCACCTGATGGGAATGGGACGGCTGGCGAACAAGTTCATCAACGTCGCCGCCTTCATGGGTGGGGCAAAGCCCGCCGTCTACAAAGAGTACAACAGGATTCTGCGAAACATCGCCTGCCTGCTGCAAAAGTCCGGGGTTGAGTTCGGTTACCTCTACGAGCAAGAGCTTTACACCGGAACGCTCCTCCACGACAACGGAGTCGAGCATCTGGTAAAGAAGCAGGCACAACGCGTCTGGGATGTCCTCCAGAAGAACGGGGTGAAGGAGGTCATCACCACCGACCCCCACACCACCAACATGCTGCGCAGTGTCTTCCCGGAGATGATCGAGGGCTACGACCTCAAGGTACGCAGCTATCTGGAGGTACTGGCGGAGGTTGCGCCGGAGGCGACTAATCCGTTGAACAAAGAGCTGGTCATTCACGACTCCTGCATGTACGCGCGCTATGAGAACGTGATTGACGAGCCGCGCCAGGTTCTGGCAAAGGCCGGAGCGAAGGTCGTCGAACCGGACTACGCTGGCAAGCTGACCTGGTGTTGCGGTGGTCCCGTGGAGAGCCTCTTCCCGGCGAAGTCCAAAGGGGTTGCCGAGGAACGGGTCTCCCAGTTGGCAGAGAACGGCAAGCAGATTACCGCGATGTGTCCGATCTGCGTCTTCAGCCTCCGCGAAGCCGCCGAAAAGCGAGATGACGGCACCGAGATCCACGACATCATCGATCACCTCAGCGAGGCGTACTGCATCGACAAGTAGATACGCAGGTAAAATCTGATAACATCCCGTAAGGGCGAACCTTGTGTTCGCCCTTTTGCAACGCGGTGCGTTGCATTACAGAGTTGTGTCTGGTAGCGAGTGTAACGAGTGTATACGCGGATATAACCATTACCTGTCGATAGAGATCAGCCGCGAATCTGTGTCCAGCTTCAAGCTGGCAACGCGGTGCGTTGCATCACAGAGCCGGGCTTCACCCAGAACACCTTGACATTGTTCGCTCTCGCCGGTCGTTCGTAAATATGGTTTTGATAATGTAGGGGCCGACCGACCGGTCGGCCCGCAGCATTGTGGTAGGATTGCGTTTCTCTGCAATAGAAAAGGGGCGAACACAAGGTTCGCCCATACAGTTTAGTATTTGGTAATTATCGCCATAACGCAGGGCAATGAGGGTGTTTTATGAGATGCTTCCCTTACCAGCCCTCTGGCTGGGGCGGTAGGATTCGAACCTACGAATGGCGGCCCCAAAAACCGCTGTCTTACCGCTTGACGACGCCCCAGCAGTACCCGTCGGCAGGATGGATTGTAACATAAGAGGGGCTATTACTCGTCGTCGGGTTCTTCTTCGGTTGATTCTTCTGGCTCTTCGTCAGCGGGTTCTTCTTCGGTTGATTCTTCTGGCTCTTCGTCAGCGGGTTCTTCTTCGGTTGATTCTTCTGATTCTTCGTCAGCGGGTTCTTCATCGGAGTAGAGCCGGGCGCGCATCGCCTCATCCTCATCTTCTATCTCATCCTCCACCGGCTCCTCGGCGGTGTAAAGCTGCTCACGCATTGTCTCGTCGTAGCGGTCGAGGATCGCTTTCTCGATCATCTCTCTGGTGGCGGTGTTGAGGGGATGACAGACATCGCGGCGGGTACCGTCGCGGCGTTTCTTGTTGGGCATGGCAACCCAGAGACGGTCGGTGCCGTCGATCACCCGGAGGTCTTTGACAATAAAGCAATCGTCAAAGACGACGGAGGCGTACGCCTTCAGTCTCTCTTCGTCGCGGATGCTGATTTTAACATCGGTGATTTCCATGTTTTTCCTTCGAAAGTAGTGAGTTCGGAAGTTGCGGGAGGTTGTTCTTGCTGTTAATTGGTTCAGGAGGGTTCTCGCAGGGTGATTCCCTTAGAAACAATTCGGGTTGGAATGGCGGCAACACCGTTCATCTCCAGTTCACGGGCGATTATTCCGGCCTCTTCAAGGTCGCTGGCAACCCCAAAACAGGTCGAGCCGGAGCCGGACATCGAGACCGGATTAAGCTCGGTCTGGTGGAGTTTATCGAGGGTTTTCTCCACCGCGATAAAGGTGTCGGTAACCGGAGTAATAAAAGCGTTGGGCAGCTCTGTTGGAGTCTTGCCACCACCGAGCCACTTAACAATTGGCTTGGTATCCAGCCTGCCAAAGTCCCTTTCGCTAAGGGCGTTATACGCCCAGCCCGTAGAAACAGCGGCGCGGGGAAAGGCTATCACCAGGCAAATCTCCTGCTTTAACTCAATTGGAGTGAGCAGCTCGCCCCTGCCCTCTACCAGTGCCGCACCGTCATTGAGGAAAAAGGGAACATCGGATCCGAGGCTCACCGCCAGGTCAAGTAGCCCCTTGTGATTCAGCGGTTGACCGGTTAGCCCGTTCAGTCCCAGCAGGGTTCCGGCGGCGTTGCTGGAGGCTCCGCCCAATCCTCCGCCCGGAGGGATTCGCTTGAAAATCTCAAAGCGATAATCAATACCCTTGCCAGTTTCTTTGGCAAAGAGCTTTGCCGCCCGCCAGACCAGATTGTTCTTGTCCGTCGGAACGCTGTCCGCGCCGTGGACAGCAAGGGAAAACTCGGCAGCTTCCTCGATTACCAGACGGTCACTCAATCCGATATTAACGAAGACGCTCTCCAGATCATGATAGCCGTCGGCGCGTTTGCCGACGATGGCAAGACCGAGGTTGAGTTTTGCCGGACAGGTGATTTCGATTCTCAGCATGGGAGCAAACTAACACAGTCTTATTCCGATAGTCAAGCAGACTATGGTTGATTAACTGCGGATTATTTTCTTCAAAAAGCTCAACAGGGGCAATTTGAGCGTTGACGAAGTGCAAACAAGGTGCTATATTGGGACGTGGATGGTGTGTCGGAGCAATGGGGCAGGTGGGAGAGTCTTTGTCCTGTTTTTGGCTTGCTGAAATCTTTTGCGGGATCAGGCGTGTATCCAGCTGTAGAACCTGCGTCTGGAGTAACCTGTGTCTGGAGGACCAATGTTTAAACTGTCTGTAGTTTTATGTTTGTTTCTTGCCTTCACCGCGTTGGGGTACAATCTGCTGCTGATCGACGATTACGCCGCCAGTGGCTCCAACTCCGATTTTGAGGAGCTGATCAACCGGGGTATTCTCGAAGGTATGGGCATCAGCTATACCTACATCTATAACAACAGTGTTACCAAGAGAACCGAGGACGCGAGCTACCTTTCCAACTACGATATTATCCTCTGGAACACCTGGAATCGGGTGATCAGTACAGAGGAGAAAAACACACTGGGTGCCTGGGTTGCAACAGGAGCCTATCTGGTTGTTACTGGTTTCGACTCATTGGGTAGTCCAACGGACGTTAATGCCGCCGCCCTGGTACATTCGATCAGCAGTGGTGATTTTTCGTATACTGCGAAGTATCGAATCTACGACGTTGACCACTGGATGACCGATGGAAGCTATGAATACACTGCTGGTCTTGAAGGGGATTTCTATTCGGAATCAACCGATCACGACTTGGCTGGTCCATCGGCCGGTACTCTTGCTTTGGGAATCGTTTGGGATGGGAGTGGCGGTGGTGGTTTCTTTGGACCGATTAAGTTTATGGTTACTGAGAACATCGGTAACGGTGGGATCATTGTCTATTGGAACGGCAACAAGAACGTTCACGACTGGTCCAACACCACCTATCAACCACACCTGGTGAACATGTTCCGCAACATGATGGATTACCTGTGCTTCATCGATCCGCCATCCAGCATTGAGACGGTAAGCTGGGGAGAGATCAAAGCGACCTTTAGTAACTAAGCTGATCTCGCGACAGATGATGATTTTACGAGGGACAGGCAAATTGCTTGTCCCTTTCTTAACAGGTTGCGAATTCAATCTATGGGGGCAGACTGATTCTCTGAATGAGACCTTTGCCTAACTCAATGCTTTTGACTGTTTCTGTTCGGGAGGCTTCCGCTAAGCTGCCAATATTTCTGTAACCATAGCAGATACCTGATGTTATAGGACTGCGGAAATTGTCAGCCAAGCCGGACGTGTGCGACAAAGGTACTTATGCAAAAGTCTCTGAATATTAGTGTCTGCTCTTTTTATCATGGGATAATTACTCAGCTGTGGACTTGCAGGTAGTGCTAACGCTACGTCGCATCAAGTGTCATGTGGTATCTCCCAGGTTACTTCGGGAGCGGCCAATAGTGGCGCGGCGAGGTTGCATTCATCATGACGGTGAACCATGCTTTACACTCCAGCTCTCTCTTAACCGGAATGTAGTTCGAGTGATCGCTGCGCAACAGATGTACCTTCCTGTGGTGCGATACACCACGCTGGCTCGTTTGCTTAACGCCGGATATTATTGGATAATAGGGATTCACTCGTAGTTGTGTGGAGATTCTGGCAATCTGCTGAAGGAATCGGATTTGAGTTTAACGAAGGGTGTAAAGGAGCGGCAAGACTTTTTTCGGGCGGAGCAAGACCCAGGACCGCTGACCGGTCTGGCTTTGGGTGAGCCGCTGGGTCGTTCACTACCACTACGGGAGCTTTACCAAACCTGGTGGGCGGCACTGGGAAACCTCAGTGGTCGCTGGGTGCTGGAGCTGGGCTGCGGCTACGGTGGCGAGCTACTCGGTCTGACCAAACGAGGAGCCAAAGCCGTTGGACTGGACATCACCGCCGCCCGTCTTCATCAGGCGGTCAAGAATGCGCCCGCTGCCGGATTCGTCCGGGGCGATGCCGACCGCCTGCCCTTTGCCGATGAATCGTTCTACGCCGTGATTGGTAACGCCGTACTGCTTCATCTTCACCGCGAGCGCACGATGGCGGAGCTGCGCCGGGTTTTGAAGCCCGGCGGCGTAGCGATCTTCCTGGAGCCGCTCACCGGACATCCGCTGATTGACCTCTACCGTCGCTTCTTCACCGCTGCCCGACGGGGGCATGTTGACTACCCCAGCTTCAGAGAGCTTCAGAAAGGTTCTCTTGGTGGCAAAACTGAAGTAACCGCCTGGTACCTGACGGCGGCTCTGCCGCTGATTCTCGTTCGCATCTTCGGTAGCTCCCAGCTGCTGCGTGGACTAACCCGGCTGCTGGGACGGCTGGATAGCTGGCTCTTCCGGCAGCTACCCGGCTTGAGACACCACGCCTGGCTGGGGCTGGTTGTGTTTCGTAAGTAAAGAGAACATGTAACGCTTATGAGACCTTTGAATAAGTCTGCATTTTCGCAGAAGATGGACTTTGTCCATCTCGCGGCGGGCATTAAAATGCCCGCCCTACATTAGACTTCCTAAACGGTGCAGCACCTATGTATCCGTCATATTGGCGTTTTTGAAAAGTTTCGTAAGGGCATTTATGGATACCATCCGCACCACCACCGAACTTGACAGTCTGGAAACTACACCGGAACGCCTAATCCCCCAGGGCGGGATCGCGATAACCTTCCTCGGCGGGGTCGGTGAATTTGGCAAGAACCTGATGCTGCTGGAATCCGAAGCAGGGGTTATAGCCATCGACTGCGGTCAGGCGTTTCCCGACGACCTCCTCCTCGGCGTGGACTCGGTGATTCCCGAAGCCACCTACCTGGAATCCGTTGCCAACCGACTCCTCGGCTACGTCTTTACCCACGGTCATCTCGACCACATCGGTGCACTGCCCTACCTGCTGCCGAAGGCACCGGCACCGCTCTACGGAACCCGGCTCACCATGGGTTTCATCAACAGTCGGCTACAGGAGTACAAAGACCTTCCCGATGTCGAGCGGCATAAAATCAAGGCGGGCAAGAGCTTCACCCTGGGCGATTTCAAGATCGAGCCTTTCGCTGTCAGCCACTCCGTCCCCGATGCCATCGGACTGGCGATCCACACTCCGGCGGGGCTACTGCTCCACACAGGAGACTACAAGCTCGACAAGAATCCGATTGACGGGCGCAAGACCGAGCTGAAGAAGATTCGCCGCTACGGCAAGCAGGGGATCAAGTTCCTCCTTGGCGACAGCACCAACGCCGAAATCCCCGGACGGTCGAAGAGCGAATCCATCGTCGGGAAGGTGCTGGAGGATGCCTTCGGCAGCACTAACGGGCGGATTATCGTTACGACCTTTGCCAGCCATATCCACCGCATTCAGCAGATTGTGGATGCCTGCGATGCCGTTGGGCGCAGTCTAGTTCTTAGCGGACGCTCGGTGCGACAGAATACTCGGATTGCCCGGGAGCTGGGCTACCTGGAGATTCCCGACCGCCTTCTGGTTCCAGAGAAAAAAGTTGACCAGCTTCCCGCCTCCCGCTCTGCTCTTCTGGTCTCTGGCTCGCAAGGAGAACCGCTCTCCGCCCTCTCACGCATCGTCAGCGGCGACCATCGGCATATCAAAATAGAGCCGGGGGATTTAGTTATTTTCTCGGCAAAGAAGATTCCGGGCAACGAGGTCGCCATCGGGCGGCTGATTGACCGCATCTTCCTTCAGGGTGGCGAGGTTCTCTACGAGGGTCTGGACGATGTTCACGTCTCCGGTCATGCCTACGCCGACGAGATTACCGAAGTCCTCGACGCTGCCCAGCCGGAGTTCCTGATTCCGGTTCATGGCGAGCATCGCCAGCTCTTCGCCCACCGTCGCCTGGCGAAGAGGCACGGCTTCCCCTATGATAAAATAATCGTCCCCCACCTGGGAGGACGACTGCTGGCACAGGGCGATGATGTTTGGTGGGACACCCCGGTTCCCGCTGGTCGGGTGCTGGTCGACGGCAAGGGCGTTGGTGACATCGGTCCCATCGTCCTTCACGACCGCAAGACCATGGCAGACGACGGGATTCTGATAATCATCGTCGCCGTCAGCAAGCAGACCGGAGAAGTGCTACGGGAAGTGGAATTAGTAACACGGGGGCTGGTTTATGTTGACGACAGCGAGGACTTCCTCGCCGAGGTCGCCGAGCGGGTGCATGAGCTGATCGAGGAGGCATCGCCGGAGGCACGGGAGGACGAAGAGCTGCTGGGCGACTGGCTCCGCCGCAAGACCCGTCGCTTCATCCAGAAGAAGCTGGAACGCCGCCCCCTGGTCGTCCCGGTGATTTATGAGCTTTAGGAGAACCGTGCTAGTAAGGCACAGAGCCGTTCTCAGCTGATAATGGAGGATGGGGGCTTCTGCCAATGAGGAAATCCCCGCCCTACATAAACCTCGCAATGATTAGCGACATCGTTCTTCGATGCTATCCCCTTGTCGAATCCGAAACAAAGGACAACCACAGGGATTGCCCACAACACTCTACTATGAATAGTTGTTCCCACCGACCCATTTTGGGTCAGTGAGCTTGCGAGACGGACAACCCCGGCGGCTTTTGCTGCCGGGGATTTTTATGCTCCATTCACCGCTGGTTTCTTCTTAAAATGGATTGAGAAGGTCGCGCCCTCATCGGGATTTGAGGCGACCCGCACCTCGGCTCCGTGGATTCGAGCTACCTGGGCAACGAAGGACAGTCCCAGTCCAGTTCCGCCGACCTCTCGTGCCGACTCCGAGCGATAGAACTTCTCGAAGATTCGCTTCTGCTCGTGAGGCTCGATGCCGGGACCGTCGTCGGCAATGGAGAAGACGATGCTGTTCACTCGCTCTTCTACGCTGGCGCGAATCTCCGTTCCGGAAGGGGCATACTTGATGGCGTTGTCGAGGAGGTTGACCAACGCGCTGTGGAGAAGGTTTGGGTCGGCGAGGATGATTGAAGCGGCGACAGGGGCTTTCTCCACAATGATCTTGCCGGACTGCTGCGCCGCCACCCGCACCGCCTCCACCGCTTCGTTCATGATCTCCAGCGGGTTCAGCGGCAGCATCTCACCCCGGGTTCGCCCACTCTCGATCCGACTGACGTTGAGGAAGGACTCGATCAGCCCCAGCAGACTTTCGGTTTCGCCGTAAATGTACTCAGAATACTCCCGCCGTTCGATGGGTGAAACATCTTTATCGCCCAGCAGCTCGGCGAAGCCCCGAATCGTCGCCAGGGGACGCTTGAGGTCATGGCTCATGATGTGCATGACCTCGGTCTTCATCCGGTCTATGCGAGCCAACTCGGTGATGTCCGCCAGGGTGAAGACGAAGCCGCTGAGACCCTGTTCGTCGTTCAGTGATGCCACAGTCATCTTCAGGATGCGGCGGTGGAGCTTGATGGTGTTGCGGTGGGTGGTTGAGGTCGCCTCGACAATTGCCGAGCGCAGGTTCTGACCGGGCATCAGCGAATAGATGCTCTGCCCGCTGAGGTCGGTTCGCCCGAACAGCTCGACAGCGGCGGCGTTCGCCAGCCGAATCACGCCGAAGGGATTGGTCAGCAGCACCGCCTCGGCAGCGGCATCGAGAACCCGCTGGAAGGTATGCCGGTTGTCTGCCAGTGCCTCTTCCAGTCGAGCCAGAATCGCCAGCTTCGCCTGGGTCTGCTCCCGGCTCAGGCTGGTCAGCGGACCGGGGAGCGGCTGTTCGTTCTGCTGATACAGCTCCCGGAGCTTCCGCGCGCTGGCGGCAAGGAGGGCGGTTTCGTTCACGCTGGGACTGCCCCGATAACAGAAACAGACCGTGGGCGAATCGTAGTCATCGAAGAACACCTGGAGAGGAGCCTCCGGCTTGCGATCGCAGCCCTCGCAGGCGGTACCGAAGCGTTGGAGAACCTGTCCGCCGTTGCGCAGCTCCATCCCGTGCAGCCCCAGGGTATAGCCGAGGGCGGTTTCCATCTCTATGGTCAGGGAGGCTCGTCCGAGGAGGATTTGGTTCTCCGGCGCAAGCTCTTTCCCCAGGGAAAGCAGGCGGCGATCAAGCGTCCGGTTGACCGAGATTAACCGCCCCAGGCTTACCGAGACAAAGACCAGTCCCACGGCAAGCAGAATCGGAGCCAGCGGAAGGAAGAGATTTAAGAGCCAGAACAGCCCCCAGCCCAGCAGGAACCAGCCGACGATGAAGCCGATGAAGAGCAGGACGGTGTTCTTCGGACGATAACGGGTAAAGAGATAGCCAAAGAGGATACTGAGGGAAAGCTGGCTCAGCAGCACCAACCACCCCGGAGAGGTGAGTGGCTCGTCATCGGCGAGCATCGTGGCAGCAGCGTTGGCGTGAACCTCCACGGCGGGCATCGGGCTACGAGGCGAGAGCGGAGTGAAGACGGAGTCGTAGAGTCCCTCCGCTGCCGCGCCGAGGAAGACCAGCTTGCCAGCGAGACGACCGCGCAGCTCCTCCACGGTCGAGCGCAGAACCTCAAGGACACTGAGGGTCGGAAAGGTTCCCGCCGCGCCACGATAGTTGATCAGCAGCCGCTCCGACTGGGTGATCTCCCCGGAGATAGTTCCGGTGAAAATAGTTCCGATCTCGGCGGGCAACCGCTCCCCGCGAAAGGCTGCCGTCGCCACGACGGAGAAGGCGTGGTGGGAGACACCGCCGTAGTTCCGCAGTTGGTAGAGGTAGCGGAAGATGCCGTCGATATCCGGAGTCAGCGAAACATGACCCAGCCCAAAGGCCTGTCGCCGGAAGGGACTTGCCGGGGTCTTCCAGTCCAGCGGCTGACCAGCGGAGCGGTGCAGGTAGGTCGGCAGGATGGTCTTGCCAAGCCCGATTGCCGCCGCCAGCCGTTCATCGGCCGCCAGTTCTCCCGGCTCCTGAAGAGCGAGGTCGAGAGCCAGACACTCCGCTCCGGCGGCGTGAATACGCTCCACCACCTCGGCAAGCAGGCTTCGATCCCAGGGATAGCGACCCAGCGCGTCCAGAGAAGCCTGATCAATAACCACCAATACGACCCGCCCGTCGGCAGACCTGGTTCCACGGAGCTGGAAGAGGAAATCCCGCCCCAGCAGCTCCAGATACTCCGTCGCTCCCAGCATCGTCAGCAGGATAGCGAAAAGCCCCACCACCAGCCCCAGTTTTACTCCCCAGGACAGGCGGGCGGATTTCCCTCGTGCTTCACGGCTGGGTTGCTTCGGCGACATCAGCGACTTTGGTATAAAGGTTATCAGTCTGAAAATGTGTTTACTAAGCGTGATGCAACGCACTGCGTTGCCCCACCACCAGCCCAAGCTTTACTCCCTAGGACAGGCGAGAATGCTCTCCTTTGTGTACATTGTCAGCGAAGCTGGGAGGCTGCCGTAACATTAGCTGCTCTGTCCGTCCTCTTCGATTGCCATTATCTTATCCACTCGCCGTTGGTGCCGACCACCCTCAAAGGGCGTGTCGAACCAGGCTGCCAGCAGGGCGGGGAGGTCTGGCGAGCTATCAATCTGTCCTGCCAGGCAGAGGACATTGGCATCGTTATGGGCGCGGGAGCGAACGGCGTTATCGGCAATCCGAATCAGCGCGGCTCGGATGCCCTTCACCTTGTTCGCCGCCATGCACATTCCAACGCCGTTGGTGCAGACGAGGATGCCCCGGTCGGCGCGGTCTTCACTTACCGCTTCTGCCACCGCGCGGGCGTAGTCCGGATAGTCCACCGAATCGGTGGAGTTGGTTCCCAGGTCGAGAACCTCGTAGCCCCGCTGGCGGCACCACTCTGCCGCCTCGTTCTTTACCTCCAAGCCACCGTGATCACAGCCGATTGTTACCTTCATGGTTCTCCTCGTTTAGTTCGTTAATCGGTTATCTCTCCAGCCTGCCAATAACAGCTTCAATCTCTTCAACGGCAATCCGTCCCTCGCGCAGCAGGCGGGGTCTCTCCCCGCTCAGGTCGATGATAGTCGAGGTCGTCGGGTTACTGATTATTCCCACATCCAGCAACAGTCCCGGTTCAGCCTCAAGCCAGTGGGCAATCCGCTGCGGATCAACCCCGGTCGGTTCTACAGCTGGATTAGCACTGGGGGCGACGAGGGGTTCATCCAGCTCCCGGAGCAGCTCGATAAGCAAATCATCATCGGGAACCCGACAGGCTACCGTCTGACCACCGCCCAGAGCGTGTTTTGGGAGAGCATTCCCGGCGGGGAGGACGAGACTTAGCGGTCCCTGCCAGAACTTTTCGGTCAGGGGTCTCCAGCTAATCACCAGGGAAGTAGTTTTGCAGTACCGCTCCACCCAACCTACCGCGCCGAAGAGGCAGGGCAGCGGCTTATCTGCCGACCGACCTTTGAGTCGATAGATGCGCTCAACAGCGGCGTCATCCCCCGCCCGGGCTATCAAACCGTAGGTGGTATCGGTGGGCAGCACAGCCAATGCGCCCGCAGAGCGCAGGTGCGCCGCGAGCCTCTTGACCAAATCCGAGCTTTCACAGGTGAGTCGTTTCATAACCGGGCAATCATAGCCGCTATCGGCTGGTGAGTCAAAGGTTCGTTATCAGAGGGTGGGTTCATCCGCTAAATAAAAGCCCCCGTTCGGGGGCTTTGTTCTAATCAGTTTGAAGCGTTACGCCTCTGCCATCTCAGCTTTTTCTTCTTCAACCGCTTTCTCATCCAGCGGCAGACGGCGGACGAAGCAGCCCGCCGGGCAGACCTTCAGTGCATCGTTGAAGGTGTGTCCCTCGTGGTCGAAGCTCAGCACCGGCAGCGCGCCGTCCATGACGATTCCGCCGTTGGGGTTGCCCTTATCCCGGGCGCAGATCGAGCAGCCGATGCAGCCCACCGTGCAGGCATCTTTAACAGCCTTGCCACGATCCCGATTGACGCAGGCGAGGTAAACCGGCTCGTCGGCGGGAATCAGCTCCATAATCCCCCGGGGGCAGGCGGTAACGCAGGCTCCGCAGGCGACGCATTTGTCCTCTATCACCACGGGCAGGCCGCCCTCGCTCATGAACAGGGCATCGAAGCCGCAGGAGCGGACGCAGTCGCCAAAGCCCAGACAGCCGTCGGCACAGAGCTTATGTCCGTTGTCGATCTTATCCGCCGCCGAGCAGGTCGGCACGCCGTAGTAGTCGTAGGCGTTCTTCGCGTGAGCGTGGTCGCCCTGACAGCGAACCACCGCCATCAGCTTCGCTCCGGCTCCCGCCTCGACTCCCATGATTTTGCCAACCGCCTCAGCGGTCTCGGCTCCACCGGGAGGACAGAGGTTAACCGCCGCGCCCTTCGTAACCGCCTCGGCGTAGGCGTTGCAGCCCGGATAGCCGCAGCCACCGCAGTTTGCGCCGGGGAGAGCCTCAACGACCTCTTCCATCCGAGGGTCAACCTCGACATGGAACTTCTTCGCAACAAAGGCGAGGGCAAAGCCAAAGAAGAGACCGAGCGCACCGAGGCTTGCCACAGCGTAGATCAGGACTTGGTAATCCATCGCACCTACCGAGGGAAGGGCTGAATAGGGAGCTGAGAGACACCGGATTATAAGACCGCCGGAGCGGTAGCGTCAAGGCGGAAAATCAGTTCGGCTTTTAGTCAAGAAAACTATTGACATCTACCCCCCCCATTTTAGCATAGCCTTGTTGTGGCATTTTAGTGTAGTTGTTCTTGGTGTTAACAGTAACGCTAACCGTAACTTAGGGGGCAAGATGAAACGGTCTATCATGGTTATTGTGATACTACTTATAGTGTTGGTTTCGCTTGTGAGTGCTGTTGACACATTTACTATCACTTATCAACCCACCCACGGTAAAGATGTAACGGCGGACTGGAACAATCCAACAGAGGTTCAAAGTTTTCTTACAACTTTTTGCTCGCCAAGACACACATTTTTTATCGAGTTTACACAACTGGAAGAACTTATAAACCAAAATGTAGAGATACATTCTGCTGAACTGGGTTTATGGGTTAGCTACATAAGGGAACATGGTAAATATCGAGTAGAGTTTTGTGAAGAACCGTGGAATAGCAAAACGCTTACTTGGTATAACCAACCTGAATGGTCTGCAGAGCACTCCCTAAGAAGCGATCCAGAACTTCCACGTGGGGTAACCGAAGGCTGGGAAACCATTGATGTAACAGAGTATGTTCAAAAGTGGGTAGCAGGTACTGAACCACACTATGGCTTTGTTGTTGCCCATAATAATACTGATGGCTTCTTCAGCATTATGGATAGCGATTACACTGCATGGAACGAGCCTCATAAGTTTCCGTACTTAAAAGTAACCTACACGCCCATCGTTACTCTTGTCTCAGAAGGCTCTGGAGGCATGTCATTCGAGATTCCAAACTCCGTAGATGTTTCTAATGGATCTGACTATTCCGCAGATGGTTTTCTTGGATGGTCCTTTCATCGTTCTGATTCTGATAAAGGAGTTTGTCTAGCCCGTTTGGAAGAAAGCGGTAGTGTATTGGAAGCCATACTTGCATGTTCAAGTGCAGGTAGCAGAACGCAAAAAGAGGAAGAGCTAAAGAGTTGTCTTGATAGTATGTTAGAAGAGACGGGTTACATTGAAATAAAATCACGTACTTCCAGACTTGATTCGCCATATGTTTACTCTGGCATCTATACACTCGAGGAAAAGGTTATTGGCAGAGGTTCTGGAGGTGATTTTTATGACGAAGAGGACGTTATGCATGTAGTATTCCTAAGTAACACCAATGGTAACCTTTACCATTTGGAGATCCTAGGACTTAGTAAAGAACAGATGATTGAAATTGCTGAAAGTGTGAGGCTTCCATAACAACGACACTGTTGTAACTTGTGAATACAACAAACCAGAAGGAGACGGTTCAATGGCAAACAAACTCATTGTAGAGGAGATAAAGGGTAGCTTCCCCCTCACAACGCCAGGAATACTCATCAGGATTGAAGAGTGTGATAACACTGACTACAATGGCAGTCTATTGACTGCAGGACAAAGAACATGGTCTTGGAAGCCTTCGGGAGCATGGAAGGGAAAACAACAAGTTAAGACTAAAACGATTAAGGAAATTATCGATTTCTTTAACTCATAAGCCCAGATCAACCAAAGGAGCCTTGCGGCTCCTTTTTTCTATCTGCCCTGGCTTGCTCGAAGCCGCAGCGTTTTTCTATGTATCCCCCCGCCAGTTTATGTTAGCATACGCTGGTTCGCAGCAAGCATAAACCAACGCCACTTTGGCTAACCGTCGAGGGTGAGATGCGACTCTACGAATACGAAGCGAAGGGTTTCTATCAGGAGCTGGGGATTCCAACTCCTGAGGGACAGGTTCTCGGAAGCGTTAAGGAGCTGGAAGAGCTTGCCGGCAAGGTGAGCTATCCGGTGGTCGTCAAGGCGCAGGTGCTAACCGGCGGGCGTGGCAAAGCTGGCGGAATCAAACGTGCAAACAACGCTGAAGAGCTAGTTGGTCATGGCAGAAAAATTCTCGGACTGACCATCAAGGGCTACCCGGTGCGGAAGCTGCTGGTGGAGGACGCTCTGGATATCGACAAAGAGCTTTACCTCGGCGTTACGATTGACCGTGCCAACTACTGCCTGACCCTGATCGCCAGCGGCGAGGGCGGCATGGAGATCGAAAAGGTGGCTGAGGATAACCCCGCCGCCGTCCACAAGCTCTCCGTGGAAATCGGCGCACCGTTCTTTACCCATCAGGGAATCGGACTGGCGAAGAAGATCGGTCTCTCTGGCAAGCAGCTCGCCTCCTTCGCCGGGATTGCGGGCAAGCTGATAAAGATGTTCCGCAGGCTCGATGCCAAAATGCTGGAGATCAACCCCCTCGTGATTACGAAGGAAGGCAAGCTCATCGCCGCCGACGCCCGACTCAACGTGGACGACGACGCGATGTACCGTCAGCAGAAGATGATGAGCCTGGCTCCCGGTGGTCGCCACGAAGAGGGCGAACTGACCGAGCGAGAGAAGCTGGCTCGTGAGCAGGGGATTCCCTACCTCGACCTCGACGGCGACATCGGCATGTTCCCCGGTGGTGCTGGCTTCGGGATTATGGGCAACGACTTCATCCACTACTTCGGTGGCAAGCCAGCCAACTTCATGGACTCCGGCGGCGGACCCTCCCCGGAGCGGCTGGCGAACATGCTCAAGCTCCTCGATGACAACCCCCAGGTCAAGGCGATCTTCGGGGCGCGCTTCGGCGGAGTCTCCCGCTGCGATGATTTCGCCAAGGGCGTAGTCCTGTTCCTCAAGGAACACGGGCTGAGCAAGCCGATGGCACTGCGCTTTACCGGTAACATGTGGCAGGAGGGTGTGCGGATCTTCGACGAGGCGAAGAAGGAAGACCCGGCACTCTTCGAGAAGATCGAGTCCTTCGGCATTGAGAAGCCGATTGAGGAGGTCGCCCGCCGCGCCGTGGAGATGGCGAAGGGGGCGTAGCTCCTCTGCCAAAGCTGAGATAGATAAACGAGGCGACCCGGTTGGGTCGCCTTTTTAATACCCTTTACCTTGCTCAACGCTATCTGCTAGACTGGTTGTGATAGTTTGTTCCCGATAGGGTTACTCTCTACTCAAGGAAGCTGCGATGAAAACGACTCTCCTGTTCACGGCGTTGTTCCTGCTGGTTATCGTTTCTGTTGGCTACGCCGAAACACAGCCCGTCCCCAAAGAAAACACCGATGAAGCGGTTGAGTCCGATGCGGTGGTAACGATTGAAGTAGAACCTGCGAAGTATTACTCCCCCTGGGTGGCTGGTTTTGACAACCTCTTCCCCGGTATGGGATATTTTCTGATTGATGAACCCTGGTGGACTGTGGCAGAGTATGCGCTTATCGGTGGAGGACTTTTGTGGGGGGCTTCAGTGGCGGAGGATCCTAACCTAGGATATATGAGATATATAATTGGAATAGGCTCATTCTTAACGGTTTACTCGATCAGTCTTATCCACGCCCCTCTGCTGGCTGCCTACAAGAACGAACGGCAGAAGGTCGCCCTCGACCTTTCGCCGGGCGTAGGGCTGGACTCCACTGGCGAGGTCTATCCTACGGTGCAGCTGACCCTGAGCTTCTAACTTACAAGTACACAAAGGAGATAACTTATGAAGACGACTCTCCTGTTCACGGCGTTGTTCCTGTTGGCGGTAGTCTCCCTCGGCTATGCCAACCCGTTGCCCGTCTCGGATGAGGTTGATGCCACGACGGGTGCGTCCTCGGACTGGGATGGAGAATGGGGCGAGGGCGATACCATCCACTGCCCGGCTTGTGGCGCGGAGAACCCCTTCTACAGTCGGTTCTGTGTCTCCTGTGGTGTGGAGATGGCGACCTGGGTTGCCGAGGTTGAGCCGACGAAGCACTACTCCTGGGAAGCCGGACTCTTCGGCAACCTTGTTCCCGGACTGGGTTACTTCCTTATCGATGAACCGTGGTGGGGCGTGGCGGAGATTGGTCTCTGCGGCTTTGGGGTGCTGCTGCTAAAGGTGGGCGAGGGAATCCAGGACGGGTTTTTGAACGGGCTGGGGGAGATGTACGCCGGGGCGATGATCTTGGGAATTAGCTACATGGCTGGATTGATCCACGCTCCCTTACTCGCGGGGTACAAGAACAACCAACAGAAGGTAGCCCTCTATCTCTCGCCGGGTGTGGGGTTGAACTCCGAGGGCGAGGTCTATCCCACCGTGCAGCTGACCCTGAGCTTTTAACACACGAATCAACACACATAAGGAGATTCCAATGAAGAGTTACTCACTGATTGTTGCTCTATGCATCCTGCTTGCTGTTTCCGTCAGCCTTGCCAACTCGATACCAGTACCAGAGGAGACGGAAGAAACAGTTGAGTCCGATGGGGCGATAGAGATAACAGTCGAACCTGCACCTGTGAAGTATTACTCCCCCTGGCTTGCTGGATTTGCCAATATCATCCCCAGCTTGGGTTATTTTTTGATTGATGAACCTGTGTGGGGTATAGCGGAGCTCTGTGTAGTCGCTGGGGTTAGTACCTTTGGATTTGTGTTCACAGCTACAGAGGATGATTCAAACTCAGATTCCTGGAAACACGTGATACTCTACGTTATACTGGGGGGAGTTCTCCACGCTCCCCTCCTTGCCGAATACAAGAACGAGCAACAGAAGGTCGCTCTCGATTTTTCGCCCGGTGTCGGACTGGACTCAGAGGGTGAAGTCTATCCCACAGTGCAGCTGACCCTGAGCTTCTAAACCACATCTCAACAAACGCAAAGGAGATTACGATGAAGAACTACTCACTGGTTGTTGCTCTATTCATCCTGCTTGTCGTTTCTATGAGCCTTGCCGACTCGATACCAGTACCAGAGGAGACGGAAGAAACAGTTGAGTCCGATGGGGCGATAGAGATAACAGTCGAACCTGCACCTGTGAAGTATTACTCCCCCTGTCTTGCTGGCTTTGGCAACATCATCCCCAGCCTGGGCTACTTCCTGATTGACGAGCCGGGTTGGGCGTGGGCTGAGTTAGGTCTGATGGGGCTTGCAGGAACTGTAGGTGCCATTGGTGTTGCTATGCTTCCTACTACTACACGTGGATACTTACTGATGATATCAGCTTTCTATTTAGCATTAGGTACAGAACTCGCCGGCATTGTCCACGCACCTCTCTTAGCTGATTACAAGAACAATCAACAGAAGGTCGCTCTCGACCTCTCTCCCGGTGTTGGGCTGGACTCTACTGGCGAAGTCTATCCCACGGTGCAGTTAACCCTGAGCTTCTAAGCTCCTCTTGAATCGTCCTGAAAATCATTGTAAGCTCTCGCTTCTTAAACAGGGGGAGCTTTGGGCAGGGAACTATTCTCGTCGCCGCCCCGTATATCACCAACTGTGCATAAATCTACACTCATCCTATGAGGTAACCATGAAACGCCTTGCCGTGCTACTGGTGCTGCTGATCGCCACGGTCTCCTTCGCCCTGACCGAGGCCGTCGTAACCGACCTGCTCTACGAGCTTTACATCTCTCGCTATACTGGAATCAGCGAAGAAGAGCTGTTCGACCGCTTTGACGTTACCGAGCCGGAGCTGGACACCTACTTCGAGGAAACTCCGGAGGCGGAACTCGATGCCATGATGGAGGTTGTGATGGAGCGGTACGAGGCGTTCCTCGATGCCCGCATGGCGGAAAACTACGACAAGCCGCCGACCCTGTTTGAGGGCGATATGCTCGGTGGTGGGGTCTTTGACCTCGAAGAGAACCTCGAAGGCGGCGTGCTGTTCATCAACGTCTTTGCCACCTGGTGTCCGCCCTGCAAGGATGAAATCCCCCACTTCATCGAGCTGATCGAGGAGTTCGACGGCGAGTTCAACGTAGTCGGCATCAGCACCGATACCTTCGGCAGCATCGAGGACATCGACAGCTTCGCCGGGGATATGGGCATTGAGTATCCGCTGGTGCTGTTTGCGAAGTTCCCCGAAGTGGTGATGGACTACTACGAGTCCGATGCCGTGCCGACGACCTGGGTGGTCGGTCCCGACGGACTGGTGCAGAAGATCATCGTCGGTAGTCGCCCGAAGGAAGACTTCCGGGAGATCATCAGCGACCTGTTGGAAGGGTAAGGTCATTTGATGTTGTAGGGGCAATCCCCCGTGGTTGCCCTTGGTGGTGTTATTCAAAAACGTGAAAAACGAGCCGTAACAGGCTCGTTTTCTTTTGCTCGGTGAGTCAGCGAGCTAGTTCAGAATCTCCAGCGAGACCGGAACCACGCCCGCGTCGATCATCCCGATCTGCCCTGCTGCGGCGCGGGAGAGGTCGATGATTCGACCGTCAACAAAGGGACCACGGTCGTTGATCCGCACCACCACGCTGCGCCCGTTGTTCTGGTTGGTTACCCGCACCTGGGTGCCGAAGGGCAGGTTGCGGTGCGCCGCCGTGAGGGCGTTCATGTTGAACGGCTCGCCGGATGCCGTGGGCTTGCCCTGAAAGGCGGCTCCATACCACGATGCCTTGCCAGTCTGATGAACGGCTCCGCCACCACCCGGGCGATTCCGGGTCATCAGGCAGCCGCTACCGATCAGGGCGATGAGGAGCAGGATTGTAAAGATGCGTAGTTTCATAGCGTCTCCTTCTGTTTGTCCACCAGTCTCAAGTATAACTGTTGTCTGAGATTGTTGCAAAAGTAACCCCAGCAGGTACCAGCCTTTGAGATGACCTCAATGTAGGGGCCGACCTTTAGGTCGGCCCGCAAAATTGCATAGGTTAAGACTTCGCCCCTCACCCCCAGACCCGTGGACGAGTTCCTCCCCAGAGGGTAGAGGGTAGCTAAAGGGCGATTATTCGTTAATCTTTCTTCAGATTTCCTGACCGAAGGTCAGTTCTGGGATGCAACGCCCCTGCGTTGCTCATAGCCACCCAAACAGATAGCTGCCCTTCACTCCGGCGTAGAAGTCGGCGGAATCCTCTCCGGCGACGTTATCCCGGTTCTCGGTCAGCTCATAGCCAATGGAGACTCCCAACATCATCGCCCGGCTGGCGTTCCACTCGGCATCGAGGCGGAAGTCAGAGCGATTCTCGACTATGCCGGAGGGAGATGGTACGCCGAAGTGATCCAGCGCGTCCCAGTCTTCGAGAATCCGCCCCTCGCCGTGGCGGTCAAGGGTCGCCGTCAGCCCAAAGTTGAGGTAGGGGTTGGGGAAGTACTCCAGGGCAATCGTCCAGCGGTCGGTATCATTACCCCGTGGGCAGCCGAGGGGGTGGTTGAGGAAGAGCAGCTTATCGTATTTGCGCACAACATTATAGACCCAGTTCCAGACCTTCAGATACTCCAGTGAGACGGTGACGCCGCCGATGTCCAGCGGGTCCGCCCAGCTACTACCGACAAGAACGCCGATCTCCGGCGGCTCTTCCACATCCTCGTACTGGAAGTCGTCGATCATCAGCTGCCCCCAGAGCCGCAGTCCGGGGAAGGGTACCGCGTCCACGTCAATCAGCCAGTAGGGATTGTCGTTGCCGGTGGAGCCGGAGAGCTGGTCGATGTAATGGAGGTTAAGCGGATTGAGGTACGCCCACTCGATGGTGCGGTCTTCGCCGCCGTAGATGGTCGCCTCGGCGATGCCGATGGACAGCTCCGGGATGATCCGCCAGGCGAGGCGATGCCCCACCAGGTAGCGATTGCGGATTCCACTCCGTCCGGTGCCGTCGTTTTCGTACTCCTGCTCGTCCAGTCCGGCGTGGAAGTAGCTGAAGTGGAGGTTACCGAAGTCAAAGGCGTAGCGGAAGCCGTCCAGTGCCGGAGCGGTACCGGAGAGGAGCAGGGAACCGCCACGGCTGTAGCCCCACTGCAACGGCTCGCGCCCCAGGCTCAGGTTGAACCACTCCGTCGGCTGCCAGCGCAGGAAGCCGTAGTCGAACTGAGCCGAGGTATCGCCCTTCCATTGCGCGCCCATCCAGTCGGAGTCGTTCTTGCCAGCGGTATCGAACTCCCCCCGCCCGTAGAGGGCGATGGTATCGCCGTAGCCAGCTCCGAAGAGGACATAACCCCGCTCACGGTGGAAGATGCCGTCTTCGGGTTGGGCGGGGGTTTCACCGTCGGTCTCTCCGGGAAAGGCAACGCCGTCGGTGTGGTGCCAGCGGGCGGTGTGGTAGTCGAGGTTCACCAGCAGCCGACCACCAACCTCAATGGCGAAGTCATCCTCTTCCTTCACATCACGGAGAACCTCAATCATCACTGGAGACTGCAACCCGCCCCAGTTGGTAATCTCCGGCTCGAACTCCTCGCGCAGGCGGTGGAGCAGAGCCTTCACCGGGGCGTTGAGCGGCTGCTCGCCGCGTTCGTTGTTCATCAGCAGGCTACCCACGGCGCGGGCGAAGACGGCTCGTGTCCAGGGACGCTCGGAGACCTGCGCCTCCGGCCAGACTCCCCGAACAATAAGCTGGTCGGCAACGCCGTATGCCCAGTGGTCGAGGGGCACGATGGCTGCCGGAATGGCGGCACTCGCCATAATGGTAGCAAGCAGGAGGATGAAAAGGCTTCTTTTGAACATAGGATTTCCTTCGATAGTACCCATGAGTCAGTGCGTAATCTTACCACATTCAGTGAGGCAGTCTAGGGTATAAACACAATCCCCCGCGACGGAGGATTGTGTAGCGTTGTATCGGCTCGCTTGACAGTCCTCAGGCGATGTGCGCTAATCGGCAGGTGAGTCTGGGCTGGGATCTGTTTTGAAACACGACTCCACAAAGGAAAAGCACAATGGGAAATCACAAGCTCCTGAGTCTGGTACTGTTGTCCACAATGTTAGTGATGGTCGGCTGTGCCGGTATCGCCGAAAATCCCGCGGATACTGTCCTCGTAAACGGCAGCTTTTACACCGTCGATAGCGAGCAGAGCTGGGCAGAGGCGGTCGCCATTGAAGAAGGCGTAATTGTATATGTCGGTTCAATGGAGGGCATCGAGTCGTATCGGGGCGAGGAAACAGAAGTCATCGACCTTGAGGGAAAGTTTGCGATGCCAGCCTTTGTCGATAGCCACATGCACCCGGCGGCGAACGCCTACTCCACCTTATTCACGGCATCCCTAACCGGTCTGTACTCCCACGAGGATTACATCGCCAAAATCAGAGAGTTTGCCGAAGCAAACCCGGATAAATCAGGAATCATGGGCTCAGGGTTTGAACGGTCACTATACGATGCTATCGGTCCGAGGAAGGAATGGCTTGATGAGATAGATTCAATGCGCCCTATTGCTATCGTATCCGGAGACATTCACTCCATGTGGGTTAATTCAAAAACACTGGAACTGCTTGGTATCACTGCGGATACCCCTAACCCCGCTGGTGGTGTTATCCAAAGGGATCCGGTAACCGGGGAACCGACAGGGCTGTTGCAGGAGTATGCCGCCTTTAACCCTGCCTGGGAGCTTATGCCCCCGGCAACAAAGGAAGATTATAAAACCGCTCTGCTCTGGCTCCAGGAGTGGTTGAACGCCAAAGGCATTACCACAGCCCACGACGCCTGGATGGAGTTTGATCCCAATTACTACAGAGCCTACGATGAGCTGGCAAAAGAGGGAAAACTGACCGTTCGTTACCGGGGTTCGTGGTACATCGATCCCGACCTTGACTATCTGAGTGAGATTGAATATGGGCTTGAACTGGCAGAGAAGTACAACCATCCTCACTTCCAGGTACACTCCTTCAAGTTCTTAGCCGACGCGGTACTGGAGGAAGAGACGGCTTTGCTGCTTGAGCCTTACACTCACCGACCGGATTACTATGGTTCAAAGCTCTGGACCGATGAAGCTCTGGCGGCTGCATTTACCCGGGTTGACGGTGCCGGGTATCAGATTCATGTCCATGTTATCGGAGATGGGGCTGCGAAATACACGCTTAACGCCCTTGAACAGGCTCAGGAAGCAAATGGTGCCAAAGATGCCAGGCACTCTCTGGCACATATCCAGCTGATAAGACCGGAGGATGTTAATAAAATGGGCGAGCTGGGAATCATCGCGCACATGAGTCCCTACTGGATGGTCATGGATGAAGGCTTCGATAGTTTCTACCTGCCCTACCTGGGGACTGAGCGGGCAAACAACACGTACCCTCACAAAGATCTTTTTGATGCCAGTGTTAATGTAACCCTGGCAAGCGACTGGCCTACCTCAGAGCCTGACCCCATGACGGCGATATACAATGGCATTGTCAGGTCGAGCCTGGGTGGCGCGCAACTGCCGCCGGCGGAGCAGTGCGTCAGCCTTGAGCAGATGCTGGCGACAATAACTATTAACGGCGCGTATGCCAACTTTCTTGAAGATGAGATTGGTTCAATCGAAGTGGGTAAAAGAGCGGACATTGTCGTGTTGAGCGAAGACCTGTTTAACATCGATGCAGAAGAGATTCCCGGCGTGGAGGTTGAGATGACCTTCTTTGAGGGAGAAAGGGTGCATTAACGCAGGAATGAATCGGTGAGAAACCTGCCCCTGTGGTAATTTTGCGGGCCGACCTAAAGGTCGGCCCCTACGTTAACCCCGAGAATGTCAACCGTAGGGGCGTATTGCTATACGCCCTCGTTGTATCGCTAATGACGCAAAGGGCGAACCTTGTGTCCGCCCTTTGTCGAATACAACGAGGACACGGCATGCCGTGTCCCTACGTAATCTACGAAAATATCAACTAGGGGCGTATAGCAATACGCCCCTTCACATTGCGTTGCCTACCAGTCCAGGAGGCGGCGCTCGCCTTCTAAAGCGCGGATGCCGCTGACATCCTGGCTAACCTCCAGCACGCCTCGGTAGCTTCCCTCGTCATCGCGCAAAGCAAAGTAGCGGATGTGAACAAAGCTCTCGCCCATCTGAATCCAGAACTCGGCAACATCCTTCTCGCCGTTCTTAAACGCCTGGACGATCTTCTCGACAATATGCACCGATGACGGCGGATGGCACTTGGCGACCTCGCGCCCGATGATTGCCGGAGAACGGGGGAAGACCCGCTCCCGCCCGGCGGAGTAGTAGCGCACCCGGTCGTTCTCGTCCACGTAGGTAACGTCCACCGGCAGGTTGGTGAGCAGGAGGTTGATCTGCTTCAGGGTCAGCCCACCAACGGAGAGTGGTAAGACAGCACCGAGACTGCCGGCAGAATCGGCGGTCTCCTCGTAGGAGCCAGTCGGGGTATCGGGAAGCGGCTCGCTGATCTTCGGCTCCCAGATGATAACCGGTCTGTGCCAGGCGTAGCCAAGCTCTTCGCTGCCGTGGAGGACTGCCGCCCACTCCGCCTCAGAGAGAGACTCCAGACTCATCGGCAGAAGCACCTTCTCCTCTTTGGTGATCATCGAAAACGCTGCTTCGGAGAACTCCGTCGCCTTAGCAACAAACTCATTCAGGTTGCCATTGGCGAGTGCCTGCTTCGCTGCCTTGAGGTAGCCCCGAACGTCGTCGTGGATACCCCACATCACCTGGGTCGGTCCGTGGATGCCGTGCTTCTCCAGGAAGGGGAAGAGCTGGTTCTCCTTACGCAGGTAGTGCTTGTTGACTTCGCCGAGCTTCTCCATCATTGGCGTTAGCGACTCCACCAACTCTGGAGTGAGAGACTTCGCCTCTGCCAGCACCTCCAGCTTCCCGTCGAGCTGGTCGAGGAGATTGTCGAGGATGCGGTTCTCTCGCCAGATGGTGTGGGCGGGATGCCCCGGCTCCAGCTCCGGCTCGTCGTCGAGTCCTTTCTCCGCCAGCCCTTCTTCAAACAGGGTAACGTGAACGTCGCAGAGGCGTTTGACTTCGCTGACGGGCATGCCTTCGGCGATCAGCTCGTTCTCCAGCTCGGAGACCTCGGTGGCATCCACACCCTTGATCAGGTTGGCAAAGCGTTGTTTGACCTCATCAACGCTGGCTCCGCCGTGAAGCTGTTTGATGATCGCCTTCAGCTCTTCGCGCCGCTCGGCGCGGTTGTCGATAAACTCGCTCACGGTCTTCTCCTGTTTACCCTCGCTAGTTCAGCCAACGTTATGAAGCCCTTGCATAATCAACACAATTGAGGTACCCCAAAGGTCTCATAGACTTTGAGTATCGGCTGGTTTTGACGTTTAGGCAAGGGGTTTCAACCCCTTGCGGAAGTTGGAAATACGTGGCAAGTCTGCAAGGGGCTAAAGCCCCTTGTCTCTGACAGGCAAAGTGGAGACTTATTCAAAGGTCTCGCTACTTTTCGTCAACGTTCTTCAGCAAATGTCCCATCTTGTCGCGCTTGGTGCGCAGGTAGTGCAGGTTCTCGTCGTTGGGGTCTATCTCCACGGCAACCCGCTCGATGATCTCTAGCCCGTAACCCTCCAGAGCCACCAGCTTGCGGGGATTGTTGGTCATCAGGCGGAGCTTCTTCACGCCGAGGTCAACGAGCATCTGCGCCCCGAAGCCGTAGTCGCGCAGGTCATCGGGGAAGCCCAGCTCCTCGTTCGCCTCCACGGTATCGCGCCCCTGGTCCTGAAGATGGTAGGCGTGGATCTTGTTGAGCAGCCCGATGCCTCGTCCCTCGTGGTTCATATAGAGCAGGACTCCCCGTCCCTCGCTGGCAATTTTTCGCATGGCGGTATCGAGCTGTTCGCCGCAGTCGCAGCGGCGGGAGTGGAAGGTGTCGCCGGTGAGGCACTCGGAGTGAACCCGACAGAGTACCGGCGCGCCGTCGTTTACCTCTCCCATTACCAGAGCCAGGTGGTATTCATCGGAGAAGGTTGACTGGTAGGTCTGGATGGTGAACTCACCATAGACCGTTGGCAGTCGAGCCGAAGAGACTCGCTTGATGGTCTTCTCGCGGATGCGACGGTATTTGATCAGGTCGGCGATCGTAATCAGCTTCAGACCTTCCCGCTCCCTGATTTTCTCAAGCTGGGGCAGCCGAGCCACCGTGCCGTCGGGATTGAGAATCTCGATCAGCACCCCGGACGGTTCCAGCCCTGCTAGGCGGCAGAGGTCAACGGTCGCCTCGGTATGTCCGGCTCGGCGCAGCACTCCGCCGTTCCGCGCCCGCAGCGGATGAATGTGTCCGGGACGGGCAAAATCATCGGCGATACTCTCTGGCTCCGCCAGCTTCTTTAGCGTTAACGAGCGTTCATCCGCCGAAATCCCGGTGAAGGTTCCGTGCTTGTAATCCACCGAGACGGTAAACGGCGTTCCGTGGAGGGAGTCGTTGCCCTCGTCGGAAACCATCATGTTCAGCTTCAGCTCCGCCGCCCTGTCCATCGTAACCGGAGCGCAGAGCATCCCCCGCCCCTCCGAGAGCATGAAGTTGACCTGCTCCGGTCCACAGTGCCGGGCTGCCATGATGAAGTCGCCTTCGTTCTCTCGATCCTCATCGTCAACGACGATAATCATCTCGCCACGGCGGATCGCCTCAAGGGCTGATTCTATGCTGTCGAAGGGCATCTTTGTCTCCAGTTGGTTTGTCTCGCGCGTTGTTGAGATATTTTGCCTAGCTTGCCTTTGTTTATGCTCGTCCGGCTTGATTGAATCAACTGCCCTGATGCAGATGCTATCTGAACTGCCGCCAAAGGTACTTCCGTGAGCTAGCCACGGCCTCGGTAATTGGCGAAAAGTTCAATCCGTTACATCAATTAAGACCGCCGAGAGTCTATCGCCTAGGGGGATTATAACGCCTTGACTCAGGTCAAGCAATCCTTATTTTCCGAGTCGTTTGTGTGGAAATAGGCTGTTACTCAAAATAGATGTAACTTCAAGCCACTGCCCCTTGACGGAGTTCGTTTTTGGTGATACATTGGTTCGGCTGGTGCTGGAGTTCCCTGGGACATAAAAAAGAGGAGAGAAAATGAAAAAGATTGCGCTTATTCTTGGAATGCTTGTTCTGTTGGTCTCGGTTTCTCAGGCGACGTACTCATACCTTTACTGGGACGATGGCTATAAAGTCGATGCCAAAGCCTGGAACAATACGGGTTGGTACTGGGCGGTTGAGTTTGATGATAATAAAACAGGAGGATATCCCGGCTTTGTCAACCAGATCGGTCTGGTGATCGCGTCCAACTACCCCGACAGTACCTACGAGGGTGGCTGGGTGATGATCTTTGAGGATAATTCAGGGGTACCAGGAACGGAAATCTTTCGACAAGCCTTCGAAACCGACGTAACACGCCTGGATCAGTTCCAGTGGATTGACATCCCGGAAACCTATGTCTCAACCTCCACCTTCTATGTCGCTTTTGAAGAGGCCTGGGACGGTGGAAACCACGACGGAGTTGGTTTTGATACAGACGATCAGCATCCAAGTCACAACTGGACCTACGAGAACGGTACCTGGTACGATAATTATCATGGCTGGGCTGACATCATGATTCGCTGTCGCTGGCGGGCGAGTCTCCCGGCGGTTGAAGAGGCGACCTGGGGACAGATTAAGGCAGATGCCCGCAATAACTAAGCCTCATCATTCATAAGCTTTCAAAGATTTTGAGATTAACGAAAGAGCCGCGCATAGCGGCTCTTTCTGTTGGATTGAACTCGTCGGGTGTCTTCTCCTAGAGGCTAATCTCGGCTCCCAGAGAGAAATGACGCGGCTCGGCGGGATAGTCGTTGTCTGTTGCGGTATTGCCAAAGGCGACCGGAATATCGCTGTCGGTGAGGTTCTTTACCCCGGCAAAGATACTGAAGCCCTGAGCCATGCGATACTCAAAGCGGGCATCCAGAGTCAACGCGGCGGGAATCGTCTTCTCCGTCATCGTAACGTCAGGGGCGTTGGAGTAGTCGGGATAGTACGCCACCCGGTCGCCGAGCCAGTTGGCGGTAACCGAGAACCCGGTGTCCACATCGCCAAAGATTAGCGAGGCGGAGAGCTGATGCTCCGGGAGGAAGGCGGCCCGGCGCTCAACCATTGCGGTGCGGGTCTCACCATTCACAAAATCCGAGTAGATCACCTCGCTGCGGTTCTGAGTCGCGCTGAGGAAGGTGTAGCTGGTGCGCAGACTCGCCCCGAAGAGGAAGGGGGTACGCAGAATCAGTCCGGCACCGAGGACGGTCTGCTCATCCACGTTCGTCGGCGACCAGTTGGCTCCGATCTCGTCGGGCTGCCAGGCGATCAGGTCCGTCGTCTGACGATAGAAGACATCGGCGGCAAGGTTCATGAAATCAAGCTGTTGGCTGACATCCAGCTCCGCTTCCCAGCCGTTTTCCGGATTGAGGTCGGCGTTGCCACCGATAGGCCAGTAGAGGTCGTTCAGCGTCGGGGCGCGGAAGGCGGTTCCGCCAGCCAGTCCGATTCTGGTCTGGTCGAAGCTGATTCCCACCCGAGCGCGGGGGGCGACATTGATGCCAAAGTCGGAGTGATAGTCCAGCCTGGCAGAAGCAGCCACTGTGAGGGTATTGAAGCTACCAGCAACCTCCAGCCAGCCACCGATGTTGCTGACATCGGGAGTCCACTTCGTCGGCGTGGCGGTGGGGTCCTGGTCATCGCCGTCCACCCACTCCGTGGAGACGCTCTCTGCGTCGAGGGTATCGCTGCGGTAGTCGGCACCGATCTCCAAAGCCAGCTCCGGCATCAGTTCGAACTGGGTCCAGAGCGAGCCGTAGAGGGTTTCGGTCAGGTAGCCAGCATCCAGCTCGGTCAGGTAGAAACCCCGGTAGCGGGAGTGATAGTCCAGATCATGGGTGCGCCAGCCAAGGTCGGCGTGGAGGGTCAGCCCACCGAGTCTGCCAGCGTAGTTGAGGGTCAGGCTGTTGTAGTTGTCCTCCTGATTGTCGAAGAGACTACTGGCGGTCTGGCTGCCGAACTCCGGAACAAAGGCATCGCTCGGCGTCGGTCCCGGTACTCCCACGGTGGCATCGAGGAGGCTGAACCCCAGGGCAAAGCGGTGGTCATCGAAGTCGGCACTGAGCTTGGCATTGAGCGAAGCCTTGTCGGCGGCAGAGTTATCGCGCCAGCCGTCGTGGTTGCTCACCGCTCCACCGACGCGCAACCGCACCGGACCGAGGGTTCCGTGGAGGGAGCCGCTGTACCGCTCCATTCCGCCGTTTCCAAAGCTTAAACCAAAAGTAGCCGCATCGCTGACCACCGCGCTCTTGGTAACCAGGTTGATAACCCCGCCGAGGGCGGCGCTACCGTAGGCATCGCTGGCAACTCCCCGGTAGATTTCAATGCGAGAAAGGTCATCGAGGGAGATAGCGGAAAGGTCGGTAGTTCCGTTGGTCGGCTGGCTCTGGGGAATACCGTCCACCAGAATCAGCGTCTGAGAGCTTGCCGCTCCGCGCAGGCTGATTGTAATCAGCCCGCCGGGAACGCCGGTGTCGTTGAGACGAACCTCTGGCAGAGTGGCAAGGAAGCCGGGCAGATCCTCGGCCGAGGCAGCGAGAATGGCACTCTCCTCAATGACGATCCAGCCGCTCTCTTCGGGCGGGTGGATCTCACGGACAGAATGGCTTTCAAAGGTAAAGGCAATGCTCGCAATGAGCAACAGAGCGATGGTAAGGCGTTTCATCGTAACCCCCTGAGTGGGTTAAGGTCTTGAAATCGTTAGGCGAAGATACAAAAGGCGACCCGAACGGAGTTTCCGTCGGGTCTGCTCAGGGGATGATAAGCTGTAACATGGCGTGCCGCATGGCTACCTCCTTAGACGCGAAGGGGGTGAACCAGAGCGGGCTGGGTCTCCTGGCTTTCGGAACAGTTCTCAACAATAAACGACAAGAGATAGGTTTTTATGGTAAGCTATCGCTCAAACGCTCTCTTGAAGTTTTTTTGAGGTTTTGACGCTCTGTTCCGATTCACAGTGGCGCGACCGCGACGGATTTTAACCGTCTTCCCCGGGCTATTGGCGTAGTAGATGTGCCTTTACAGGCTGAGCTTCTAAATGCCCCCAACAACCACCCGTTCTGAGGAATAAGCTGAGGCGGGATTGTAACACAGTCTGATGATTTTGGGTTCGACCTTGACAAGGGCAGCAACTAACCGTAACAGTTCACTTTTCAAAGACTCTAACAGCGGAAAGTCTATGATAAAGGAAACCACCGTTGACAGTTGGCAGTTTCTCAGCGAACGCCTGAACTGTACCCCGACCCTGGCTCTGATCCTCGGCTCCGGTCTCTCGCGAATTACCGATGCCGTGGAGAAGCGGGTAACCGTCGAGTACGCTGAAATCCCCGGTATGGGAGCGGGAACGGTGCAGGGACATTCCTATCAGATAGTATCCGGTTATCTGAGCGGAACCCCGGTGGTGATTTTCTCTGGTCGCTTCCACTACTACGAGGGCTACAGCCTGGGCGAGGTAACCCGCCCGGTGCGGCTGGCGCAGGCCCTGGGTGCGCAGAAGCTGATCCTCACCAACTCGGCGGGTAGTCTGCATCCACAGTTGCGTCCCGGATTCTACACCGTCATCACCGATCACCTTCACCTGATGAGTGGCAATCCCCTGCGTGGGGACAAAAACAACGGACGGCGACACAAGTTCGTCCCGATGACCAACGCCTATGACCCTGAGCTGCGGAAGATTGCTCTGGCGGAAGCGAAGGAGCTGGATCTGCGAGTCAAAGAGGGGGTTTACGTGGGGATTGACGGTCCCAGCTACGAGACCTCCGCTGAGGTCAAGGCGTTTGCCGGAATGGGCGGAGACATCATCGGCATGTCCACCACGCCGGAGACCATTATGGCGCGCTCCCTGGGAATGACGGTGCTGGGGCTTTCCGCCGTAACCAACTACGCTGGCAGCGTCGGCGAAGATCATAGCAAGGTACTGAAGCGGGCGGAGTCTATGACGGCGGGCTTTGTGGACTGGGTGAAGGCAATCGTCGGGAACATGGGATAGGAAACAACAACACAACACCAAGAGTACGGTTAGGGGCGATCCGATTTCGTGGAAATTGGTGATCGCCCCTTTGTATTGATTTGTATTCCGGCAACAAAACACGCGAGGTTTATGTAGGGGCCGACCTTTAGGTCGGCCCGCAACGCTAAGTTACAAAGGGCACACACATAAGTCATAGGTGCGTCCCTGCGAAATATCACATGGTTTTGACGTTGTAGGGGCACGGCGCACCGTGCCCCTACCAATTGTACAATGGTCTTAGTTCCTCAATAGCCCCTACAACAACCGATTCCGTGAGAGTAGACAGGACTCCACGAAGCTCTCCAGCCGCAGGAGGTCGCGGGCGTTGACTGGTCCCGGTCGGTCGCCCTCCAGAGTAAGCAGGGGCAGCTTGATCCGCCGCCGGAGGAGAATGTCTTCTATCTGCCGGAAGCAGAAACTCTGAACGTAGTGGATCACGCCGTCCACCTGCCGCAGCTCCAGCTGCCGCTCGATTTCCCGCACCCGAAACGCCATGCCGTGGGGATAGCTGTAGCGCAGGTACTGCTCGGTCAGGTTCTTCGAGCCAAAGGGCATGGTGAACTGATGAGGAATCTCCGCATAGACCAGGCTGGCACCGAGGGCGTTCAGCTGCTCCAGCAGATTGGTAAACGCCGGTGGCACACCGAGATAAGCCAGTCGAATCGGCTGTTCGTCGGGAACCTCACCCTGCGTTAGCTCATGCGAGAGTCGCCGGGCGTAGTCGTCAACATCGCCGCCGTAGTCGCTGGCAGAGAGTGCCAGGGAAAAGTAAGCCGCATCCCGCCGCTTGCCCTCGACCACCAGCTCGTCAAGACGCTTCAAATCCTGCCGGACCGGCTCCAGCCGCTTGCGCCACTGCTCCGCTTCGGTTAGCGTCGTACCGAGGCTCTCGGCAAAGGAGGTCAGGGCGGCTTTCATCTCACCGGGCTTACGGGACGCCGGATAGGCGAAGGGAACCGCCCGCAGACCGTCATCACGAAGCAACTCCAGCAGAGCCTCGGTGTTGCTGCAATCGCCCTGAATCACCCCGACCAGCTCCCGGAGTCCCAGCCGCTCGATGGTGGTGTAGATACCCTTGATCCAGGCGCAGGAGTTCCGGGGAAAGCCCCGCAGCTCTGCCTCACGGATGGCTTCTCCAGGAGCCGTTCCCGTTACGAGGGCGTTGTTGAGGTCAACGAGCTGTCGTCCTGCTGCCAGGGCGATCTCCGTTGGCACGGTAGCGGTAATGCCAAGATTTTTATCCGGTTGATTCATCAGGCTGGGTTGTCTATGACTGGGTTTAGGGCAAGGGGTTTCAACCCCTTGTCTTCAGCAAGCACGGGTTACTTGGTTGACTTAGTGGTGCGAGTACGGGTAGGATTGAGCCCTCTGTAACGGTACTCTTTTTACTCCGACTTGTCCAGAGCATCAAGAAGGTGAGGAGCCTGATGTTTCCCGATCTGTTTTCCTGTGGCGAGCTGACCCTCCGAGCCTACGGTCTCATGCTGGCGATCTCCTTTCTGGCTGGAATGCTCGCTGCCTCGTGGCGCGCCGACCGCCGGGGAATCGAGCCGAAGCATGTCTTCGACCTCTCTCTGGTGATTTTGGTTACCTCGATTATCGGCGCGCGGCTGTTCCACTTCTTCTTCCACTACAGCTCCTACGCCATCACCGGCGAGCCGTTCCTCCAGTTGCTGCGAATCTGGGACGGCGGGCTGATGCTCTTCGGCGGCTTCGTCTTCGCCCTCGTCGGCTCCATCATCTACCTTAAAATCAAGAAGCTGCCGCTCTGGGAACTGACCGATATCCTCTCACCCAGCGTGATGCTGGGACTGGGCTTCACCAGAATCGGCTGCTTCCTCAACGGTTGCTGCTACGGCAAGCCGACCGATTCCTGGCTCGGCGTGGTCTATCCGAACAACGCCCCGGTTTACTTCTCTCTGCGGACGCACATCCACGCTGGCACTCCGATCTATCCGACCCAGCTGATGGAGTCCATCGCTGGCTTTGCCTTCTTCGGTCTGCTGATTCTGGTGGAGCGCAAGTGGAAACGCTTCCACGGTTTCACCTTTGGGTTGATGGTAACCCTCTTCGGTCTCTGGCGGCTCTTTATCGAGGAGTTCCGCTTCCGCGAAGACGACATGCATGCCTTCTGGGGATTTCTCAGCAAGAACCAGGTTATCTCCATCGTCATTGTCCTGGCGGGAATCGTAATTCTGGTCTGGCGGGGGCTTTACGCAAAGAAGAAGGGTCAACTCCTCGACCCGAAGGCGGAGCTGGCGACCATCCACGAACGGGCAGCGAAGCAGAAAGCAATCGACGCTAAGAAGAAAGCGGCTCGAAAGAAGAGCAAGAAGTAGCAACGCACGGAGTAAACAATATTTGCACTCCGGTAGGGGCGTATTGCAATACGCCCCTACGAGACCTCAAGAAGTCCCAGCTGTCAAACATTATTTGTGAGCGACTAACAGGAGCGGGAGACCGTGGCGATTGATGCAAAGCTCCAATACTCTAAGAAACTATCGATTACGCTTGTCCAGGACAAGGGGCTTTAGCCCCTTGCGGAGCGGGAGTACGCCGTTATTCCACAAGGGGTTGAAACCCCTTGTCTCAACATCAAAACCTCAAGAAATCTCAGCCGCCAGGCGGCATTTGTGAGCGACTAACAGGAGCGGGAGACCGTGGCGATTGATGCGGAACGACTATCAGCCCAATCGTGAAAGTAAGATGCAACGCTTGGCGTTGCTGCGGAGTCCGCCGTCCTCACCTCTGGTGTGGGTGGCGGTTCTTTTTGTGGTGGGGGCGTTGGGGGTTCACTGGCTGTGGATTTCGCCGCTCTGGGCGTTGCCGCCGCTGTTGGTGGGAATGGGACTGCTGGTCTGGGGCGGTTTCAACCGACGGAAGCTGGCTCTGGTTGCCGCTTTGCTGGTGGCTCTGGCGGCGGGAGCCGGACTCTACGGCACGGCACGGGGGCAGCTTGAGCGGGAACGGGCGCGGATTGACACCCTGAGCGGGGCGATTCCCCTGACCCTGCGGGTTGCCGATGAGGTCAAAACGGATTCACCTCGTCAGCGGACGATTGTGGGGATTATTGAAGCTCCAGAGTCGTTGAATGACCTTGTCGGTACTCGGTTGAGTCTGGGAGTGTACGACGACGAGGGCGGACGAATCCGTCCGGGGGATCTGCTCAGTGGAGAGTTCCGCCTGAGCGCGCCGAGGGCGGCTGCCAATCCGCTGTTGTTCGACTACGGCGACTATCTGACCTCCCGGGGAGTAGCGGGCTGGGCAAATGTGGTTGGCAAAGTTGAGGTTACCGGACGCTCACCGGGTATCTTAACGATTTTCCTACGGGTGCGAGAGTGGCTATCCTCCCGAATCGAGCGGGGACTGCAACCGGCGGCTCGTCCCTTGGCACGGGCGTTGCTCCTTGGCGAGCGTGATGCCCTGCCCGATGAAGACTGGGAGAGCTTCCGCCTGACCGGGGTAGTACATCTGCTGGTGGTCAGCGGACTCCATGTCGGCATCATCGGCTACATCGTTTTCCTGCTGACCGGGCTGCTGCCAATCAAGCGACGGGGACGCTATCTGATCGCCCTGATTGCGGTGCTGTTGTTTACTCTGTTGACCGGAGCACGTCCGCCGACGGTGCGAGCCAGCCTGATGGCGGTGCTTTATCTCGGTGGACGCTTCCTCGGCCGACCAGCCAATCTCGGTAGCTCCGTTGCTGGAGCCGGACTGATTCTGCTGGCGATTAATCCCCTCCAGCTGGGGCAGATTTCGTTTCAGCTCTCCTTCGCCGCTGCAGCGGGTATCGCCGCAATCACCCCACCGCTGGAGCGTTACCTGCGCGGAAAGGGCTGGTGGGGCTGGGTGGCTACCGGACTCGCCGCCACGGCGGGAGCGCAGCTCGGTCTGTTTCCTCTGCTGGCACTCTACTTCGCCCGGCTGCCACTCCTCGGCTCGCTGCTGAACCTCATCGCCGTACCGCTGGTTACGCTGATTCTGACCCTGGGGCTGCCCTACCTGCTGCTGACCGTCCTTTGGTCGGGAATATCCGCCGCCCTCGGCACGCCGCTCTCGCTGGCACTACGCCTCCTCGACGGCTTGGTGGAGTCTCTCCATAAGTTGCCTGCAATGACCGTCCCGCTGCGTCAGCCCACGCTCTGGCTGGTGATTGCCAGCTTTGCCCTGCTGGGCGTGGCATGGTGGCTCTGGCGCAGACGGGAGCAGCACCGCTGGCTTGGCTGGCTGCCCTTAGGAATTATCGCCCTGCTCTGGAGCTGGCAGCTGCTCCGGAACGACTATCCGGAGCAGCTGCGGCTGACCTTCTTCGATGTCGAGCGCGGCGACTGTATCTTGATCGAAAGTCCGGCGGGAGACCGCGTCGTCATTGACGGCGGTCTGGACAGGTACGACCCGCTGGCTGATTACCTGAATCGCCGGGGGATTGAGCGTATCGATACCGTTTTCCTGAGTCATCCCAACGCCGACCACTACGCCGGGCTGATTCCTCTTTTCGGTCAGTGCGCGGTGGAGCGGGTCTGCCGACCGCCGGACTATCTGGTAACAGACCTCTACGGGCGTTACCTCCTCACCGAGGCGGTCAGCGGAGTCGAGATCATCAATCCGCCCTTCGGCTATCAGATCCCCACCCACGATGAATCCCTGGAGCTAACCGTTCTCTCCGCCTCCGACCAGCCGATAAGCTCCGCCAACGAAAACGACGCTTCGCTGGTCCTGCTACTGCGCTACGGAGAGTTCACCGCTCTCTTCACCGGAGATTTAGAGCGAAGCGGGGAGGCGGCTCTGCTGACCCGCTGGGAGGGTGAAGCGATTGACCTGCTCAAGCTCGGTCATCACGGCTCGAACACCAGCAACAGCGAGGAGCTGCTATCTGCCATCCGTCCCGGTCATGCCGTGGTCTTCCCCGACCTCAACCGTCTGGACGAAGCGGTGGAGCAGCGGTTAGTCGAACAGGGCTGCTGGCTCTACGACATCGGGCGAAGGGGAGCCGCCGTTGTAGAAACCGACGGTGCCAGCTTCAGCCTGGGACATCACGAGGGCGACTTCTCTCCGGCAGTGGCGATTCTGAATCCGACTGATTTTTGATCAAAGAAAGAAAGGTCGCCGGAGCAAAATCTCCAAACCGTTCCCAATCTCCTTGCGCAGTTGGTATTTTTGTGGTAGCGTTTGCTCCGGTGCTGGTGTGTGAAGGATATCTGTGCACACGGCACGACATACACCATTAACACGAACCTGGAGGAAGATCATGCGCAAGACAATCGTTCTGCTTTTTGTGCTGCTTGTTCTCGTAACCGGAGTCTGGGCAGAGATCTACACCGCCCAGCCCGACGGTAACGATGGAAAAGACGCACAAGTTACAAACTCCAACTCCAGTTGGAACGGTGGTACCCACGCTAACCTGATCAATACCTGGGGTGGTTGAGGTGTCATCGCCTGGGGTCTGATCGAGTTCGATCTGACCAATGCATTTGGCGGACAGAGTGTTACCATCAACGATGCCACTCTGGAAGTGTACGAAGCTACAGTAGGTGAAACTGGTAAGTACTATATGATGTATGGGGTTACGGAATCCTGGAGTGAAACTTCCGTTAACTGGAATAACAAACCGGATAAGGACAACGGCTATACAGACTACCTAAGCACCGATGGTTCCACCGGTTGGTGGGCCTTTGATATTACCAACTTGGTTTCGGATTGGGCTGACGGCTCTAGAGACAACTACGGCATGGTCATTGTTTCACCGGCTGGCTGCACTCTCTCAACCATCTACTCCTCAGATAACAGCAACACGACTCTACGTCCGAAAATCACCATCGACTACACAGTGAACTCTGCTATCGAGGAAGCCACCTGGGGACAGATCAAAGCTTCGCTGTAGCAGAAACGTCCGTACAAAATAAATGAATCTGGAAAAATACAAATGGGTCAATCTGATTGAGGATAAGGTAAGGGGGCTGTTAACAGCTCCCTTTTTTGTATCCAGGCTGGTGATAGCAGCAGGTTCACTGGTATTACGCAGGAAACCCCCGTAACCGCCGGGGGTTTCCTCTCTTATATAAGATTCAAGAAAGTGCCTACAGCATCAGAGGCCAGCGCAGGGGAACGATGAAGACTCCGCCCTCGGCGATTGTCTTGCCCCAGACCAGACCGATGGCGAAGTGCCGCTCCAGATAGCTCTGCTCAACGGCTTCGAGCAGCTTCTCCTCGGAGCCTGCCAGATTGTAAATCGGTTCGTCAAAGTCCGCTCCGGCGAGGAGCCGGGTAACCGTTCCCCGATCCAGCGGGAATCCCTCTCCCGGTGAGTCGGGCAGAACGGCAAGGGGAACAAGTCCCTCACCGCTCAGTTCAAAACGTAAACCGAGGTGGAACTCCAGTGCGTCCAATGGGTTTAGGTGTGGCAACTGTGGTCGCGACCCCAGGGTGAAGGTTAGCTCTTGCTTAACGCCGTCGCGGCGGATTCCCAGGGCGATCTGCTCACCCACCGACCAGCCGAGAAGACGCAGGAGCAGCTCCGTGGGCAGGGCAAAGGGTTCGCCATTCAGGCTTAGTAGTTCGTCACCGGGAAGCAATCCGCCCAGCTCCGCCGGGGAGTTTGCCAGCACAAAGCGGACAATGGTCTGGGGAGCTTCGTCGAACAGCTCGTTGCCGGAAAGATATTGTGGAACCAGTCCCAGCCAGGGACGGCGGATGGTTCCCCAGGTCAACAGTTGCTCGGTAACCCTGCGTAGCTGCTCCGCCGGAATGGCGACAGTGCGTCCCCGTTCGGCAAACGGTCCTTCCCGCACTAGGGTCATCCCCACGATTCGCCCGGTTTCGTCAATCAACACTCCACCGGAGTTGAGCAGCTTAACCGCTGCGTCGAAGATCAGGGACTGCTCCAGCTGTAAAAAGCCGCTACGACGGCGACCATCGGCGGCAATGACTCCGGGGGCAACCAGCAGTCGCTGATGTTCGTCCAGCCCCAGGGCAGTTACATCGCTTCCCAGCTCAAGGGTCGCGGTCTCGCCCCACAGCGCGGGCGGCGGTGGATTGTCCATCCGCAGCAGGGCGATTCCCGTTGCCCGGTCGTCGCCAACTACCGAGGCTCCGTGGCTGACGCCGTCAGCGGTCAGCACCCAGACGCTGCGCCAGCCCCGAATCGCCGCGCTGGTGGTAACCACCAGACCGTCGGCGGAAATCACAAAACCGGAGCCCCGAAGCCGGGGAGCCGGTTTCTGACTGAGGGCGGGTAACTCCTTCGGCAGGCGAATGACCAGGTCGGATTCCACCTGAATGCCGACCACGGCTCCCTTCGCGGCAAGGATCGCCTCGGAATCCGCCAACCGCGCCCCGCAAGCGACGCAGTAACGGCTCTCCTCGGTATTCTCTGCCTCACAACGGTAGCAGAGACCAGCCTGCGCCGTAACAAAGAACATCAGAAGAAGCAAGAGCGGGAGTTTAGCTGGTTGAGACATGGATTCGGCTTGGTTGAGATTGGGACACGGCATGCCGTGTACTCTTGGGTGATTGCCGAACTAGCGGGTAGGGGCGTATTGCAATACGCCCCTACAAAATCGGCAATTATTGCGAAAGTGTGATGCAACGCACCGCGTTGCCGGCTTAAAACTACTGCTGCCCCCCATCCCAGCCTTCCCCCCAGAGGGGAGAAGGAGAGAGGAATTTGGCGTCGCTAATGGCTGAGGCGGCTGGCGTTTTCCTTTTCTTCTGCCAGTTCGGCGAGGATCTCGACGGTGGCTGCTTTGGCTTCTTCCAGAGCTGCGGGGTCGTCCCAAAGGCGCAGGACTTCGGCAATCCAGGTGTCCTGGGTGATGCGATAGCGGGCGGCATCGTGGCGACCTTCAGTCCCGCCGAGCTGATTGAGTAGTTCAGCGGTGAGGGTTATGCGGAGCTGGTCAACGGTTTCTCCGGCAATTTCTCCCTCTTCAAAGCTGAAGGGTTCTTCCTGCTCCGCCATGAAGTCGCTGATCAGCATCGTCAGCCCTTCGTCGGTGAGAGCCTCAAAGGAGCCGATGGTGTTGATAGAATGGCTGAGGCGGTACTCCGTTGCAAAAGCGCGATGGTAGCCCGCCGCGACGAAACGCGCGCTGAAGGCGGTGAAGAAGACTGTCTCCAGATGAACGTCGGGGTCGATTCCCACGCCGTCGATGCAAACCCCGTCCGGGGTGTAGTAACGGGCGATGGTCAGCTTGACTGCCATGTTCTCCGGCGCGCCGGGACTGAGCGATGCCAGGGGGTAGAGGGTCTGGACGGAGCCTTTGCCGAAGGTGGTGGTTCCCACGATGATGGCACGGTCCCACGCCTTCAGCGCACCGGTAACGATCTCCGAAGCCGAGGCCGAGCCGTTATCCACCAGCACTACCACCGGCTTGTCAAAGCGATAGCCCGCCGCCGTGGCGTGGAAATTCTCCCTGCTCATTTCGGGGTTGCGTCCCTCGGTATAAACGACTAGGTCGCCGTTGTGGGAGAAGACCTCGCTGATCTCCACCGCAGCAATCAGGGTTCCGCCGGGATTGTTGCGCAGATCGAGAATAAGCCGTTCCATGCCCAGAGCTTCCATCTCCAGCAGAGACTCGGAGAACTCAATCACGGTGTCCTCGGCGAAGTCGCTGATGCGCACGTAGCCGGTGATTGCGTCAACCATGAAGTGGTCGGGGACACTCTCCACCTCGATCTCCGCCCGCGTCATGGTATAGTCAATCGAACCGGGGATGCCGGGGCGATAGATCGTCAGCACGACCTCGCTCCCCGGCTCGCCACGCATATGCCCCACGGCCTCATTGATGTCCATGTCAAAGGTTGTTTCGCCGTCGATGGCAAGAATCTTATCGCCGGGCTGGAGTCCAGCTTCCGCCG